>OIZQ01000408.1_pt1 | contig 23791 bp, 22 predicted proteins | sample 1588491 | NCBI WGS metagenome assembly OIZQ01 (sample SAMN03283262) | human gut metagenome | biome: human-associated habitat; material: feces | host: Homo sapiens | place: USA | collected 2013
CGAACACGCCGAGTGCCACGGCCAGCGCGCCCGCGCCGAGCGCCGCAAGGGCGAGCAGCTTCGCCGCGGCGGCGCGCCCGCGCGAGGGGGCCGCCGTGAGGTTGGCGAGGCGCCCGGCAGCGCGCTCCTCGTCCACGGCGAGCCCGCAGACGATGGCGGACATGAGCGGCATGAGAGCGCCGAGGAACTGGGCGTAGGCATCCGCGCCCAGCGCCGGGTCCCATCGGGTTACGGAGAAGTACTCGCCGCAGGCAAGACCGGCTGCCAGGCCGCAGGCGAGGTGCACCGCCGTGAGCGGGGAGCGCGCCAGGCGCAGGGCCTCGGAGAGCAGGGCCCGCGGGAGAGTCATGCGCGGCGTCGGGTCGGAGAGTCGTGTCATGGCCATCACCTCTCCTCGGAGCGCGCGAACCAGGCCGCGCCCGCCGCCGTGAGCGCGGCGAACGCGAGCGCGCAGACCGCAAGGCCCGCCAGCGTGAGCATGCCGTCCGCCATGAGCGCCCCGCCGAGCGCCATGTCCGCCGCGAGCGGCTCGCCGCTCGGCAGCACGGGGATGAAGCTCGTGGGGATGACCATGCTCGCCGACGGCGGAAAGAGCTGCGGCAGCGGCACCAACGACCAGGCGAACCCACCCACGAGCTGCGCGGCGAGCGGGCAGAGGATGCCCGCGAGCATGCCGAGCCGCGCCGTGAGGAAGAGCCCTGCGGGGATCATCCACGCCGCGGTCACCGTGTTGGCGAGCGCGCAGAGGAGCATCGTGAGCGTGCCCGCGGCCGTGAGGCCCTGCGAGGAGAACGCCGATCCCGCGAGGTAGATGCCGAAGACCACGAGGTTCGAGAGCGCGCAGAGCGCGAGGCACCAGAGCGCCTTGGCCCACCAGGCGCGCCTAAGCGGGAAGCCCAGGCCCAGAAGCCCCCGCATCCGCGTGCGCGCGTCCGCCCGCGCGACGCACGCCACCACGAGCGAGAGGGCCACGGGCAGGAAGAGCGCGTACCAGTAGTTCCACGCGCTGAAGATCTGCACGCCCCGGTAGGGCATCGCGCCGAGCAGCGGCATCGGCAGCGCCATGAGCACGGCCAGGCGAACCGGTGCCGCGTGGCGCGACTTCAGGGCCTCGGCGCGCAGGCCCGCGAGCAGGCCGCCTTTCTCGCCCGTCATGCCGCCACCTCCCCGCGAGCTCGACGCCCCTCCCGGCAGACGCTCATGAAGAGTTCCTCGAGGTCCTGCCCGGGCCGAAGCGCATCCTCGTAGGCGAGGCGCCCCCCGTAGATGATGCCGATGGTGTCCGCCATCTGCTGCACCTCGGAGAGGATGTGGCTCGAGACGATCACCGTCGTGCCCGCCGCCGCGAAGCCGCGGATCTGGTCGCGCAGCTCCTCGATGCCGATGGGGTCGAGGCCGTTGGTGGGCTCGTCGAGCACGAGCAGGCGCGGCCGGGCGATCAGCGCCAGCGCGAGCCCCAGGCGCTGCCGCATGCCCATCGAGAAGCGCCCGGCGCGCTTCTTCCCGGTGTCCGCGAGGTCCACGGCGGCGAGCACCTCATCTACGCGGCTCTCGGGAAGGCCCAGCAGCGTGGTGCGCACGCGCAGGTTCTCGCGCGCGGTGAGGTTGGGGTAGAGCGGCGCCTCCTCGATGAGGCTGCCGATTGCGTAGAGGTCCTCGCGGCGCCAGGCGTGCCCGGCAAAGAGGATCTCCCCGGCCGTCGGCCGCAGCATCCCGCAGATCATCTTGAGCGTTGTCGACTTGCCGGCGCCGTTGGGACCGAGCAGCCCGTACACCTCGCCCTCGCGGATATGAAGGCTCACGTCGGCCACGGCGTCCTGCGCCTGGTCGCCGCGGCCGAAGCGCTTGGTGAGCCCGCGCGTCTCGAGCATGTAACCCATGGGTTTATCCTTTCTCTTCCGGGAGCGCGGGCCGAGTCGCCGTGCCCGCGCGCCTTACCTTTCGGGTTCACCATCCATGGTGGGGCGCGTTTCTAACGAAGCCGTAACGGCCGTTGGGCTCTTTTGGCGCCAGCTCTTCTCGACGTTGCCGAGCGGCTCTTCGTGGAGCGCGGCTACGAGCACACCACGATGATCTGAAGAGCAATACACTAAATCGAAAAAAGTAATCGAAGTCGCGCCTGTGGACTTAGCGAGAGTCGAGATTCCCGCCCCATCCATCGCCACCCAGCGGAAGGTCGTCGATATCCTCGACCGCTTCGACACCCTAACGAAATCGCTCACCGACGGTAGGATAAACCCCCATAACTATATGAATTGATCTGCTGACTCCAATGAAGATTGGAGGGTAACTGCCAGGGGTGACGGCCCAGCGAGTGTTATTTTGCGAGCTATGCGCATTGAAAGCGACCTTTCGTGGTATAAACTACTTGCCGGAAGCCGCGGCTTTCAGAGTACGGCTTACGTGTACGTTTAACCTCCGTGGGCGACGGGGTGCCGCAAGGCGTAGAATATCGCCCACCTGTAGGGGCCTGCAGCGATGCGGGCCCCGCTTCGTATGAAGGGGGCGTAACCGATGAAGATCGTATCCATCTCCCAGGACTTCTTCGATCTCGTCGAGGGCGACCGCGAGCTCATGCTTAAGCACAATCGTCCCTGCATCGTGGTGGTGAGGCTGCGTTTCCGCGGGAAGCGCAGGGACTTTGCCGTGCCGCTGCGTTCCAACATCGCCCCTAACGTGCCCAAAGACCAGTATTTTGCGTTGCCACCCCGCCCCACGACGCGCCCCGGCTGCCGCCACGGCATCCGCTACATCAAGATGTTTCCCATAACCAAGTCCTACCAGCGCCGCTTCAGGACCGAGGGCTCGGCCTACTACGAGACGCTCCAGCGCATCATCGACGGCAACACCAAGCGCATTGTCTCCGAGTGCCAGGCATACCTCGACCGCTACGAGCGCGAGGGAAGGCCTCGCTTTGCCGTCGACATCGACCGCATCGTGGGGCTGCTGGAAGGCGAGAAGTAGGGCACCTCGGCTCAGTCTCGAGCCATGTGGAGTCGCTCCGCATTTTTGAACGCCGCGTGTGCGTCCCAAATACTTGAGAAACAAGCTGTGAAGTGCGGTGGCGCGCCCGTGCCCGTGCATAGCCGTCACCATCAGCGTCTACGCGGCGTCGGCTTCAAGTGGAACTGACGCCGCTGCTGTATATTGTTTGCCTTGCTGCAAATGGCGATCAATGCCCACGATGCTTCTGCTTGCGCTTCAACTTCCGCTGTTCGAAGCGCGCCTCCGCCTCATCCGCGCGACGCTGCCTTCTTGCTTGAGCCGACTCCCGCTTCATCGCTTCTCTCTGTGCCGCGAGCGCCTGCTGCGCCTTGGTGCTCATCGCCGGCTGCTTAAGTGCTTTCGCCGCCTCGCGAGCGCGCCGCTTGGGGTTCTTCGCGGGCTTGCTCGCCTCCGCAGGATCATCGCTGAAGAACGAGAGCTTCGCCCATTTGTTGACGACGAATCGCAGGATCTCCTCAGTGGACGGTTCTGCGCCGAAGACGATGCGGGCGACGCCGTATCTGCCGTCCTCGACATGCTCCGCCAGCCCGACCCAAAATTGGCCGCCGTGATATGACGATGAGCAGCAAGTCGCTGATAGCCGCCCTGCGAAGCTAGTTGCCTTGTTCGCAGCCGGTTCACAGGCCGCACTTACGCTCGAGCTCTGCCACGAGGGCATCGTTGTCGGTCACCGAGACGATGGCGTCGCCGTCGTAGGGCGCCTTGATATAGACGCGGTCGAGCGAATTGGCCGTCCCCGCCCAGAGCGTCCTGGTGCGCCGGACGCCCCGCACGTGGGCGTAGGGTATCACCGAACGCATCCCAGCATACACGACGACGAGGCGGTCGCTGTAGAGCTCGAGGCGGTTGCTGCGGACGGGAAGGGCGGCCAGGGCCACGAGGGCCGGGACGGGCAGCAGCGCGAGCCAGCCCCATAGGAGCGCGGGACTCGAGCTCAGGAAACACGCGATACACGCCGCGGATAAACCGCCCGCCACAATCACCATGGCCGCTATGAACCACGGGTCTGTCCTGCCGGGAAACACCCGCTCCGGCCGCTCGCCCCTCTCACCCATTACGGCCTCCCTCCCGACGTCCTCCCTGGCGGAGCGTGGGGCCGGAGAGTGCCTTGAACCCGTCGCCGACCATCTCGCTCCCCGTTCCGTGGGCCATCTGTAGTGGTGTGTACCCCCGACTGTTCGACGGATGTCGTACTATTAGACCTTTTTCGAACTTTTTTAAGACGTGCACGGCAAGATCGAGCAGATTGTCCGCGCGAGAGGCTTCCCGCCGCAGCGCCCGGTCTCGGGTTCGATGCATCGACGTCCGTCTCAGGTGGTGTTTCCGCTGCGCGGCATTGCAGGGGGCAAAGTCGAGATGCCATGGGGCGCGCCGAGGCTTTGCCCGCGGGGCGAAGATTCTAGGGGTCCGACGTGGCCCGGAGGGGAGACGGACATGTAAGCGCTTATGACCGAGGAGCTGGCCGAGTGCCTGCCGCCGCTGTACGCGACCGAGGGAGGGACGCTCGCCCTCGACCTCACAAATCCGGAAGGCGAGGACTACCTTGACCTCTGGCGCTCGCTTACCATCAACCTTTCGGGTGGCCCCTTCGCCTCCACGTGGCGCATTCACACTTGTGCCCGGCATCATGGACAAGGGCGTCGCCAAGTCGGCCGACGGGGCGCAAGCCCCTGTTGACTCAACGTTCGACGAGATAAACCGCATGTTCTCAAAGCTCGGCTTTATCGATTACGATTCACGCCTCGCGCAAGGGCCGTTCTACTCCCCAAACCTAATCTGCCTGTCGCACGCATCGAGGCGACGGGGCGGCGCCTTCTCGCGTGAGTCAATTCCCGTTTTACTGGTGCGGATCCCAACATGCCCTTATGCATGTTGCTCCGCCGCTTTCGAAACTTCAAAACCATTCGATTTTCGAAACTGAGTGGGAATAAGTTATCGGTACGCTTTTTTATAAAATGTAAAAAAGCACCCCCATAACTGATGAAATGGACGCTGAGAAAAGGGGGTGCATCTTGCGTATATACCGACGTGAAGATCTACCTCTATCTTGCATCGCGCGGGTACGAGCTTTCTGTGAGCCTTATTGGGAAGCTCGAGTCTGACTTCATCGCTCGTAGGCGCAATGCTTACGCCTATATCCAGGTCTCTATGTCGATTGCCGACAGAGGCGTCGAGGAGCGCGAGTACAGGCCGTTCGGCCACATCAGGGATGGGTATCCGCGTTACTTGTTCACGCTTGATCCTCTATTGCAGGAGAGGGATGGCGTCAGACACCTTAACATGGCGTCGTTTATGCAAGATGGCGGTAATCTTATTTGAGTGGTGGCCAGATTCCTTTGCTTCCTGGTGCGCAGACAGCGCGGGTATCAAATGATGATCATTGCCTCACGTAGAATCGACAGATTGAGAACTTGTTGTGATGTTGACAGGCTTTTGGCCAGTGGCTCCTATTGTCGAGTGGGAATAGCGGGAATAACAGCCTCCGGATCCTCTGGGTCGGAGGTTTTCTTTTTCGTTCTGTTCGGAAAGAGCTCCTTGCCGGAGCCCCATGGATAGCGAACGGCTTTATCGAGCGTGCGCGTTCTCGTAGGCATCTTTGATCTCTTCCGGCAAATTGTCGGGAATCAGCGCCTCCAGCCTATCCTCGCTGCCATCTTGAATCGCCTGCTCGTAGTACCAGCATTTGAACTTCAACATGTCCAGGGCACGGTTCATCTTCGCGATCTCCGACTCCATGTGGGCCTTCCGCTCCTCGAACATGGCCTTGCGCTTGGCGTAGGTCGATGGCCCCTCTGCGCACCATTCCATGAACAGACGGATGTCCTTGATCTCCATTCCCGCCTTCTTCAGACATTCGATGACCCGAAGCGCTTCGAGTTCCGTATCGCCGAATCGGCGAATGCCGGACGTCCGCTCCAGCCCCGGGAACAATCCCTGCTTGTCGTAGTACCGCAGTGTTGAGGCGGGCAGACCGAACATCTCCGCAACCTGTCCGATTGTGTACATGGCTCCTCCGAATTAATCTCGACTTCATTCCTTGACCTAAAGTCAGGTTTAGGTATTACCTTCATTCTCGTCAATACAAATCGGTAGCGCAAGGGGTGTTCGTTATGGGCAAAACGGTTTGCGCCGGCGGCGTGAACGGTGTGGGCGATATCGCCGGGCATCCCGCTCTGGAGCAGGCGCAACGAATGGGCATGGAAGTCTAGGCGCGGCTTAGCTGCGCGGAAGCAGCTTGTACTCAAAACCAACTACAGGAGGAATCAAGCATGACGATTAAGCAGACAGCGGGCAGAGATGCCCTAGGGGAGTTCGCCCCCAAATTCGCACAGCTCAACGACGATGTGCTGTTCGGCGAGGTGTGGAGCCGAGAGGGCGAGCTCTCCCTGCGGGACCGTAGCATCGTGACGGTGGTGGCCCTGATGTCGCAGGGACTGACGGACTCTTCGTTCCAATATCATCTGATGTCCGCAAAGAACAATGGCGTGACCAGGACGGAGATAGCGGAAATCCTTACACATGCGGCGTTTTACGCAGGATGGCCCAAGGCATGGGCGGCCTTTCGCATGGCGAAGGAGGTCTGGGCGGATAGCGATGCTGCTGATGCAAGAGCTAAGCATCAAAACGAGATGGCCTTTCCCATCGGTGCCCCCAACGACGCATTTGCGAAGTACTTTATCGGGCAAAGCTACCTCGCGCCCCTTTCCACAAATCAGGTCGGCGTCTACAACGTGACGTTCGAGCCCGGCTGCCGCAACAACTGGCACATCCATCACGCCAAAAGCGGCGGCGGACAGATCCTCATCTGTGTGGCTGGTCGAGGGTTTTACCAGGAATGGGGTAAACCGGCACAGGAGCTGCGCCCTGGCGATGTAGTAAATATTCCCGCGGGCGTAAAGCATTGGCACGGAGCCGCGCCCGACTGCTGGTTCTCCCATCTCGCGCTGGAGGTTCCGGGCGAGGAGACCTCCAACGAGTGGTTGGAGCCCGTGGACGACGAGGAATACCTTACAGCGGCTGACAAGGAGGCTTAAACTTTGACACCCGAATCAGAGCCATCGCTTCTATGGGCGTGATGTCCGGGCTGATGAAAGCGCAAAAGCCTCGCCACGTTACTCGTCTCCCACCCGCGCCACCGAGAGCAGGGTGCGCAAGTCGGCCTGGATCGCCTCTGCTTTGCTTCCGAGCTGCAGCGGAGCCGAATCGCCCGAGATGTTTACGCTCAGCAGGTGCGCATCCGGCAGCTTTGCGGTCATGCTCCAGAATGGGAGCGTGATGATACCGGGGGTCATTTCGCCCACGCCAAGTTCCAGCAACAGCACGCGGCAATCGCTGCGCTCGCGCACGAAGCGCTCATATCGTTCGATACTCTCGCGCCATGCCGCGCCCTGCAGAAATGTGTCGTCGCGCACCCACGGCACAAGCTGCCAGCCGCAATGCGGGCAGCGGGGAACGTCCTCGCTGCGTACCTCAAACCTCTCCATCCCGGCAATCATGCGATCAACGTAGGGGCTCGCGTCGAAGAGCTCGTCGCAGCATGGCTGCTTGCACTGAAGGTATGCGAAGCTTCCCTGGTAGTTGCAGGTCCTCTCGGCGGGGAAGGCCTTTTCGACCTGGGTGTCCACATTGGTGCTCAGGATGAAGTAATCCTTATGGCCGATGAGGGACCGCAGGTCGAGATAGGGTTGTGAGGCCGGCTCGCGCAGCATGAAATCGATGTATCGCGCGTAGTAGGCCCATTGCTGCTCGAGGCTGGGGTAGAGGTGATAGAAGCCGTCGAAAAGGCTCTTGAAGCCAAAGGCTTTCTGCCAGTCCGCCATTCCGGCACACGTCATGCCCGCATGGTTGTAATGGTTGAACCCGGCGGCGCTCGACATACCCGAGCCGATGCCGACGATGATGGCGTCGGCATCGTCGATGAGGCTTCGAAGCCTCATCGCTTCTCTTTCTAGAGGTGGCATCGAACGATCTCCTCGAAAGCCGGGGTCATATCGCCGTCAACGAGAATTGTCTCGCACGAAGCGTCGGGCGTCAGAGCCTGACTGTAGTTGAACACGATGTAGGTGGCGTGTTCGCAGGCGTTTGCGACCCGAGCGAGCATGCGCTTTATGACGCCGTTGCGCAGCCCCACGCCAAGTTCGAGGATGGCAACCTTGTGGTTGCGATGCGCTTGCACAAGGTGCGCGAGATCTTCGAGCTGCGCCATGGCGAGGGCATCTGGGTGGGCGAGACGCTGCTCGTCAATCGACGTGCACGTACTCCCCTCCGTCTCGAGCACGTGGTTCTCGTTGAACCCTGCGCGTGCGAAGTGCCCGTCAATATTGCATGTGATCACGAAGGTATCAGCGTGCTCCGTAAGATGCCGCAGCCCGTTCATGATTGGGCCGGGCTCATACTCGACATACTCCTTTTGATGGAATCGATCGGCCCATCGGCGTCGCACGTTTGCATCCGGAGAGGTGAGCCCCTGCAGTATGCAGCCGATGCCATCAGCCTGGGCGAGGTCTCCGTACGCTTCTTGGAAATGAGCATCGGCGTAGAAGAGGTTGAGCCCCTCTGCCATGTCGAGCCCGTTGCTGGCGCCGATGATGATAAGATCCGCCTCGGCAAGTGCCTGGCCGATACGAACCGCTTTTACCGTTTCCATGCGCTACCTACCCAGCGTCTTGCGCACGTCGGCGAGCACGTCGGCGATATCGGCACGAACGGCGAGCCCCCGATCCTCGATTGCACGGGGGAGAAACTGCGTCCTGTTGTTCACGGCGATGTAGCCAGCCTGCGGCAACTGCGCCGTGAGGGCCCAGAACGGCTCCTGGATAAACGCAGGCGTCATGCGGCCCACGCCCAGCTCGAGGAAAAGGATCCTCTGCCGCGCGTGCGCGTCGAGCCAGTCGGACACCTTGCGGTACTGCTCCTCGTAGAGCTCGCCCTGCAGGAAGTTGCCGTAGCCGCGAACCCAAGGGAACGCCTCTGCCCCGCAGTGCGGGCAGCGTGGCACGAATTCTGTCGGAACCTCAAGGCCGTCTCCCATGGCCTCTACCATGCGGGAGACCGGCTCGACCGCGTCCCACACCTCGCCGGTGCAACAGTGGGAGCACTGGAAGAAGCGGTGATCGCCTTGGATCTCTGCTACCTTCTCCCAAGGGTAGATTTTCATGAACTGCGTGTCCTGGTTGGTGGTGAGAACGAAGAAGTCTTTCTCGGTAAGAATGGCGTCGAGATCTTTGTAGGGCTCGCGCAGCGGGGCGTTGAGCGTGGTGTCGAGGAAGGTGGCAAGGTAGCCCCAGCGCGACTCGGCGGTGGGCCAGCGGTAGGACGACCCTTCAAAAGCGCCCCTGAAACCGTAGCGCTCGGCGAATTTGCCGAAATGCCTGCGATAGGTCGCGTTGTCTTCGTAGTAGAAGTCGCCGCCGCCCGCCGCGGAGAGCCCAGAGGCCCCGCCTACAAGCACGCAATCGGCTTCATCGATCATGCGGGCAAACGTTTCGATTTGCTGGTCGTAGCGCTCGGGCTCGCGGGCACTCAGTTCATAGGGCGTGCCGCCGGTGCGGTAGGCGGCCTGATGGGAAAACGATTGGTTGGTGAGTTCGATAACGAGCCGCTCGTATAGAGTCACTTGATACTCTCTTTCAACTACAATGAACAGGTGTCTATAAAAAGTATCAGTGTTGATTTGCGTCAGAGCAATGAACAGTTTCGAGCTGCTGTCGATAAACGAGCGGCTTCTGGATATTGTTGAGCGTTGCAATTGGAGGGGTAATGGAAGCGGGGAAGATCGATCGTCGCCGACGCTATACGCTCTCGGTCATACGGGAGGCGTTCTTCGCGCTGCTGGCTGAGGTCGGCTTCGCGAAGATGACGGTAGCGGATATCTGCCGCCGCGCCGATATCAATCGCGGCACGTTCTATCTGCACTACGAGGACAAGTTCGCGCTGCTCGACGCGCTTATCGACGAGGCCTTGGCGGCGGTGCCGCCGCTCGAGGGAACGGAGGCGGGTGCCCTCTGTCAGCGTCCGCCGGCAAACGATGACTATTATCTGCTCTACTCGGATGACGACGCGTACGCCCGGGTGGCACAGCGCGTCGTCGAGCGCGGCGCCGAGCAGATGGTTCCCTCGATCATGGAGGAGACTGGGCTTTCGCGCGAGGACGCCTATCTGCTCTTCGTCCACAACGTCCAGGGAAATCTCGCGGTCAACCGCCTGCTCGGTTGGAGACGAGGGCCCGAGTTCGCCCACGCCCAGGAACTGCTCAGCGCTTATTCCGAAGGGGGCATGCGGGCGGTATCCGCCCCTTGCACACCGATCGCGAATTAGAACATGATAGCGTCGTCGGCCGTGAAGGCATCAAGGGATCCCTGCTTGACCTGAATGCAGACGTATGTGATGCCCGAGTCGGATGCGGCGCGGAACTGACGGTGTGCGGCGGGGGAAATGCGCAGCCAGTCGCCGGCTGCAAGCTCGATTTCCTCACCGTCGATCGTGACCGAGCCCGCGCCCTCGAGCACGCCATAGATCTCCTCGTTTTCCTTGTGTGTATGGACGAACGGAATGCCAGCGCCGGCGGGAAGGTTGTTGACGCTCACCTCTGCTCCGGTAAGTCCGAGCACCTCGTGCAGCTCGACGCGGTTCTCGTCGCCGATGTGGGTCTTTGCATAATTGGCCATAATGGCTCCTCTCTTTGAGGTTGATGTACCTTGCAGGCATCTCCTGCGTGAGCTATATTCAACGCGAAGGCGCATGCAAATACGAGTACGCACATATTTGTAACTGCGTACTTTTTGTGAAACCGGTATGGTCAAGGAGGTTGGGTCTCCCGTGATGGCGAAAGAGGAACTTCCGGAGTGTCCGGTCGCAACGGCGGTAGCGCTCATTGGTGGCAAGTGGAAGTTGCTCATTATCCGTAACTTGCGCGTACGCCCCTGGCGTTTCAACGAGTTGCGCCGCAGCCTTGAGGGGATCTCTCAGAAGGTGCTTACCGACAGCCTGCGGCAGATGGAGGATGATGGGCTGGTCTTTCGCCATGACTATGGCGAGAATCCTCCCCGCGTTGAGTATGGCCTTACCGAGCTCGGCCGCCAGATGATGCCCATCATGGACTCGCTCGCAGACTTCGGCGCTTATTACAAGACGGTCGTTTCGTAGCGGACACATCGCTTAGGAGGCGGAGTACCGCTACGAGGGTGCTGACGAAAACCTGTTACGAATCATCCTTACGATTCCCGTAGCTCATCTTGACCGCGTGCCATTTCAGACATGCGACGCTGCTATGGCCCCCTCTTTGATTTTCGACGTTGTATAAGGCAATCGCAATTGTCTTGAGCTTCTTAAGGGAACTTCAACAAGAGATGTGGTCTGCAGACGACTGAATAGCTCCATCTGTTTTGGTTACAACGAAATGTGTGCCGCGCGCCTGCGGCATGAAGGAGGGAGATTTCTATGAATATCGTTGTATTGAGTGGTAGCCCGCGCAAGGGTGCCAATACCGACACCATGGTCGAGGCCTTTGCTGAGACCGCGCGCGAGGGCGGCCATACGGTCGAAGTCGTCCGCGTTGCCAGCAAGAAGATTGCTGGTTGCCTGGGGTGTCAGTATTGCTTCGCCCACGAGGGCACTTGCGTGCAGAAGGATGACATGGCCAACGTGATCGAGTCGCTGAAAGCCGCCGACATGGTTGTCTTCGCTTCGCCCATCTACTGGTTTGATATCACTGCGCAGGAGAAAGCCGCCATTGACCGCCTGTACGCCTTCGGTGCTACGGGCTTCCCGTTCACCAAGACGGCCCTTTTGCTCGATAGCCACAGCGAGGGCGTCTATGATGCGGCGATCGCTATGTACAAGTCGACCTGCGCGTACTGCAAGTGGGAGGACCAGGGCATTGTCACCATCAGCGGTATGACCGAGCGCGACAGCATGGCCTCCTCGCCCAAGTTGGAAGAGGTGCGAGAGCTCGCTCGCAAGCTCGCCTAAGGACAAGAAGAACGCATGGCAATCGGTGTTGGTGGAAAATGCTTGCTATCCTTACCAAGAGGAATGCTGATTGCCATGCGTTGATGCTTCCGCGGACAATTCCGGCGTGCTAAAACGCCTTCTCGTTCAAGAATTCCCTGAACGCGGGAATGTCAAAGCCAACGAGACCACGCCCGCGCTCTCCAATGACGCCGTCCTCCAGGAGGCGGCGTTTGTATTGGCTTGCGTAGTTGCTGGCGACGCCCATGCGTTTGGCTATCTCCGAGACCCTGCTGGGGCCAGAATCGGGCAGCATCGCGAGCAAAAACTCAATGTCTTTATCGGAAAGCTCCCGATAGGTAGTTTCGAGAATTCGATCGCGCAGCTCCATGTGGGCAAGCAGAGAACCCTGCTGTACATCAGGTGCACTGATTTTGGGCGAGTTCTCCGAAACATCCCATGTGCGATATCCGACGAGCTGCATCATATAGGGAAATCCGTCGACGGCCTTCACCGCATCCTCGAGCGCTTCTGGCGTGATTGAGCGGCCTCCGGCCTCAACGGTTTTGCGGAATGCGTTTGCAATTTCAACGTCAGTGATTCGTCCCAACTGATGATATTGGGAACGCCTGAGGAACGAGACGGAATCGTTGCGCAGCAACGCCGATACTTTGTAGGGCAGTCCTGCCATGAGTAGTGCAACTTTTTTACCTTCGCGTACAAAGTGCTGGTAAACAGAGGCAAATTGAAGCATTTCTTCGAGATCGACGGTGACTTCATCGATGGTGATGAGAAGTCCGATGTCATGTTTTTCGAGTTGCTTAAAGATGCCATTCATGCGCGTGCGCCAGTTGCCCTGAGCCTCTTGAGCATATGTCCAATCGATGCCCACTGGGCCAATTTGAACACCGTTTTTGCGCGCGTGAGGCTGTGAGAGGTAGCTATCTGCGGCTTCTTTGGTTCGCTCGATAATATCTTCGAGCATGCCTGGCATGGCGGAGACATTTGCTGCGATCCAGCCGTGTTCAAGCGCCGTTTCTGAAAGGAGCGAGAGAAGCGCCGTCTTGCCCGTTCCCCTTGCGCCAGTAAAAATGGTTGACAGGTTGGGATCTCCCGGGCCGTTGATAAAGCCACGGTTGATGTCACGCAGGATATGCTCGCGACCCGCTGGAAAGGGAGGGACGCTTCCGAACGTCGGGGTAAAGGGGTTCTTGCTGTACTCCATGGTAGCTCCTTTGCAAGTTTTGCTAATTTTTGCAAGTTTTGCTAACGACTGACCAAAGGGCATCGAAGCAGTGGCGCTGACATTTTTTACGCAGAAAAATAAGCAGAAATCAATTTATCTGCGTTAAAAAATAGTTGAGAAGAAAAACGACGAGTCCCGGGCGCAATGCCGTTGCGTTCCGGGCCCCGTCGCTTTGCGAAGTATCTAACGATCTCGTTGCCGTGGTACCTAGTCAAACAGACTCGGCATGTCGTTTTCCTTCATGAGGGCACCGGCGGAGGGTAGGGTCTGCGCGGTGAACTTTTCGGCTGAGACGCCGGCGCCGAGGATTTCCTCGGTTGTGCCGACGGTGGTGACCGAGCGGCCCTTCTTGGCGGTAAAGGCCTGGACGCCTTGCGTGTTGGTGGTCGTCTTGGTCTTGAGCAGCGACGTGTTGAAGTTCATCAGGCGGTAGTCGCTCGAGACCAGCGCGATGTCGCGGTCCTCCTTGAGCACCTGGGCATACAGCAGCTTGCTGCCGCCGTAGATGGCGTTCTTAAGGCGCTTGCGGTTGGTCTTGGTGACGTATCCAGAAAGCGCGACGCGCACCACGCGGCCGTTCTCAAAGACGAACAACACGTCGGCCTTGTAGTCATCGGGGTCGATGACCCAGATGACGCTCTCGTCGGGTTCCATCTCAAGATCGGTCGGCAGGTACGAGCCCAGCTGGGCCGACTTGGTGTCCTCAAACGCGGCAACCTTGCACTTGTACACCTGGCTCTTGTTGGTAAACACGAGCAGCTCGTGCGTGTTGGAGGACGGGAACTCGATAAAGGGTTTGTCACCGTCCTTGTACTTGAGCGTGGTCGCCTTCTTGAGCACGCGGTCCGTCATCTTTTTGAGATAGCCATCGCGCGAGAGCATGATGGTGACCGGGTACTCCTCGACCTCGGGCTCCAAGCTTACCTCAATAACCTCGTGGGGCTCAATCCTGCCCGTGCGGCGCGGCATCACGTACTTCTTGTTGACCGCGGCCAGCTCGTCGCTGATGACCTTCTTGATGTTCTCCTCGCTGGAGAGGATCTCCTCAAGCTCGGCGATCTCACCCTCGAGCTTAGCGATGTCCTTGGTGCGGTTGAGGATGTACTCCTCGTTGATGTTGCGGAGCTTAAGTTCGGCAACAAATTCGGCCTGGGTCTCGTCGATGTCGAAACCCTTCATAAGGTTGGGCACGACCTCGGCTTCGAGCTTGGTGCCGCGGATGATGGCGATGGCCTTGTCGATGTCGAGCAAGATTGCCTCGAGGCCGTGCAGCAGGTGCAGGCGCTCGGACTTTTTGCCCAGGTCAAAGTTAATGCGGCGACGCGTGGATTCAATACGCCACTTGACCCACTCGTGCAAGATCTGGCGCACGCCCATAACACGGGGATAGCCGTCGACCAGCACGTTGAAGTTGCATGAGAACGAATCCTGCAGCGTGGTCGAGCGATAGAGCTTGGCCATGAGCTTGTCGGGGTCGACGCCGCGCTTAAGGTCGATGGCGATGCGCAAACCCGAGAGGTCGGTTTCGTCGCGGATGTCGGCAATCTCCTTGACCTTGCCCTCTTTGGAGAGCTTGACGATGCGCTCGATAATGACATCGGTCTTGGTGGTGTAGGGGATCTCGTAGACCTCGATGATGCGCTCTTCGGGAATCCAGCGCCAGCGGGAGCGGATCTGGAAGCTGCCCAGGCCGGTCTCGACGATCTTCTCCATCTCCTCGCGGCGATAGATGATCTCGCCGCCGGTCGAGAAGTCGGGCATGGGCATGTACTCGAGCAGGTCGCAGTCGGGATCCTGCAGGTAGTGCATCGTGGCGGTGCAGACCTCGTTGAGGTTGAAACCGCAGATGTCGGACGCCATGGCGACGCCGATACCCTTGTTGGCCGAGACGAGGATGTTGGGGAACGTGGTGGGCAGCAGGCGCGGTTCCTTCATAGCGCCGTCGTAGCTGTCAACGAAGTCGACCGGGTCCTTATCGATGTCTTTGAAGATCTCGGCGCTAATGGGGGAGAGCTTGGCCTCGGTATAACGCGAGGCGGCGTAGCTCAGGTCGCCCGAATAGTACTTGCCAAAGTTGCCCTTCGACTCCACGAAGGGGGCAAGCAGCGCCTCATTGCCGGTTGCCAGACGCACCATCGTCTCGTAGATCGCGGCGTCGCCGTGCGGGTTGAGCTTCATGGTCTGGCCCACGATGTTGGCGCTCTTCTGGCGCTCGCCCTTGAGCAGGCCCATCTTGTACATGGTGTAGAGCAACTTGCGGTGCGAGGGCTTAAAGCCGTCGATCTCGGGGAACGCACGCGAAACGTTGACGCTCATAGCGTAGGGCATGTAGTTGACCTCGAGCGTCTGCGTGATCGGCTGATCGGTGACCTCGGAGTGCAGGCCGATGACGTTCTCGGCGTTAACCTGCTTTTTCTTTGGCTGGTTCTTCGTCTTCTTCTTTGCCACGATTTCCTCTTGAACTTCTTATGGGCCGTCGTTATCGATTTGCTGCTATTGCAGGTCCAGCTGGTCCAGGTATTCCTTGCCGTGCTCGGAGATATGGCGCTTGCGGCCCGCCTCGTCGTTGCCCAGCAACAGGTTGAACATGGTCTCCATCTTGGTGACGTCCTCGGGCTCAACCTTGATCAGGCGACGCGTCTCGGGGTTCATGGTGGTGAGCCACATCATGTCCGGGTCGTTCTCACCAAGACCCTTGGAGCGGTTGATGGAGCACTTTTGATCGCCGATCTCTTTGAGGATGCCGTTCTTCTCGAGCTCGGTGTAGGCAAAGTAGGTCTTTTCTTTGCAGTTGATCTCGTAGAGCGGCGACTCGGCGATATACACGTAGCCTTTGTCGATAAGCGTGGGCACCAGGCGGTAGAGCATGGTGAGCACGAGCGTGCGGATGTGGTAACCGTCGACGTCGGCGTCCGTACAGATGATGACCTTGTTCCAGTTGAGGTTGTCTAGGTCGAAGGCACCAAGGTTCTTGATGCGCTTGTCTTTGATCTCCACGCCGCAGCCCAGCACGCGCATGAGGTCCATGATGATGTCGGACTTAAAGATGCGCGGGTAGTCCTCTTTCAGGCAGTTGAGGATCTTGCCTCGGACGGGCATAACACCTTGGAACTCGGCATCGCGCGAGGTGCGGATGGCGCCTGCTGCCGAGTCGCCCTCTACGATGTAGATCTCGCGACGGTCCTTGTCCTTGGAGCGGCAGTCGATGAACTTCTGCACGCGGTTGGCCATGTCGGTCTTCTGCTGCAGGTTGGTTTTGATGCTCTGGCGCGTCTTCTCGGCGTTCTCACGCGAGCGCTTGTTGATGAGCACCTGCTCCATGATCTTGTTGGCAGCGTCTTTATTCTCGATCAAGTAGGTCGAGAGGCGCTCCTTAAAGAAGGCCGTCATGGCCTGCTGGATAAAGCGGTTATTGATGGCCTTCTTGGTCTGGTTCTCGTAGGACGTCTGGGTGGAGAAGCAGTTGGTCACCAGCACCAGACAGTCCTGGACGTCCTGCCATTTGATGCCGCTCTCGTTTTTGTTGTACTTGCCCTGTTGCTTAATGTAAGCATCGATGGCGCTGGTCAGAGCACTGCGGGCCGCCTTCTCGGGCGAGCCGCCGTTCTCGAGCCATGACGAGTTGTGGTAGTACTCCTGCATCATGAAGGTGCGCGAGAAGCACATGCACGCGGTGATCTTGACGTTGTAGTCGGGCAGGTCCTCGCGGTCGCGACCGCGGCGGTCGGCCTCGATAAAGAAGGGCTCGGTAAGGTAGTCGGTACCGACCTTCTCGAGCACGTAGTCCTCGATGCCCTTGGGATAGCAGAAGTCCTCTTCGGAGAACTCGCCGTCGTCGCCCTCGATGCGCAGGCGGAAGGTCACGTTGGCGTTGACCACGGCCTGGCGGCGCATGGTCTCGCGATACCACTCGTGGGGGATGCTGATCGAGGTAAAGACCTCAAGATCGGGGCGCCACTTGATGGTGGTACCAGTGCGGTCCTCATCGCTGGGCTCAATCTCGAGTGCCTTCTTTTTGGCGCCGACGACCTTGCCCTTTTTAAAGTGCAGGGAGTATTTGTTGCCATCGCGCCAGACCGTGACATCCATGTATTCGGAGGCGTATTGGGTCGCGCACGAGCCCAGGCCGTTGGTGCCGAGCGAGAAGTCGTAGTCACCGCCCTGGTTGTTGTTGTATTTGCCGCCGGCATAGAGCTCGCAGAAGACGAGCTCCCAGTTAAAGCGCTTCTCGGAAGGGTTCCAGTCGAGCGGGCAGCCGCGGCCGTTGTCCTCTACCTGAATGGAGCCATCGCGAAAGGCGGTAAGGGTGATGAGCTTGCCGTAGCCCTGGCGCGCCTCGTCAACGGCGTTGGACAGGATCTCGAAGGCAGCATGCGCGCAGCCATCGAGTCCGTCCGAGCCAAAGATGACGGCGGGGCGCAGGCGTACGCGCTCTTCGTCCTTGAGCTGGCGGATACTGTCGTTACCATAGTTTGCGGTGTTTTTTGCCATACTCGCTCTCTCGGTGCTCCTTTGCTGCGTTTAAGTCATATAGATAGTCAAGGTAGCATAGCCCAGCCCGTAGGCAATTCCAACCAACACGAAATCCATCGAACAATCGTTCGATTAGATAATGAATGCTTGGAATGCGGGAGAGACCTGTCCTGTCCTATCCAAACATCTGCGGCAGGTCGATGAAGACGGTTCGATCGCTTTCGCCAGCTTCGAAGCCCGAACGGGAGAAGAACCCGTAGCGATGGCACTTGAGCCCCGTTGCCTCAACTTGAGCGATTTCCTCGTCGACCATTTTTTGCGTGACGGGGGATTTGCGGAACTTTGCTTCGTAGAATGCGTAGCCCTCGGGGTCTTGCGTTACCACATCGAATTCGCCGCTCGCTTTGTTTGCGGGATCGTCGTACCAGTACTTGCCAATGGCGTCGAAAGCCGGTTCGATCTTGCCGGTCCTGTTTTGCCGCACGAGGTATTGACGGCAGATCTCCTCGAACATATGAGGAACGTAGTTTTCCTCGAAGTCTTGGGAGACGTGACGATCATAGAAGACTTCCGGGTCGAGCAGCTGACGCGCAGAGGCATTGCGGAAAACGTAGCGATAGTAAAAGAGCGAAAGCGGATCCACTACAAAGTAGCCAGACTTGCGCTTGTTCGTAGGGTCGTTGATGGGTGCACGCTTTTGGACGATTTCGAGTGACATGAGCTTGTCGAGCACGTCTGCCATGGCCGGACCGCTCGAGACGTGTGACTGTGCCAGCACGTCCCCCCAACGGGAGTAACCTTGTGCAAGAGCCCCGAAAACTTCGTTGGCGTTGGTCATCTTCGAGATCTCGGCGTTGAGATAGGACGGCACCTCGCTTTCTAAGCGTGCGCCAGGTTCCGTGACGAGCTCGATGATGTTGTCGCGTACGCTTTGGGATTGATCGATGAGGCGATTGTAAAAGGGGATGCCGCCAAAAACGCTATAGAGCCGCACCTTGTCCTCGGGCGAGAACGCGGGATAGAACTTCGCAGCGTCAAAGTAGTCCATGGGCTTAAGCTCAAGCGCGAGATCAATTCGCCCGTAGAGGGGGCTCTCATGCTCGATGAGGGATTTCATAATCTCAACGTAGGAGCCGCACAGGACAATGTTTAAACGTGAGTCTTCCCTGTGAGCGTCGATTGAGGTCTGGAGAATGCTGTCTAAGCCTTTAACCGCATCTCTCAAGTAGGGGTATTCGTCGAGAACAAGGGTAACGTTCTTGTCTTTGGCTTGGACAAACAGAAATTCGATGAGCTCGCGGATGCCTGTGAAGGCGAGCGGAGGAAAGCTCAGCGCTTCAGCAACAAGGGCGGACAGACTCTCTAGGTTGTCTGCCTCGGAGGTTTGGCGGCACTCGTAATAGACCGTTGCGACGTCCGGCAAATCGGTTAGCGCCTGCTTGATGAGCTCACTTTTTCCGACGCGACGTCTGCCGTAAATGAGAACATTGCGCTGCTCGGGTGCTTTGAGCGTTTTCTTAATACGGGCGAGCTCACGCTCCCTGCCAATGAATTCCACTTACTCGGTTCCTTCCGACTCGGTTTTGTCCGAGTTAATTGTATCGCATGAATCGGTTTATGCTCGAGTTTACTCGGACAAAACCGAGTCGGTTCTGACCGAGTAAGTTTGAATAGCGAATTGAAATTGTTATGTCCGCATGGTGATGACAGACATGGTTTTCATAATGACAGATATAGTTGACATCTTCTGATGGATGCAATATATTTCTGTCATGTTGCAACGGATATCTGTCCATTACTACGAAAGGAACTCCATGCCGGGCAAAAAGAACCTCCGCATGAAGGCGGCGCGCGCGGCGGCTGGCCTTTCGCAAGCTGACTTGGCCGAGGCCGTGGGCGTTACGCGCCAGACCATCGGCCTGATCGAGGCGGGCGGCTACAACCCCACGCTCAATTTGTGCGTGGCAATCTGTAAAGCGCTACGCGTTACGTTGAACGACTTGTTTTGGGAAGACGAGAACGACGTCGACCCTGACGCTCTTTAGGAGTCCACTATGAAATTTGAAGATTTAAAACTCGTGCAAAAGTGGCGTGAATATGCCGGCCCAAAGGATGAGCGCCTGGAAGCTGAGAGCGCAAAAATCTACAAGATTGGTTTCGTGCTGCTCTCGTTTGGCATGTTGATGATCTTTTTCTACCAGTTTATAGCTCGACAGGTTGCGTGGGTTCACAGCGACGCCAGTGAAATGCCGCATGGCTTTGCAACGCCGTTCGAGGCGGCCATGTATTTGTGGCTCGTCCTCGTGATGTTGATTTGCGCAGGACTGCAAACGCGGAAGGGATATGTCGATACCAATCGTTTTGGGCAAACCGAGCATCTTCCTGCTGGATATTTCCTGCTTGTCAGCGGTCTTAGCGGCGCCGCGTTTGCGCTTGTTATTGCCGCAATGCGCTGTATCGCTGAGGCGCAGATCGTACCGCTCGAAAGCGTCTTTTGGTTGGCGAACCTGGCCACGGGCGTGTTCTGCGGTGCGACGATTTTCGCGGCCACGTTTGCTGCCCTGTGCGCAACGTTTTTCACGGCGAAAAGACGCCGTGCCAAGCTCGAGGCAGAACTCGACGACGCCAGCGATATCTAATGCGCAAGGGGCTGGCTCTGGGATATCAGAGCCAGCCCCTTTTTGTTCGACGAATAGGGTCAGCGCCGCTCAAAAAGCGGCTGAGAGCTAGCGGGACCCATCCGTACCGGCTTCATCGCTGCCGCTACGCTCGAGCGCCGTGCGGCGGACGCTGTAGGCGACGAGGCCGGCGCCTGCCGCGGCGAGTGCAGCAGCGGCTGCCGTAAGGGGAGCGTTGACATCGCCCGTGCCCGCAAGCGCGCCCGCTTTTCCGGAGCGCTTGTTATTGCCGTGGTCCTTGCCACTGCCGGAGCTGCTTCCGCCGGAGCCGCCGCCCTTGTCAGTACCGCCGCCACTTGAGCCACCATCGCCGTCCGCCGTCATCGGGGCGTCGTGAAGCCCTGTGGCGTCCGCGCTGTCGCATACGCCGACCTGAACTTCTGAGCGTTCGCATGCCGCGTCGGGCACGTGGAGCTCGTGCAGTACAGCACCCAGCGCCGAGTTCGCGCCCGGTCGAATTTCTTCGAGCGTTACGGGATCGAGCGCCACCAGATTACGCGCCTTCGCATACAGCGTTACGCGTTTGCCCACTTCGTCGCTCCAACTCTCGGGGATGGCGAAGCTCATACGGAACTGTGCCGTGCAACCCGGTGCCAGCACGGCGTTGCCGTTGTCGGCTACCAGCGGGTGCGTTGCAAAACATGTGCCCAGCGTCTCGAGCGCGTACTTCACGTGTGCCATGTCGTCGGCCGAAGCATCCTCGGCAAGCTCCGGATCGTAGATCGAAGCCATGCGTGCGTTTGCTCCGAACCCGATGGATGCGCTGGAGAACGGCTGGCTGGAGCCCTCTCGGTACAGATCGATCGTGCCGGCGGTCAGCAAGGTGTTACCGTCGTTTCGCACCGTGACCATGAAGGATTCGCCTGCTGCTCCGGGCACCACCGCGCCCGAGGTAGCGACCGCGCCCGTCGGAGTGGCACACGCCACCAAGGGCACTTCGATGCCGTGTAGTTCTGCCTCGCTCTTCTCCGCGCTCACAATGTGCGTGGCGAGCGCGGAGAGCATGCTCCCCGACGTCAAAAATGTCGTTATCTGATCGACGGGATGGTCCAGCTCGCACATCACGAACGGCTCCGTAAACAGATCGCCTGACAAGGTGCTGGCGAAGATGCGGAAGTGCTTGCCCATCACTGCTACCGGGTTGCCTTCTTCGTCGTAGGTTTGCCCCACCTTGCCATCGGTGTTCTCTACATAGAGCGCGCACCTGCCGTTGTTGCTTACGCTAAACGATGCCGGGCCACAGCCTGCGGCACCCACGGGCTGCGTTGCAAATGCCGATGCGCCTCGCGTCCAAGTAATATGCTGCAGCTGCTCGTTGACGGTGGCCAAAAAGCCCGAATGTTGTGGCCACGGCACCGCATGGGGCACCGTGGCGTCTGGTGGCATAACGCCCCAGCCCGCAATGGACTGGCCGATCACGGCGTATGATGCGCAGCCGCAACCGTCTGCGGTCTCGTACGCAACGGGCACCACCATTTTGCCGTTGATATTCTCGGGCGTGCCGAGCTCGATGCTCGACGGTGCCTGCGGAAAGCGGAGGACCTGACGGAACGTGAGACTGTCGCCCAAATCATCCGACCACAGGGTAAAGCATTCCAGTGCAACCTCGGCCTCGCTGCCGAGCGCCTTCTCTGCGGTGGTTCCGCGGCGGTGGAGGTAAGCGCCCGACAGGCGCCCGTCGACCAGCGTCTTGCCCACCGTGATGCGTGGGCACTGCAGGCAATGGTAGCCATCCTCCTGAAGGCGGCCGCGCGAGATGCTGCGCCACGACGTGTGCGATATCACGCGGGCTCCGTCGTTGCTTATGCGCAGGCGCACAACGGACAGTATGCCGGATGTGCTCGCCGTATCGAAATGGGTGTTGTCGCCGGCGGGGCGCTCGCCCGAGACCAGCAGCACGTAGGCGTCCTGGTTTCCTCTTCCGTCCGTATATTCCACCACGTCGAAGTCGTAATCGTATACGCTGTCGCGCTCCACGTCGTTCTCGCCAAACCCAAGGGGAAAGTCCACGGGCGTGGGAGCGGACCACGTGCCGTTTGCCTTTGTGTGCACCACCAGGCGCGAGCGACCATTGTCGCCGTAGCGCACCGAGGCGATACGGAACAGGCATTCTACGCCGGCAATCATTGCCAGCTTCATGTGAGCTTCGCTGAGCACGCCAGCAAACAGCACGTTGTCGCTCGAGGGTTTGATGCCGCCACGCTCGTCCTCCGACACGCCGGTAGAATTGGCGTTGGGGTCCGCAACGGCGTTCGTTGCCTGACCGATGTAGGTGTACTCATACATCGGCGCGGCGTTTTCGTCGTTCTCTATCAGTGCGTGGACGAAATGCTCGATCTGTCCCGTGTCGTCGCTTTCTGCATCCGCCTCGAGCTCAATGCGCGTGACCGACCGGTCCCAATCGCGTACGGTAGGCGCGACATTCCTTGCAGTGGCTTTAACCTCGGCGCGCGCGAGCAGCTCGGCGTTGGTGACAATGGTGGCCGATGCGATAAATTGCGGAACGCCGCCCGCCTCGGCGTTGCCGGCTGAGCCGAAGCAGGCATCTAGTGTATAGGGCGTATCTCCACCCAATGCGAGCTCAGAGCGCTGGAGTACATACTGGTCGCCGTTGTTCACCGACATATTCCACGAATCGATGAGCGTGGGCCACGACCCCGACCAAGCCTTGGTGGTCCACTTGAACATTACGAATTGGAGTATCACATCGACATCGACGTCTGCACCCACGCGCAGCCGCGGAAGCTGGTGCCCGTCCGCCTTCTCGTACCCAATGAACAGCGTGAGGGATGCGGCGCCGCGCACGGCAGACGAAGCGACGCCTGCAACGCCGGCGCCAAAGGTGACGGCAAGCCCGATCTGGATGGTGAACGAGCCCGACGTGTTTGAATAGTCGAGCGAAATGTTTTTAAAAAACGCCGCGCCGCTGCCGTGCGTGTGGGCACCCACGGCGAGCGCCAGTTTTGCCAGCACCCAGGGGTTGACGTTTAGGAAAAATGGCACCGGTCCTAGGGTAAACTGCTCGGTCCAATTGAGGTCGGTTCTTACCTGGAAGAGGGCCTTAATATTGCCGTATGCGGGGTCGTTGTTGTTACCCCAGGTTTTGCCCACCCAATCGTAGGCGAGCGAGCCGTACAGCTGTGTGGCGATATCCATCGTGAACAGCGGCGTGCAATGGTGGCGAAGGAGCTTGGTGTTTCTTGGATCGGTGCCCGAACCGGCACTCATCCTCTTGTACTGATTCCACTTCCCCTCCATCTCGTCGAGGTAGCGGTTTGCCTGCTTGGCGCCCGACTCGCGCGGCGATTTCTTCCAGTATTCCGGATCAGGGTTGCCCGAATCGTTCATATAGCTAGCTGGTTTGTACCCTCCGCCAAACAGCACGGGTCGCGCGCGCAGACGTGGTGTAAGAGTGTCCTGAGGTCCGTCGCTGCAAGTC
>OIZQ01000411.1_pt1 | contig 23728 bp, 20 predicted proteins | sample 1588491 | NCBI WGS metagenome assembly OIZQ01 (sample SAMN03283262) | human gut metagenome | biome: human-associated habitat; material: feces | host: Homo sapiens | place: USA | collected 2013
TTCCGCCAAGATCTTCAGCTTGGCCTTCAGCGTCACGTTCTCCTTATACAGCGCCGTGTAATCCTCGGTCAGCGTGTCAAGGAACTCATCCACCTGCGCCATGGCGTAGCCGTTGCCGAAGCCGGAGGACTTGGGAAATACTTTTTCGGAAACTTCCTGCGGTGTCAACATGGTATATCCCTCCATCTATTTCTGCGCCCGCTTACAGATACAGGCCGTTGTTTTCCAGTTCGTCGATCAGGTCGCCCATGATATCCACGCTGTAGGGCGTGATGATATAGGTATTGGCGGCCACCTTCTTGATCTTGCCGTCGCCGGCATAGGCTACGCCGGACAGGAAGTCGATCAGGCGGCGGGCCACGTCCTTATTGGTGGACTCCAGATTCATCACCACCGTGCGCTTTTCCCGCAGGTGGTCGGCGATCTCGCTGGCGTTCTCAAAGCGCTCCGGCTTCACCAGCACCACCTTCAGCGCGGCGGTAGCGTGGATATTCACTACCTTGTTGTGGCGCTCCTCCGGCTGGCGGCGCTCCTCGCGGCGGTCATCAAAGATGCTTCTGCTGTCGTTCTTTTCAGGCTGTTCCAGCTCCTCATCCTCGTAATCGTAATCCTCGTCGTCATACGGATGAATGATCTTCTTGATCTCGTCCATGAAACCCATTTGAAAGCCTCCCTGTTGTGTATTTTCAGTGGTTGTTTATTTCTGATAGTTGCGTGCGCCGAAGATGGCGGAGCCGACCCGCACCATATTGGCGCCGCAGCGAACGGCGTCGGCATAGTCGCCGCTCATGCCCATAGAGATATATTCCCATTTATTATCGTACATTTCTCGGCTTATGTCAACAAAAAGACGATAAACTTTCTCAAAATATGGTATATTTCCGCCTTTTTCCACCGCAACAGGTGGTATCGTCATCAGGCCCCGCACCCGAATGTGGACCAGACCCCTGGCGTAGGCCGCCGCCTGTGGCAGCTCCTCCGGCGCGAAGCCGGACTTTGCCTCCTCGCCGCCGATGTTGACCTCCAGCAGCACGTCCTGCACCAGCTCCATTCTGGCGGCCACCTTTTCGATCTCGTCCAGCAGCTCTTTAGAGCCCACCGACTGAATCAGCGCCGCCTTGCCCACCACCTGCTTCACCTTGTTGCGTTGCAGGTGGCCGATGAAGTGCAGCGGCGCGCCGTCGTAAGCGTTCTCCTTCAGCTTTTCCGTCATCTCCTGCACCCGGTTCTCGCCCAGCGCGTCGATGCCGGCGGCGATGGCCTCCTGACAGGCGGCAGCGTCGTTCATTTTGCTGGCGCCCACCAGCGTGATATCCTTGCCGGTGCGGCCCGTTTCACGGGCGGCCGCGTCGATCTCGGCGCGAATGCGGGCAATATTTTCTCCAATAGCAGACATGGAAGTCTCCCCTTTCTATATATTTAAGCTGCGGCGAAGCGCCGCGTTGTTTATCCGATCACCTTGCCGTCGCTCAGGTCTGCCGAGGTGACGATCACCTCGTCGCCCTGCCGCAGCATGCTGGAGTCATCCTCGGCGGACACCGCCTCGGTCAGCACGTAGCCGTCGCCCTGATAGACCACCTTGACGGGCTTGAATTTGGCCCGCACACCCAGGCGGCAGTACACGCCGGTCACGCCCTCCTCGTTGACCCGCAAGGCGTTGGACGGCAGGCGCAGCCCCTCGTAGGTGCGCAGCACCAGCGTGGCCGACTGGTGGCGCATCAGCGTGGTCTGGGCGATGTATTTCTCGCTGTGCAGCAGCAGGACACGGTGCCCGTTCTCGCTGCGGGAGATGCTGTCGATGGTCATTCGCAGGTCGATATTCAGTCCCTTGGCAAACCGCACCGTCACGGTGGAGCGGCCCTCCAGCTGCTCCGCCTGGGCGTCGGTAATGCTGGCGGCGTAGTACCAGGTGTCGCCGTAGATCAGCTTGCCCACGTTGGCGCTGTCGCTGCTGACGGGCTTGACGCTGTTCAGCTTGCTGTATGTCAGGTCGTCCTTCAGGAAGTCCAGCGTCAGCACCGACTCATAGCCGTCGCAGGCGGCGGAGTAGATACCCGCCTCCGGCGCGGTGATAGCCGTGCCGTTCAGAGAGCTCTCCAAGTCGCTGATGGACTGCTCCGTGGCCTTGATCTCCGCCTCGATCTCCTCCTGAGAGGATGAGGTAAAGTCCCGCTTCAGCACAGCGCTTTTCAGGGCGGAGACCTCCTCGTCCGCGCCGCTGTACTCCCCGCCGGCGATGGACTGCCGCAGGGTCAGGATGCCGCTGTTGATGGTGGAATCCAGCTTCAGCGCCGCGTCCGGGTCCAGATAGGAGATCAGGGAAAAGGACAGCTGCTCCAGCCGCAGCTGTAGCGCCTCCAGCTGTTCCACACGGGTCAGCGCGCCGCTGTCGGGATAGGCGGTGGCCATGGTCTGGTTCTTGCCTACCCGCTCGCCTTCTGACAGGCTGTGGCCCAGCGTGGCGGCGTCGGAGTGGAACGTCTCCTCCTCCCGCACCAGATAGCCGCTGATCTCGATAGTCTGTTCCTCGGCAGAGGCGTAGACCAGCGTGGTATTGATGGGATCGGAGAAATACCGGTAGGCCTGCACGGCGAAATAGACCACCGCAGCCGCCAGCACCACCACGGATAATATTTTGAAAATCGGTGTGGATGATGATTTCATATCCCGCTCCTTGTGTATATCTCTTGTGCTGTGTGTTTGCAGATCCCGTAGGGGCGGATGCCCACATCCGCCCGCCGTTGGTGCAATGGGTTCTTGCTGTCGCTTGTAGGGGCCGACGACTCTGTCGGCCCTATCGGTGGCTCGGATGTTTATCGTCAGGGCGGACAGAGTCGTCCGCCCCTACGGATCCGGCTGGCTGTTTTACATCTCCTCCGTCTCCTGAAAGCTCACCGCTCGCGCCGGGGCGATGGTGGAGATGGCGTGCTTATAGATCACCTGCTGGCGGCCCTCGCTGTCCAGAATGACCACAAAGCAGTCAAACCCGGTGATGGTTCCCCGCAGCTGAAAGCCGTTCACCAGAAACATGGTGACGGGGATCTTCTGCTTCCGGGCCTGGGCCAAAAATACTTCCTGAAGATTATTTGTCTTTTGCATAGCGTCCTCCTATGTATCTTTTTTGTACGGACGCTATCTCTATAGGACAACCTCCGCCGTGATTCAGCATAAACCACGGCTATGGAGATATTCTGTCGCTTTTTGCAATCCCTCCGGGAAATTTGGTTGCCGCTGCCAGCGCACCCAGAAAATATCCGGATTCCGCCGCAGCCATGTCAGCTGCCGCTTGGCGTACTGCCGGGAGCGAAGCTTCACCTCGGCGATGGCTTCCTCCGTGGTGGCCGTACCCTCGGCTACCGCCAGAAACTGCTTGTAGCCGATGGCCTGCAAGGCCGTGGCGTCACGGGGCAGGCCGCTGTCCAGCAGAGCCTTCACCTCCGCCAGCAGCCCCTGCTCCACCATGATATCCACCCGGCGGTCAATGCGGTCGCGGAGATCCTGCCGGTCGATGAAATCCAGCCCGATATACAGGGCGTCGTATTTGGGCGGCTGCTGCCGCTCCAGACGGTCATGCTCGGTGATGGTCCGGCCGGTCTCCTGCCACACCTCCAGCGCACGGATGATGCGCTTTTCATCCCGCAGGTGGAGCTTCTCCGCCGCAATGGGGTCGATCCGGCGCAGCTCCTCCAGCAGCGTTTCAATGCCCTCGTTCCGGGCGCGGCGCTGCAATTCCTGCCGTATCTCCGTGCCCTGCGACCCGGCGGCAAAGTCCGTGCCCCGGATCAAAGCGTCCAGATACAGCCCCGTGCCGCCCACCAGCACCGGCAGCTTGCCCCGCCGCAAGATATCCTGCACGCACAGATCCGCCGCCTGCACATACCGTGCCGCCGACCAACTCTCCGCCGGGTCGGCCACGGCTACCATGTGGTGGGGGATGCCCTCCATTTCCTCGGCCGTCGGTGCGGCGGTCCCCACCGCCATGCCCCGGTAGATCTGCATGGAGTCCACGCTGACCACCTCGCCGTTAAAGCGCTTGGCCAGCGCCACGCCCATTTTCGTTTTTCCCGTGGCGGTAGGGCCCACCACGCACAGCACTGTGGCCATTGGCGTCACTCCCCAATTACGCTCGTTTGAACATCTTCTCGATGTCGTATTTGCTCAATTGATACTTCACCGGTCTGCCGTGGGGACAGTACAGGATCTCCCCCGACTGCACCTTTTCCACCAGCGCCGCCAACTCCGTGGCGTCGGTGGTCATACCGGCCTTGATGGCGCTCTTACAGGCCATGGTGTGCAGCAGCTCGTCCCGTGCGCCGTTGGGATCGGCGCGGCCCAGCGCCAGCTTTTGGGCCAGCTCCTCCAGCGTGACGGCGGCGTCCGCCGCCAGAATGTCCGCCGGAACCTCCCGGATCAGCACCGTGCCGCCGCCGAAGTCCTCGCAGACGAAGCCGAACTCCTGCAGCAGCGGCAGGTTGTCCAGCACGGCGGCATAGCTCTCCGGCTCCAGCTCCACCGTTTCCGGCGTCAGCAGCGGCTGGGCCATCAGGGGCTGGCGGTTGGCCTTCAGCACGTCGAACCGCAGCCGCTCGTGGGCGGCGTGCTTGTCGATGAGCCACACGGTTTCGTGCTCGTCCTCGCAGATGATGTAGGTTTTCAGCACCTCGCCCACCATGCGCCACGGCGCTTCCTTCACCGGCTCCATAGTCTGCTGCTCCGGCTCCTGCGGCATGGTGATGGTCTCCTGCGCCGGTGCTTCCGGTACTGCGACTGTCTCCGGTTCGACGGGTTTTTCTGTCAACGCCTCTGCCTTTACAGGTAGTGTGATCTCATAGGTGCGGCCCGTCAGGGGCGAGGATGTTACGATGGGCTTCTCCGGCTCCGCCACATCCCGGACGTAGACCGTCTCGGCGCTGTGGGGCCGCTGGGCCATGGCGGGCACGCTGTCCCGGATGACGTTTTTCGTGGCCGGGGCGGCGCTTTTGGGCAGGAAGCTGCCCAGCGGCTTTTTCTCCTCCGCCGGGGCGGCAGCTTTCTCCTTAAACTCCTGCGCCGTCATTTTCCGAAAAAATTCCGGTGCATTATCGGGCTTTTTGGGGGCCTTTTCTGCGTTTAATGCGTCCAGAATGGTGTAATATACCGCGTCAAACACAGCTTTATCCGACACGAACTTCACCACCGTCTTGGCGGGGTGGACGTTCACGTCCACCCGATCCGCAGGCAGCGTCACGTGCAGGACGCAGCCGGGGAACCGCCCCTTGAGGAGCTGGTTCTTATAGGCTTCCTCCAACGCCGCCGTCAGCAGCTGGGACTTGACGAACCGGCCGTTGACAAAAAAAACCTGCTTGCCACGGCTGCCGTGGCCGTTGAGGGGCTTGGTGACAAAGCCCTCCACCTTCACATCGCCGCCGCTGCCGGAGATGGGCAGCAGGCCAAGGGCGAAATCCCGCCCCATGGCGGCGTAGATGGCAGACAGCAGTTGGCCGTCGCCGGGGGTGTGCAGCACCTCCTGCCCATCCCGCAGCAGCTTGAAGGACACGTCGGGATGGCTCAGGGCCAGATGCTGCACCACGCCGGACACCGCCGCACCCTCGGCGCTGTCCTTCTTCATGAACTTCATCCGGGCGGGGGTGTTGTAGAAGAGATCCCGGACGCAGATGGTGGTGCCCTCCGGGCAGCCGGTAGGCTCCGCCTGGCCGGGCTTGCCGCCCTCCAGATGGAGCGCCGCGCCCATCTCCGTACCGGCGGCGCGGGAAAAGATATCCACACGGCTGACGGCGGCGATGGCGGCCAGCGCCTCGCCCCGGAAGCCCAGCGTGCCGATGGCTGCCAGATCGGCGGCGGCACGGAGCTTGCTGGTGGCATGGCGCAGAAAGGCGGTGGGCAGCTGCTCCGCCGGAATGCCGCAGCCGTTGTCGGTGATGCGGATGTAGGTCAGGCCACCGTGCTCGATCTCCGCCACAATGGCGGAGGCTCCCGCGTCGATGGCGTTCTCCAGCAGCTCTTTGATGACGCTGGCGGGACGCTCCACCACCTCGCCGGCGGCGATAAGATCCGCCACATGGGGCGGCAGGCATTGGATCTGCGGCATGGTTCCTCCTTGTTGGGTGTTATTGTGTCATTGCGAGGAGCGAAGCGACGCGGCAATCCGTTTCTCCTTATCCGGAAATAGGAGTACGGATTCCCACGCCAGTGTGCGCACTGGCTCGGAATGACAGGCTTTAATCATTGCAATTTATTCTTCAGCTCGTACAGCAGATTCAGCGCTTCCAGCGGGCTGAGGGTGTCCACCTGGGCGCGGCGGAGCGCTTCAATGACCGCGCTCTCGCTGAGAGCCTCCAATGACACCTGATCCGTCTCCACAGGGGCGGCGTGGGGCTTGCCCGCCTCGTCCTCCAGCTCCTGCAAAATATGCCGGGCACGGGTCAGCACCTGCTTGGGCAGGCCCGCCAGCTTGGCGACCTCGATACCGTAGCTGCGGTCGGCGCCGCCGGAGATGATCTTCCGCAGGAAGATGATATCCTCGCCCCGTGTGCGGACGGCGATATTATAGTTGCGGACGCCGGGCAGCTCACCCTCCAGCGCCGTCAGCTCGTGATAGTGGGTGGCGAACAGGGTCTTGGCCCCCAGCTTTTTCGGGTCGGCGCAGTACTCCAGCACCGCCCGGGCAATGGACATGCCGTCAAAGGTGGAGGTGCCCCGGCCGATCTCGTCCAGAATCAGCAGACTGTCCGCGGTGGCGGCCTTCAAAATATCGCTGACCTCCGTCATCTCCACCATGAAGGTGGACTGTCCGGCGGACAGGTCGTCGCTGGCGCCGATACGGGTGAAAATGCGATCCACCACGCCGATGCGGGCGGCCCGAGCGGGAACAAAGGAGCCGATCTGCGCCATCAGCACGATCAGCGCCACCTGACGCATGTAGGTGGATTTACCGGCCATGTTGGGGCCGGTGATGATGGCCACCCGGTCATCCTTTTCGCCCATGTAGGTATCGTTGGGAACGAACATGCTGTCCCGCCGCATCTGCTCCACCACAGGGTGGCGGCCATCGTGAATTTCGATGACGCCGGACTCGTCCACCACAGGGCAGCAGTAATTGTTCTTCACCGCCACAGCGGCCAGTGAGCACAGGGCGTCCAGCTCCGCCACGATGGCGGCGGCACGCTGCACCCGCGCGGCCTGCTCCGCCACGTGGATCCGCAGGTCGGTAAACAGCTGATATTCCAGCGCCTTTACCCGATCCTCGGCGGAGAGAATGTCATGCTCCAGATCCTTCAGCTCCTGCGTGATATAGCGTTCGCCGTTCACCAGCGTCTGCTTGCGGATGTAGGTGTCTGGCACCTGATCCTTGAAGGAGTTGGACACCTCGATATAGTACCCGAACACCTTGTTATAGCCGATCTTCAGGGTGCGGATGCCGGTCTTTTCCTTTTCGGCGGCCTCCATGCTGACGACGATGCCCTTGCCGCCGTGGAGGATGGTGCGGAGGCGATCCACCTCGCTGTCGAAGCCGTCCCGGATCAGCTCGCCCTCCCGAACGGAGAAAGGCGGCTCATCCACCAGCGTCTGCCCAATGAGGGCGGCAAGGTCGTTGAGGTCGTCCAGCGCCTCGTTCAGCTGGTGCAGACGGCCCTTTTCAAAGCAGGACAGCTGGGCCTTTACCAGCGGCAGCTTCTCCATGGCGGCGCGTAGGGACGCCAGATCACGGCCGCCTGCCGTGCCGTATACGATACGGCCCACCAGACGTTCCATGTCGGAGATGCCCTGCAAGGCCAGAATCAGCTCCTCGCGGGCCACGGTGTGCTCCACCAACGCCGCCACGGCGGCGCTGCGGCGGTCGATCTCCGTGACGGACAGCAGCGGACGCTCCAGCCACGCGCGCATCAAGCGCCCGCCCATGGCGGTTTTCGTCTTGTCCAGCACCCACAGAAGGCTGCCCTTCTTCTCCTTGCTGCGCAGCGTCTCCGTCAGCTCCAGATTGCGGCGGGCGGTCAGGTCCAGCTCCATGAACTGGCCCCGGCGGTAGTATTCCAGATCGTCCACGTGGGACAGGTCGGTTTTCTGCGTCTCGTGCAGGTAGCTCAGCAGTGCCCCCAGCGCCAGAAATACCGCCGGGTTGTCCCGGGGCAGGCGGTGCAGCGCATCGTCGCCAAACTGGCGGCGGATCAGCTTTTCCGCCGCTTCCATCTGGAAGCGGCCCGCCGGCAGCTTTTCCAGATGGCAGTTCAGCTTATCCTGCAAAAAGGTATGAAGCGTCTCGTCAAAGAAGGCGGCTTCGTTCACCACCGCCTCGGCGGGGGAAAAGCGGGCCAACTCGTTGATAAGCTGCTTCACCCGTTCCGGGCCGGAAAAGGCGGTGGCGTGGGCCTTGCCGGTGGTGATGTCGCAGGCGCACAGAGCGGCGTAGTCCTCGTCCAGATAGATACCGGCGCAGAAATTGGAGCGCCCCTCCTCCAGACAGGCGCTGTCGATCACCGTACCGGGGGTGACCACCCGGATGATATCCCGCTTCACCAGCCCCTTGGCCTGTGCGGGATCCTCCGTCTGCTCGCAGATGGCCACTTTGTAGCCCTTGGCGATCAGCCGGGCAATGTAGGAGTCTGCAGAGTGATAGGGAACGCCGCACATGGGCATCCGCTCCTCGGCAGGCTTGTCCTTGCTCTTGTCGCGGGTGGTCAGGGTCAGGTCAAGCTCACGGGACGCCGTTTTGGCGTCGGCGCCGAACATCTCATAGAAGTCGCCCAGCCGGAAGAACAGGATGGCGTCCTGATTCTGTTCTTTTATTTGCAGATATTGCTGCATCATGGGGGTCAGTTCTGCCATAGGGGACTCCTTTCAAACTATGTATCACACTCCCGTCATTGCGAGGAGGCCGCAAGGCCGACGCGGCAATCCGTCGGGGCGTTAAGAAAACATGCCGGTGGCATGTTTTCAGCCTCCAATCTCGGCGGCTATGCCGCCGTAGCATCCATCTGAATTTCCACCGCTTTGTTAAAAGAACGGATTCCCACGACCAGTCTGAGGACTGGTCTCGGAATGACAGAGAAAACTTTATACCATCTCGCCGAACAGCGCCCAGGTGTTGCTGTCGGTGATTTTTACATCATGATAATTGCCGATGGCGGACGCGTCGCCCCCCAGATGCACCAGCCGTCCTCCGGCGGTGCGGGCCGTCAGCGGCCAGCGGCTGTCGTCGCTCTGGCCGTCGATCAAGCAGCGGAGGGTGCGGCCCACGTATTGGGCGTGAATTTCCTCAGAAATTTTATTCTGGGCGTCGCACAGCCGGTCGAACCACACCTGCTTTTCAGCGCGGGGAACGGGGTCGTCCATCTTGGCGGCAGGCGTACCGGGCCGGGGAGAGAAGATAAACGTAAACAGCGCGTCGAACCGCACCTGCTCCACCAGCGCCACCGTTTCCATGGCTTCGGCCTCCGTCTCGCCGGGGAAGCCGATGATCACGTCGCTGGTCAGCACCAGCTCCGGCATGACCTTGCGGGCATAGGTGATAAGCTCCAGATAGCGAGCCTTATCATAGGGGCGGTTCATGGCCCGCAGCACCCGGTCGCTGCCGGACTGCACCGGAAGGTGCAGCTGCTTTGCCACGTGGGAACACCGTGCCATGGTGTCGAACAGCTTGAAGCTGGCGTCCTTGGGCTGGGAGGACATGAAGCGGATCAGGTAATCGCCGGGAATTTCATCCAGCGCCGCCAGCAAATCGGCAAAGTCGTAGCCGGTGCCCAAGTCCTTGCCGTAGGAGTTGACGTTCTGACCCAGTAGGGTGATCTCCTTATACCCTTCAGCGGCAAGCTGGCGCACCTCGGCAATGATCTGCTCCGGATCGCGGCTGCGCTCACGGCCCCGGACATAGGGCACGATGCAGTAGGAGCAGAAGTTGTTGCAGCCGTACATGATGGACACCCACGCGCGGGTGCGGCCCTCCCGCACCACCGGCATGCCCTCGGCGATGGAGCCATGCTCATTCTCCACCGAGAACACCCGGCCCCGACGGGTATACACCTGATACAAAAGCTCCGGGAACTTCCACAGTGCCTGCGGCCCGAATACCAGATCCACATGGCGATAGGACTGGCGCACCTTTTCCGCCACCTCTGGCCGTTGGGCCATGCAGCCGCACAGGCAGATGATCTGCTCCGGGTTGGCCTTTTTCGTGTGGGTCAGGGCGCCTAGATTGCCGTAGACCCGCTTTTCCGCGTGGTCACGGATGGCGCAGGTGTTCAGTACGATGATATCGGCCTCGGCAGGCTCGGTGACGAAGTCGCAGCCCATGGCCTCCAGCATGCCCATAATGTGCTGGCTGTCGGCCACGTTCTGCTGGCAGCCGAAGGTGTCCACCAGCGCGTGGACGGCCTTGCCCCGCTGGATGTGCAGATCCTTTATTTTTTCAGTAAATTCCCGCTGGCGGGCCATGTCGCCGTCAGACAGGACAACGTTTTTCCGTTCCAAAAGTACCTCCTTCGCCCGGCGAATGCCGCAAGGCGATTTTTAATCAAGATATTATACCACATTCCAAACCGCAACACAAGAAATTGGGGAAGAAAAATGACGAAAAAAGAGGACTGACTTTCTATCAGTCCTCTTTCTCCGTCTCCGGATGCAGATGCTCATATACCGCCTGCGCCGCGGGAGCGGGCAGCGCCTTCCGCAGATCGTCCAGTGACGCGCCCTCGATGGCCTTTACCGTGCCGAAGCGCTTGAGGAGCGCCTGCTTTCTCGCTTCGCCCACGCCGGGAATGCCGTCCAGCTTGCCCCGATAGGTGCGCTTTTTGTGCTTCTGCCGCTGGAAGGTGATGGCGAACCGGTGCACCTCCTCCTGAATGCGGCCGATCATGGTGAAGATATGGGGCGACTGCTGGATGCCCAGCTCCGCGCCCTCCACCGTGACAAGCGCCCTCGTCCGGTGGCGGTCGTCCTTCACCATGCCCAGAATGGGGATGGCTACCCCCGCTGCCCGTTCCGCCGCCAGCGCCGCGTGAACGTGACCCAAGCCGCCGTCGATCAGCAGCAGGTCGGGCAAGGGCGGGAATTTTTCATCGTCCCGATGGGCGAACCGCCGCTCCAGCACCTCCTGCATGGCGGCGTAGTCGTCGGGGCCGGTCAGCGTCTTGATGGCGAACTTGCGGTAGTCCCGCTTCAGGGGCTTGCCGTCCACGAACACCACCATGGAGGCCACCATGTCGTCACTGCCCAGATTGGAGATATCGTAGCTCTCCATCCGCCGGGGCGTTTGGGGCAACCGCGCCAGTGTCTGCAAATCTGTCAATGTCCTAGACAGCCGCTCCGACTCGGTGGTGATGCGCTCTACCTCCTCCTTGGCGTTCTGCGCCGCCATGTCCACCAGTTGGGAGCGCTCGCCCCGCTGGGGCGCTTTGACGGTCACCTTATGGCCCGCCTGCCCCGTCAGCAGGGCGGCAAAGGTCTCGCTGCCGTCAAACAGGCACGGCAGCAATATCTCCCGCGGCAGCACCGCCTTGTCCAGATAGTACTGGCTCAGCACGGCGGACAGCACCTCGCTCTCCGCCTGATCGGCGGCGGTGGGAAAAATTTCGATCTGGCGGCCCAGCAGGTCGCCGTTTTCAATGTGCAGCACCGCCGCACCGCACCGTACCGGCCCGATGTATACGCCCCACACGTCCGTATCGGCGCACACCCCGGCGATGACCTGCTGCTGCTTGCCCAGCACCTGCAGGGCCTGCATCCGGTCACGAAGGGCCGCTGCCTTTTCAAATTCCAGCGCTTCCGCCGCCGTCTCCATCTCCTGCCGCAGCCCTGCCGTCACCTGCCGCAGCTTGCCGCCCAGCAGCTCCGCCGCCTGGGTCATCCGGGAGTGATACTCCGCCTGACCGGGACCGTCGGGAGAGCAGAAGCCGTCGCATTTCCCGATGTGGTGATTCAGGCACGGCCGCTCCTTGCCGATGTCCCGGGGGAACTGGCGGTTGCAGGTGGGCAGCTTCAGCGCGGCGCATACTGCCTGCAAGGCCGCCCGCGTCTCGTGCCGCCCGCCAAAGGGGCCGAAGTACCGGGCCCCGTCCTCCTCCGGCTTGTTCACCAGCGTGAACCGGGGATAGGGCGCTTTCTCATTGAGCCGCACAAAGGGATAGCCCTTGTCGTCCTTCAGCAGAATGTTGTACCGGGGCTGGTGCCGCTTGATGAGGGAGTTCTCCAGAATCAGCGCCTCGAACTCCGTGCGCACCACGATGGTATCAAAGTGATCCACCTGTGACACCATCATCCGTGTCTTTTCGTTGTGGCCGCTGCCGGACTGGAAGTACTGGCTGACGCGGTTTTTCAGCTTCTTGGCCTTGCCCACGTAAATGACCAGCCCGGTCTTGTCCATCATGATGTATACGCCGGGGGAGAGCGGCAGACTGTCCGCCTTTTGCAGCAGCTCCTGTTTCGTCATGACAAAGTCCCCCTTTCCAATGGTGTTCCCAGTATAGCACGCCGCCGCCTGTGCCGCAAGGTTGCTTTTTGCGGTGGGATATGATACCATCAAGAAAAAACCACGAAAGAGGGATCGTTTTATGATACAGGATATTGCGCCACACCGGTTCGACCGGACGTATGTGATCGGCAAGCCCGTCGCCAACGATATCGCCCTGTGCGTCCGCAAGGGCAAGGTGCTGCTGCGGCGCCGTGGCGAGGAGTGGGCGCTGCCCCGGTTTGGCAACGGCGTCCCCACGGCGGACGCGCTGCATGTGTTCTCGCTGGACGGCGTGGACTGCTATCTGGCCCGCACACCGGACAGCGCGCCGGAGGACACGGAGTATGTGGACGTGGGTGGTATCCGCGCCGTGCGGCCCATGGAGGTGGCCTTCGCCGCCATCACCGCCGTGCAGCTGCACCGGTGGTACGGTGCGCGGCAGTACTGCGGACGCTGCGGCCACAAGACGAAGCCCAGCGACGTAGAGCGGGCCATGGTCTGTCCGGAATGCGGCCAGATCGAGTATCCCAAGATCTGCCCCGCCGTCATCGTGGCCGTCACCCACGGGGATCAGCTGCTGCTGACCCGCTATGCCAACCGTCCCTTCCGGGGCTACGCCCTGATCGCCGGATTTGTGGAGATCGGTGAGACGCTGGAGGACACCGTTCACCGGGAGGTGATGGAGGAGGTGGGCGTGAAGGTGAAGAATCTGCGGTACTATAAGAACCAGCCTTGGGCCTTTACCGACACGCTGCTGACCGGCTTTTACTGCGAGCTGGACGGCGACCCGGCCATCACCCTCGACCACAACGAGCTGTGCGAGGGCGTGTGGCTGCGCCGTGACGAGATCCCCAGCCGGGAGAACGACGTGAGCCTGACGGCGGAGATGATTGAACGGTTCCGGTTAGGCTTGGAATAAATCTGAACAAACAAGAAGCGCCGCCCCGATGGGGCGGCGCTTCTTAGTAAAAAGGAAGGACGCCGTTAGCGTCCTTCCTTTTTACTTCGTGTGGAAATAGAGGATACCCAGCGTTCTGGGGCCGCAGTGGCTGGATACCGTGCAGCCGGCACGGGTGTGCAGCACCTCCTCAAAGGGCTGATAGCTCCGTACCGCCGCCTCCACCTCGGCTACCTCCTCCGGAGTGAAGCCGCCGGACTCGGTGATAAAAATGCGGCGGAGATCGATATCATCCCGGCCCTCCAGCCGGTCCTTCACGTATTGCAGCAAACACTTCTGATAGGCGCCCCGGTACTTTTTGCCCACGCCCATCTTGCCGTCCTTCACCTGAATGCAAGGCCGCAGAGACAGCATGTTGGCGCCCAGCGCCGCCACGCTGGAGCACCGGCCGCCCTTGCGGAGATAGCCCAACTGCTCCACCAGAAAGCTCACGTCCAGCAGCTCACGCCGCTGCTCCATCCGCTGCTGGATCTCCTGGGCGGTCAGCTGGCCATTTTGCGCCAGCTCCGCCGCCTCCAGCACCAGCAGACCGATGCCGGTAGAGAGATTGCGGGCGTCCACAGGATAGACATTGCCCACCTCCGCCGCCGCGATGCAGGCGTTCTGGTAGCAGGCGGACATGTCACCGGAGATGTGGAAATGTACCACCGCGTCGGCGCTCTCCAGCTCCTTGCGGAAGAACTCCTCATAGTCGTACACCGACACCGCCGCCGTGGAGCACATGCTACCGCCCTTGGCCACATGGTCGTAGATCTCGTTGGGTGTGATATCCACGCCGTCCACCAGCGATTCGCCGTCCCGGACGATGTACAGCGGCGCGATGCCGATGCGGTAGCGCTCTACCAGCTCGGGGGACAGGTCGCAGGTGCTGTCTGCGGAAATTTTTATATTCATATGATGCAGATTCCTTTGTTTCAATGCCCGAAAACGGGCGGGATATCTTTATGGTATCATAACGCGGGCCATACCGCAAGCTTTTTTACAGATACCGGTCGATCCGCTGGCGGAATTGCGTCAGCTTTTCCTGCAGCTTCTGGCGATTTTCCTGCGCCCGCAGACGGTTTTCCTGCACCTCGTCGTGCCATTGGCACACGTCCTCATCCATGGCGGAGCGCAGCTGCTGGGGAATGGCGCGGATGCGGTTGATGGCGTCCAGCGACTCCGCCGTGCCCCGCAGCAGATCGTCCATCCGGGTATCGTGGGCCGGGTAGAGGCCGCGGTGGAAGTTGTCCAGCACCACCTCATACCGGCGGCAGGCGTTGGCAATGGAGTCCTCCCACGAAATATAAATTTCCTTTTGCGCGTTCTCGCCTACCTGCCGCATCAGCTCCCGCTGGGGCAGCAGACGGCGCAGCATGGCCGCCATGGAAGCGGCTTTTTCCTCGATGAAAAAGCCGTTCTGTCCGTCGGTCACATCCTCGGCGGCGCAGCTTCCGGCGATCAGCACGCTGGCAAGGCCGCAGGCCGCCGCCTCGCGCACCACAAGGCCGTTGGTGTCAAAGGTGGAGGGGAACAGGAACAGATCGGCGCGGCAATACCACGCCCGGATGATCTCCCGGTCGTAGCAGGGCGCCAGAAAGAATACCTTGTCGCAGAGCGCCAGCTCCTCGGCGTAGGCCCGGATGGCGTCGCCGTCGGTGCCCTTGCCCACGAACACCATGCGGAAGTCCCGGCCCTCGTCCTTCAGCTGCTTCAGGGCGTCCAGAATGATCCGCAGGCCCTTGTACCACATCATGCGGCCCACGAACAGCAGCAGCGGCACACCGTCCGGCAGGTCAATGCCCTCGCCCACGGCGCGCACCCTTTCCTCCGGCAGCCGTCCGGCGGGGAAGTCCACGCCGTTGGGCATGACGATATACTCCCCCTGATAGCCCAGCGAGCGGAGGTTCTCTCCCGCGCCGTGGCTGACCGTCCACACCTCGTCACAGGCGGAGATGTTCTCCACCAGCAGCTTGATGGAGGCCTCCTGCAACCGCTTGCTGTGGATGGCGTTGGCGATGTCGATATCGAATTTGGTGTGATAGGTGAACACCAGCGGCACATGCAGCCGCTGCCGCAGCATCCGGGCCAGCACCGTGGAGGTGACAGGACAGTGGCTGTGGATCAGGTCAATGTGACGGCCCTCCACCTGCTCCATCAGCTCTGGAGACAGGGGGAAGCCCGCCCGGTAGCCCACCAGCTTCGTCATGTCGATGCTGGGATAGCGCAGCACCGGGAAGGGATAGGCGCTGTCGTCGGCGTCGGGGTAATAGGGCGTCACCACCGTGGCGTCGCCGTAGCCCTTTTGGATGACGGTGGCGTAGTTGGTGACGGCGTTGGCCACGCCGTCGATCACCGGCGGGAAGGAATCGTTGATGAGACAAATACTGCGTTTTTCGGCCATAGAAGCGGCTCCTTTCCGATGTTATTGTCAGGTGGCTCTATTATAATCGATTCCCGCTTCCGGTGCAACCGTCGAGACAGGTTTCTTTTCGATTGTATTCCCGGCGGAAAACTGGTATAATGGGAAAAAATAAGAAAAGGGAGGCGGGAGAATGGCAGACCTGAACACCAATGTGCGCTACATCAAGGGTATCGGCGAGACACGAGCCAAGGCGCTGGAAAAGCTGGGTGTCCGTACTTTGCGGGATCTGATCGGCTTCTTTCCCCGCCGCTATGAGGACCGCAGTGTCATCTATCCCATTGCGGAGCTTCCTGTGGGGGAGACGGCCTGCTGCCGGGCCATGATCGCCGCCGTCCCCACCAGCCGCCGCATCCCCGGCGGACGCACGGTGGTGAAGGTGCGGGCGGTGGACGAAACCGGCACGATGGACGTGACCTTTTTCAATCAGGCGTACCGCCAGAGCCTTCGCCCCGGCGACAGCTTCGTGTTCTGCGGTAAGGTGGAGGGCAACCTCCTGCGCCGCCAGATGGTGAATCCCCTGATGGAGCCGGACGGGCAGCACCAACTGACGGGCCGTATCATGCCGGTGTATCCCTTGACAAAAGGCGTCAGTCAGCAGCTGCTGCAAAAGGCGGTACGGCAGGGGCTGGACGCGTGCCGGGAGCTGCTGCCGGACGTGCTGCCGGATGCAGTGCGCATGACCCATCAGCTGTGTTATGTCAACTATGCCTATGAGAACATCCACTTTCCCGCCAGCTTCGAGGCACTGGCCCAGGCTCACCGGCGGCTGGTGTTCGAGGAGCTGTTTCTTGTCACCTGCGGGCTGCATTTGCTGCGCTCCCGGCGGGTGGACGTGGCGGGCCCGATGTGCCGTGCCGCCGACATGCAGCCCTTCTATGACGCGCTGCCCTTCCCACTGACGGACGCCCAGCGCCGCGCCATCGGCGACGCAGTGGGAGACATGACCTCCTCGCGGCCCATGAACCGGCTGTGTCAGGGCGATGTGGGCAGCGGCAAGACCATGGTGGCCGCCGCCTGCGTGTGGTTTGCGGCCCAGAGCGGCTGGCAGTCGGCGCTGATGGCGCCCACGGAAATTCTGGCCCGGCAGCATTATGAGAATCTGTCGCCGCTGCTGGAGCGGTTCGGCATCTCCTGTGCGCTGCTGACCGGCTCCACGAAAGTGAAAGAGCGCCGCGCCATTCTGGAGGGATTGGCCGACGGCAGCATCGGACTTTGCATCGGCACCCACGCCCTGCTGACGGAGGATGTACAGTACCAAAGGCTGGGCCTGGTGGTCACCGACGAGCAGCACCGCTTCGGCGTGGCTCAGCGGTCGGCACTGGGACAGAAGGCGGAGAATCCCCATATGCTGGTGCTGTCCGCCACCCCCATTCCCCGGACGCTGGCGCTGATCATCTACGGCGATCTGGATGTGTCCGTCATTGACCAGCTGCCGCCGGGACGGCAGAGGGTGGACACCTTCGCCGTGGACGAGCGGTATCGGGCGCGGCTGAACGGCTTCATCCGCAAGCAGGTGGAGGAGGGACATCAGGTGTTCATCGTCTGCCCACTGGTGGGCGACGGCGACGAGCTGCCCGACGAGCGCAAGGCCGTGACGGCCTATGCAAAGACCTTGCAGGAGGAGACCTTCCCCGACCTGAGGATCGCGGTACTTCACGGCAAGATGAATCCCAAGGAGAAGGAGGCCGTCATGGCGGCCTTTGTCGGCGGCGAGGCGGATATTCTGGTGTCCACCACCGTGGTGGAGGTGGGTGTGGACGTGCCCAACGCCACGCTGATGGTGGTGGAAAACGCCGAGCGCTTCGGCCTGAGCCAACTGCACCAGCTGCGGGGCCGTGTGGGCCGGGGCAAAGCGAAGAGCTACTGCGTGCTGGTGTCGCAAGGCGGCGGCGAGGAGACAAAGCGCCGCCTGAAGGCCCTGACGGACACCAACGACGGCTTCAAGATCGCGGAGGAGGACTTGAAGCTCCGGGGCCCCGGCGATTTCTTCGGCCAGCGGCAGCACGGCCTGCCCATGCTGCAAATTGCCGACCTCAACTGCGACATGCTTTTGCTATCCGAGGCCCAGACCGCCGCACGGGAGCTGCTGGCCGGTGACGACCAGCTGACCGCACCGGAGCACCGGCGGCTAAAGCAGCGCATCGACGAGCTGTTTGCGCTGAACGCGGAGAGCTTAAATTAAGTTCCCTTATTTTACTATTCCCCACATAAAAAAGAGACACCGGCGGTGTCTCTTTTTGCGTTATTCCTCCGGGTTCCACAGCGCCACCGCCTCTTCCGTAAACGGGGCGTTCTGCAGATCCAGCAGCTTGGTGGTCAGCAGCCGGGAGAAGTTGGTCATCACCGCCGTGGACAGCACAAAGCTGTTGACGTCCGCCGCATCGGCGCTCTCCGCCGCCAGCAGCTGGGCCGCCATGCTCTCCACCATGGAGACGAAGACACGGGCGGAATCGGTGTACTGATCCACAAAGGCCTCGTAGGTCTTTTTCACCTCGTCCTCCGTCAGGCCGTTGGGCAGGATCTTCTGAATCTCCGACATGGTCAGGCTCTGCTTCAAGGCGCAGATCATGATCAGGTAGGCGATGTGGATGCGGTTATACTTTTTCTTCTCCGGCGCAGGCATCAGCTTCATGCGGACATAGTTGTTGATGGCGCTGGTGGTGATGATCTGCTCCTCCTTCTCCTTTTTGGGCAAAAAGGGCAGATACCGGCTCAGCAGCGTCAGCACCTGATCCATATAAAGGCCCAGCGTGGGGATCTGCTCCCATGTGGGCAGGCGGTAGTGCTGCAAATAGTGGCTCCACCGGCGAAGCTTTCCGGCCACCAGCCGGGAATCGTAAATCTCCTGCATCGTTCTTTTCTCTCTCCCGCGTGTGTATTTGTCGGAATTATAGCATATACTGCGGAAAATGACAAGTCAAATCGCCGGACGCTATTGACATGTCCCGAAAACTCTATATAATAATATCATTCATTAGATATAAGAGAGGTATCTATCATGTCCTTTGTGATCTCTACCGATACATCCGCCAATCTGCCCACCGCCGAGCTGCAATGGCACCAGCTGTATCTGCTGCCGTTCTCCTATATTGTCAACGAGGTCGAGCACCAGTGCCTTGACCTGTCCGCCTTTGACGGCGACGCCTACTACGAAATGCTGCGGCACACGCCCGCCAGCACCTCCATGATCTCCATGGATCAGTACCGCCAGCTGTGGGAGCCGCTGCTGGAGGAGGGCCACGACATTCTCCACGTGGGCATGTCCTCCGGCATCAGCGGCGCGTACCAGTCGGCGGTGATGGCCGCCCGTGAGCTGCGCGAGGAGTATCCCCAGCGGCGGCTGGTGGTGTTCGACACCCGCGCCGCCTCGCTGGGCGAGGGCATTCAGGTGCTTCACGCCGCCACATGCCGCGAGGCGGGCTATACACTGGACGAGACGGTGCGTGAGCTGGCGGAGCTGCGTCCCCGTATCCGCCAGATCTTCACCGTGGACGACCTGATGCACCTGCGCCGGGGCGGCCGGGTGTCCGGCGTCGCCGCCGCCGTAGGCACAGCCCTGCGGATCAAGCCGCTGCTGAAGGGCGACGAGGCGGGCCGCATCGTGGTGTTCGGCAAGGTGCAGGGCCGCAAGCGCTCCGTCCGTGCGCTGGCGGACAACTTCGCCGCCAACGCCGAGCTGCTTGGCCGCTGGCCCATCGGCATCGCCCACGCCGGATGCCGGGACGAGGCGCTGGCGCTGGCCGCCATGCTGAAGGAGTACGACCCCAAGGCCCGTATCATCCTCGTGGACTACGAGCCTGTCACCGGCAGCCACGTAGGCCCCGGCGCGCTGGCCATGTTCTATGTGGCGAAGGAGCCGTGGTCTTCGGCTATTTGCTGAATACTTTTCGTTCTTTCCCGACGGACTTTGTGCGTCCTGCCCATAGACACAGTGTTGGAGATAAGCCTATAATAGCAGTAGACTTTTGAAAAGGAGAAAACACCGTATGATGCTTCGCGCCTGTTGTGATAGCTGTCTGTCCATGTGTTGCATGGGCACGCTTCGCTGTGCGCTGGAAGGTCATACGTTTTCCCGCCGCGTCAAATAGGCGCGGAAGGTGTGTTGATTCACGCAGAGGGTGTATGAGCTTTCATACACCCTCTGCTTTTTTCTACATGTCATACATTGAACAAGATTTGAGAAAAAGAAAGGAACGATATCATGGCTATTTATCATTCTGTGTCGCAGCTTGTGGGCAATACCCCGCTGCTGAGCGTAGATAACTATGTCCGTCAGCGTCAGCTGCCCGCCACCATTCTGGCGAAGCTGGAGCGCTTCAACCCCGCCGGCAGCGCCAAGGATCGTATCGCGCTGGAAATGCTGGATCAGGCGGAGGCCACCGGCGCTTTGCAGCCCGGCGGCACCGTGATCGAGCCTACCTCCGGCAACACCGGCATCGGTCTGGCAGCCATGGCTGTGGCGCGGGGCTACCGGGTGATCCTCACCATGCCCGCTTCCATGAGCGCCGAGCGCCGGGCCATGCTGAAGGCCTACGGCGCGGAGCTGGTGCTGGTGGAGACCGGCGGCATGGCCGGTGCCGTGACAAAGGCGGAGGAGCTGGCCGCGTCCATTCCCGGCAGCTTCATCCCCAGCCAGTTCGATAACCCCGCCAACCCCGCCGCCCACTACAAGACCACCGGCCCGGAGATCTGGCGGGACGCCGAGGGTCACGTGGACATTTTCGTGGCCGGTGTCGGCACCGGCGGCACCATCAGCGGCGTGGGCCGCTACCTGAAGGAGCAGAACCCCAGCATCCGCATCGTGGCGGTGGAGCCCGCCTCCTCTCCCCTGCTGAGTCAGGGCCACGCAGGCCCGCACGGCTTACAGGGCATCGGGGCCAACTTCGTCCCCGGCAACTATGACAGCTCCGTGGTGGATGAGATCGTCACCGTCACCGACGAGGACGCTTACCGCACCGGCCGTCTGCTGGCCCGTACCGAGGGCGTTATGGCCGGTATCACCTCCGGTGCCGCTCTGTGGGCTGCCGACGAACTGGCCCGCCGCCCCGAAAACAAGGGCAAGACCATCGTGGCGCTGCTGCCGGACGATGGCAACCGTTACCTGTCCACACCCCTTTGGTCGGAGGAATAACCGTGTACGAGGAATATATCTGCAACGCGGCCCGCACAATGGCCGAAACCATGAAAAACGCTGACATTCCCATGTACGGCAGCCGCCTGCGCCTGCCTGACCGCAAGGCTATCATCACACTGCTGAAGGAAATGCGTCAGCTGATGTTCCCCGCCTATTTCGGCGACCCCGCCCTGATGACGCTGGCGGCGGCGGACTACGCCGCGCTGCTGCTGGAGCGGATCGAAACCAGTCTCTCCCGGCAGATCGCGCTGGCGCTGCCCCTGGAAGACGAGGGCCGCGCACCCCAGATCGCCCGCGAGGTGGTGGAGCAGCTGCCCCGCATCCAGCAGCTTCTGCTGACGGATATTGACGCCATTTTTGACGGCGACCCCGCCGCCCAGAACCGGGAGGAGATCGTGCTGGCCTATCCCGGCCTGTTCGCCATCTTCGCCTATCGGGTCAGCCACGAACTGTACCTGCGCCACGTGCCCACCATCCCCCGCATGATGACGGAGTACGCCCACAGCCGCACCGGTATCGATATTCACCCCGGCGCGCAGATCGGCAGCTATTTCTTCATCGACCACGGCACCGGCATCGTGGTAGGCGAGACCACCATCATCGGCGACCATGTGAAGCTGTATCAGGGCGTGACGCTGGGCGCACTCAGTCCCCGCGGCGGTCGCGCTCACAGCAGCGGCAAACGCCACCCCTCCGTGGGCGACGGCGCCACCATCTACTCCGGCGCGTCCATCTTCGGCGGCGAGACGGTCATCGGCGAAAACGCCGTGGTGGGCGGCAACGCCTTCCTCACCGAATCCGTGGCGGACAACGCCCGCGTGGTGATCCGTCCCCCGGAAACCTTTATTCATAATTTGTGAGCAATCATTCTGTAATAAAAAAATCGGTGCAAACATGCCGTATTTCCGGTTTTTTCGCGCGATGCGGTGATATGGAATAATCATTCATTATTTTTCAGAAACACCAGCAAAGTGCAGTCACCGCTTCTAAGGCAGCACTGTGCTTCACCGAAAAACAAAGAGCGGAGAGGGATTATCCCTCTCCGCTTTTTACGAATTGTATTGGTCTAATATCGCTTACTTGCCGAAGTAGCGGTTCAGCAGGCCCTCGAAGGCCTTGCCGTGACGGGCTTCGTCGCGGGCCATTTCATGGACGGTGTCATGGATGGCATCCAGATTGTACTGCTTGGCCAGCTTGGCCAGCTCGAACTTACCGGCGGTAGCGCCGTTCTCGGCGTCCACGCGCATCTGCAGATTCTTCTTGGTGCTGTCGGTGATGACCTCGCCCAGCAGCTCGGCGAACTTGGCGGCGTGCTCGGCCTCCTCCAGACCGGCCTTCTCCCAGTACAGGCCGATCTCGGGATAGCCCTCACGATGAGCCACACGGGCCATGGCCAGATACATACCCACCTCGGAGCACTCGCCCTCGAAGTTGGCGCGCAGACCGTCGATGATCTCCTTGCGGACTTCCTCGGGCACGTTGTCGCCGAACACCTTGCCGACGCCTACCACATGCTCGGCAGCCCAGGACTTCTCCTCGGCCTGCAGGGTGAACTTCTCACCGGAAACATGGCACACCGGGCACTCAGCGGGGGGAACATCACCTTCATGAACATAACCGCAAACAGGGCAGACCCACTTCTTCATAACTTTTTACCTCCATTGTCGTAATTAAATATTTGTTTTGTTCTTATTTTGACGCTGCTCTTGTCCAAAAAGCAGCCATTGTCAACTGATTTTCTCTTTCGCCAGGCACTGATTGCACCGACCGTAGAATGTAACGCTGTAGCTCTCCTGCCCTCCCACCTGAGCCAGATCCGGGGCGTCCACCGGAATGGGCGGCAGGTCGATGACCGCGCCGCAGCCGCGGCAGATAAAGTGTCCGTGAGGGGCGACGTTACCGTCGTAGCGATCCTCGCCATCCACACAGCCGATAACCTGCACCGCGCCCTCGCTGCGGAAGCGGGCCAGATTACGATACACCGTGGCCAGCGACAAATCGGGGATCTGTGGCTTCAGCTGGGTGTACACCCATTCCGCCGAGGGATGGCACGTGGTGGAGCGCAGGCACTTCAAAATTGCCTCTCGCTTAGGACTGTATCTTGTGGCTGTCTCCATTGGCATTCCCCCTTTTTTAATCGCTAACAATTATTGTTTGCATTAGTATAGTACCACACCCTTTTGGATTTGTAAAGAGTTTTTTTGAAATTTTTCAGAAAAATTTTCCGCCGCCTTTTATTCTCTCCGCCACGTCCGGAAAATATGTAAAAAAGACCGGTACGGCCGTACCGGTCTTTTTTCATCATATAAGCTTACTCAGCCTCGGCCAGAGCCTTAGCCTCGGCGATGGCCTTCTCCTGAGCCGCAGCGGGGCAATCCTCGTAGCGGACAAAGTTGAAGGTGAAGGTACCGCGGGACTGGGTCATGGAGCGCAGGTCGATGGCGTAGCTCATCATCTCGGCCATGGGCACCTCGGCCTCCAGAACGGTCTCACCATCGCCGGTGGGGTTCATGCCCATCACGCGGCCGCGGCGCTTGTTCAGGTCGCCCATCACATCGCCCACATAGTTGTCGGGCACGGTGACTTTCAGCTCGCCGATAGGCTCCATCAGCACAGGCTTGGCCTCGGGCAGAGCGGCTTTGAACGCCAGATTGGCGGCCAGCTTGAAGGCGATTTCGGAGGAGTCCACCGGGTGGTAGGAGCCATCCACCAGAGTGGCCTTCAGGAACACCACAGGATAGCCGGCCAGCACGCCGTGCAGGCAGCTCTCGCGCAGGCCCTTTTCCACGG
>OIZQ01000418.1_pt1 | contig 23419 bp, 20 predicted proteins | sample 1588491 | NCBI WGS metagenome assembly OIZQ01 (sample SAMN03283262) | human gut metagenome | biome: human-associated habitat; material: feces | host: Homo sapiens | place: USA | collected 2013
CAGATGCCGTGCCGCAGCCGCCGGAGCGGTGCTTAAGCCGTAAGGCGGGAATTGTACGGTGTTGCCTTAGGTTTATTCTTCTGCCGTTGCTATCACGGTGCTGCTGTTGCAGCAGGGTCTGTGCTGTCCGCCCAGTTGGGCTGTTCGGAGGGTGTGGGCGATGAATCCACCGCAAACGCATCGTTGCGTGCCCCGGCGATATACACCGTCACGACAGTCTCATCTGCATCAAACTTGGTGCCTTTGCTCACATCGCATTTTACAACGCAGTTCTCTGCGTACTGGCCATCGTTTTCAATGATCTGCATGCTATAGTTGATGCCGGATTCATCCAGCTTTTTGCTAGCGTTGTTCTGCGTCCAGCCGATGATGTCCGGCATTTCCACCAGCATGGGGCCTTTGCTGACTACTAACTGGATGGTGGGTGCCTGTTCCGTGACCAGCGTTCCGGCCACCGGCTCCTGCCTGATGACGCAGCCCTCCGGTACAGTGGAGCTGAAATCCTCCGTCATGGCAATCCGGTAATGGGTATACAGCGTGTTATTTTTGATATCGGTCTTATAGTTCTTTCCCACAAGGTCCGGGTAAACTTCCACATCACTGTTGGCCGTGCTGGAAGCCGATGTGCCGGTGGATGCCGCACCGGAAACTGCCGGTTTTGTATCGCTCCCCTTGCCGCCTTTCAGCAGACTCCACAGCAACAGCACCACCAACACAAAGATGACCACCATGGAAGCTGCCAGAATCTTTTTGGTGGATACCTGGTTTTCGCCTTTTTCAAACATGGCGTTCGCCACGGTGGGATCCGTCAAGGCGCTCATCAGCTCCGGTACCGTCTGCATCCGCTTGGCGGGGTCCAGCCGCATGGCGCAGGTCAGCACCTGAGAAAAATAGGTCGGCACACCAGATTCCAGGCTGTGGGCGTTCTCCATACTGTCCCGTACCTTGCGCTGCGGGGCTGCCACTGGCACCTGGCCCGTTACCAGTCGGTAAGTGACCGCCGCCAGAGCGTACACATCGGTGTACCGTCCAGAGAATTCCGCCGCTGAATACTGTTCCGGTGCCGCATAGCCGGGGTAAAGCTGGCTTTTCAGCTCGCTGCCTGCCGTGCGCAGGGCCAGCGTGCCATACCCGGTCAGCCGGGCGGCACCGTCAATGGGCAGCAGGATGTTATCCGGGCAGATGCCGCGGTGGATCAGCCCAGCCTTGTGAAGCAGGGCCACCCCCTCCATCACGGGCTGCAGCAAGGTTCGGGCCTCCACGGGGGTCAGGGTGCGGGCGCGCAGTTTGAGGTAATGGGTCAGGGTCATGCCCTTCTCGGTTTCCTCCACCGCGTACACGGTGTTGTTTTCTTCCATCACATCCAGAATCTGCGAAAGGCCGGTTGCCGGGGTGATGCGGTGCAGGTCATCATACAAATCTTTGAAATCCATCCGGCTGGTTTTGAACAGCACTTCCCGCCCCTCTTTGGGCATCAGGTCGCCATCCGGGCTGCGGCCATTGCACAGCGTTACCGGGAAATACTCTTTGATCAGCACAAACCGACGTTCATCATTATCCACACCGCGGTAGCACAGGCCGTCGCCGTCGGCGCTCTGGTATTCACCCACGGTGTAATGCCCGCCCAGTTGGGTGCCAAGGGGCAGCGCGCCTTCGGGGTTATGGTTTTCCAGGGACTTGCCGCAGTTGGGGCAGCTGCCATGGTAGCCGCTGCGCACGGGTTCCAGGCAGTGCGGGCAAAGGGGAAGTTGGCTCATAACATGGCTCCTTTGTGTAAAAAGAAGGCGCGTAAAAACCGAAATATCCGGCTTTTGCGCGCCTCCTTAAACATTCAAGCTCAAACCTTGGCTGCCAATCAGCGGTCCAGGTCTTCTTCATTCTCCAGGGTAGTCCATGCGTTCTGCACGTCGTCGTCATCGTCCAGTGCGTCCAGCAGCTTGCCCATGTTGACCAGCTGATCCGGATCGGTCAGGGCGGTGGTGGTGGAAGGAACCTGTGCCACATCGGCAGAAATGAACTTATAGCCCTTTTCTTCCAGTGCGTTGCACACAGCGGTGAAGTTATCGGGATCAGTGGTGACCTGTGCAGCCTCTTCGCCTGCATCAAAGTCTTCGGCACCGGCATCCAGAGCATCCATCATCAGCTGGTCGGGGTCGGCATCTTCCAGGTCAACCACGATCACACCCTTCTGGGTGAACATGAAGCCAACGCAGCCCATCTGGCCCAGGTTGCCGCCAAACTTATCAAAGTAATGGCGCATGTTGGCAGCGGTACGGTTGCGGTTATCGGTCAGGGTTTCGACCATAACGGCAATGCCGCCGGGGCCGTAACCTTCATAGGTAATTGCTTCGTACTCGGTCTTATCGCCGCCCTCGGCGCGCTTGATGATGCGCTGAATGTTATCATTCGGCACACTGTTCGCCTTAGCCTTAGCGATCAGGGCTGCCAGCTTGGAGTTGGAAGCGGGGTTGCCGCCGCCTTCCTTAACGGCAACAGCGATCTCGCGGCCGATCTTGGTGAAAACCTTGGCACGGGCGCCATCGGTCTTTTCTTTCTTGCGCTTAATGTTATTCCATTTGCTATGTCCGGACATGAAAATCCCCCTAAAAAATTGATGTGTAACCGCACATTGAAGGCGGTAAGATTCCCGCACTTTGCGCAAAGTGCGCGAACCGGCAAATTACATTAGTATAGTATAGCACATTTCTATGCCGTTTTCAATGTTTTGGCGGTGTTTTTCTGGATGTATTTGAAAACAAAAAGCGGCAAACGTTTTGTAAATACAGAACGAACTTTTTTCAAGTGCTAACCATGTTGACGGAAACGGGGCTATGGTTGCAGCTTTCCCTTTCCGCTTTTATGTCTGCACTATTTTTACGGTCATTTCAGGTTGCGCAGGGCTTTGGGGTAATGGTTCTTAATGCGGCCCCCGCTGGCCTTGCCCCCGCCGAGGGGGAAGCCATCCACCAGCACAGCACACCAGCCGTTCTGGGCGGTTTGGGCTTCGATCTCTTCCCCGCGCAGCCACGCTGCGGTGCGCGGATCCGCCAGGGTCAGCTCCTCGCAATTGGTGCACTGGGCACCGTAAGCCATAAACAGCGCGTGGGCCGGTTCAAAGCGCCCTTTTGCCGCGCGGCCCGCAGGCACCCCGGCGCGCAGCACATGCAGCTTTGCCGCGGGCAGCAGGGCGGGCGGCTCCAGCAAAAAGCCGTCCCCCACTACTGCAATGGGCTGGCCCGCCAATGTGGGGAAAAGCTCTTTGGCAAAGCTCTGCCATGCCTGCAATGCCTTGGCATCCACACGGGGTGTTTTGCCGCCTTTTCCTTTACCGTTTTTGCCGCGCGGCAGTTCTACCGCCGGGGCATCCGCCGCCTTTTGCAGTTTGGCCATAAAATGGCCCTCGCCGCCATCACAGGGCCAGATGCGGCGGCAGTATTCTGCCTGTAGCGGATCGTCCCCTGTCCGGTTGGCTTCACCGGGCTGGCCAAAACCGCAGCCGGAAAGATCACACAGGGTAAACTCCGGATGCCTTGCCAGGAAAGCTGCGATCTGCCCTTCATCTTCCCCCGGCGCAAAGGTGCAGGTGGAATAGACTAAAATTCCGCCCGGCGCCAGCATGGCCGCGGCGTTTTCCAGAATCTCTGCCCCCAAAGCGGCGCAGCGATCCAGCAGGGGCTGGTCATACTGGGTCACGGCAACGCTTTCCTTGCGGAACATCCCCTCGCCGGAACAGGGGGCATCCACGAGGATGCGGTCAAACTGGCCGGGGTACGCGGCAGCCAGGCGGGCGGTGTCCTCGTTGGTCACAATGGCGTTGTTCACGCCCATGCGCTCCAGATTCTGGCGCAGAACTTCGGCGCGGGCAGCCACAAACTCGTTGGCCAGCAGCACGCCCTGCCCGGCCAGTGCGGCAGCCAGCTGGCTGGTTTTGCCGCCCGGCGCAGCGCACAGGTCCGCCACCCGCATACCGGGGTGCACATCCAGCAGCGCAGCCGGGGCGCTGGCGCTGGGTTCCTGCGCATAAAAGGCTCCCGCATGGTGGTAGGGGTGGCGGCCGGGTTTCCAATCCGGCTGCGGCACCACAAAAGCGGACGCGCAAAACGGCGATGCTTCCAGCGGAAAATCCGCCAGCGCAGCAAACTGCTGCGGCGTGCAGCGCAGGGCATTCACGCTGGCCCCACGCACCGCCCCCTGCCCCGGATAGGAAAACATTGCATCAAACCGCGGGCCAAGCAGGGCGCGCTCCCGCTGAACAAACAGTTCCGGCAGTTGTGAAATTATCATGGATCAACCTCCATTTTGCATATCAGCGGCAAGGCTGGGCAGACTATTGGCAGAGCCGGTGGAACCCGGCCCCAAATTGTTTTTTGATTTTGAAAGGAGTACCCGCATATGGCACGCAGCACCAACGAACAGAACAAGACCCAGAACTGCAATACCCGCAAGGCCAGCCAGAAAGCTACCCAGAGCACCACGCAGAAAACCACAAACTCCACCACAGACTGCGGCTGTGGCTGCGGCACCAAGGGCAAGGACGACGGCAGCAAAAAGAAGTGATGCTTTGCCCTGAAAAGCCAGATGCATATGGAAGAATTTGGCTTCAAAACGCATTTTTAAGGTTATGCACAGGGCAAGCGGCCGCGGGCGAACGATGTCTTCCCCTACGGAGCGCTATTTGGCAGTCTAAGGCAGTGCTATATCAACAGCACTGCCTATTTTATTGTGCCGCCACACAAAAAGCCGGTGCCGTTTGCTGGGCACCGGCTTTGTTGCAGCTTGTGTTTCTGCGCACAGGCACTTATTGTTCCGGGGTATAATTTTTCCAGATCGTTTCAAACAGTTCTTCGATCCGGTCATCCCGGCCCATCAGGTGCAGCCAGCCCAGCAGGCACTCAAAGCCTGTGGAGGCGCGGTATTCCTGCGCGGTGGCATGCTTGGCCACGCTGGCTTTGCTGGCATTTTTGCCGCGGCGCAAAATGTTCTGCTCTTCCTCGGTCAGCATCGGCTCAATAAGGGCAAGCTCCTGGTTCTGCGCGTGGGCAGATACATAATGCGTTGCCACACTGTGCAGCCGACCTGGCTGCAGGCGGGATGTTTCCACCAGACGCTGGCGGACCAGCAGTTCCAGCACGGCATCCCCCGCAAAAGCCAAGGCCAGCGGCGACATTTCGTGGATATCAATTTCCGGGTGTGCTTCAAATAACATGGCGTGCCTCAATAAACGTAATCGAACTCGTATTCGCCGATCTTGATGGTATCGTCCTCTTCCACGTTCTGGCGGACCAGCTCATCCAGAATGCCGGAATCGCCCAGCTGGGTCTGGAAATACTGCAGGCTTTCATAGTCCTCCACGTTGGTACCGGCCAGAATGCGCTCCAGCCAGGGGGCATCCACGGTAAACTCGTGGGCACCGGTGCGCTCCACGGTAAAGGGACGGGTGGGGGCATCGACCAAGCTGGGTTTAACGTACTCTGCCTCAAACACCTTGACCGGCGGCAGCTCTTTCAGGCGGCTGTACACCAGGGCGGGCAGAGCGTCCACCCCCTGGCGGGTTGCGGCGGAGATGGGCACAAAGGTCAGCCCCTTGGCTTCCACAAACCGCTTGAATTCTTCTACCTGTTCGGGGGTTGCGATATCACACTTGTTTCCCAGAACAATCTGCGGGCGGGTAGCCAGATCTGCGGAGAAGCCCTCCAGCTCGCGGTTGATCTGCTCAAAGTCCTCCTTGGGGTCGCGGCCCTCGCAGCCGGAAACATCCACCACATGCAGCAGCAGGCGGCAGCGCTCCACATGGCGCAGGAAGTCATGGCCCAGACCAACGCCATCGGCAGCACCTTCGATCAGGCCGGGGATATCGGCGCAGACAAAGCTCTGTTCCGGGCCAACGCGCACAACGCCCAGAACGGGGGTCAGCGTGGTAAAGTGATAGTTTGCAATTTTGGGGCGTGCCGCGCTGATGGTGCTGATCAGGGTGGACTTGCCAACATTGGGGAAGCCGATCAGGCCAACATCCGCGATCACTTTCAATTCCAGAGTCAGGTGCATATCCTCACCGGGCAGACCGGGCTTGGCAAAGCGTGGGATCTGACGGGTGGGGGTGGCAAAGCGGGCATTACCCCAACCGCCGCGGCCGCCCTTGGCCACAACAACCGGGGCATCGCCGGAAAGATCCGCCACGACCAGGCCGGTCTCGGCTTCTTTCAGCACGGTGCCGCGGGGCACGCGGATGACCAGGTCATCGGCATCCTTGCCTTTCTGGCGGGCACCGCGGCCATTTTCGCCATCGGGGGCGGTATACTTGCGCTTATAGCGGAAGTCCATCAAGGTGGACAGGTTGGGGTCCGCCTGGAACACGATATTGCCGCCGCGGCCGCCATCGCCGCCGTCCGGGCCGCCAGCCGCGACGAACTTTTCGCGGTGGAAGCTGACCGCGCCATCGCCGCCCTTGCCGGCGTGCAGCCAGATGGTTGCGACATCAATAAAATTACTGGTACTGGGCATGTGTTACCTCCTTTAGGGGGTGTTGCAAATACAAAGAATAGAGAATAATGATGGTGTACCGCCAATGGCGGCACGGAATCGGATATTAAAGGTTGGATTGATTGGTTAGTCTATGATTTTATAATATAGTGTGTACGCAGAATGGCGGGAATATTTTCTTTTTAGGGTACGCATCTGGGCATCGTTGTCGGAACGGTCGAGACCGTTCCCTACATCGCTTTTTATGACTAGCCGCAAACATTAAAAATATTTGTAGAGCAGGATGCCCTCACCCTGCCGTAGAGAAACCTTGCTTATCGCTGCAAACATTGCAGAGGGTTTGTAGGGGCCGATGCTCGTCATTGGCCCGCAGGGCGAGATAGGCGGCAAAAGATTGAGGCGAGCAAATAGGGTAATGTACCGCGGGACGATGCGAGCATCGTCCCCTACAGAACTTGCCGGGGTTTTGCAATCGGCCCTCTACCTTGCTACTCTTTTGCCACGTTTCCCCGCCTGTTCTCGCCTTTGGGCAAAAGAAAAGAGCGAGCCGCACGGCCCGCCCTTAAAAGGTTACTTACTGCTTGACAGTGCAGCGCTTGCGGTCACGGCCAACGCGCTCGAAATGAACGCGGCCATCAACCAGAGCGTACAGGGTGTCATCGCTGCCGATGCCGACGCCCTCACCCGGATGGATGTGGGTGCCGCGCTGACGGACCAGAATGTTGCCGGCCAGAACAAACTGACCGTCGCCGCGCTTAACGCCGAGGCGCTTGGACTCGGAATCACGGCCGTTCTTGGTAGAACCTACGCCTTTCTTATGTGCCATTGTGCTTAACCTCCTTAGCCGTTGATCGCGGTGATTTCCACCTTGGTGTAGGGCTGACGATGGCCCTTGCGAACCATGCTGCCCTTCTTGGGACGATAGGTGATGATGTTGAGCTTCTTGCCCTTGCCGTTCTTGATGACCTTGCCGACAACGGTAGCGCCTTCAACAACGGGAGCGCCAACCTTAACAGCGCCCTCCTCGCCAACGGCCAGGACTTTTTCGAAGGTGACTTCGCTGTCAGCCTCAGCGTTCAGCTTCTCAACAAAAATGCTGTCGCCAACTTTGACGCTGTACTGCTTGCCACCGGTCAGAATAACTGCGTACATGTGATAACCTCTTTCAATAAGTCTCGCTGGATGCGGGGCGGCGTGCAAATGCACACACTTGCAGAGCCCATGCCATGCGGCCTAATTATCATACCACATGCGCCCGGTTCCGTCAAGATACTTTTTGAAATAATTTCAAATAGCAACGCCATTTTGCATGGCGGCCGCCTGGGTGGTGTTCTTCATCAGCATGGCACGGGTCATGGGGCCAACGCCGCCGGGCACCGGGGTGATGTAACCCGCCACGGCGCTTGCTTCCTCAAAGTTCACATCGCCGTGCAGCTTGCCGTCCGCACCGCGGTTGATGCCAACATCGATCACCACGGCGCCGGGCTTGACCATATCGCCAGTCACAAAACCAGCGCGGCCAACGGCGGCAACCAGAATATCCGCGTTGGCGCAGATTTCTTTCAGGTTGGCCGTGTGGGAATGGCAGACCGTAACGGTTGCATTTTTAGCCAGCAGCAACAGGGCTGCGGGCTTGCCCACAATGTTGGAACGGCCGATGACCACGGCGTTTTTGCCGTCAATTTTGGTGCCGGTAGATTCGATCATGCGGATGCAGCCCGCCGGGGTGCAGGGCAAAAAGCAGGGCTGGCCGGTCTGCATACGGCCCACGTTGACAGGGGAAAAACCGTCCACGTCCTTTTCCGGCGGGATGGCGTCAATCACGGCGCGCTCATCGATCTGCTTGGGCAGCGGCAGCTGAACCAGAATGCCGTTTACGGTTTTGTCGGCTGCCAGCTCTGCAATTTTGGCCAGCAGTTCTTCCTGGGTGGTGGTTTCCGGCATGCGCAGTTCCAGGCTCTTGATGCCGCATTCGCCGCAGTCCTTTACCTTTCCGCGCACATACACCTGGCTGGCGGGGTTTTCGCCCACCAGAATCACAGCCAGGCAGGGTTCGATGCCCTTGGCTTTCAGGGCCGCTGCTTCGGCGGCAGCTTCGGCTTTGGTTGCGGCCGCAAGGGCCTTTCCGTCAATGATCTGTGCACTCATCTTTGCATTCCCTCCTGTGGTTTTCAGGTGCAGGATGCACCTAAACGTTACTCCCCTGCTTCGTCCTCCGGGGCCGGGGCTTCCGGCGCTTCGGCGGGCTGCTGGGGTTCGGCTACCACATTCCCCTCTTCTATCGCTTCACCATTGTCACTATTATCTTCCACTTTTTCCGCATCGTCAAGGTCAAATTCCTCCAGGCGGCGGTTCATGGCGGCAGTGGCCTGAACAAATTCGTGATGGGACGCACTTGCGGGCAGTTCATCCACCACAAAATAAGTTCCGGCGGCATCCAGTTTTTTCAGGTTGCTCACCTGCAGCGGCACCATCAGCTGCGCGCCCTTAAATCGCTGCAACCCGGCCACCAGCAGCACCACCGCCGTGGCCACAGACACCAGTGCCACCAGCTGGCTGGTGCGCAGGGTGGAAGTGACCATCAGCGCATCGGTGCGCAGACCCTCGATCCAGTAGCGGCCCAGGCCGTACCAGATGATGTAGAGCAGAAACAGTTCGCCGTTAAAGCGGCGCTTTTTGATATGGCTTGCCAGCAGTACAACCCCCACCAGGCACCAGATGCTCTCGTACAGGAAGGTCGGGTGTACCGGCTGGGTGGGGTCCACAGTCACGCCCTCAGCGGCCAGGGTGGCCTGTACGCTGAGCAGGTAGTTATAGGTACCCTCGCTGTACATGCCCCAGGGCAGCGTGGTGTTGCTGCCGAAAGCTTCCTGGTTGACAAAGTTGCCCCAGCGGCCCACGCCCTGACCAATCAGGAAGCATATCCCAACCAGATCAAAGAGCGGCAGGATGGGAATGCGGCGGATCTTGGCCATCAGGCCGCCAAACACAAATGCGCCGATGACCGCGCCGTAAATGGCAATACCGCCCTGGCGGATATCAATCATCTGCCAGATGCTTTCATACTTGAACGGCGCAAACACAATATAATAAATGCGCGCGCAGACGATTGCCATGACCGCGCCCACCAGGATCACATCGATCAGGCGGTCGGAGTTGATGCCGAAATCATCTGCATTGCGGAAAGCAAACAGCATGGCAAGCACCATGCCCGCGGCGATGATCACACCGTACCAGTAAATGTTGAAACCGCCAATGCTGAGCGCAACGCGGTTGATGGTAAATTCCAGCCCAAGGCCGGGAAACTGAACATCAAAAGACATCTGCCATTACACCTCATTCCTTCGGGTCGATCTGGATATAGGCGCTGTTCTCTTCCAGCAGCATGGTTTGCAGTGCCTTGTTCACATCGTCAACGGTCAAAGTGGCCAGCGCTTCAATTTCATCTGCCAGGGTGCGGCCTTTCAGGAAGGCCATGCCCATCTCCTCGGCGGCATCGTCCACGTTCTCCACATCAGCCAGCATTTCGCCGTACATCTGGTTTTTGACCAGGGTAAACAGCTCCGGGTCTACGCCGTTTTGGCGCAGGCGGGCAATTTCATCCCGCACCATCTGGGCAACCTCACGCGGGGTCTCACTTTCACCGGTAAAAGCGATGATGCAGGCTCCCTCGGTGGAAAGATAATCGCCGCTGAACTCCGGGTTGACCAGCGATTCATCATACAGCTTGCGGTACAGATTCGTCAGCCCGCCGCAGATCAGGTCCGGCAGCAGGTCTGCGATGACCTCCATGCGGGTATCGCCGCGGTTGATGGCGGCTTCCTTGTAGCCAAGGGCAAAGCAGGGCTTGTTGACCGGCATGGTAAAGGTGGTTTCTTTGTGCTGCACCGTATCGGCTTCCTGCGGGAAGATGGTTTCCACCTGCGGGGATTCCACTGCGTCATACACACCGTTGCGGCGGCAGGCTTCCACAGCCTGATCCAGCGTGATGTTGCCCGCAACGGAAAGCACCATGTTGCCGGGGCGGTAGAACGCATCGGTGCAGGCGTACAGCAGTTCGGGCGTCAGCTCGGCAATGCTCTGGGTGGTGCCGGCGATATCGTCCCGGATGGGATGGCTTTTATACAGGCAGCGGAACAGTGCGGTCAGCAGCCGCCAATCCGGGCTGTCGTCATACATTTTGATTTCCTGCCCGATGATGCCCTGCTCCTTGGCGATGGTCTCCTTGGTAAACCAGGGATGACCGACCATGTTGAGCAGAATATCCAGGTTTTCATCCGTCATGCCGGTTGCGGTAAAAATATAGCAGGTGCGGTCATAGCTGGTAAAAGCGTTTGCCGCAGCGCCAGTTTTGGCATACAGGTCGAACGCATCGCCCTGCTCGGATTCAAACATTTTGTGTTCCAGAAAGTGCGCGGTACCGGCGGGCAGCTGGATCCGTTTGCCGTTAAGGGTAAATTCCCGCACAACGGAGCCAAAGTTGGTGGCGTACATGGCGTGTACCGAGCTGTAGCCCGGCATAGTGCGGCACAAAACCGTCAAGCCGCTGGGCAGGGTCACGCTCTGGCAGTTGACCGCCCCCGCGGCTTTTTCCCGGATGGCAGCCGGGCTGTGTTCTGCGTGTTCCATCATGCGTTTTCCCCCTCCCCTTTTGCCGTCAGCGTGTAGCCAACAGAGTAATGGTAACTCTGCAGCACTTCGCGCACTTCGTCCGCCGTAACGGCGTTGGTCAGCACCTTGCCGTATTCCGGCGGGGCCAGCGCTTCGTCACGCAGGATCTGGCCATAGTACCAGCTTTCCAGTCCTCCGAGGGAATCCCCCAGCGAATCCAGGCTGGAAAGCAGGCTGCGGCGGCAGTCATCCATTTCCTGTTCGGTGATAGGGCCGGTGCACAGGTCGTTCAGTTCTTTCAGGATCGCAGCTTCGGCTTGGGCTTCGCGGCCCGGCTCCACGCCGGAATCCACCATCATCACACCGGTGGCGCGCAGAGCGCTGGAACCGCAGTAATAGCAAAGGCTCTGTTTTTCGCGCACATTGCGGAACAGGCGGCTGGTGGTGGAGCCGCCAAACACGCTCATTGCCATCCGCATCACGGTAATGCTGGGCAGGTCCTCTGGCGTGCCGCGGGTAAACAGCATACACAGCTTGGCCTGGGTCAGGCCGGGGATTTCCTCGCTGAAGTGCTGGGTTTCAATAATGGGCATGGCCAGCGGCATGGCAAAGCGCTGGGGGCTGCGGGCAGCGCCAGCCAGCTTTTGCAGCAGCAGCTCTTCCACCAGGGCGGGATCCGCCCCCTGCACCATCACATCAATGGATGCCAGCGAAAGGATGCGGTCATACTCGGCTTTCAGCGTCTGGGGCGTTACGTTGGGCAGGTCACTTTTGTAGCCGCCCAGCTCAATGCCTGCCGGGGAATCGCCGTAAAATTTGCGGCGGGCCTGGCGCACACAGTACAGGCGCTTATTGTTGAACTCGGCATCCAGGCGGCGGGCCAGGGATTCTTTTTCAATGCGCACAGCCTCCGGGTCAAACACACCATCAATCAGGTACGGCTCAAAGATGGTACCAAAGGCGATATCGGCATATTCACGGGTCAGATTCTCACCGTCAAGGGCAAAGCGATCCTTGATGCCGCAGATGTCCACCGTCAGCACGCGGTCAATTCCGGCGCTGCTCTGGTCCACGCCAAGGTCGGCACCGTACAGCCGCGCCAATTTGCGGGAAAGCTCCGTCATATCCGGGCAGCCCGCATAGCCGCGTTCCAGCACCAGCGGCAGCACAGCGGCATCCGTTGCGCTGCGGCGCAATGCCGGGTAGCGCAGATGGATGGTAATACGGCAGCGGTTAAATTTTTCGGCATCCAATGTGGTGATAAATACACCGGGAGCCAGTTTTTTACGTTCCAAATCAGTATCCTCCGAATTTCTTCCGAATTCCTCGGATGATGGGTCCCGCCCTTAAAACGATGTGCGGCGTTTGCCGGTCATGGCGGCAACATCCAGGGCCAAAACCGTGGTGTGTTCCACCATTTCCGGCTCAAAGGGCAGGTCCGGGCAGTGGTAATGCTGCATCAGCGCCTGCAGGGCGGTCAGCTTTTCCCCGCCTTCCACAAAGCGGACGGTCCCGCGGCCAATGACGCTCTGGTAGTTCATGCCATAAGTGCAGGAGGTTGCCCCGCCGCTTACGGTGCCGGGGCAGTCAGCTTCAAAGCTCACATTGGGGTCAGCGCGCAGCAGGTCCAGCTTGGTGCCAACGGGGGCACAGTGGAAATACAGCGTCAGGCTTTGCGGCCCGGCGGCCATACCAAAGTTCAGCGGAACAAGGTACGGCACGCCGGATGCCGGGTCGTTGATGGCAACGCGGCAGACGGGGCACTGTTCCAAAATGGCAAGTTGGCCCTCCAGGTCCGCCACTTCACGATCCTTACGGCGCATTACACTTCCTCCTTTGCGGCAAAATAGGCAATGCTTTGCTGGGCAGCGGTTTCGATCAGGTCTGCCAGCTCCTGCAATGTACCAAACTTGCGCACAGCGCACAGGTAGTGGTGGAATTCCAGCACCGGCGTCTGGCCATAGGTATCGCCATGGTAGCCCGGCACATAGGTTTCGCAGGTAACAGGGGCGTTGGCGGCATCCACGGTGGGGCGGCGGCCAATACCGGTTGCGGATGGCCACCAGCGGCCATCCAGCCAGATGCGGGTCAGGTACACGCCGGTGCAGGGCTGCAAAGCGTCTGCGGGATAGTTCTGGTTGATGGTGGGTTTGCCCAGCTTGGAGGTGCCGATGCCCTTGCCGTGGCGCACCGGCCAGTCAATGCAGTAGGGCGCCCCCAGCATGGCGTTGGCATCCTCGATGCGGCCTTCCTCCAGCGCGGCACGGATGCGAGTGGAGGAAACCGTCTGCCCGCCGTATTGTGCCATGTCCACAATGGTCACGGCGATGCCCAGCGGGGCGCACAGCTCCTTCAGGCGGTCCACATTCCCGGCGGCATATGCGCCAAAGGTAAAGTTATCGCCGCAGAACACCGCCTTGGCGGCAAAGCATTCCACCAGAATTTTGTTGACGAAATCTTCCGGGCTTAAGCTGCGGAAGGATTCAAACGGGGGTTCCATATAGGCGGTAATGCCCAAAGCGGCAACGCGGGCATGCTTTTGCCCAGCGGACAAGATACGCCCGCCCTTGAGCGACTGCCCGCCCGGCAGGCTGAAGGTAAAAGCCGCGGGGGTCAGGCCGTGGGCCGCGGCGTATTCCACCGCTGCCCCCAGCACACGGCGGTGCCCAAGGTGAACACCGTCAAAATAGCCCAAGGCCACGGCGCTGCCGTTGGGTGCGCCCACCGGGGCCAGTGTATTCAAAATATTCATGGTAGTTGGCATACTTCCTGTTGTTGAGCGGACAGCGGTTCTGCCCGTTGCGGTTTGGGTGCAGGCGTTCACGCCCGCTCGCAGAAGATCTTTTCCACCTGCAGCACCCCCTGCGTCACGTTGGCAAGCCCCAAAAAGGTACCTGCGGCATCATACACGCGGTATTTGCCGTCCTGTGCGCGGTAGTGGCTGGTGGGGCAGCCGTTGAAGAGGTGCTTTTTCACTGCATCGTCCACCGTCAGGGCAGGCAGCGAGGCAAACACGTGTTCCACCGGCAGCAGCCAGCCGCTTTGCTGCAGGGTACCTGCTTCGGCAGCGGCCAGGATTTCCGGCAGGGTGTGGCATTCCTCAATCTTGAACGCCCCGGCGCGGGTGCGGCGCAGTGCCGCCAATGTGGCTGGCGCGCCCAAAGCTGTACCGATATCCTCCGCCAGAACGCGGATGTAGGTGCCTTTGGAGCAGCTGACTCGGATGGTATAATCCCCCGGTGCCGGGCTGCCCAGGTAGGTAATCTCATAAATCGTGATGGGGCGCGGGGTGCGCTCCACCGTCTGGCCTTTGCGGGCCGCCTTGTACAGCGGCTGGCCGTTGATCTTGACTGCTGAATACATCGGCGGCAGCTGCATCTGCCGGCCCATAAACTGCGGCAAAATGGCTTTCAGCTCTGCTTCACCCACCGTAACAGGAGCGGTTTCCAGCGCAGTGCCGGTCACATCGCCGGTATCGGTGCGCAGGCCAAGGCGAATGGTAGCTTCATAGGTTTTATCATGGTCAGGCTGGCGGTCCGCCGCGGCGGTGGCATTGCCGATAAACACGGCGAGCACACCAGTCGCCATAGGATCCAGTGTGCCCGCGTGCCCCAGCCTGCGCGTTCCCAGCGCACCGCGCAGCTTGGCCAGCACATCAAAGCTGGTCCAGCCCGCAGGTTTATCAACTGGGAGAATGGCACAAGTATTCATTGGGGTTTTCCTTTTCAGTTTATTGTGCTGCATTCGGCAGCAGCACCCAGCTGCGGTGCCAGCCTTGCGGCGGCAAGCAGACGGTGCCATCTTGCAGGTTTACAGGCGTGTGCCGCATCCCCGTGTGCTGCGCGTTGTGGTGCAGCTGGCCTTCAACCAGCGTCCTGATCCAGCAAGCCGCAGCGCTGCAGCTCCTTGCGGACTTCCTCCAGCACAGCATGCTTGGCGTTATCCAGGTTGCCGCTGATCTCGCACCCGGCTGCGCGGGTATGGCCGCCGCCGCCCAGGCGGCGCGCAATGTTGCAGGCATCAATGCTGCCCGATGTACGCACGCTGATGCGGAAGCTGCCATCCCGCTGCTGGCGGTAGGTCAGGCCAACCTCCACGCCTTCAATGGAGCGCGGCAGGCTGGTCAGGTCCTCCAGCTCGGCACCCGCCACGCCGGAAGATTCGATCTGGTCCCAGGTCAGGCAGATCACGGCGCACAGGTCGTTGAAATAATATTCCAGGCTTTCCATCGCCATGCGTTCCGCAGTTATGCGGGCATGGGAGCGGGATTCAAACAGGCGGGCATTCAGTTTTTCCACATCGGCACCGGCTTCCATCAGGCGGGCCGCCGCCATATGGGTGCGGGGCGTGGTACTGGCAAACTTAAAGCAGCCGGTATCGGTTGCAATGCCGGTATACAGGCAGTTGGCGATCTGCGGCGTAATGGTCACGCCCATATCCACGATCACATCCAGCAAAAACTCGCAGGCCGCGGCGGCGCCGGGGTCCAGCAGGGTTTCATAGGCATAGCCGCTGTTGCTGGCATGGTGGTCAATGCAAAGGTTGGTATGGGCGGCATACTGCGGCACATTGTTATTTTCGCCAAAAAGCTGGATGCTGGCAACATCCACCGCCACCACAAATGCAGGGTTAAAGCTGCCGTCAAACCAGCGCAGCTCCATATAATCATACATTTTGGGGATGGGGTCGCTGCATAAAATCGCGGCGTTTTTGCCCAGCGCCTTGAGCGCAAGATACAGTGCACCGGCGCAGCCGATGGTATCGCCATCGGGGTTTTTGTGGCAAAGGATCAGGATATCGTCCGCGCCGCGCAGACGCAGCACGGCTGTCTGCCGATCCACAGATTCGGTCATAAGGCTCCTCTTTTCTCGGCCGCGATTGGGGGCTATTCCCTCTCCCCCGTTGGTTCCGGCCTTTGGGAAGGCGCAGCTGCAAGCGTAAATTTCAACTGCGCGTTTTGGTCGATGACTGGCTGCAGCACCAGTTAAGATGTATCTGAAAGCAACGAAAATGACAGATATTTCGCAAGCACAAGCAGGATGTAAGGCAAAGAAGCGCAGGGATCCTTTGTGTTTTTTAGCGCAAAATCCGGCTGTGTTTGTAAAAACAGACTAATTTTTCGACTTTTCAGATACAGTCTGGGCAGGTTATTCCTGCTCTTCCGGTTCTGCCGGTGCTGCGGGGTGTGCTTTTTCAATATCCTGCAGCAGCTGGTCAATGTGCACTGCGTAAGCAGCGCTGTCATCCTTGGTAAACACAAAGCGCGGGGCTTTGCGGATGTGCATGCGGCGGCTGACTTCGGTGCGGATATGGCCCGAAGCTTTGTTCAGGGCTTTCACCACCGGGTCGGCGCCGCCTTCGCGCCCCATCACACTGATGTACACCTTGGCGACATCCAGGTCCGGGGTAACATCAAGCCGGGTCACAGTCAACAGACCACCCGAAACGCGGGGGTCCTTCATTTCGCCGATAATGGCGATCAGCTCGCGTTTCATATCCTGTGCCATACGGCCATGGTTTTTGCTTGGCATAACTTTACCTCATAAAGCCCCTGCGGGGCTTGTCAAACAAGCGGGAACGGCTCAATGCCGGATCAATCGCGGTATTCTTCCAGCTTGAAGCACTCGAATACGTCACCCTCTTTGACGTCGGAGAACTTCTGCAGGGTGATGCCGCATTCATAGCCTTCGGCCACTTCCTTGGCGTCATCCTTGAAGCGCTTCAGGGATGCAATGGCATCCTCGCAGATGACGATGCCGTCACGCACCAGGCGCAGCTGGGCATCGCGGGTGATCTTGCCGGAAGTAACACGGCAGCCGGAAACAGTGCCAACGCTGGAAATCTTGTAGACCTGGCGAACCTGTGCTTCGCCCAAGGCGACTTCGCGCACCTTGGGAGCCAGCATACCCTTCATAGCATCGGAGACATCGTTGATGGCATCGTAAATGACGCGGTACATACGCATTTCAACACCGGCCTGCTCGGCTTCGGCCTTGGCAACAGCGTCCGGACGGACATTAAAGCCGATGATGATGGCGTTGGAAGCATCGGCCAGAGAAACATCGGACTTGGAAATTGCACCAACACCGGCATGGATGACGCGCACGCGCACTTCGTCGTTGCTGAGCTTTTCCAGGCTCTGTTTCACAGCTTCGGCGCTGCCCTGAACGTCAGCCTTGACAACAATGGGCAGTTCCTTCATATCGTTCTGGGCCATCTGGTCAAACAGGTTATCCAGGGTGACCTTGGTGTAAGCAGCAAACTGCTTTTCTTTGGCTTCGGTGGTACGCTTGTCAGCCAGTTCACGGGCCAGGCGTTCATCCTCAACAGCCTCGAAGATATCGCCGGCGGTGGGCACTTCAGTCAGGCCGGTGATCTCCACAGGGGTGGAAGGACCGGCGGATTCGATCTCAACGCCCTTATCGTTGCGCATGGTACGCACACGGCCAACGGCGGTACCGGCAATCAGACAGTCGCCCTTGTGCAGGGTGCCGTTCTGAACCAGCAGGGTGGCAATGGTGCCCTGGCCCTTATCCAGGCGGGCTTCCACAACGGCACCCTTGGCGCGGCGGTTGGGGTTGGCTTTCAGCTCCATGACCTCTGCTTCCAGGACAATGCGTTCCAGCAGGTCCTGGATGCCTGCGCCAGTAGCGGCAGACACAGGGATGCAGGCAGTTTCGCCGCCCCAGTCTTCGGGCACGATCTCGTACTTGGTCAGCTGTTCCTTCACGCGCTCCGGGTTAGCAGTCGGCTTATCCATCTTGTTGATGGCAACGATCAGCTTGACGTTGGCAGCCTTAGCGTGGTTGATGGACTCGATGGTCTGGGGCATGATGCCGTCATCGGCAGCAACGACCAGAACCGCGATATCGGTCATATCCGCGCCGCGGGCACGCATGGCGGTAAAGGCTTCGTGGCCCGGCGTATCCAGGAAGGTAACGGGGCTGCCGTTTACATTGACCTGGTAAGCGCCGATGGCCTGGGTAATGCCGCCGGCTTCGCCTGCGGTAACGTTAGTGGAACGGATGCGGTCCAGGATGGAAGTTTTGCCGTGGTCAACGTGGCCCATAACAACAACGACCGGCGGACGTTCGACCAGCTGATCGGCGCTGTCCTCTTCCTGGGTGAACAGGCGCTCTTCGATAGAAACATGAACTTCATGCTCCACCTTTGCGTGGAATTCCTCTGCGATCAGGGCTGCGGAATCGAAATCGATCACATCGGAAGCAGCGTGCATTTCGCCCATCTGCATGAACTTGGCAACAACCTTGGCCACGTTCTGCTTCAGGCGGGTAGCCAGCTCGCCAACGGTGATCTCATCGGGGATGGAGATTTTGAGCTGGGCGTTGCGGGCCTTTTCCAGCTGGATGCGCTGCAGGCGCTCGGCTTCGGTTTCACGGCGGCGGCCAAACTGCTGGCCGCGGCGGTTATTGCGGTTGTTGAACTTTTCTTTTTTGCCGGTGGGGGCGTTCTTGCGCTTGCTGGGCATATTGCGGCTGTCGGCCAGGTCATCATAGCGGGCGCTGAACTTATCCACGTTCACATCCACGGTGCGGGTATCCACAGACACCTGGGCGCGGTCAACCTTGACCTGCTCGGTGGCGACGGGCTCCTTGATGCCGGTCTCGCTGGCCAGCTCCTGCATGGTCACGCGCTTTTCGCTGCGCTTTTCGGCCTGCTTGTTATCATTGCGCTTATCATTGCGCTTTTCCTGCTGGACCGGTTTGGGCTGTGCTGCCTTGGGCTGCGCATTCTGGGCGGGCTTGGCCTGCTCCGCTTTCGGCTCTGCCTTGGGGGCTTCCGGCTGCTTGGGCTGGGGCTTAGCGGCCTCCGGCTTCGGCTCTTCTTTTTTCGCCTGGGGCTTTGCTTCGGGCTTTTTGGTCTCCTGCTTGACGGGCTGCGGCTCCTTGCCGGATGCCAGATACTCGCCCAGGTCCTTGACGGCGGTTTCGCGGGTCAGGGCTTCCATCAGGGCGTTGACCTCGTTTTCTTCAAAGGTCGCGCCCGTCTTGCGGGTCTCGCCGGTCAGCTCCGCAAAAGTCTCGATAACCTTTTTGGTGCTGATGCCAAAATCTTTTGCAATATCCGTAACTTTGTATTTGAAATCAACCATTGGCTGAATCCTCCTTCACTTGCTTTTTGAGGTAGCCTGCACACAGGTGTGCAAGGTTTTCGTCCGTAACCGCAAATACAGCAGCAGGCTTTGGCGTAAGCATGCGCAGATCCTCGCCTTTCAGCGGCATCACCGCGCAGGGGATCACCCCGCGGCAGGTATCCTGCATATGCTGCGTGGTGCGCTTGCTGGCGTCGCAGGCCAGTAGCACCAAGCATGCCTTGCCCCGCATCACAGCTTCTTCCACACGGTCATAGCCGTGCAGCAGCTTGCCGGCTTTGCGGCAAATTCCCAATGCACCCAACAATGGGTCCTTATCATTCGCCACGGGGCATCGCCTCCTTTACTGCCTGCTCGGCACAGGCCATCTCCTCGGTCAGGCGCTCAAACACCTCATCCGGCACCGGCACACCAAAGGCATGTTCCAGCCGCTTGGCCTTGCGTGCTTTGGCCAGGCACGCTGCCGACGGGCACAGGTATGCGCCGCGGCCGGAGCGCTTGCCGGTCAGATCCACGCTGACTTCACCTTCGGGGCTGCGCACAATGCGCACCAGTTCTTTTTTCGGTTTTTGGGTGTTGCACCCAACGCACCGGCGCACCGGCACCTTTTTTTGCGGTTTTTGTTGCAAATGGCTGACCTCTTTTCAGTCTCAGCGCCGCATTGCACGGCGTGTGCTCATTATTCCTTGCCGGTTTCCGGGGCGGTCTCGGCGGCGGGGGCTTCGGCCGGCTGCTCAGCCGGGGTTTCATCCTCCTCGCCATAGTAGCCGGATTCCGGGCGGATGTCAATATTATAGCCGGTCAGGTGGGCGCACAGGCGCACATTCTGGCCCTTGTTGCCAATGGCAAGGCTCAGCTGGTGGTCAGGCACGGTCACGCGGCAGCTCTTGGTTTCGCCGGGCAGCAGCTCCACCTTGACAACCTTTGCCGGGGACAGAGCTGCGGAGATGAACTCGTTGATGTCCTCGCTCCAGCGGATGATATCGATCTTTTCGCCGCCCAGCTCTTCCACGATCTTTTCCACGCGGGAGCCATGGGCGCCGATGCAGGCACCGACGGGGTCAACATCGGGGTTCTTGCTCCACACAGCCATCTTGGTGCGGGCACCAGCCTCACGGGCAATGGCCTTGATCTCAACGGTGCCGTCATAGATTTCGGGCACTTCCAGCTCAAACATGCGCTTGACCAGGCCGGGATGGGTGCGGCTGATGGTCACGCGGGGACCGCGCTCGGTTGCCAGAACATCGACCACATAAACCTGGACCATCTGGCCTTCGGTAAAGTGTTCGCCGGGCACCTGCTCGTTTTTGGGCAGAACAGCGCTGCCGCCCTTGCCGAGATCCAGCACGATGTTGCCGCGCTCAGCATCCACAGCGGTAACGGTGCCGGTGATGATCTCGTGTGCACGGGACTGCATCTCGCTGCACTGCAGGCTGCGCTCGCCTTCGCGCAGGCCCTGGCGGATCACATGCTTTGCGGTCTGGGCGGCAATGCGGCCAAACTCTTTGGTCTTGAGGGGGGTAACAAGGCGCTGGCCCACTTTATAGGTCTTGCGGATCTTCTGGGCATCTTCCAGGCTGACCTGGGTGTGGGGGTTCTCAACTTCCTCCACAATGTCCTGCAAAAGGCTTGCGCGAAATGCGCCGATGTTGGGGTCGATATCCACAACGACGTTATCGTCTTCGACCTCATAGTCCTTTTTGACAGCAATGACAATGGCGGCCTTGATCTTATCGATCAGGTAGTCTGCCGGCAGTCCGCGTTCCTTTTCCAGTGCGGCCAGTGCGTCAAAAAATTCGTTGTTATTCGTTGCCATGTTAGTCCTCCGTTCAATATCGCTCAAAACAAATCTTCATCGTCACACAGTTTTACATACCCTGCGGCTTTTACCGGGAAGGTATAATCCCCGTCATCGCTTTTCAGCGTCACCATGCCGTCAGCGGAAAGCCCTTCCAGAATGCCCTCCGCATCGCGGCGGCCCTGTTCGTCCGGGCGGATCAGGTGGGCAGCGCATTTCTGGCCTTTCAGTTGTTCATAGTGTTCGGGGCGGGTCAGTCGGCGGCCCAGGCCGGGGCTGCCGACTTCAAGGTAGTAGCTCTGGTCAATGGGGTCAGCCTCGTCCAGAATCGGGTCGATGGCACGGGAAACCGCCTCGCAGGTGTCCGTGTCCAGCGGCTCGTCGCGGTCGATCAGAACGCGCAGGAACCAGTCCGGGCCTTCTTTTTCAAAGCGGACATCCCACAGGCGCAGGCCGAAACCTTCGACCGTGGGGCGGACAAGTGCTTCCACAACGGCTGCGGCACCGCCGGGCTGATGGTTTTTGCCTTTGGCCATAAAAAATCTCCCTATCATAAAAAGAAAGCGGACCTTTGACAGCCCACTTTCCATAAAATCATCATCGAACAATAAGAATATAGCATACCGCGGCAAAAAATGCAAGGGGTTTGGCTCATTTTGCGCGAAATTGTAACCAAAATATCCCTTTTGGCCGCCTTTTATGCGCCCGGCTCTTGACGGCGCAGCGTGCTTCCGATATAATATCGTTATAAGATATCGTGTTACGATATTACAGTTTGCTGCCAGAGGAGGTGCTGCCCCATGCCGAAACAGGCGCTGGAGAGCCTGACGGAATCTATGTTTTACCTGTTGATGGCCTTGACCCAGGGTGAGCGCTGCGGCACTGAGATCACCGCATTTGCCGCCGAGATCACCGCCGGGCGGGTCAAGATTGGCCCGGCAACGCTGTATACCCTGCTGGGCAAGTTTGAAAAAGAAGGCCTGATTGCCGAAACGTCCGTTCTGGGCTGTAAGCGGTATTATCAGATCACCCCCGCAGGCAGAGCCGCCTATACAGCCGAGTGTACCCGGCTGCAGCTTTGCCTGCAAAATGCGGCCGCGGCGGCGCAGGGCGCTTTTGCCCCCGCCGCCCTGCCGGGAAAGGAGCTTGACGACCATGACCAAAGCACGCTGCAACCCCCTTTGGCAGCCCATCCCCTGCCCACTGTCTGACATTGAGGGGCTGGAAAGCTGGCTGGGCGATATGGCCGCACAGGGGCTTGTGCCTGTAACAATCGGCCAGAACTTTGCCCGCTTCCGCTGCAGTCAGCCCAAAGCCGTGCGCTACCGGCTGAACGCCAAGCCTGCGCCGGAAACATTTTTAGAATCTGCCCCCGGCACCCCGGATGGCGAGGAACGCGCCCTGGCGCAGGAATGCGGCTGGTATTATGTTACCGCCGTGGGAGACTTTTTCCTGTACGCCTGCGAGGATCGTGATGCGCCGGAGCTGAACACCGACCCGCAGGTGCAGGCGCTCAGCCTGCGCTATGCCAAGCGGCAGGTATTCGCCCCCGCCGGGCTGCTGGCTTACTGGCTGGTAACGTTTTGGGTGCGGTACGCCATGGGCGTCTGGCACACGCCGGTGATCGACTTTGTGGAGCTGGGCTGGCTGAGCTTCTGCTATCTGGGGCTATTGGCCGCCGCGCTGGTCAGCGTGGTACACAACACCGTGCTGCTGTACCGGTTTTCTGCCCGGTTAACGCGCGGTGCGGAGCCGGAGCGTCACAAAAACTGGCGTAAGGGTGCCGGGCGGTATCTGGTTGGGCGGGTGCTGGCGGCGCTGCTGTTTGTGCTGACCATTGTGTGGACCTTTGCGGGTTCTGCCATGGAAAAGAGCCGGCACGGCAGCATTCCGCTGGAAGATTACACCGCTCCCCTGCCGTTTGCCACCCTGGACGATTACGCCGGGCAGCCCGTTGCGCTGGATGCCGACGCCGCCCCCGCGGCCAGTTTTGTGCTGGTGCAGCGGTTGCCGCTGGCCCCGACCTTTATCAAATATGAAGCCCACGGCCAGGCCGGCGCGAATGGGCTGCGTGGTGCATTATATGTAGAGTATTACGAATGTATCACCCCGCAGCTGGCCCAGACGATGTACCGCGAAGGCAAAACCAACGGGCTGCACAACTTTCCCGAAACCGCCGCCGATGCTGCCAACGGTTTCATCTACTGCCGCACGCTGGTGGACGGCAATAAAGTGCTGCGGGTACTGCTGTTCCAGTACCAGGAGGAACAGATTCCCTTGCAGGAGCTTGAAGCGATCTGCAAAAGCGGATTTGCTGCATCGGGTGAATCAGCTTAAACCTGCTAAACCGGCAGAATTTCTTTATTTCTTCTCTATACAAAACAAACAGCGCCGCCGCCCTACCTTGCTGCGTGGGG
>OIZQ01000421.1_pt1 | contig 23350 bp, 31 predicted proteins | sample 1588491 | NCBI WGS metagenome assembly OIZQ01 (sample SAMN03283262) | human gut metagenome | biome: human-associated habitat; material: feces | host: Homo sapiens | place: USA | collected 2013
CCATATCGTTGGAAAAGCAAGTCCGCGTTCCGCCTCTTGTGATATCGGTAGATATCCCCCAAATTCAAAAAGGACAACATCAGCAAAGGAAACAGGTAATTTCCAAGCATTTTTCACGCTGCCCGTAAGAAAAACGGATATATGAGCCATATCGAAAATCAAGCATACAAATACAAATACGGCAAACAGGGCAACAAGCAAATAGCGTTTAATTGATTCATATATACCAAATCTAAAGTCATATTGTATTGTCTTAAACAATTTCCTGCTTCACCCCTTTCCTAAAGCCAAAAACAAGGATAACGGCGCAGAATAGCACCAGCCACAAGATAATAACAGATGCTTTTGGTGAGTTTGCTGGCGGTAATGAGTGCATGAGATTCAGCGGTGATATCTCAATATAACAAATATAGTTAAGAAAGGTTCGCGCCGCATCACACAAAATTACCGCAATGTAAGGAACTATCAACGCCGCAATGCGCTTTTCGCTGTGGAGCGCCACAATTAACGATAGGCATGCAAAGCAGCCTGCAAATATGAAATCAATTACAATATATATTAGTGCATACATAAGTGGATGGGAAAATGCCATTGACGAAAGTAGATCATTATGATATACCCAATAAAACATATTGTTGTACGGATGCGGCATAATAGCTGGAATAATAGATGCCGTGATAGCAAAACTGCAAAGTAGCGGAAGAGCAACTGCCGCACCACCAGACAAAAATGTGGCCATCAGTTTTGCAGCAAAGTAACTTTTCCTCCCAGTTCGGGGAACAACAACTTTCAAGTAACCGCTATTAACCTCATCCGAGATACTCCAGCCGCAGGGAAGAACCGCCAGAAGTGGAGCGAGATAAAAAAACACAAGTGAGCAAGTGTCCACGGTAGCACCTAACCAGCAGTTATACAAGGTCAGGCCTTCTAATCCCTCTTTGGGCACGACATTATTTGTCATGCAATATCTAATATAGGAAGCAGTTCCGTTTTCCCCATAATAACTTCTTGCGGTTTGATATGCATTAATACACACAAGAATCATTCCAATCAATAAAGCGGATGCAAACCACTTTCCAAGAAATGTCTTTTTTAGTTCTGTCTTTAACAACCTTCTCATAGTATTCCTTCAATCGCCATCATTCCGGTCATTTCATCACAGCTCAAATAGAGTGATTCATTATTTGCTTTTATGGCAGAAACGTCTTCGCGAGACATTCCAAATGCAATTGTTACGTCCATTGTTTCACCAAGTTTGGGTAACTCGTACTGAAAATACCTCTTTTCGTCCGGATTTGCTACTCCACCTAGGTCAAAATATTTAACATTGTAAACTCTATTTTCATCTTCGGATTGCGTATGCAGCCGAAAATGGTTTATAAGTGGGAATTTGACATATTCAATATCTACGGCATTACCATCAACGGGTACATCAATATTTTCTATAGTAAGTGAAACAGCAATATAGTAATCATATGTGCTATATCCCGACAATTGATAAATTGCCTCATCGATACCGGCGTCATTCATGTTATCCGCTAGTTTTATATCGTTTACATAGAAGTTGACATGACCATATCCGAAAAAATCATCCTGTTCAAATACTTTATCTGTTTCCACATATTTCCCAAGAGCATTATCGCTTTCATCATTTCTATCAGCATCTGAACCCGACAAGTCTAGACTTTCTGCATTTTCACTACTAGGAAGTCTAGCAACATTTATCTGCGACTGTGCACAGGCGCATAATGTGGACGCCAGGGATGTAAAAATAAATATAAGAATTAGAATTTTCGTGTGTTTTATCATAACACTTCACTCCTTTTGGCTTAGTGTGTAGCCCAATAGTTGGGCTTTTGCTCTTGCAATAGTCTCGTAATAATTTATAGAACATAATAGTCTTCATGCAAAAGCTATAGTTTAAGCCTTTTCTCATTAGAACAAAACAAAAGTTGCCGGGTATCGATTGTTTAAAGATTTCCGGCAACTTTTGTTTTAGTTATCCAATGCAATTGATATTTGGGATATTTGCTCAATCCTTTGAGGATATGACAATGGCTGTGCGCACTTTACATAATAGTAATCCCAGTACCGGTTCCTGTCCAATCAGGACTCCAATATCCGCAATGTGTATGTGTTCCCGAATAGGATGCAATTTTGAGCCACATGTTAACACCTTTGCCAGTTGTATAATCGCCGTTCTCATACACATAGTTGGTAATGGCATATTTTTTCTCACCATCCAGTACAACAGTGCCTCGGCCGGTTTTATTCACCTCATATCCGCCAACTTTACACCAAGTTTGGACCTTAGTGCGGACACTACTGCTATTTCGAGTATCTACATACACTTTGCTATTGTTCTCTTTATATCTGTCGGGGATTTTCGTGAATTGGGTGGTGACACTTGACTTGTAATAAAACTCATCTTTTACGTCCGCAAATGCAGTGACGGCCATAGATGCCATTAACATGCAAATCAGAAGCAGGGCGGTCATCCTCTTGACGATGTTGTTTGTCATTTTGTCGTCTTCCTTTCTTAATTCCAAATGTTGATTTTGTTTTAATTGTCGAACCTTCCTGTATGGTTATTTTAGTATCGAGTATTCTGATAATGCCCCCTTTCGTTTAATATTCTGCGATTCACAGGAAGCGGGTACCCATTGATTCCTGTAACCGGACACTAACGTTAGGTAGGTTCGCCTTCATAAATGTGTTGATTCAGAACTCACAAATATTACACATTTCTCCAAAAATTTTTAATACCACACAATTAGAGGTTCATCTGGAGTGAAGCATAGCAACATTAAATGTTACTACCATGACTAATATCGTTATGGGATACGCTTCAGAAAAGCCATAAAACCTATTTCTTTGCATCGACAACTAGGTAGGCAGCAGAGGGATGCTTCAACAGGTTTATAAGCGCCCCTATTGCTGTATCGCAGCCAAGGAACTCAGAAGCGAATGGAAGCCATCTTCTCCCAGCATGGAAGCGGCATCGAACGGGATGCTTTCTGATGCCGTGACAGGCGGAAGATCTCCGGATGGATTTCCCTCCGTTCCGGGTGTGGCTTCCGGCTGCATGTTGGATAGTATCTCACGTACCAACTGTTCCACTGTCTGCCGGTCTATCTTGGGCGTAGCTGCGGCCTCCGGTGACTCCGGACAGTTTATGTAATGGATCACGGCATTGACAAGGAACTGCGCCTTGCGCCGCCCCTGTTCGTTCAGGATAGCGGCTACCTGCTGGTGGCTTGGGTCGCCGGCATTGAATTGCACTGTGAATCGGAAGGCGTCTTTCTTCTCGCCCATACTGTTCACCTATTTGCTTTCGTGGCCGCGTATAGGAGCCCGTACCCGGCAGCGTTGGCGCCGATCTCCTCCACAAAAATGGCTGTACCTACCTTGCCGGAGTTTTCAATCTGTTTCCGGAGCAGCAGTGAGCCGCCGCCTACGAAAATAACCTTGCCGGTACGCAGCTCGATCTTCCGCTCACGCAGGGTACGGAAAAGGTCTGCCACAAAGGATTCTGCGCCGCGCTCTACCAGCGATTGGATCTCGCTTCCATACTCTGTACCGCGGCCGGTAAGGATAGCATCAATGTCCGTTTCCTCCAGCAGCAGATCATAGTCGGCACGGATCTTGGACAGCAGCCGATTGTAGAGCGTAATAATGCCATTTTCCAGCGAATCGCAGGATGCCCAGTCCGCCGCACCGTAGCGCAGGGAGAGGTAGTCGGCGGTAAAGCCGCCAATATCGATCACAATGGCCTTGGCGACTGTGCCGAGCTGGAGCTGCTTGAATACCGGAGCCGTGGCTGCCAGTGCCTGCGGGAAGCAAATTGCCTCCGTGATGCAGATGGAATAGACCTTACCGTTGAACACGAACCCGATCATACCCCGGTCAAGAAAGTATTTGGCGAAGCGCTTATACTGCGTACCGTAATGTGCGGGCGGCAGCCCCACAGCAAGCTGAATGTCCATCAGCTGATCCGGCGCATACCGGCCTGCGGCATTGATCTCATAGGCAATGGCGAACAGCGTCAGGATGAAAAACCGGTCGTCCTCCGTCTTATCACGGATATAGGGAATACGCTGGTCAGAGAGGGTGTAATACTTCCCGTTGTAAAACATGATGTTATCGCCAAAGGGCGGTCGGGTATCGCTTTCCATCAGGCCGGAGGTAAATGTGCGGCTGGTGGTCTTGATTTGTTTATTTCCGTGGTCGATACAGACTAACATAGAATCAACTCCTCATTTTGTGTTTATACTGTGTTTATACGACTTTAATACGCATTACTGCAACAGATAGAAAAAATAGGCGTGGAAATCTCCACGCCTATTTTTATACTTTGGATTATTATAATCTCAGTTATAACTTTTCAATTTTTCTATAAAATCTGGCGGCAGCAAAAGGGACAGCTTTTCAAGGGATATGACGAAATGATTCTCAAAGTATTCATCACGATACCACGCCTCATAGCGGTCAATGCCATATTCTTCTTCCAGTACGTCCCTATCTGCCCAATCCTTCACGCAGCCATCCTCCTGTTCCTCACGGACACTTTGCAGTAGGGCAAAACGTCCGGCATCGTAGTCGGCGTATAGCTCAGTGAAGCTGCTCGAATCCAGATTCGTCGTGCAGTGTGTGGTAAGCAGATAAAGCTCACAGGCCTTACACTCCTTCGGATCGGGCGAGATCACCCGCACCATCTCTGGTGCCATGATGACCATATCCAGTGTGATCTCATCGAGCTTCTTGGGCATCCGGTAAAGCTCGGAGAACCGCTGCTCCAGCTCTTGGATCTCCTTGGGGAACAGAGGCGGCTCAAAACAGCAATAGATGTCAGGCGTATCGTTCTCTGTCTCACGGTCAACACTGTCACGGATCTCCGTGATGGTGCCATAAAGTCCACGATATTCACTTGCCTCTGTTGCCATAACAGCGGCACCGACAGTGTAGGTCATGCCGTTGTATGTATAGCGCATACCCTCTTGGTTGATGATCATTTTCTGTCCTCCTGATTATATTCCTCCCAACCTTCCATGCAGTTGGTGCGTGCGCGTTCAGCATCGAAGCTCCTGCAGCGTGTATAGCCTTCTTCTGTCTTGAAGAAAAAGCACGGGGCAAGTCCATCGTCAATCTCTACTACGGACTTGACTTTGACCTCTATGCCTAACAGCTCCGTATCCTTCTGTGTGAGCAGCTTTAGCCAAAACTCCCGCGGGGAGAGCGGGGAAGTTCCTTCATATGCCATTGCATAGCGGCTTGCCGTGGGCTGCGGTGTGAATGCAAAGCCCTGATGCAGCACGTTGTCCAACATATAAGTTTCCAGGCTGCGGTAATAGTAGATTCGCAGCGTATTCGGCACCTTCCGCTTCGGGCACCATTCCGGTGCGCGTCTGCTCAGATCATGGCCTTTGAGATGTCTGGCTCTCTTTGGCAGGGTGCAATAGCTTTCGCCAAATTGCATCATGAGCCCCTTTGACTTCTGGGAAGCGGGGATCGCATGATAATACCGTTCCGGGCAATTCCGACAGGTATACTCCTGTGGGGCAGATTCTCTTTTCATGTGTATACTCCTTTTGATTTATATGTGAGGCCCCGGAAATCATCCGGGGCCTCTGACTTATGGGCGCAGCGTAAAGCGGTTCTCACCGGCAAATGCACTTTGCAGGCGTCTTACTTCCGCCTCCAGCGCCGCTATGATCTGTTCTACCTGTTCCGGTGTGTAATCGTAGCACACACGGCTTGCACAATTAGAAAGTGAATGGATAGCGTCTACGGCACGCTGTGTGCGCTGTTCAGCCACACGCACGAACCGTTCCGCCTTGGTTTCTTTTTGCCTCAATGTTCAAGACCTCCTTACGCAATTTCCTGCTCACCCCAACGAATGCTGAAATGGCCTTCTTCGTCCACGTCGCGGTATAGCAGCAACGATTTCAGATCGTAGTCCACTCCGAACTGTTCGTAAATATCATCCATGTCCGTCTCGTCGCCCTTCATAAAGAGATTAAGCTTTTCCTTTGCCAGTATCATCTGCATCAGATTGGACTCAATACTCTGGGCATAAGTCAGGAAATAGATATCCTTCCAGTCAACGGAATTAAAGCGGATGAAACGCATGTAGAACTGGCTCATACGGGAGTTATTATAGTGCAGTTCCGGGATGATAACCTTGTTGACGAACTCGAAGTTGACCGAGCTGGGCAAGCTCTGCTGCGTACATAACAAAATGCCGTTCCCACTCTCGCGGAGCGTTTTCCGTAAGGCCCTGCGCTTTGCAAAGGTAGTCGTCGCGCCGGTCACGATAAAAAGCGGCCGGGCGGGAAACGCCTCACGCAAAGCTGCCGCATAGGCATCCAGCACCACCTTGTGACGGACACCTATGGTCACGATCTCATTGGGCCAACTGCCGGTAAGCTGGATCGCTTTCTGAAGCTTTCCGGGGAGCTCACCGGTATACTCTGAGACGGTATTGGGCGCGGCACTGATCCGCAGCAGAAGTGTGATCTGCTGAATGATCCACAGCATGGCGTCTTTCCGCGCATTATTCGTTGTGGCAAAATAGTTCCGGCGCATGGTGTGAAATTCCTTGACCGCCTGCACCCAGACGTCCTTTTCTTCTTGGGAAAACAGAATAGGCTCCTGATGGATACGCTTAATGTCCTTGCCTGTTACCTCTTCAAACGTGCGGGTGATCACAGTCTTGGCGAGGATGTCACGCAGAATATCCGCATTATAGATATCCTGTGTGCGCTGCCCGACACCGAATACGGTGATCTTCTCCGGCAGGTGCGAGTTGGCGAACAGCGTATAGCCGCGGCGATAGGCCGGGATCGGCTGGCCGAGCCACGGGTTCGCTTCCTGCGTCGTCGTGCCATCCTTATCATAGTGATAGATAATGGGGCACCAGGAGATCATGTTGACAGAATTATTGTAGAGCAATTCCATCTGAGGTGCGAACTCGGAGATGTTGTTCCGCGTACTGGTGCCTGTGGTCAGCAGTTTGGAAGAACAGCGTCTGAAGCAGGACAGCACCGCCTTTGCGCGGCTGCTGTACGGGTTGCAGATTTCATCGCTTTCATCCAGCACAAGGCAGGTCTTGCGGCTATGGATCTTCAGCCACTTTTTGATCTGCCTGTGGTACTTACACAGCGCGTTGAAGGTCATCAGAACAAAATCGCCGGGTTTGATCCGATCCAGATCCCGCAGCCGTTCCACGAACACATAGGATACATCATAATTGGGCAGCACCACATCCCAGTTATTGCGAATGGAGATGGCCGGTGAAATGACCCATGTGTTGCGGTAGCCTTGCTTCTCCATACGGTATTTCCCGTAGGCGATGCCGGCTATGGTCTTGCCGGAGCCCTGTTCCCACTGCAGCAGCGTGTAGCGCTTTTGCAGCGCAAGGTTCAGGTCGTGGAGCTGGGTATCGTTCAGCAGGATCTCTTCCTCGTTTTCCGAATCCCACAGCCAGAAATCATCCAGCCATTCCCCAATTTTGGTATCCTGACTCATTTCAGAGAAAGACTGGCTCTGCATCAGGTAGTCATTTCGTTTTTTCGCAGCAGCCGTTCATAGCCCGGAAGCGTTTTACCATGCAGAACCGCATTGTAGACCGGAACAGGCCGGCGCATTTCAGTGGTCATACGGCGCCGTGCCGCCGCACTATACCCTTTATATACGAAAGCATAGTCCTGCTTGACGAGACGGATCTCATCGCGCTCCGGCTGGCGGTGTTGGCTCCTGAGCGTCTGGCGGAGATAATGCAGTACCTTTGCCTCAGTCAGTCGTCGGCTGCACCACTCTTCGTACTTCATATCCGGTGGCTGTGTTTCGGTATAAAACCGGTGCAGGTACTCACAGCACTTGGCGTAACGGTCTTTCAAAGCAGGATGTATCCTGATCTGGTACAGCATCTTTTCTACCGTATAGGTGAACGATTCGGACGTCTGGCGCTCCTTCGCCAGTTCCCGCAGGATTTTGGCGCGGTTTTCCTTCAGCATGGCCTTCGGCATTTGCAGCAGTGTCATGTGAATCGTCTGTGCCACACCATCATAGATGCCACAGGAAAGGTCGGCGTCCATCTCTGTGTGGTATCGGGCCGGCGTTTCGGTATCTGTACCCTTCTTTTGCCAGAATTGCAGCTTCACGGGGAAACGTGGAACGCCCATCTGGGCAAAGGCGTTATCCGGCAGCAGGACTTGACCAAGAAAACGGAAGTTAGCCTCCATCTTCCGGATCATTGACTTATCCGAAAAAGAGTCTGCCAGAAAAGAACAGGGGACGATCAGGGCCAGGATGCCCAGTGGCTTCAGAAGCTCGGCCGCTTTCAAGCAGTAATAGAGCTGCGATAGGTACTCCCTGCCATCTTCTGCCAACCATCTCAGATTGAAGGGCGGGTTGCCAACCACATAATCAAAGCGTACATGCGGCGCATAATTGCGGATGTCCTTATTGACCAGATTAGCCTCCGGGTAGAGGAACGACGCCACCTTGAATGCCTTGGTATCCAGTTCACACCCGTAGGCGTTGGCTTCCGCCGGCATTACGTTGAAGAAGTTCCCCATCCCACAGGTGAGATCCGCCACCAGATCATCCCTTTCTAGCTGAAGGCAATCCACTACGAATTGACACAGGGCGGGCGGCGTAAAGAACTGGCCGTTTTCCAGCTCTTTTTTGGCCTCGCTGAAACTATGGTAGTTCTCATAGTCCTTTCGGGAAAGACCGTGCAGTCCGCCATTTCCTGTATAGCCCTGAAAGACATCTTCCTTTGTGATACCGTAAGTATCGCAGACGCCGCTGTCGATCAGATAGAGGAGCTTTTCGTTGACCGCCCTACGGCTGCTCTGCGGGATCGGTTCTGTTGAAGGTGCATATTTCATGGCGGCACCTCAACACAAAGAATCAAGATACGTTTCGGCAAATTCCTTTGCCAGAGCAGCGGTCTTGAACTTCAGATCCACACGTCCGTTCTTGAACATACGCAGATGCACGAGCTTCTGGCAGGTTGGAAACTGGAACTGCGATGTGGATACGTCAGAGTACCCCAGCAGCTCGGAAAAGCCTGCGGGAAAGCGCCCGAATGTATTGGTCTCATAGTGTGCTACAGCGGTAAAAATGTCCTGCATACGCTCTGCAAGTCTCCACTCTTCACGGCCCCATCGTTCGTCGCAACTGCAAAAGGATCCGCCAAAGCGAAGCGTATCACCTTTGCTGTCGTAACGGGACTTGCCGTTGTAGCTATGTGCCGCCTTAGAGCATTTGGTACGCAGTTCCTGAAAAGCGCGTTCTACGAAGCTGAGTCCATCCAGTTGTATGAACATCTGGTCAACCACATCTTCATAGTGCAGCGAAAGAGCCCGCAGATTACGATGATACTCATTACTCGCATCCTTATCACATTGGTACATGTTCGGCTCTGCTGGGATCAGATGCTCTTGAATGGTGTCCACTGAGATCGTCATTCTGTACTTCGTATTGAAATGCCCAGTGAGCTCGGAGATGAACTTGCTGTGAAGTTTCTCCAGTTCTCGGTTAATATCCGTTATCCCGAACCGGTAGTTGCTTCCGAAGTAGGGCAGCGATCCATCACTTGATGTACCAAGCAGGTCTTTTTGCGCCTGAATAGCCTTTTTCCACTGTCGGCGTATTTCGAGGAACGCACGGCGGGATTCGTCATAAGCCTGCTGCTGCGTTTCACAGAACATGAGATCGTCTTCTGGCAGACGGGAATCCGCCGTAATCTCGACTTGCTCCAATTTATCAAGTAATCCCATAATTAAAATTCCTCCTACAAAAACAAAAGCACCACTGAACTGTCGTCAAACAATTCAGCGGTGCTTCTCCGCATTTATATCCTATTGTGCTGCTTCGATGCGCACGTTCGGTATCGGGGGAAGGTGCATAGATTTACACTGGCCGTTACTGCCGCATAAATCGGTATGTTAGTTTCCTTCGATCCCAAAGATATGATACATATAATCCGTCCTGGCATCGGCAATGTGGTAGATCAGCACAGTGTCGCCTGCAATACGGTAGATACAGACATATTTGCCAATGAACAAGGCACGAAAGCCATATCGTCCAAGCAACTGTGCCTCTTTCAAGACGCCCATTTCTGGGAAGGCCTCCAGCTTTCTGACAGAGGACAGGATCATATCGGCAAACTTTTCCGCAGACTGCTTTCCTACCGTGTTTTTATGGTACAGCAGTAGATCCCGATACTCCATCCTTGCCTCATGCAGCCACTCAATCTTCATTCAAGACCTCCTGTGTCAGACGTTCCATTTCGTCCATCGTAGAGGTTTTGGCGCCTGCAAGCCGGGACTGTTCCCGTTGGAGCAACATAAACAGCAGATCCAGTTCTTTCTCACGTTTTTCCCAGAGATCCAGCGGGACAAAAACCATCTCGCCATCACCGTTTCGCGTCAGGTAGATGGGCTCCTGCTTCTCCTTAGCCAGTTTTACCATTTCATCATAGCCGTTGCGCAGTGATGTTGCCGAACGGATCATCATATCGCAGCACTCCTTTCGCTCTGTTATTATGCCTTTATTATAGACGAATTATTACCGTCCGTCAAGCCATACTCCACATTTGCTTGTAGCGGTAGCACACAAGCAGGCGATAAAGATATGATTACTCAAAAGAGATTCTTAGGCTCTTTCCTAGGCTTTCTGCCATTCTTTGCAGAAAAGAAAGCGATGGGTTATAGTTACCGCTTTCAAAACGAGAAATATTGGCCTGAGCGGTTCCCATGCGTTCCGCCAATTCCTTTTGAGTCATACCAATAGCCTTACGACACTCAATCTCGGCGCGAATAACCTCGTACTGTGGAGCGAGCGCGTCATATTCGGCTTTGGCATCAGGTCTTTCACTGAATGTTTTCGCCTTGTATTCGTGCAATGTCATTGTTACTACGCCTCCTATTGCAATGCCAAGGCTATCGTCCGGCTATTGACATCCGTGTGCGTTGAACATATTATATCATATTTGATATATTTGTCAACGATGTGGTATAGGAGGGCGGTGTTTTTGCCGCCCTCCTATACCATTTGTCACACTATGCGCACATCGCCTCCGGCAGCTCCATCGCAAAAGGGTACGTTTCCAGGGACACATGATACATGGAGTTCACGGTCTCAAAAACAGCCTTTTGGTCAGAGAACGACTGGATACGGACGACCCGCGAGGTGCAGATCATACCGCTGGAATGGCGTATCCATGCACGGCAGCCCTCACAGAGCGGAGCAGCCAACTGGCCGGTAAGAATGACCTGCTTCTTATTCATTTCTTTAACCCCTTCCTTTGACCGGTACGGTCATGAAAAGCTCGATCATTGTCTGAATTGAAAAATAGCCTGCGTATGATCTAATAGGCACATTTGAGAATGCTCCGTACCACATGTACGGTGGTATTCTCCCTCTGCGCGATCTCACGCGTACCATAGCCATCTGCCTTGAGCCGCAGCACGTTCATATCACGGCGGGGCATATGCCGACCAAGATCGTGGAACATCAGACCGGTCTCCATGTCCAGAAAGCTTTCATCCGTCGCGGAGAGCATATCGGAAAGGGACAGGCCGTTCTCGTCCATAACTGCGTTCAGGCTGACAGTAGGCGCCGCACGCTTGGTAGACGCCTGATGGCGGAAATGGTCTGCCAGGCGGCTCTCCATCTTGCGCCACGCAACGGTGGCGAAGCTGAATCGGCTGGACTCGCCCTGAGAGGTGTAGTCCATGACCGCCTGCAAGTAGCCGAAGATCACAACATCGTAATATTCATCCTCCGGCAGCTTCTTCTCCTTGAGAAAGGCATAGACCAGATTGTGGTGCTCCTCCGCGAAAAGCTGCTGCGCCTGAGACATGGGGGTATTCTCGTTCATTACAGATCCTCCTTTATATAGACCGAGAGCCGCAGCCTGAGTTTTTGCTCAGACTGCGGCTCTTCACATGGCTCAGACCCTCGCTGGGTCTGACAGATTCATTTACTGGGGAAGCTCCTCACGTTCACCGTCGATCACATCAGCACCGGAAATGCAGAAGTAATCGCCGCTGTCGGCAACGGTATACTCCGTGTTTGCGGCAGTATACTGGTCATCCTCGTTCTCACGGGCGGCAGACAGCTCCGCGCGGCTTTTCAGCATCTCCTTCACCTGCTGGCGGAACGATTCCACAAAGGCGCGGAACTCGCCCACCTTTTCAGGAGGAAGGTCGGCCATTTTGCGGAAGGTAGCAACACTATAGGTGTTGCCATTGTCCACGCGCTTCAGACCAATCTGCACCACGCTGCTCCATGCCGGACGACGCCGGGCCACAAATGCGGCGTTCATGAAATCATTGAACGGCCGCAGGCTGGTAGGCGGCAGAGAGAGCTGTACGGGGATATAGTCACCGTCCTGCAGGAGATACAGAATACGCATGTTCTTGCAGGCCTTCCCTTTTCCGTCTGTTGCCGTACCGTAGCGGTTCAGCTCACAGGCAGCGCAGGCGCCGCCAGGCGTACCGTAGCCCTGCTTTCCGTCCACGGTGGAGCACAGAGGGACGGTGTTATCATCGTATTCCATGCCTTCAGGCCAATAGGCACCGCTGGCGTGGTGGAACAGGATGATGCCCTGCAGAAAGCGGACATACTCCGGATTCTCCGGGTCGCCGGTAGGCAGCTCGAATTGCAGTGCGCCGCCAGCTGGGATCTTGACCTTGGGGAAGGAGAGCGTCAGGCCCTCCATATCATCGGCAAGATCATCATTGCCGAAGTCAAGACCGTCCATAGAGGGAAGGTTGAACGTGTAGGGGGTCGCCATCGTCGTAGTTTCAGGATAACTCATTTTTTGATCCTCCATTTAGTCATTTTGTTTTCACATTACGCTGCGGACGCTGTGGATACCTGATTCAGCCGTGACCACACGCTTCTGGGCATTGCCAGAATGTTGTAGCCGATGATCTCCAGATCCGTGGCACGGTCATAGCTGTTTACGTCCTGACTGTACCGAGTCACCGCATTGGAGAGACCGTACAAGCTCAGGTCGTGGCCTTCGATCAGATATTGCAGGATACCCTCACCCTCCGAGTCCGTAAGGCCGAACTGCCGGGTGGTCAGCTTCACGACGCCGGGTACATCTGCGGTGTTCATAGGGACAGCCGCAGCCTCCCGCATCATGCCTACCACCTGACTGAACCGTGCCTCCTCTGCGGCGGCACGGACAGTGTCCTGTACCTTCATCAGAAAAGCCTGATCGTCCGCAGCCAATGTCTTTTCAGAATAGAGCTGGAAGTTCTCCTCCGCATCTGTCGCCCGGCCGATATGGTTGCGCTTCGTGGCAGCATCGTTGACTACCATGCCATTGCTGCATACCAATCGATAGATCAGGGGCTGGATGTTGACAGAGCCTAAGCCCACCTCGCTGTTGCTGATAACCACACCGGCCTGCACTGTGTCACCCGGCGTCACGTCCTCCTGTAAGCGGGGATTGACCGCCTTGATATACATGCGGGAGTCGGTGATCTGGCAGCTCTCGATGCGCACATCGGGGATCTCTGCCAGAATGGGCAGTACCGCCGAGGCAATGCTGTAGTTGTCCATACGCAGATAGCGGTTGCTGAGGTAGGCACGGGCCTTACCGTCCAGAACACGGATCATGCGCTGGGCAGGCGTCCGCTCCAGCCATGTGTTTACATTGTGTGCCAGAAGTCCTGGGTCTTCGCTACGCATCCGCTCATAGTACTTGGCGGGGATGCTCAGGTGCGTACCGATCTGCCGGTGGGCGATATCGCCGATCTCCAGCGGTTCGATACGGTCTGCGCCATCACTGTTCAGCACATGGAGCGCCAGATCGTGGCCGTAGCTCTCAAGACGAAGGTTGCCGGTGTTGACCACATAATCCTCTTTGGCATTCTGCTGCCGTGTGATCTCGGCGGCAAGCTGTTCCAGCGTCAAGCCTGTTTTCATGGCAGCTCCCTCCTTACCAGTTCAGCGCGATGGCATCATCCGTCATGCTGGCGGCGATCCCCTCACGCTCGAATACCTTCAGGAGCCGGGGCCAGTAATGCTTCTCCGGCAGGTTCTTGAATGAGGTCTGTGCTTTCTCCACGTCACCCTGACGGATGCAGACGTCACCGTTATCCTTGATAACCAGACTGCTGTAGCCGCGGGAGTTAAGGTCGTAGATCAGATCATCCAGAACCTTGCGGCCCTGCTGCTCGAACCAGACCTGCGGATCGATCTCACGGGGCGGGGCAGGCAGCTTCTCGGAAGCACCGTTCTCCGCTGTGCTCTGCACCACAGGTGTAACTTTCAGCAGTGAGCAGGAAAAATTGGCCTTTTGGTCAAATGTCACCTCTGCCTGGTCGTAGTCGGGAATGCCGGAGATAGTGATACGGCCTGTACCGCCGTGAAGGATCAGCTTCTCCGGTTCCGGGCTGCGCCACTCCCATGTAGCATCCGGATACACCGCTTTCAGATACGCGGAGATCCTGTGATTGACATGGCGGAGCAGCAGTGGGCCGAAGCCTTCTTCCTCTTCCATGGACAGTGAGCGAAGGCTCTGCCGCTGCGCGTCATAGGCAGCTCTGCGGGCAGCACGCCGCTTCTCAGTTTCCTGTTCCTGAATGTAAGGGAACACGAATGCGACCGTGACCCAAATCGCCCAAATGGTAAATGCGGCTGTCAGAAGCCAGATCTGCGTGTCGCTGCGTACAAACGCAACGATAGCCAGAACGGCCGCGATAAGGACAGAGACACCAGACCAAATGGACTTCTTCTTATTCATGCTTTGCACATCCTTTCATTTTTGTGATAAAAACAAAAAAGAGGAGCTGCCACGCATCTTTTTTGATACATGACAGCTCCTCTTATGCCCGGCATTTTATCCGGGCAGGGGTTCTCGTTCTCCGTCAATCTCCGGCGCCTGTTCCGGCGCTTTCGCCTCACCGGGCTGGAGATAGCGCCATCGAAACGCAATGACCTTCAGACGCTTATCCCGCGTCCAGCCATCCCGTTTCAGATAGTCCTCCAGCTCCAGTACGCCTTCCACATTGATCAGCGCACCACGGTGCAATTCTCTTTTTGCAAATTGAGAGGCGATAGCGCCAAAAGCAACGACCTGATAATACTGCGTTCTTGCGTAAGCTCCCTTACCGGTGCGCTCTGCAAGATCAAACCGAAGATAGGGCCGGTTATTGGCACTGACTTTCAGTTCAATATCATCCGATACGATACGGCCGACGACGGATATATTTGCCATTACACTCCTTTCTGCCTTACGGCTAAAATATCTATATAAAAAGTGCCGGCATACAGCATCAGCAATAAGCCAAAGCTGTCATGTCGGCACAAAATTACAAACTTAACAAACGTGTGCGATCCGAAAAGTACTCGGAAACCCTGATCGGGCGATGCACAAAAAACAACTACAAGTGCATTGTAACACTATATGTTGCGATTGTCAATAGTCGCAATTCTATATATAGATATTTCTTAAAACACATGAGAATCAATGATGTGCTGCAGCGCAGTGATTGCGGTAGAGTATGACACATCTTCAAAGAGAAGTGCGGATGTAATCTGATCATAGTCACTTCTATATGCGTCGGAGTCAATAATCTGTCGGAGGAGATCATTCATATCCACTCCCTCTTGCGCAGACAGGCATGTCTTGTGCGGGCGGCGTTCCAGAATGACCTCGCGGGCTAAGTGCCGCAGAGTATCATCAATCGTGACGATCATACTCAGTTTATATATGTCATAGATGTGCCGCGAATGCTCTGTGATAGCTCCGTTGAGATAGTAGTCCGCAAGTGCAAACAGCTTATCCAGCAAAGTGCGTTCCGCTGCCTGCACATTGACCGAAAATGGTTGCAGATGATAGTCGCGGATAATGTCGTCCCTGCCGGTATCTTTCAGGAAATCATAAATGAGACTGGATGCGTCCATGGGATGATTCGGAAAAGCGCGCATGGAGACAACGGTTTCCACGATAAGCTGCTGCTTCAAATACGCTGCCCCTTGTAAAGCAGGGTAATTGATGATATAGCGATTATAGTCACGCCGGCTGCGAATTTCTTCAGCATTGCTCAGAGATAATTCTAAGTCATCAATTACCGCCACAATATTCCGTTTGAGCGCTTTGCGTTGTCCTTCGCTGGGACGATCTTCAACATTCAGGTCAATGTCCTCAGAAAAACGCTGGATCAGCTTATAGCATTTTGAGAGTGAAGTGCCGCCTTTGAACACGATGTCCGTCTGGTAGGATGTCAGCTTCCTCAAAAATTCTGTGACATAGTAGTCTTTCTCGATGATACTGGCTGCGATCCCCATCGCATCCGCCGTTCGCAGCACTGTCTGCTCAAACAATTCTCTATTACTGTGCAACATGATAGATGATCTCACTTTCCACCAGAGTGCGCATAGCCTTATCAGGAAATGCCGGTGCGTATTCTGTGATGTCGCGTCTTGTAATGCCGTTATTTGTGATAAACTCTATGGTCAGCTTCTTTCTTCTTTCGGAGAAATAAGATGCCGGCACCTCATTCATAAGTTCCAGGAAGCTCAACACAGCAGCATTCTTTGCCGTGATCTTACTTCTGGCTCTGCGTAAAATAACACGCTGCTTCCCGATAGCTAACTCACGGGAACGTGTCTTTTCATTGTTGGTACAGACTTCAATGGTATTTGGCATCTGCATTGACAGCCCCAGTTGGTTCAAGAAAGCTGCACCGGAATAGTAGCCATAACAGCCAGAGCGATCCTTTACATATTTTTTCTCGATTACCTTGCGGGGGTCGAGCAGACTGGCGCCAAATGCTGTCTCAGTGGGAATATAATAGATGCCCCGGTCAAAACGCACCAGTTTACCAGTCCTACACAATTCGTTCAGTTCTTTGAAGAGCCACGGGCGTGAATAGCCCCCGCAGTCAATCTCATCAAGTAAGATCGGCTCGTTACAGCCGAAATCCTCTGTGAGTCTATCTAAAAGTGCCATATCACAGCCCCCTTCTAATCATAGTATGCTCACCTTTGTTTGAATTATACTATTTTTGATGCGTTGTGTCAATATTACTATAATCCGACGCCTCCTCAAGCCCAAGAAAACCATCGGTCGGGAGGGATGCGTCAAGGAAGCTGCTACCGGTCAGGATACGTTCAGAAGATTTGAAATAGAAACGGTACTGGCGTCCGATCTCTATTCTGTCCTGCTTGGGCAGTACGAGCGTCATTTCATGCTCCTGACTGTCTATGATCCGGATATTGCGGTATTTGCGGAGCGGCGTCTGCATGATAGCAATGCAAACGCCGTCAATAGCGGTATAGCGGTCGGAGATAATGAGACGATAGAGTACCACTGCTTTGTAAGCAAGGCCTATGGCAAGGATGCCGCTGAGTAGAACGGTGATGGTATCACGGGAAAAGAAAATGGCTGCCAGCCCCACAAAGAAGAAAGCTGCTCCTACCAGTGCGGTAAGGAGCAGCTTTTTCTTCAGGGGCAGCGGTGCTGTCCTGAGCTTGTCCATCATGACAGCCTCTCAAAGATGATCTGGCGGCGCAGATAAAGGTTTGCCACAGCCTGCAGCACCGGGCGGCAGCAGCCGAAGGGCCTGACCATATCTGCGATATTATCGCTGGTGGTGGTATCGTCTGCATACAGGGCCTCCATCAGCTGGGAATCAGAGTGGATCGTATGGACATCATACTCCACGCACTTGATCAGCTCTGCTGTGGACAAAAGAGCCTGTTGGGACAGATGGTAGACCCGTCGCTCATTTGCGCTGCGCCGATCCTTACGGAACAGCTTCCGTGTAATGGCAAAGGGGACATGACCGAAGACCGTCAGCTTGATAAAGGAAATCAGGCGCAGCAGCAGACTGTCGGAGATCGGCACTACATAAAGCCCCGACAGCAGGGCATACAGCGCATCCTCGCCGGTCTCGCCGCAGCCCTCCACCACCAGCCCGCGCTGCAGCAGCCGGCGCATACAGTCATGGAAGCTGCGCTGCGGCGCGATGCCACTGGCGTTCAGCTTGGTGGTATAGGTATCCTCAAGGGCTCCGGCGTCCATGATCTGCCAGTTCAGCGTGGCCCACAGGATCATCTCCTGAATATCCAATGCGTACTCACGCTTGTTGATGATGACCATAGGGCAGGTAATATCTCCCATGCGGCCCTTGCGCTCAAAACGGCCCACTGCCGTGTAGTATTTCTGCATGTATTTCACCTCACATTTTCTCATGAAGCCTTGGCGTCCTTTTTCATCGGCTCGTATTCAAGACTTTGCAAAAACTCCTTGTTGGACTTCAGGAGTTCGGCAGCTCTATGTACGGCCGCACCCAGGTAGTTTGCCTTGATGCCATAATGGGCGGCAATGTCCGTATTGCTCAGGCCGATAAACTTCAACTGCATTGCCTCAATGCCCAGCCGTGCGACACCATCGTATTGCTGCTTTGCGCTTTCCAGAAGGGACAGCGCATCTACTTCAGCCAACTGTTCCTGAAAGCTGCGGATACCGGAAGCTATGGCACGGCGGCTGTCAGCTTCCGTGTCAAAGATCTCCGATACCGGGAAACAGCGCCGCTCCTTGCTGCGCTGCAGCCGACAGTAGGTGCGCAGGCCGTTCTCAACGACCTTCTGGGCATAGGTGGGAAAGCTGGCGCCGCCATCCGGGGCATATGTCACCGCAGCCTTGCAGAGCCAGATGCAGCCCTCTTGAAATAGATCGTCATAGCCGAAACCATAGCACTGCTCATTGACCTGAACACTGGTATGGATGGCCCAGCGTACCACGTCCATGTTCGCCTCTACCATATCGCGCTGAGTATCGGTAAGGGCGATGTCCTTATTCTTCATTGTTGGATTCACCTCTCTTTCTCGGTGGATTTAGGCGAGATCCCTATGCGATCTCTGTGCCGGGGATATGAAACTGTTCACAGGCACGGATCAGCCGGTCGCACATATACGCGCCAAATTGCGCGATGTGCGCCTGATCTTTATGCAGGCCAAACTCTGTCTGCATCCATTGGTACGCCTCTCGTTTGGACATCAGGCCGGAGCGCCACAGGCGGTCAAAAGCACGGTGTGCCTGGATACGTTTATGCCGCAGATCTCCGTCCGCCAGAGAGCCCAACGGGAGCCGCGTGGTACGATGGGCGGCTACGTAGCTGTTGCAGGCGGGGTAACGGTCACAGACATACAGATACTTGTACGTACCGCGGTTGTCGCCGTATACAAAGCTGGCCGGATGTAGAGTGGCCTTGGCCCCGCAGTTGGGGCAGTGGATGTTGACTCTTTTCAGATGATTCACCTCCTTTACCGGGTGTGTATACGTTCATTGCTGGCAGCTCTCCCACATCTGGGAAAGACTGCACCGTTTCGGGTCCTCTACATTCCAGACAAGCCAACTGGTGTAGAAGCGTTGGAAGCCTTCCAGCGTCATAACGCCGACGCAATCATACTTATCCACGGTCTCTCCGGAAAACTCCTCGAATACTGCCACGGGGATGATCGTTGGCACGGCATTGTGATTTACAGACAGAAGAAAGCCGGAGCAGTTGGAACAATGCTGACAGTCGATGAAAAAACTGTTCCGCCAATTACAGCAGGTTGCCTGTAAAAATCGGTAAAAGCGCTTGTCCATAAAAATCCCCCTATTATCATTATCCGTAAAACGAAATCAAAAGTGCGCCACTTTTTGAAAAATTTTTCAAATTTCTCTGCGGCCACGGGGCCGGGGACGTCTGGATACGATAAATGTCATGGCAGCAGCCACGGCCAGAATGATAAAGATAGCTTTTTTCATGGTATGTTCCTCCTTATTTTTCGGTTCGTTCACAATACACTACATAACGCTGCCGCCCACCCGAAGCGTAGGGATGGCAGGTCAGCAGCGTCAGCAGGTCGCGGCCTTGCTGAATTTTGATCTTATTCGCTTCATGGGGCTGAATGATCTGAATGTCGGCCACAGTATAGGTCAGCGTTTCCCATAGGTTGGTGAGCTTCACGGTATTGCCTGCCTCCAAGCGGTCTATATGCCTGAAGTAGTCCGCACCGCGCCAACCTCGGTGTCCCGCGATAACACAGTTGGTATTGTCACCACCAATGGGCACCGATGTGTTACCCAGCACCGCAGCACCTGACGCGAGGTGAGCGTCGGATGCGCCCAAATAGACCGGCATAGTCAGCTCCATGGCGGGTATCTCTAAGACACCGATGATCTCATCCTCGATGCCGTAGGCGGTCAGATCGGCGGCGGGTGTCTCGCAGGCTTCGAGGTCAACAAGGTTGCACTGCTTTTCCGTGTAAAGCTGGCGGTTATATTTCTGTAAAGCTGCCAGCAGTTCGGGGTACTGCTGCTCCGGCTTCCGTTCTTCGAGGAAGGTTTGTGCTGCTTCTTCCGCGTGGGATTCCAAACGGCTGCCGGTAAAGGTCGGCCACAGCATGACACAGATGCCCGCCACCGCCAGCAGCGCCGCCAGTACAAGAGATGTCTTACGCATGGCGCTTCCTCCTTACCAAGAAGTACCCGCCGCCGACCACTGCCATCGCGCCAAGGCCGACGGCAAGGCCAGTGAGGTAGTGCTGCGTCCACGAGGATGGCACGGGTTTTTCTGCGGCATCCTCCGCTTTCTGTTCTGGCACATACGGCACCCGATGGCCTCGTACCAATAGGCGATGAGTATTGACCCCGAAGGGGGTACAGGTCACCAACGTGACCAAATCCTTGCCAGTCTCAATTTGCAGCAGGCTTGTGTCCGTAGGCAGTACCGTGTTGATGCTGTCCACTTCATAGGCCAGTACCTCGCACAAAACGTGGATATAAAAGACGTCGCCTTTTTCGAGTTGGTCAATGTCCGAAAACAGCTTGGAGCTCGCCATGCCGCTGTGGGCCGAAAGTACCGCATGGGTACTGCTGCCGCCCACCGGTAGGGATGTACCTACGACATGGCCGACCGATTTTTCCAATGTCTCTGCGCCCGTACCGTGCTGCACGGGCAGATACACACCTATTTGGGGAATATCCACATAGGCCATGACGCCGCCCACGGTGAGCTGATCTGCGTAGGCCAAGGGAGGGGCAGAAGCCCCTCCCTCAGAGATCGTTGTATTAGCCAGCATAGCATTGTACTGCTCTGCGGCTTCACGCTGGGCGGTCAGTTTGGCATCATCGGTGTCCGCAATAACTGAGGTGTATCTGGTTTCCACGTCCGAATGATATTTTTCACTCAGAAGTTCTCCTACCAGCGGGTAAAGCAGAAGCCCCAGCGCCACAACACCGCAAGCTGCCGCCAGTAGCCAGCGTTTCACTGTTCACTCTTGTGCTTACGGCTGTGGATCACGATGAAGGCTGCCGCACCCAACAGGGCCACACCGCCGATGGTGAACATCCAAGTGCCGTAGCCACCGGTCTTGGGCAGATCAAAACCGGGATTGTTAACCACGGTTAGGGGGAGGATAGCATTGCCATCGGTCATAGAAACGTCCTTACCATTGACAGTGGCAGAGGCGGTCAGCAGCTTTGCTCCGCACTTCTCGCACTGACCGCTCTCAGCGGTCTTAATGATGATCTTGACCGCTTCCTTCAGCAGCACATAGCCCTTGTCGGTAGCAATTTCGGTCAGGCTGTAAGCATCGTCCTCCAGCCCTTTGACCACGATGTGCCCGCTGCTGTTGGGGATGAACGTAGTGGCATCAGCCTTCTTAGCGGCAAAGCCCTTGGCATAATACACGCCATCCTTCTGCTCGGCAACGACATACACATCGTCGGTATCATTGTGCAGCAGGAACTTGACGTTCTGGATGTCACCCTTGCCATCACTGAACTGCTTGAGGATGTCTACGCCGTAGGTGTAGACATGGCAGCAATCGTTCAGGGTATCAAAATAGGTGCTGTTCGTTCTGCGCCAGGTCAGCTCGACCCCGTTGGGGTTGTCGGTATCGCCCATCTTGGCATCAGCGGTCAGGGCGGCAGCGTAGGTGATACGCATGGTGCAGTCGCTATACCCGCGCTTGACGCTGTCGGTATAAACGGTGGCCGCCTCATTGATCTCGTTCAGACCTGCCTCGGTCATCTTGATGATCATGGTGTTGGCGGTATCATCATAAGTCACGGTGAACTTGCCGGAATCTTCGGCCCAGGCAGTGATCTTGTCGGTGCAGGCGGAATCGCGGAAGAACTCGATAACTACATCCTGCTTGTTGTAGCGGATGCCCTTGGACATGGTATCGACGTAAGTGTACTCGCCCAAGCTGGATGCCTTGGAGGTAATCGTGGGCAGGGTACTCAGAATCTGGTAGTCCACGGTATCGCCCACGGAAGCGGTAGCGGTATGCTCGAAGCCATCGGAGATGTCGGTCAGGCTGCCGTTGTGCTTGCCAGTGCTGTTCTTGCTCTCACGCACGGTCTTGGAGAGGTCGGGGTTGCCAGTCTGGTTTTTCGGGTAGGTCACGATATCGTAGATCCACTCGCTGCCATCAATGGTGGTCATGGGCAGAGATACAAAGAAGGGGTTGCAGGTGCTGGTGACCATTTCGGGAACGCGAGTCTCCACAACGAGGTACAGGCCCTGCTCCATGTTGGACGCAGAGGTATGACCGGTCGCATCGGTCTCAGTCATGGCCACGCCGCCGTTCTTGACAGCGGTTTCCAGAGCGTTCTTCACGTTCGTGGCATTGGCAGCCAGTGCGGCGGCCAGCTTGTTGTTCAGGCTGTCAGAGGTATAGTAGTTGACGCCGTTCTCGGTCTTGTGAGCCTCGGAAGCGGTCAGGCCAATGGCGGACAGCACGGCGTTGCTGCGCTCAGAGCCATCGAAGCCGTACAGCACACCCACCTGACGCTGACCATCCACCACCTCGTTGTTCATGGCAATGTCAGCGACGCGGAGGTAGGTGAACTCCACGCCCTGAATGGCATACTTGCTCAACTTATCCACGACGGCGTTATCATGCAGGCCGGTGGAAACATAAGACTCGGCATCCCACACGCCATCCTCACTGGCTTTGGTAATGTCATATTTATAGATACTCAGGGATGCTTTCTTCGCCGGATCAATGGTAGGTTCTGCGGCAAATGCCGTAGTAACGAGACTCAAGGCCATAATGGCGGCCATGAGCATGGCGAATACGCGATGGATCTTTTTCATCTGGTTGTCTCCTATTACAATAAATTTGGACAGGAAAGTCGGACAGCCAGTCCGGCTTTCTTTCCATCTCTTGCCTAAGCTACAATGAGGGGAGCAACTGGCTGACCATTGTCTCCTTGGGCTTCTATGTCCGATACAAAGACTGTTAGCCATCCCCTTGTTGCAGCGTTCGATTTGAGCAGGTTGAGCCTTGGAGTTCGCGTCACCCAATAGAT
>OIZQ01000425.1_pt1 | contig 23196 bp, 19 predicted proteins | sample 1588491 | NCBI WGS metagenome assembly OIZQ01 (sample SAMN03283262) | human gut metagenome | biome: human-associated habitat; material: feces | host: Homo sapiens | place: USA | collected 2013
GCTCCACCACGTACTTCTTCATGGCGGGGATGGCCTCCTTCACGGTCATGCCGTTGAGGAAGCCGGAGTTGACCATGATGGCGCTGTCGTCCTTGGCCACAAAGGCCTCCTTGGTGACATCGCCGCCCTTGACCACCTCGATGATGGGCAGACCGAACTTCTTGGCGAATTCCCAGTCGCGCTGGTCGTGACCGGGCACGCCCATGACGATACCGGTGCCGTAGCCCATGAGGACGTAGTCGGACACGAACATGGGCAGGGCCTGATGGGTCACGGGGTTCATGACCTCAATGCCCTCCAGCCGCACGCCGGTCTTTTCCTTGTTCAGCTCGCCGCGCTCAAAGTCGGACTTGTGGGCCGCCTCCTCCTGATACGCCTCCACGGCGTCCCAGTTCCTGATCAGGGGCTGCCACTTCTTCAGCATGGGATGCTCGGGAGAGATGACCATGTAAGTCGTACCGAACAGGGTGTCGGCACGGGTGGTGTACACCGTCACCTCGTCGCCCACGTTGGTCTGAAACGTCACCTCGGCGCCGGTAGAGCGGCCGATCCAGTTGCGCTGCTGGATCTTCACGCGCTCGATAAAGTCCACGTCCTCCAGATCGTCGATGAGGCGCTGGGCGTAGGCGGTGATCTTCAGCATCCACTGGCTCTTCTCCTTGCGGATGACATCGCTGCCGCAGCGCTCACACACGCCGTTGACCACTTCCTCGTTGGCCAGCACGCACTTGCAGCTGGTACACCAGTTCACAGGCATGGTGGTCTTATAGGCCAGACCGTGCTTGAACATCTGCAGGAATATCCACTGGGTCCACTTGTAGTAGTCGGGGTCGGTGGTGTCCACGCAGCGGTCCCAGTCAAAGCCGTAGCCCAGCATCTTCAGCTGGCTGGTGAAATTGGCGATATTGTTTTTGGTCACCACAGCCGGATGGATATGGTTCTTGATGGCGTAGTTCTCCGTGGGCAGGCCGAAGGCATCGAAACCAATGGGGAACAGCACGTTGTAGCCCTCCATCCGCTTTTTGCGGGTGACGATGTCCATGGCCGTGAAGGGGCGGGGATGGCCCACATGCAGGCCCTGACCGGAGGGATAGGGGAACTCGATGAGTCCGTAGAACTTGGGGCGCTTGTCGCCGGTGACGGCGGCATAGGGCTTGGTTTTTTCCCAATTGGCCTGCCATTTCTTTTCAATGGCCGCAAAATCGTAATACATGTCGCTTCTCCTTGTATCTGAATTTTGTTAACTGCTGATAAAAAAACGTCCCTGACTGCTTTCGCAGTCAGGGACGCATGTCACGTGTTACCACCCTGATCCCGCCGCCAGTTGCCTGTGCGGCGCTCAGTCCCCCTCTTGCAAGGGGCCGCGCCGGTAACGGTGCGCCGCCGTCCCGCCCTGTTCAGGCGGAAAGCTCCGGAGCCAGTACAACGAAGCGCCCCCACCGGCTCACACCAGCCGCCGGCTCTCTTTCGGCGGGCCTGCCTCGTCTTTTTTCCCTCATCGCATATGTCGATATTACACCCTATTTTATCGCTTTTTTGCCGATTGTCAAGTCCCGTTTTTCGTCATTATGCCAAATTTCACGAAAAATGCACCGATACCGGCACAACTTCTCAGAACAGGCTGACCTGGCTGGTGTCCGCCATTCCGGCGAAGGCGCCCAGGGACTTGAGCTGCTCGATGTGGGTCTTACTCAGCTTGCTGCACGTATTGGCAAACTCCTCCACGGAGATAAAGGTCTTGCCTTTCCGCTTTTCCACCGTGTCCAGCGCCGCCGACTCGCCCAGGCCGTGTACCGTCACGAAGGGAGGCAGCAGGCCGTTCTCCGTCACCACAAAGCGGGTGGCGTCGGACTTGTAGATGTCGATGGTATCAAAGTGGAAGCCCCGCAGATAGAACTCGTAGCACACCTCCAGCGTCACCATCAGGTTCTGCTCCACATCGGTGGCGTCCTTGTTGTTTTCGATCTCCTTGATCTTCTGCTTTACCGCGTCCAGACCGGCGCAGCAGTACTCGGCGTCAAACGCCTTGGCGCGGATGGAGAAGAATGTGGCGTAGAACGCCAGCGGCCTATGCACCTTGAACCATGCGATGCGGAACGCCATCATCACGTAGGCCACGGCGTGGGCCTTGGGGAACAGGTAGCCGATCTTGGCCAGGGATTCGATGTACCAGTCCGGCACCTGATGGTCCCGCATGGCCTCCTCCCATCCCTCCTGAAAGCCGCCCTTCTTCACCTTGCCTTTACGGACGGCCTCCATGATCTTGAAGGACATCTTGGGGTCCAGCCCCATGGAGATGAGGTACAGCATAATGTCGTCGCGGCAGCCCACCGTCTCCAGAACGGAGGCGGTGCCGCTGACGATCAGTTCCCTGGCGTTGCCCAGCCACACGTCGGTGCCGTGGGAGAAGCCGGACAGACGCACCAGCGTGTTGAAATCCCTGGGCTGGGTGTCCATCAGCATGCCGCGGGTGAAGCGGGTGTTGAACTCGGGGATGGCCACGGCGCCGGTGGGGCCGAGGATCTCGTCATTCTCGAAGCCCAGCACCCTGGAGGACGTGAAGATGCTCATGGTATCGGGGTCGTCCAGCGGGATAGCCCGTGCGTTGACGCCGGTGAGATCCTCCAGCATCCGGATCATGGTGGGATCATCGTGTCCCAGCATGTCCAGCTTCAGCAGGTTATCCTCCATGCAGTGGTATTCAAAATGGGTGGTGATGGTATCGCTCTCCGCATCGTCGGCGGGGTGCTGCACAGCGGTGAAATCCTCCACGTCCATGTCGTCCGGCACCACCACCAGGCCGCCCGGATGCTGGCCGGTGGTGCGCCGCACGCCCACGCAGCCCTGAGTCAGCCGGTTCATCTCGGCGTTGGAGGCCGTCTGTCCCCGCTCCTCCAGATACTTTTTCACCATGCCGAAGGCGGTCTTTTCCGCCAGCGTACCGATGGTGCCGGCGCGGAACACCTGGGTCTTTCCGAACATCTCGATAGCGTGCTGGTGAGCGCGGGCCTGATATTCGCCGGAGAAGTTCAGGTCGATATCCGGCACCTTGCCGCCGCCGTAGCCCAGGAACGTCTCAAAGGGGATGTCAAAGCCGTCCTTGACGTACTTTTCCCCGCACACAGGGCAGATCTTGTCCGGCATGTCCGCCCCGCAGCCGTAGCTGCCGTCTGTGATGAACTCCGTATTTTTGCACTTGGGGCAGCGGTAGTGGGGAGGCAGGGAGTTCACCTCCGTGATGCCCGACATGTACGCCACCAGACTGGAGCCCACAGAGCCTCGCGAGCCCACCAGATAGCCGTTCTCCAGACTGCGCTGCACCAGCTTCTGGGCGGACATATACACCACGTCGTACTTGCCCAGGATGCTTTTCAGCTCCACGTCCAGACGGTCCACGATGAGCTGCGGCGGCTCCTCCCCGTACAGCTCATGGCACTTGTCCCACACCATGTCGTGCAGCTCCTGCTCGGAGTTTTCCAGGCGCGGCGGGAACAGCTGCCCCGGTGGCAGCAGCTCGATATCCTCGATGCAGTCGGCAATGTGCCGCGGGTCGTCGATGACTACCTTGTGGGCCGTCTCTGTCCCCAGGTACGCGAACTCCTTCAGCATCTCGTCTGTTGTCTTGAAGTAGATGGGCAGCGGTGCATCGGCGTCGGGGAACTTCTTGCTGGCCAGCAGGATGTGGCGGTACACCTCATCCTCCGGCTCCTGAAAATGCACATCGCCGGTGGCGCACACCGGCTTGCCCAGCTCCTGCCCCAGCCGGACGATGGTGCGGTTGAAATCCCGCAGCTCCTCCTCCGACTGGACATCCCCCTTGCGAAGCATGAACATGTTGTTGCAGATGGGCTGGATCTCCAGATAGTCGTAAAACGACGCGATGCGCTTCAGCTCCGCCCAGTCCTTGCTGCCGTCAGCCACGGCGCGGAACAGCTCGCCCGCCTCGCAGGCCGAGCCGATGATGAGCCCCTCCCGATGGGCCGCCAGCTCCGTCTTGGGAATGATGGGCACGCGCTTGAAATATTTCAGATTGGACGCCGAGATCAGCTGGTACAGGTGCTTCAGGCCCAGCTTGTTCTTGGCCAGAATGATGATGTGCTTGGGATGGCGGTTGCTCTTTCCGCCCTCCGGCCGCAGCTTCAGCATCTCCCCGTTGATCTGCTGGAGCCGGTGGATGCCCATCTCCCTGCGCATTTTCTCAAAAAACGGGATGAGCATATACCCCACCATGGCCGCGTCGTCGGAGGCACGGTGGTGGTTGAAGGCGGGCAGGTCCAGATGCTCCGCCACGATGTCCAGCTTGTACTTGTGCAGCTCCGGCAGCAGGTTCTGCGCCAGAATGAGGGAGTCTACATAGGTGGGGTCGAACTCCAGCCCCACCTTCCGGCACCCCTCGCGGATGAAGCTGATGTCGAACTCCGCGTTGTGGGCCGCCAGCGGCCTCCCGTTCACGAACTGTAAAAACGCCGTCAGTGCGTCCTTCAGCTGGGGTGCGTCGGCCAGCATGGCATCGGTGATGCCGGTAAGGCCGATGATCTCCGGCGTCAGCCGCCGGTTGGGGTTCACGAAGGTCTGAAACCGCTCCGTGATCTCCCCGTTCTTCAGCACCACCGCACCGATCTCGGTGATGGCCTCCCGCCGCACCTTCAGGCCCGTGGTCTCGATGTCGAAGCACACGATCTCGTCGGCGAAATCCTGATCCTGCTCACCGTGTACGGCGATGCGGTCGTCCAGATTGTTGACAAAATAGCCCTCCACACCGTAGAGGATCTTGATCTTTCCCTTCTTGCCGGCGTCCCGGGCCTTGGGGAATGCCTGCACTGTGCCATGATCCGTGATGGCGATGGCAGGGTGTCCCCACGATGCCGCCTGCGCCACCACCTTTCCCACATCGGTGATGGCGTCCATGGTGCTCATCTGGGTATGCAGGTGCAGCTCCACCCGCTTCTCCGGCGCGGTATCCTTCCGGCCCTGATGCTGGATGCGCATGATGCTCACCGGCTGGAGCTGTACGTCCTTGCCGTCGAAGCTCAGCGCCAGCTTGCCCTGCACCCGCAGCCACATGCCGTCGCTGACAGCGCCGCCCAGTACCCTGGCCTCCTTCTCGTCCATATACTTCCGCACGGAGACGGAACCGTGCTCATCGGTCATGTCGAAGTTCATGCACCACTGACCTGGCCGCCGTGTCTCATAGCACTCCATGCCGAACACGCGGCCCTCCACCACGGCGGAGCCCATCTTCAGGTTCAGCTCCCCCACCGGCACCACGCGGCCCTTGATCTCCTTGCCGTAGAGCAGGTCGCTGCCGCCCTTTCCGGCAGCAGCCGGCGCGCTGAACCGCAGCTGTACCCGACGCAGGTCGTATTGCTGGGCCAGCATGTGCTCCAGCGATGTCACCGCCGCCTCCGGCACTGTTTCGCTGCTGACGGCCTGCACCTCGATGGTACGGGCCTCCCGATCCAGCGCGCCGCCGGTGACGTAGGCGTCGTGCAGCAGCAGCCGCAGCTGCCGCGGTGCCTGAAAGCTCTCAAATAATGTAAAAAACGGTAATCTTTCCGCCATTTTATCACCTTACAGTTTGTCGATCTCCTGAAACAGCGCGTCCACCAGCTGCTCCTGCGGCACCTTCCGCAAAATCTTCCCCTTGGCGAACAGCAGGCCCTCGCCCTTTCCTCCGGCGATGCCCACATCCGCGCCGGACGCCTCGCCCGGCCCGTTGACCACGCACCCCATCACCGCCACGGTGATGGGCTTGGCACAGTCCTTCAGCCGCCGCTCCACCTCCCGCGCGATGGGGATCATATCGTACTTCGTCCGGCCGCAGGTGGGACAGGAGATCAGATCCGGCCCGCTGCGGCGAATGCCTGCCGCCTGCAAAATACGCTTGGCGGCGATGACCTCCTCCACCGGGTCCGCTGTCAGACTCACCCGCAGGGTGTCGCCCACGCCCATGCACAGCAGGCCGCCGATGCCGATGGCGGATTTCAGCACGCCCATCTCCGGTGTGCCCGCCTCCGTGACGCCCAGGTGCAGCGGGTAGTCCGTCTGCTCATGGAGCATCCGATAGGCCGCCATATTCACCGGCACGCGGGAGCATTTCACGGAGATGCAGATGTCGTCGAAGCCGCAGTCATTCAGCAGCCGGACATGCCCCATGGCGCTGTCCACCAGCGCCTGCGCCGTCACGCCGCCGTACTTGACCAGCAGATCTTTTTCCAGTGACCCGCCGTTGACGCCGATGCGGATGGGGATGCCCCGCTCGCGGCAGGCGTCCGCCACGGCCCGCACCCGCTCTTTGGCTCCGATGTTGCCCGGATTGATGCGGATCTTGTCGATGCCGCCCTCCGCGCACAGCAGCGCCAGCTTGTAGTCGAAATGGATGTCCGCCACCAGCGGGATGTGGATGCGGGCCTTGATGGCCGGAACGGCCCGTGCCGCCTCCTCCGTGGGGACCGCCACGCGGATGATCTCGCAGCCCGCCTGCTCCAGCCGCAGGATCTGCTGCACCGTAGCCTCCACGTCCTCCGTGGCGGTATTGCACATGGACTGGATGCTCACCGGTGCGCCGCCGCCCACGGCCACACCGCCCACCATGATCTGTCTGCTCATTGTATCCCCTCTCAGTGTATCAGCTTCCACACATCGCTGAACGTGATGACCGCCATCAGCGCCAGCAGCAGGATCAATCCCGCAAAGTGGATGTAGTTCTCGTATTTCGCCGGTATTTGCTTTTTGAACAGCTGCATGCTGACGGCGTTGATGACCAGAAAGAAGATCTTGCCGCCATCCAGCGCCGGCAGGGGCAGCAGGTTCATCACCGCCAGGTTCACGGCGATCAGCGCCGCCAGATAGGCGATGTTCTCCACCGCCGCCCGGGTGGTGGCCGCCTGTTCGCCCACCTGGGTCATGGTGGACACGATGCCCACCGGCCCGCTGAGATCCTTTACCCCCGCCTGACCGGTCACCAGCATCTGTAAGCTCAGCCGCACCAGTCGCGCAAAGTCCATGGCGTTGTTCCACGAATAGGACAGCTTCCTGCCCAGCGTGGCCTCCTCCGCCCCGAAGTACAGGCCGTAGCCCGTGTAGGCCTTGCCGTTCTGGTCGGTGTACTCCCGCCGCTCCATGGTGAAATCGCGGAGGGTGATGACCTCCCCGTTCCGCTCTATCTGCAAGTCGAAGGCGCCTGTCTTGTTCAGCCCCATCAGCAGGCTGATATCGCTGTATACGTACACCTTCTCGCCGTCAATGCGCAGCAGCCGGTCGCCCTCCTGCAAGCCGTCAGCGCTCTCCAGCGGGCAGCCGTCGGCAAAGCCCGCCACCACCGGCACGTGGAACGCCTGGGCATCGGCGTACAGCACCAGGATAATGAGCAGTCCCGCAATGAAGTTCATGGCCGCGCCTGCCGCGAAGATCAGCAGCTTGGCCCAGAAGCCCTGATTGTTCAGGGCTGTCGGATCATCGGAATCCTCCTCTTCGCCTTCCATGGCACAGAAACCGCCCACCGGAAACAGCCGCAGGGAGTACTGCGTCTCCCCCTTCTGCTTCTTCCACAGGGCGGGCCCCATGCCGATGGAAAACTCGTTGACCCGCACGCCGCAGGCCTTGGCCGCCATGAAATGCCCCAGCTCGTGGACGGCGATGAGCACGCCGAACACCAGTATGGCCGCTAAGATATATACCATTCCCACAACTCCTTTATGGCGCTGTGCGCCTTACAGCACGGCCTGACGGGCCATTCTGTCTGCTTCCAGTATATCCGCAAGGCTCGGCCGATATATCACCGGCACCTTGGACAGTGCCTTCTCCACCAGCCGCGGGATATCGTTGAACCCGATCTCGCCCTGCAAAAACCGCTGCACCGCCGCCTCGTTGGCGCCGTTCATCACGGCGCAGGCCGTGCCGCCCGCCGCCGCGCACTGCCGTGCGATGCGCAGGCAGGGGAACGCCTCCATGTCCGGTGCGCTGAACGTCAGTGCGCCGCAGGTCAGCAGATCCAGCCGCCTGTCCGGCGTCTCCGCCCGATAGGGATACGTCATGGCGTACCGGATGGGCAGCTTCATATCCGGCGTACCCAGCTGGGCCAGCATGGCCCCGTCGCGGAACTCCACCAGCGAGTGGACGATGCTCTGGCGGTGGATCACCGCCTCCACCTGCTCCACCGGCAGGTCGTACAGCCGCATGGCCTCGATGATCTCCAGTCCCTTGTTCATCAGGGTAGCCGAGTCAATGGTGATCTTTGCCCCCATGGTCCAGTTGGGGTGCTTCAGGGCATCCGCCGCCGTCACATGCTCCAGCTCATCGAAGCTCCGGCCGAAAAACGGCCCGCCGGAGCAGGTCAGCAGCAGCCGCCGCACCTCGCCGCGGTCGCGGCAGCCCTGTAAACACTGGAAGATGGCGCTGTGTTCCGAGTCCACCGGCACGATCTCCGCCCCCGTCTCACGGGCCGCAGACATCACCAGCTCACCGGCGCACACCAGCGTCTCCTTGTTGGCCAGGGCGATGCGCTTTTTCTCCATGATGGCCGCCAGCGTCGGCGCCAGTCCCACGCTGCCCATCACCGCCGTCACCACCGTGTCCGCCTCCGGCAGCGTGGCCGCGGCGGTAAGGCCCTCCGGCCCCTCCATCACCTCGATGCCGGTGCCCCGCAGGCGTTCCCGCAGCTCCTTGGCCGCCGCAGGGTCATACAGCACGGCAAGGCGCGGCCTGAACTGCCGCGCCTGCTGCTCCAGCAGGTCCACCTGCCGGTTGGCGGTCAGCGCCGCCACGGAAAGTCCCAGCTCCTGCGCCACGGCCAGCGTCTGCCGTCCGATAGACCCTGTGGCGCCCAGCAGGGATATGGTTTTCGTCATAGATATATCCTCGATGCACTTTCTCAATACAGCGTCACCGCGTTCACGATCATCCAGATCACCGGCGCGGCAAAGATCACGCTGTCAAACCGGTCCAGTACGCCGCCGTGCCCCGGCAGCAGCCGTCCGTAGTCCTTGATGCCGTACTGCCGCTTGACGCAGGAAAAGCTGAGATCGCCCAGCTGCCCCAGCACCGCGCCCACCAGACCCAGCAGCACGCACCAGCCGATGTGCAGCGGCACCTCCGTACACAGGAAGAAGATGATGCGGTACAGCACCATGCCCGCCATGCCGCCCACAAGGCCGCTGACCGCGCCCTCACGGGTCTTTTTGGGACTCACCACCGGCGCCAGCTTCGTCTTGCCGAACAGCATGCCGCCGAACAGTGCCATGGTGTCGCTCATGAACGCTGCCACCAGCGGAATCAGCACCAGCCCCGCGCCGTGCTCCAGCATCCGCAGCCGCAGCAGGCAGCTGAGAGCCAGTGGGATGGCCGCGCCGGCCACCAGGATGGCGCACAGCGCCGTGAAATCCATCTCCTCTTTTTTGCCGTACTCCAGCACCATGCACAGAAACACCACCACCACCAGCGCCGCCACCAGCCAGGGCATCAGCTCCGCCGCCGCCGTACCGGCGAAGCGCTCATGACTGAAATACACGTTGGCCACCACGAACACCGCCAGCGTGGCCGCAAGGCCCCACCAGCGCCGTGTCTTTTCCGGCGGCAGCACCGCCGCCAACAGCTCATGGCTGGCGATGATGCACAGTCCCATGAGCAGGGCCAGCGTAGCCCAGTCCGGCGCGGCGCACAGCACGGCCAGCAGGGCCGGTACTCCCACCACGGCCACCAAAATTCTCTGTTTCATGGATATCTCCTCACTTCACGCCGCCGAATCGGCGGTCCCGCTTCTGATATGCGATGATGGCCTTGTCCAGCTCTGCGCGGGTGAAGTCAGGCCACAGGGTATCGCAAAAATAAAACTCGCTGTACGCGCACTGCCACAGCAGGAAATTGCTGAGCCGCAGCTCGCCGCTGGGCCGGATGATGAGCTCCGGGTCAGGGATGCCGGCGGAGTACAGGTACTTCCCGAAGTTCTCCTCCGTCCAGTCCTCCCCCGCCTCGGCGCACCGCCGGGCAGCCCGCAGGATCTCGGCCCGCCCGCCGTAGTTCAGGCAGATGTTGGCCTGAAACCCGTCGTAGTGCCCGCTGATCTCCCGCGTCTCCTCCGCCAGCTTCTGCAATTCCGGCGCGATGGCAGACAGGTCCCCGAAGAATTTCAGCCGGATGTTGTCCCGCTCCATGGTGTCCACGGCCTCCAGCAGATATTGCTTCAAAAGGCCCATGATGGCGCTGACCTCCTCGGCCGGCCGCTTCCAGTTCTCCGTGGAGAAGGCGTATACCGTCAGATACTCCACCCCAAGCTCCTTGCAGTAAGTGGCGATATCCCGGAACACCTCGGCCCCCGCCTTATGTCCGACAGTACGCGGCAGCGAACGCTGCTTCGCCCAACGACCGTTGCCGTCCATAATAATAGCGATATGGCGGGGAAGGCGGTTTTTGTCCACCTCCCCCGCCGTATGGGGCATTTTCTTACGGAACAGATCCATCAGACGGACATCAGTTCCTTTTCCTTGTTATCCAGCAGCTTATCCAGTTCCTTGCAGCTGTCGTCGGTCAGCTTCTGCAGGTCCTTCTCCACGATCTTCATCTCGTCCTCTGTGATCTCGGAGGCCTTCTGCTGCTTCTTGAAGTTCTCCAGCGCATCGCGGCGAATGTTGCGCACCGCCACCTTGCCCGCCTCAGTGTACTTGTGGATCTGCTTCACCAGATCCTTACGGCGCTCCTCCGTCAGCTGGGGAAAGGCCAGACGGATGCACTTGCCGTCGTTCTGGGGATTGATGCCCAGGTCAGACTCCTGGATGGCCTTCTCGATGCCCTTCAGGGCGGAAGCGTCCCAGGGGGTGATGACCAGCGTGCGGGGGTCGGGAGAACCCACAGACGCGATCTGCTGAATGGGCGTGGGCGTGCCGTAATAATCCACACTGATGCGATTCAGCACGGAGGCGTTGGCGCGTCCGGCACGCACGGTGTCGAAATCGCTGATGACTGCCTCGATGCTCTTTTTCATTTTGTCCTCGTAGACCTTATACTCGTCCTTCAACATAAGTTAAGCCTCCTTCACGATCGTTCCGATTTTTTCGCCGCGCAGGGCGCGGATGATATTCTGGGGGTCCTTCAGAGCAAACACCAGCACGGGGATATGGTTGTCCATGGACAGGCTGGTGGCGGTGGAATCCATCACGGCCAGATGCCGCTTCAGCACCTCGTCATAGGAGATGGAGTCGAATTTCACGGCCGATGCGTTCTTGGCCGGATCGCTGTCGTACACACCGTCGATATTCTTGGCCAGCAGGATGATGTCGGCCTCGATCTCCGCCGCCCGCAGCACCGCCGCAGTGTCGGTGGAGAAGAACGGGCAGCCGATGCCGCAGCCGAAAATGACCACGCGGCCCTTCTCCAGATGCCGGATGGCCCGGGCCCGAATATACGGCTCCGCCACGGCGCGGATCTCCAGTGCCGTCTGCACCCGCACGTCCACGCCCTTCTGCTCCAGCACATCGGCCATGGCCATGCAGTTCATGGCAGTGGCCAGCATGCCCATATGGTCGGCGCGGGTCCGCTCGATGTGGCCCTCGCCGTCCTTCACGCCGCGCCAGAAGTTGCCGCCGCCGATGACGACGCCCACCTGCACACCCATGTCCACACACTCTCGGATGACCTCGGCCACACGGCCCATCACCTGAAAGTCCAGTCCGAAATGCTTGTCGCCTGCCAGCGCCTCGCCGCTGATTTTAATAAGTACCCGCTTGTATTTTGGCTGGTCCATCAAATTGCCTCCCGTTTTTTACTCCCTGCTATCGGTCAACAAGGGCGAATTTGCCTCTGTTGACCGATGGTGGTATTTTACCTTATTTCTCCGGTTTTGCATAGGGGGTAAAAGAAAAAATTTGTTTTTTCCCGCAGCCGGTGTATAATGTGAAAAACACCTGCGGGAGGAATGCATTTATGGATATGCAGCACGTATTGGGCCGCACCTGGGCGGCGGAGGGCGCTACCGCCCTGCTGCCCCTGTATTTTCTGTCGGAGAAGGACGTGATCCTCATTGACACCGGCTACGCCAAGCTGGACCGCTCCGGTCTGACCCATCTCATCGATGACAACGGCCTGCGTCTGCGGGGCATCATCTGCTCTCACGCCCACTTCGACCACACCGGCAACGTCCGCTATCTCCAGCAGCGGTACGGCTGCCCCGCCGCCATCCAGCTCATCGAGGCCGGCATCTCCGTGAACCCCGACAGCTATCGGGCCAACTACGTGGCCCTGACCTACGGCAAGAGCCGCCAGCTGTTTCTGGAGGAATGCTTCACTGCAGACATCGTCATCGGGGCGGAGGACGACCATCTGGACCTGTGCGGCGCCCGCTTCGGCATTTTACAGCTCCCCGGCCACTCCGCCGGCCACATCGGCGTGGTGACGCCGGACGGCGCCGCCTATGTGGGCGACTGTCTCATCGACCATGACGAGATCGCCGCCGCCAAGCTGCCCACCAGCATGTTCATCGCCCGGGATCTGGAGAGCAAGGAGCACCTCCGCCAGTTGGACGCCCCCGCCTATATCGTGGCCCACAAGCAGGTGCTGACGGACCGTGCCGCCTTCGACGCGCTGATCGATGAGAACATCGCCTTCATCCACGCCAAGGAGCAGGAGCTGCTGGCCGATCTCACCGATGGCATGACGTTCCCCGAGTGGATCGCCGCCTTCTGCCGCCGCGAGAACATCCGCACCCACAACGAGCTGAAGTTCAGCGTGGTGGAGCGTAACTTCTCCAACTTTGTGGCGTGGCTGACGGATTCCGGCCGCGTCACCGTCCAGCGGGAGTTTTGTGCCAAGCGCTATTATCACGCAGAAAGTCTGTAAAGAACTATCACTTTACATAGACTGCAAAGACAGGGTATGCCGTTCCGGCACGCCCTGTCTTTTGTCATCTCACTCTCGGTCGTCGGTAACGCCTGTCAGGTCCAGGGGCTTGCCGTCCCGCCACAGGCGCTCCAACCCGTAAAATTCCCGGGCCTCGTGGTTGAAAACGTGGACGGCGATGCAGCCGTAATCCAGCAGCACCCACGTGCCGCCGCGGTAGCCCTCGCGGTGCAGCGGATCCTCCCCCGCTTCCTCATGCAGCACCTTCTCCACGTTGTCCACCAGCGCATTGATCTGGGTGTTGGACGAGCCGGTAGCCAGCACAAAATAGTCGGCCAGTGTGGTCAGGTCGGCGATCTCCAGCGCCTGGATCTCTTTTCCCTTCTTATCGGACAGCGCACGCGCCGCCAGCAGTGCCAGTTCCTTGGGTGTTTTCATCGTATCCCTCTTTTCAATAAGTAGTCCCGCGCATCGCGGGTCAGATGGTGGACGGGGTTGCCCATCTCCTCCATCTCCTGTATGGTCATGCTCAGCCCCATAAGAAGGCCGTGGTCCAGATCCTCGTACACCGCCTGCCGCAGCGTGTCCACGCCGTCAAAGTCGCGGCTGGGCTCGATATAGTCCGCCAGATAGATGATCTTCTCCAGCAGCGTCATGTCCGGCTTGCCGGTGGTGTGGTACCAGATGGCGTCGTACACCGCATCCTCCACGCCGAACACATCGCGGGCGATGGCCGCGCCGGTCTTGCTGTGCAGCAGCTTCAGCGCTTTCTGCTCCAGCTCGTCCAATTCGATGCCATACTGTGCGCACAGCGCCAGCTGCTCCGGCATGTCCAGCTTCTTGGTGCAGTCGTGGAGCAGCGCCGCGATGCGCGCCCGGATCTCGTCGCCGCCATAGCGGCGGGCCAGGCGCACCGCCTCCTGCTCCGTCCCCAGCACGTGGGGCATCCGCTTGGGCTTCAGATAGCTCAGTGCGATGGGCCTCAGCTCATCCGGCGTCAGCCCCGTCAGCGTTTTCGTCGTGCTGTACAGCCTCTCCCGCAGCACATAGCCGTATACGGCGGGGGGCAGCAGGTCCGCGCCGCCGCCCTGAGCCAGCGCCTGACGCACCTCCGTGGAGGACAGCTCCACTCCCTGCGGATTGGGGATGATGGTCACGTCCGCGCCGAATTCCCGCTCCAAAAATGCCTTCTGTCGGGCAAAAACCGCTTCCTCACCATCTTTTCGGCGGCTGAATGCGCCGATGTGGGCCATGGACATCACCCGCTGCGGCTCCCGCCAGTCCTGCAAGGTCAGGAACATATCCGACCCCATCAGAAGCCACAATTCGTCCTCCGGAAACTGCTTCTTCATCATGCACAGTGTTTCCCACGAATAGCTGGGTCCTTCGCGCCGCAGCTCCACGTCCAGCACCTCGGCTTTTTTTCCCAGCTCCGCCGTGGCAAGCACCGCCATATCCCGCCGCTGGGCGGGCGACGCCGCCCCTGCCGGCAGGGCCTTGTGGGGTGGGATAAACGTGGGGACCAGCAGCAGCCTGTCCAGTGCCAGCGTCTCCATGGCGGCTTTTGCCGCCGCGATATGCCCGATATGGGGCGGGTCAAATGTCCCGCCGTAGATGCCGATTTTCAACTCTCTCACCCGCTTTCACAGGTATTTTTAATTTAAAAGTACCATTTCTCACGCCTGCGGCCTCTTGGCCTTCACCAGTTCGATCTTCCGCCGGCTCTTGTCGTGCTGCATGCGGTAGAGCACGAACTTGCTGCCGATGACCTGCACCACCTCGCAGCGGGCGGCCACAGCCAGCTGCTCCGCCGCCTCGCGGGCGGTGAGCATGGAGTTCTCCAGCACGCGGCCCTTGATGAGCTCGCGGGCCTCCAGCGCATCGCTGACCTGCTTGACCAGGTTGTCGCCGATGCCGTCCTTTCCCACCTGCACGATGGTGTCGATGTCGTTGGCCAGGCCCCGCAGCTGGGCCCGCTGTTTGCTTGTCAGTTCCATAGTTTACTTCTCCAAATGTTCGTTATTTGCCAGATATTCCTTCAATTCTGCCGCAAACTTCCGCAGAGCGTTGCCGCGGTGGGAGATGGCGTTCTTCTCCTCCGCCGTCAGCTGGGCGAAGGTCCTGCGCAGGGACGGCACCAGAAACACCGGATCGTAGCCGAATCCGCCGTCGCCCATGGGCGCAAACGCAATGGCTCCGTGGCAGTCGCCCTCCGCCGTCAGCATATCTCCATTGGGGAAGGCGCAGACGATAGCGGTGTGGAAATAGGCGCTGCGGTCCGTGGCGCCCCGCAGGTTCTGCAGCAGCAGGCGGTAGCGGGCCGCGTCGTCGTCCAGCCCGCCGTAGCGGGCGGAGTAGACGCCGGGTGCGCCGCCCAGCCAGTTGACGCACAGGCCGGAGTCATCGGCGATGGCCGGCAGGCCGCTGGCCTTCATGATGGCGTTGGCCTTCAGGGCCGCGTTCTCGGCGAACGTCTCCCCCGTCTCCTCCACATCCACGTAGATGCCCAGATCCGCGGGCATCACCACTTCGATGCCCAGATCCGCCAGAACGGCCTGCATCTCGGCCAGCTTTCCCTTGTTATGGGAGGCAAGTACAAATTTCATCGCAGTATATCCCCCAGCAGTTCTTTCTGTTTTCGGATGAGCTCCCGATTTCCCTTGGCGCACAGCTCCACCAGTGCCTGCTGCTCCTGTAAGGAGAAGGCGCGGCCCTCGCCGGTACCCTGGATCTCGATGATCTCGCCCAGTTCGTTCATGATACAGTTCAGGTCCACCTGCGCCCGGCTGTCCTCGGAATACTGGAGGTCCAGCATAGGCGTCTCCGCCACGATGCCGGCGGACACGCCGGCCACATAGTGCCTGATGGGCATACGGCCTATGTCGCCGTCCTCCACCAGACGGCGGCAGGCCAGCGCCAGCGCCGCAAAGCCGCCGGTGACACTGGCGGTACGGGTACCGCCGTCGCCCTGCAGCACGTCGCAGTCGATGGTGATGGTGCGCTCACCCAGCAGGGCCATGTCCACCGCCGCCCGCAGGCTGCGGCCGATGAGCCGCTGGATCTCGGCGCTGCGGCCGGACAGCTTCAGCTTGTCCACGTCGCGGCGGCTCCGCTCCCGGTTGGCCCGGGGCAGCATGGAGTACTCCGCCGTGACCCAGCCGTGGCCCGGACGCACATGGGGCGGCACGCGGTCCTCCACCGAGGCATTGCACAGCACCACCGTATCGCCGCAGCGGATGAGCACGCTGCCCTCCGCGAATTTCGTAAAGCCCGCCGTCATCTCCACGGGCCGCAGTTCGTTGTATTTCCGGCCGTCTGCTCGTTCCATTATCGCGCCCTCCTTACAGCAGCTCTCGGGTGAATTCCTTGGCGTCGAAGGGCCGCAGGTCTCCAATGCCCTCGCCAACGCCCACGAACTTCACCGGCACCTGCAGCTCCTGGGCAATGGCCACCACGATGCCTCCCTTGGCGGTACCGTCCAGCTTCGTCAGGATGATGCCGGTAAGCCCCGCCGTCTCTTTGAACTGACGGGCCTGGATAAGGCCGTTCTGGCCGGTGGTGGCGTCCAGCACCAGCAGCGTCTCCTTGGCGGCGTCCGGCACCTCGCGGTCGATGATCTTCCGCAGCTTGGCCAGCTCGTTCATCAGGTTCTGCTTGTTGTGGAGTCGTCCCGCCGTGTCGCACAGCACCACGTCCACGTTACGGGCCTTGGCGGCCTGCAGCGCGTCGAACAGCACAGCGCCCGGGTCGGCACCCTCATGCTGGCGGACAATATCCACACCGGCGCGGTCTGCCCAGATCTCCAGCTGGTCGGCAGCGGCGGCACGGAACGTATCACCGGCACACAGCAGTACCTTCTTGCCCTCACTCTTGTAGCGGGCGGCCAGCTTGCCGATGGACGTGGTTTTGCCCACGCCGTTGACGCCGATGATCAGCACCACGCTCGGTTGGGTGCTCAGGTCCATGGACGGGTCGCCCACGTCCAGCTTCTCCGCCAAAATATCGCGGAGAGCGTCCTTCACCTCGTCGGCGCGGCCCAGCAGCTTCTGGCTCACCCGCTTGCGCAGCTGCGCCACCGTATCGGCGGCGGTGGCCGCGCCGATGTCCGCCAAAATCAGCGCTTCCTCCAGTTCCTCGTAAAAGTCGTCGTCCAGCCTGTCAAAGGTCATGGACGCCAGCCATGCTTCCTTGAATTTCTTGAAAAATCCCATATGGACCTCCTTATTTGATCTTCAGCTCCTTGGCCATGTCGTTGAGATTGATGGTGAGGATGCGGCTGACGCCCTTTTCCTGCATGGTCACGCCGTACAGCACATCGGCCTCCTCCATGGTGCCGCGCCGGTGGGTAATGACGATGAACTGGGTCTTACCGGCGATGCGCCGCATGTAGCGGGCGTACCGCACCACATTGGCTTCGTCCAGCGCCGCCTCGATCTCGTCCATGACGCAGAACGGCGTGGGATGTACCTTCAGAATGGCAAAGTACAGGGCGATAGCCACGAAGGCTTTCTCGCCGCCGGACAGCAGCGTGATGGTCTTGAGCTGCTTACCCGGAGGCTGCACCTTGATCTCGATGCCGCAGCTGAGGATGTCGTTCTCGTCCTCCAGCTCCAGCTGGGCCTTGCCGCCGCCAAACAGCTCCAGAAACGTCTCCTGAAAGCTCTCGTTCAGCAGCTTGAACTGCTGGCCGAAGATCTCCGTCATCTGGCGGGTCAGCTGCTCGATGACGCCGTTGAGCTCCTCCTTGGCTTTCTCCACGTCGCTGCGCTGCTCCGAGAGGTAGGTATAGCGTCCGTTGACCCGCTCGAATTCCTCGATGGCCCCGATGTTCGGAGGACCCAACGCTTTGATCTCGCGGTTCAGCTCCGCGATGCGGCGGGTGGCCTTGCTGACGCTCTCCAGCTCCACCCGCTGCTCCAGCGCGGCGCTGTGGCTCAGCTCGTAGTTCTCCCACAGCTTGTCCAGCAGCTGCTTTTCCTCCATGGCGCTACTCTCCAGCTTCCGCTGGAGGCGGCTCTCCGCCTGAGTAGCGTCCAGCAGCGCCTCGTTGAGCTGACGGCCCTCGCGGCTGAACTGCTCGCGGCGGGCCTCCAGTGCCAGCTTGTCCCGGGCCAGCTGCTCCAGCTGCTGCCGCAGGGCAGACATCTGCTGCTGCAATTCGTCCAGACGGGTCTGGCGCTGGGCGATCTCTGCCGCCGCCTTCTCATTGTCGGCGCGGAACCGCTCCGCCAGCTGGTCGCGTCCGGCGCGGTCGGCGGCCATGTCCTCCTGCACGCGGCGCAGCTCCTCCGCGCCCCGCAGGGCCGTCTCCTTCTCCGCCAGCAGCGCCGCCTGCGCCGCCTTCTTCTCGCTGACCGTCTCGGCCAACCGGTCGCCGGCGTCGTTCAGGTCCGTCTGTCCAGCCAGCTTCTCCTGTACCTGACGGCGCAGGGTCTCGGCGTTGGACTCCGCCTGTTCAATAGCCGCCTGCACTTCCCTGATACGGGCTTCATCCTCGCTGTCGCGGCGGTCGAAGCCCGCCAGCTCCTGCTCCATGCTCTCGCAGCTCAGGCGCAGGCTGTCCAATAAAATGTCGTAGTGATCCTGGCGGGTCTGGAGGGTCAGTACCTCGCTTTCCGCCTTGTGCTGCTGGTCACGCGCCACCTGTAACTCGTATTCCGCCTTCTGCAGATCGCGCTGCAGGTCCTCCGCCTGCTGGGCGGCGGTGCTGAGCTGGGCGCGCATGCCGTCCTGTCTGGCTGTCAGACGCTCCAGCTCGTTGGCGCGGGACAGCACGCCCGCGCTGCGGCTGACGGAGCCGCCGGTCATGGAGCCGCCGCGGTTGATGACCTGACCGTCCAGCGTCACGATGCGGAAGCCGTTGCGAAATTTCCGCGCCATGGCGATGCCGCTGTCCAGATCCTCCACCACCACGGTGCGGCCCAGCAGGTTCCGGAAGATGTTGTCATATTGGGGATCATACGTCACCAGACGGCTGGCGACGCCCACAAAGCCGTATTCTCCGGCCACGTTGTCCCGCAGCTCCTCACCGCGGATGGCGGTAAGGGGCAGGAATGTGGCACGGCCGCCGTCCCGCTGCTTCAGAAAGCCGATGGCGGCCTTGGCGTCCTCCTCCCGATCCACCACGATGTTCTGCATTCCCGCACCCAGCGCGATCTCCAGCGCCAGCGCGTACTCTTGCTTCGTGGTCATCAGGCCAGCCACAGGGCCGTGTACGCCCCGCAGGGCGTTCTTCTCCGCCGCCTGCATCACGGTCTTGACCGCCTTGGAGAAGCCCTCGTACTCCTTCTCCATCTCCGTCAGAAGGCGGATGCGGTCGTCCAGCGCGGCGGCATCCATGGTCAGCTTCAGCTTGGCCGCGGCAGCGTCCTCCGCTTTTTTGCGGCGGCTGTCCATCCGCAGGCTGTGGCCCCGGATGACATTCTCCGCCGCCTGGGCCTCCTCCTGCGCATCCCGCAGGGCGCGGCGGTTCTCTTTGCTCTCTTTTTCGCTGTTTTCCAGCTTTTCCCGCGCCTCGGCCAGCTCCCGTCCTACCGTCTGGCGGCGCTGGGCGATCTCGGCGGCGCCGGCGGTAATGGCGGACAGCTTCGCCCGCCCGTCGGCGGCGGCGGCCACGGCCATGGCCTCCTGCGCCCGCAGGGTCTCCACGTCCTCCGCCGCGTCCTTGGCGCTGTCGGCCAGCTCCTGAGCCTGACGCAGCAGCTCGTCAAGCTGCTCCTGCATCCGGGCCATCTGCCGGTCGATCTCCGCCACGCGGGCCAGCTTGCCGTCGACCTGGCTCTGTATGCCGCTGCGGCGGCTGTCGCTGTCGGCCAGCTCCTGCTCCAGCCGGCGCAGGGACTCCTCGTTGTGGGCCACGCCGGTGCGCAGCACCGCCATGGCGGACTCCTCCTCACCGGCGGCGGTCTCCAGCCCGCTGACCTTGGCGCGCAGGGCCTCGGCGTCCATATCGTTCTGCCGTACCTGCTGGCCGCAGCGCTCACCCTCCTCGTAGGAGGCGTCCAGCGCGATCTGGGCCTTGCGGCACTCCTCGGCGGCCAGCTCCGTGTCTGCCTCCAGCTTCACCTTAGCGGCGCGGATATTTTGCAGCTGCTCCAGCCACACGGAGATCTCCAGCACGCGCAGCTCGTCCCGCAGCACCAGATACTTCTTGGCCGTCTCCGCCTGCTTGCGCAGAGGCTCCACTTGTAATTCCAGCTCGGCGATCTTATCGTTGATGCGCACCAGATTCTCCTGGGTGCGCTCCAGCTTGCGTTCCGACTCCTCCTTACGGTGGCGGTACTTGCTGATGCCCGCCGCCTCCTCGAAGATCTCGCGGCGCTCGCCGCTTTTTACGGACAGGATCTCGTCGATCTTGCCCTGTCCGATGATGGAATAGCCCTCGCGGCCCATGCCGGTGTCCATGAACAGCTCGTTCACGTCCTTGAGCCGCACGGACTGCTTATTGATGTAATACTCCGACTCGCCGCTGCGGTAGTAGCGGCGGGTGACCGCTACCTCCGCCTCGTCGCGGGTAGGGAAAATGTGCTCCGTATTGTCGATGACCAGCGTCACCTGTGCGAAGCCCATCTGGTTCCGCGTCTCCGTACCTCCGAAGATCACATCCTCCATCTTGGCGCCGCGGAGCTGGCGGCTGTTCTGCTCGCCCATGACCCAGCGGATGGCGTCGGAGATGTTGGATTTGCCGGAGCCGTTGGGCCCCACGATGGCGGTGATGTCCTCGCCGAAGTCCAGCACCGTCTTATCGGGAAACGACTTGAACCCCTGAATTTCCAGCGCTTTTAGATAGATAGGGCTCACCCCTTTCGCAATTGCATACTATAACTAAATTAGTATACAACGGAAGCCCTCTATTTTCAAGAAAAAACCGTGAACGCCGCCGAAAAAAATGCAAAACGTGGAGGGGACGGCCCACCGCCCCCTCCACGCCCTATTCCTCCCGCCGCCGGTCCATCTGGCGGTACAGACTGTCCAGCGCATCGGACAACCCGCCCACGTGGTCGATGATGCCCAGCGTCACCGCCTCCTCGCCGTACAGCACGGTGCCCACATCGTTGGCCATATCTCCGGAGGCCAGCATCAGCTGGCGGAAACGGTCCTCGCTGATGTGGCTGTGGGCCGCCACAAACTTCACGATGCGCTCCCGTATCCGCTCGAAGTAGCGGTATGTCTCCGGTGCGGCGATGACCGTACCGGACATGCGCACGGGGTGGATGGTCATGGATGCGGTGTGGGCAATAAACGTCTCCTTTCCGCACACCGCCAGCGGCACACCGATGGAGTGACCGCCGCCCAATACCAGCGTCACCGTGGGCAGGCGCATCCCCGCTACCAGCTCCGCGATGGCAAGACCTGCCTCGATGTCGCCGCCTACCGTGTTCAGAAGCAGCACCAGTCCGTCCACCTCGTCCGACTCCTCCAGTGACGCCAGCAGCGGCAGCACGTGCTCATATTTGGTGCTTTTCGTATTGTTGGGCAGCACCATGTGGCCCTCCACCTGCCCCACGATGGTGAGGCAGTGTACCGTGCCGTGGCGGTTCTTTACCACGGCGGAACCCATATCCACGATCTGCTGCGTGGCCTGCGGGGACGGCTCCTGCTCCTGGCCTCCCTCTGGCGACGCCTTTGCTCTGCTTGTCTCGTCTGTCATGCTCCGCGCCTCCCTTTCTCCGGTAGGATGCGCAGGAGAGCATTTTTTATCCCCGACTGCGCAAAAAGAGACGCGCATTTACGGCGGGATTTTGTGGCTGCCCACAGGTTTGTCGTCCGCGCGCACCGCCTACAACAGAGGCAGCTCGTATCGGCGCAAGAGGGATTCTATGGGCCGGTACAGCCGTGATGAGGGCAAGGCAAAGGATCTGATCGAGCGCATGATGCAGGACACCGACGATCCCAACGTAAAGGAAGCACTGCGGCAGGCAATGCACGTTGTTGAGAGCGGGTAACGTTGCTTACACGTTACTTACAAACGTGTTTTGGAGGAAATAAGAAAATCCCTGTAACCGTTGCGGTTACAGGGATTTTTGTGGTGCCTCGTCGGGGATTCGAACCCCGGACACCCTGCTTAAAAGGCAGGTGCTCTGCCGACTGAGCTAACGAAGCATATAAAAAGGATGGCGGGCCATCCTTGTCATCGGTGGCAGGGATGGCTGGACTCGAACCAGCGGATGAGGGAGTCAAAGTCCCTTGCCTTACCACTTGGCTACACCCCTGTGTGGAAAAGCAGACGAGGGATCGGGATCTTCTCCCAATCCCTCATCTTCTTGTGGGGTGGGTAAAGGGACTCGAACCCTCGACACCCGGAACCACAATCCGGTGCTCTAACCAACTGAGCTACACCCACCACATATACATCCGTCTGGGATCGCGCTGACGCCCCGCAGGGAAAAATGGCACGCCAGAAGGGACTCGAACCCCTGGCCTACTGCTTAGAAGGCAGTTGCTCTATCCAACTGAGCTACTGGCGCATAGTGACAAGTTGGAGCGGGTGACGGGAATCGAACCCGCATCCCCAGCTTGGAAGGCTGGTGCCCTGGCCATTGTGCTACACCCGCATGGGCCCTCCGCAGAAATCGTCAGCTTTGTTATATTAGCACATGAATACCCATTATGTCAAGATAAAATTCAAAATAATCCCTATTTTATCTGCGCCGCCCACCAATAAAAGAGCGGCGCGGCGTCCGCAGCGTCCTCCCGTCGGCGGGAAAAGCTCTGCCGCTCCGGGTGATACTGTACCCCCAGCACCGGCAGCGACGTATGGACTACCGCCTCTATCACGCCGTCCGACCCCCACTGACAATCCGACAGTCTCCGCCCCAGCGCATTTACCGCCTGATGGTGGTTGCTGGTGACATAGGGCGCATCGCCCAGCAGCTCCGCCGGCAGTCCCTCCGCACGGGTAGGGTGCACCATGTCCCCCGCCGCCAGCTGGTGGCCTGCGATCTGGTCATGGAGCGTGCCGCCGAAATAGACGTTCAGCGCCTGCATACCCCGGCAGATACCCAGAACGGGCCTGCGCCGGGCCACAAAGGCGTTGATGACCGCCGTTTCCCGGCAATCCAGCCCGCCGAAGATATCCCCGCCGCCCGGCAGCAGCAATCCTTCGCACCGTCGGGCTACCGCCGTGTCCGTAGAGACTTCCGTCTCCAGTCCCACCGCCGCCAGCGCCGCGCGATAGTTGTCAAATGTTCCCTGTCCATAGATCATCACCATAAAAAATCCCTCCATCGCGAAAATATGCATTGCGCGACGGAAAAATGTATGGTATAGTAATATGGTTGATATGCAGCGGTATCGAAGTGGTCATAACGGGGCTGACTCGAAATTTTTGGAAGCTCCGGCCGTTTCGTCCGCTGAAAATGTCCGCCG
>OIZQ01000433.1_pt1 | contig 22949 bp, 9 predicted proteins | sample 1588491 | NCBI WGS metagenome assembly OIZQ01 (sample SAMN03283262) | human gut metagenome | biome: human-associated habitat; material: feces | host: Homo sapiens | place: USA | collected 2013
ATCGTCCCGGCATTCAGCATCAGGGTAGCGCTGCGACGCGGAAATCGCGCGCCGTTGCCGCGCCCCGCAGTGCCCGCTTCCCCCGAGAACAATTATCAGTGCAGGTAGATAGCTTGCTGATTTTCGAAAAAACCGGCTATGGTTGGCCACCGCGGCTTAAACGTAGTAGATGGGCACTTTTCGTGGCACAGCACCGGACCAGTCTTTTTGGGACGGGGCTTTTTTGACTACTTTCGCCTGTCGGATGATTTTTCTGGGACGGGGATTAAAAAATCATCCCCCATATGACGGTCGATATTTGATTCAGCTCATGTAATCCATCGGCAGTTAAAGGGTAGCTAAAACAGCCCCGTCCCAAAAAGACTACCCCGGGAGCCCGGTTTGGCTGGGTAGTCAAAAAAGCCCTGTCCCAAATTAGCTGCTTTGTGTGGCGCGAATGGTTCGCTTTTACGCTTGAGTGGCAACCTGATGGGCAATTTCTGGTTAGCCAAATTGCTACACTTTTAAGTATATTGCGATGTCCTGCCTTGCGTTTCTGCGGGGGGGGGCGTATGTTTGCATCGATGAGGGCGACGACACACATATAACGAGCTACTGCTTGCCGTCCTCATGGATTGGGGAGGGCCTTCATGAATCGCTTGTGTGCGAGAGTTCGAGAAATATTGGAGCCTTTTGGCGAGAAAACCAATACTGCCAAGCGCGCCTTAAGGGTTTTGGCCGTCCCGCTGGCGGCGTGTGCGCTCATGTTTGGTGCGACGAGCGCGTCGGCCGATCAGACGGTTCCCTATAGCAACCATACCGTGCAGACGGTGAATCCCACCGGCACCACGGTCAATCTGTTCGACTACTGGGTCGTGAACGGCGATAACGATAGCTCGAAGAACACAAACAATGACAACAAGAATGACAACACCGGCATCAATAAAGACCGTCAGCTCAAGTTCAATGGTGGTGCCGGTACGGGCATTAACAAGTGGACGGGCAAAATCGGTACTGCTGGCTACGGTCGCCTACAGTTTGTTAAGGACCAGCTTGTAAAGGGCTATCCGGAGATCAAGGCTGGCACCTACGCCTCCCAAGGCCAGGGTGTTAACTACACCGACGAGTCGCTGGCTTATCTCTTTAATAATGACAGTCAGGCAAATGGCAAGCAGGATGGCAAGGCTGTCTACAGCAACGTGAAGGGCCTCTTCCAGCTCAAGGATGGTTACTACGTCTACGACTCGTACGGCTCTAACGGCTCTAACGGCAACTACGCTGTGTATAACTTCACGACCAATTCCTTTGACGTCTACGATAAAGCGGGCGTATATAAGGGCGATGCGAGCAAAGAAACCAATCTGGGCCAGTTCTTTCCCTTTGACTCTGCAAGCAAGGTTTTTGATGAGAACGGCAACAACCTCTCCCCTAAAAAGATCGTTGATGGAAGCACGGATCTCAACCATCACTTTGGCATGTCCATGACCACGGAGTTTGTCCAGCCTAACGGTGGCAAGACCACTAAAGGCGAGGACATGGTCTTTGAGTTCTCGGGCGACGACGATGTGTGGGTGTATATCGACGGTGTGCTCGTGGGCGATCTGGGCGGCATTCACGAGAAAGCAACGCTTAAGATTAATTTCGCCACTGGTGAAGTAAAAGTCGGTCATGTCGACGGTGCGAATGGAACCAAGAAGGAAATCGAAAATACCACCATCAAGGCGAAGTTCGACGCCGCCGGCGCAGATACCAAAAACTTCCGCGACAACACCTTCCGCGACAGCACCAAGCACACGCTGAGCTTCTTTTATCTGGAGCGCGGCGCGGGCGCATCGAATATGTCGCTTAAGTTCAACCTCACCACCCTGCCGTCGTCCGAGGTCGAGAAGGTCAACCAGAACGGCGAGGCGGTCCAGGGCGCCGAGTTTGCCTTGTATCGGTCGGATGCCAACTGGAACACGCAAGGCGAGGCCATCGCCCTGGGTACGACGGACGACAAGGGTCAGCTGGTGCTTTTGAAGCCGGGTGGCTCGGTTCTCTCGTTCGACGAAGAACACAACACCAATCATTGCGACTACTTTGTACTCAAAGAAGAAAAGCTGCCTGAGGGATACCGCTCGAGCTTGACCTCGTCGACCACTGCAACGCCAGGCGAGCTGCACCTGCAGTACAAGCAAGCTGCGGCGAGTGGCTCGGGTGGCGTGGTTGTTGCACCGGAAACAACGGTCACCATGGCCGACGGCGCAACGCAATGGACGGGTAGCCGCATGTGGCTCAACGGCGGCTATCTGGCCGCGAAAGAGACCATATCTCTCGATAAAGAAAAAAAAGACAATAAGGGTAACGCCATTAGCTCGGGTGCGACCTTCGCTGTCGTGCTTAAGCTCACCGGTGCGAGCGAGGACCATAAAAGCGAAAATGCATGGACGCCAGTCACGGGCAATCCGCTCGATGGCTACAAGCTGTGCTCCAAACACGGCATTGAGGGCGCGGTAGAGGCCGCCAAATCGGCGGACACGAGCGTCTTCGCCGTCAACACCAAGGGCGACTACGAGGTAACGGTTAGGTCGTTGCCCGGCGATATCGAGAAGTACGCCGCCATGATGGAAGACAAGACCAAATCCGAATATACCGTGGCGGTCTACCACACCACGGCGTCGTCTCTGGCAGAGGCAACCACGGAGAACACCTCCATGGTTGAATACCAGGCGACAAACAGGCAGTTCTCAACCGTGATCCACCTCACGAACGTTCAGAACCGTCTGTTTGTGCAGAAGGTCGATGACCTGGGCAAGCCCGTGAACGGTGCGACGTTTGAACTGTACAAGGCCGAGGACGTTACCGGCAATAGTCCTAAAACCTATGCCATTAAATCGGGTGCCGAGCCGTATGACACCGTGCAGGCAAACGGTATGACCTATCCGTATGACATTGAGGGTGCTGCATGCTTCCCGCTCGATTCGACAAAGCATAAGCCCCTTATCAAGGGTACGTACTATCTGCGCGAATCGTTGAGCCCGGATGGCTACGAGTCAAATACCACCATTACCAAGGTGATCGTGGACGATTCGGGCGTGTACGTTGATGCCGGCGAGGAGAACGACGGCGTGCGTAGTATGAGCGGCCCGGGCTCGCTCATTGCCTCTCTGGCGCAGTTTGGTTCTCCCGATTCGATCGATAACACGCTTACGCACATCAAGGGCAAGCTGCAGAGCGCAACTGGTATGGATGCCAACGGAAAACTGACGTGGGGCCAGACAAGTACCGCCAAGGGCGTGACGCCGACTCTTGCGGACGGCCTGATGCACATGCGCTATGACAAGACAATGCAGGGCACCAAGACCGTCTTGCGTTATGTCGAGGACAAGGGCGTCCGTGACGGCCAGCTGGCGACCATCTATGCCGACACGGGCATCAACCGCATGGCCCTCTACCAAGACGATGACGCTAACGGCACTGACCTCGGCACGCTTCAGCTCAATCATCTCTTTACCACGGCAACGGCCGTGCAGTATACCGATCGTCGCGTGGCACGCCTGCAAGTGACCAAGACCGTGACGGCAGACAATGGCCTTACCGCGCCTACCAAGGACGCGAGCAACAACGACCTGACTTTTACATTTAAGTTCACCCTGCCGGAGTCCCAAAAGGGCTACGAGGCACGCGTATTCGATGCGAACGGCAATGCCGTGGGCAATTCCTTTAAGCTTAGGAACGGCGACACCCACTCCATCAAGGCCGGCGAGACCATCCGCGTATACGGCCTTAAGAAGGGTGCCAGCTATAGCGTGAGCGAGCTCACTACCAAGCGCGAGGCGTCCAACGGCGACGTGCTGGCGAGTATCGTCAACACCGTGACCGGTTCCGCCGAAGAGTCGGTGCTTCCGGCCGGCTTTAGCCTCGTGAGCCGTAAGGTCGGCGGCAAGGAGCAGTCGGGAACTGGCAACACCATCGAGGGCAAGATTGCAGCGCTCGTGGACGGGGAGATCCCTGCGAGCAACAAACTCGAGTTTACCAACAACTACAGCGCCAGCTCGGTAACGCTTGACGCCCAGAATAGGCTGGGCGCCAAGAAGGTGCTCGAAGGTCGCGATTGGGCCGATGGCGATTCCTTTACCGTGCGGCTTACGCCTGTGGGCGGCGCCCCCATGCCCGACGGTGCCAAGAGCGCGGCGGCGACGGTCGAGCTCACCAAGAATACCCAGACGGCGACGTTTGGCGATATTACCTATACCAAGCCGGGTACCTACGCCTATACCATCTTGGAGGATATTCCCGGCTCCAATGCCAAGGCGGATGGCATAAGCTACTCCGCTGCCGTCTATACCGCGACGGTCAAGGTGGATGATAACCGCGCCGGTGCACTGGTCGTTACGAGCGTGAAGGTGGTGAAGGTGCGCGACGACGCAGGCGAACCGGCTGCCGCAGAGGTTGCCGATAAGGTCGCAACCTTCACCAACCGCTACGATACGCACGAACACAGCATCATCATCCATGCTCAAAAGAACCTGACCGACAACGCCGGGACGTTCCCGCTTGCCCAGAACGCCTTTAGCTTTACGCTTGAGGGTATGGGTGGCTATGCGGACGACAACGCAGCGTTCGACCCCAAGACGGTCGCACCGAGCATCAAGGCCCCCATGCCTCAGGGCGCCGAGGGCAACATCGCAACCGTGGGCAACAACGCCGACGGCACGGTGACGTGGCCGGCGATCTCCTATACCGCCACGGCGGATGCGGGACGCGCCTACGTGTACAAGTTTACTGAGGAGAATCCCGGCAGCGTTACGGGCATGACCTACGATGGATCGGTCTATTACGCCGTGGTGCGCAACGACAAGAAGGGTGCCGGCATCCAGACCTCGGTCGAGTACTACAAGGCCGCAGAAAACAACTCGGTAAAGCAGCTGGACGAGAATGTCACGCCCTCCTTTACCAATATATATAGTGTGGATCCCACGAGCGTGACCCTACAGGGCCAAAAGACGGTGAGCGGTCGTGACTGGAATCAGGGCGAGAGCTATGCCTTTAACCTTGCTGCCGCTACGGACGATGCCGGTGCGACCGGTTTGGGCAAGACCACAAAGCAGGCGGTAACGGATGGGGCCATTGCCATCGGCACTAACCAGGCCGTCGCCAGCACGCCCGAGTCGGGACGCGTTGCCTCGTTCTCCTTTGGCACCGAAGCCGCCCCGACCGTGACATTCAACCGCGCGGGCACCTTTAGCTTCAATATCACCGAGAATGTCGCGCTTGGTGCCCCGGCGAGCATGTCCATGGACAGGCACACCGCACGTGCGACCGTCGTGGTGACCGATCTGGACGAGCGGGGCAACCACACGGGCAAGCTGCACGTGTCGAGCGTGACCTACGCCAACACCGGCGCGTCCGATGCGGACAAGGGCATAATCGATAAGGCCGCCTTCACCAATGCATACCATGCGTCGGGCACCTTTGGCGGCGTGACGGTGAGCAAGACCCTTGAGGGCCGTGCCTCTACCGCGGGCCAGTTTACCTTTGCCGTGACGGGTCTTTGGTACAACGGCGTTCAGACGTTGGTCAATGGCGCCGAGACTAACCTGTCCAACAAGGCGGCGGAGGCCGGTGTGTCCGGTGCCGTGGTGGGCACGAACGGGAAAGAGAAGCTCTTTGCCCGCAAGCTCACGGAGCAGGACCTGGGCCATACGTTTGCCTATCGCATCCACGAGAACCAGCCTGTGGCCGCCGGCTACACCTATGACACCGGCTACACCGGCGACGCCATCGTGCTCGTTAAGGTTCTTGCGAGCGAAAACAACCCCGCCAAGCTCTACACCGTGACGACCGTGCTCAAGGGCGCGGGTGTGACGGAGCTGCTGGGCGATACCGGCGATGCGAGCGCGTTGACGGACGAAAAGATTGCCGAGCTCGACCAGAATCCGAATACCTACGTGCAGCAGTACGATGCAAGCGAGGCCGGCGCCACGACGCCTACCGTCTCGTTCGTGAACCGTTATGAGGCAAGTCTCGACTATGGCGCCGCTGGCGGCCTGCAGATCGAGAAGACGCTGACGTACCCCGAGGGCGCGACGGTGTTTGGCTCGCCCAAGAGTACGTTCCGCTATATCGTCAAGCCTGTCGACGAAACATCTGCCAAAAAGGTTGGCCTTTCCACGGACGGCAAGGTCTTTGAGACTGCAAACGTCGAGGCCAATGACCCCAAGACCGTGAGTTTGATACCTGAGGGCGGACTGAAATTCAATCAGAATGACGCCGGCAAGACGTTTACCTATACGGTGAGCGAGATTGACGACAAGGCGACGGGCTATACGTACGACAGCACGGTCCATACGGTTAAGGCTGTCGTGGCGGATAACGGCGACGGCACGCTCAAGGTCACGACATCGGTAAGCAAGCCGGGCGACGGCGGCGACGAGCTCGAGGGCCAGTGGATCTACCCGTCGGATGCAACGTCCACCGGTGTCGCGACGGTTAAATTCAAGAACACCTATACGGTCACCGAGGCGGCAACCTACACCCCGTCTGTGACCAAGGTGGTTGCCGGCCGCGATGCTGAGGGCAAGTTTACCTTTACCATGACCGCGGCCGATGACGCTACCAAGGCTGCCATCGACGGTGGGCTCATCACCGGCTCTCCGATGAGTGCGGGCAACGGCTATGCCGAGAAGAAGCAAACGGAGGAGGGCCTTAAAGACGGCGAGCACGATAAGGTTGATTTCTCGAAGCTCACCTTTAATGCGCCGGGCACGTATAAGTTTGATATTCACGAGCTGATCCCGAACAGCGGACCCGGCGAGTGGAAGTATGACCAGCACACCTATACCCTGACCGTTACCGTGACCGATGAGGGCGGCAAGCTTGTGGCCCGCGCCGACGGCACGACCGGCTCGGAAGGCTTCATCTTCACCAATAGGTATCGCACCTCGACGAGCTACGAGCTCCAGGGCGGTCTGGAGATCGTCAAGACGCTCATTGGCAAGGATCTCCATGCCGGCATGTTCGGCTTTACGGTGACGGGCGAAGATGCCGCCTCAACCGAAAAGCTCAAGGCGCTGCTGCGCGCGGATGAGGGTAAGCTCACCGTCACGAACGATGAACCGCAGGCCGATGGCACGTCGCATACCGGTATTTTGGGCGGTCTGACCTTTGCGACGAGTGATGTGGACAAGACGTTCACCTACAAGGTGGTCGAGAATAGCGGCAAGCAAGGCGGTTACACCTACGATTCGTCCTATTGGACGGTAGAGATTGCGGTTAACAACCGCGGTGACGGTTCGCTCTATACCGAGACTACCGTCAAGCACTATGACTCCAACGGAGTCGAAGCTGCTGGCGATGTGAAGACCTATAGCTCCGAGAACGGTACCGCCAAGGCCAAAGTGTCCTTTACCAACAGCTATGCCGCGTCCGGAACGTTTGAGGGCCTTACTGCCCAAAAGGTGATGGATTCCGGCGACAAGATCAAGGCTGACCAGTATACGTTTGACCTGTATGCCGAGAAGACCGACGGTACGCTCCAATGGAGGGACGAGGGCACGACCCAGGCGAGCGATAACGGTATCGCAACGGTCGACTTCGGTAAGCTTTACTTTAAGCTTGGCGATGCTACCAGCGAAACTCATGAGCAGACGATTGACCTTACCCGCGCCGTCAACGATGGCATTGCCATCAAGCGGCACAATGCCGACCACACCACTACCTATAGCTTTAACCTGGTGGCAAAAGAGCGCTTGGTCGACCTGCCCGAGGGCGTGCGTCCCGTGGACACGTCCGCGACGTGCCGCGTGCTGCTCGAGGTGACCGATAACAACGACGGTACGCTTACGTCCAAGGTGACCTATCGCGATGGCACCGAGAACGGCAAGATCGTCTTCCACAACACGCGCGATAAGGTCAAGACAATCGGCACGGTCGCGGAGCCCAGTGTGGACATCGACGGGCAGCTGCTCTCTGTGGGCGACTCCTACGTCTACACCATCAACTGGGTTAACACCAAGGCCGATGCCAGCGTGACCGTGACCGATGAGCTGCCCACCGGCGTTGTGTTCGAGGCCTTTGAGGGCAAGAACGCCGATAAGGGCACCGCGAGTGGCCAGTCGCTCACTTGGAACCTGGGCGTGCAGCCTGCGGGCAGCTACGGCTCGGTACGCGTGCGCGTCAAGATTTCCGAGGACGCCGTGAAGGGTGCTCAGGGCGCTGTCGGCACCGTCAACAACGCCGCCACCATTACGGTTGGCAACAAGAGCTATACCGGCACCACGACCAACTACGTGCCCAAGAAGACCGAGAGCGACGCTCAGGATTCGAAGGGGTCGGGCGTCAAGTTGGGCGATGAGCTCACCTATACCATCGGCTACAAGAACACCGAGAACAAGCCGGCTAAGGTGATGGTCTCCGATGCCGTTCCCACGGGGACTGAGTTCGTGGAGTTCACGGGCGACCATAAGGATGCCGGCTCCAAGGACAATGACGGCAGCCTTACCTGGACGTTGAAGGACGTTCCCGCAGGCAAGGAGGGCACGGTTCAGTTTAAGGTTCGCGTGACCGAGGACGCGTTTAAGAGCGGTGGCGCTTCGGGCAATATTTCCAACCAGGCGTCGGTGACGGTCGGCAACAACCCTGCCGTCAAGACCAACACCACTACCGATGAGGTCTCTGACGGGCGCCTGACGTTGAGCAAGACGGTCACGGCCGCCGAAGGCATCACCGCGCCCAACAAGGCATTTACCTTTAAGGTACTGCTCTACCAGGCCGATGGCACAACGCCTCTGGCCGGCACCTTTGCGTACGCCGGTCGCCCCAGTGGCACCAATGGCACTTATGTAAGCGGACAGATCAAGAGCGGTGACACCATCGCGCTCAAGGCTGGCGGCTCCGTCACGGTTACCTTGCCCATAGGTGCGCACTACGAGGTGCAGGAGCTCGACTCCAAGGGTGAGCTCATGACGAGCGAGGACGGCTTCGCGGTTGTCGATAAGGCGAACTCCCAGAAGGGTACCGTCGGACAGGCGACGCAGGTGGGCTTCACCAACGTCTACAGCGTGGAGTCCACAAAGGTGGAAAACGCTTTTAAGGTGCAAAAGAAGATCTCCGGACGCAACTGGATGACATCGGATGCCTTTACCATGACGCTGACTGCCCAGGGCGAGGCACCTATGCCCAAGGGCGTCAAAGACGGCGTGTCGACGATTGAGCTGCACAAGGATGCCCAGGTCGGCAACTTCGGTACCATCGAGTACACCAAGCCCGGTACCTATACCTATGTGATTACCGAGCAGCCGGGTGACGAGGCGGCACTCACGTTCTCGAAGGCCACCTATCGTGCCGCCGTCACGGTGACCGACAACGACGCCGGTAAGCTGTCTGCCAAGACCAAGATTGCACAGCTGACCGACGATGCGGGCGACGCTGCTGAGCGCACGGTCGAGGCGGCGGTCTTTACCAACACCGCCAAGACCGGCAGCCTCACCGTCAAGAAGACGGTCGTCGGCGGCGACAGCCAGCGCGAGTTCGGCTTCACGGTCGCGCTGGCCGACGGGGACGGCGAGCCCGTCTCCGGCACCTTCGGCAAGGGCGAGCACGCCGTGACGTTCACGGACGGCAAGGCGACCTTCACGCTTAAGGACGGCGGGGAGAAGACCATCGCCGGCCTGCCCGTGGGCGCGCGCTACACCGTGACGGAGGACGCCGCCGAGGGCTACACGACTGCTGTTAACGGGGCTGACGGCTCCAAGGCCGAAGGCGCCGTGACCGAGGACGGCGCGACCGCGGCGTTCACCAACACGTACGGAACGGCCACCGAGGGCAGGGACGTCTCCACCGCGGGATTCTTCACCAAGACGCTCGAGGGCCGCGACTGGGCGGAGGGCGATAGCTTCCAGTTCGTGCTCACGGGCGAGGACGGCGCTCCCATGCCCGGGGACTCTGCCGACGGCTCCAAGACCGTCAGCGTGACGGCCGCCGCCGGCACCAAGGCGGGCGATAGGGTCGCCTTCGACTTCGGCTCCATCCGCTACACGCTCGACGACATCAAGGACGCCGGGTTCGCCGAGGTCGGCGGCAAGCGCGTGCGCGCCAAGACCTTCACCTACGCGGTGCGCGAGGTCAGGCCCGATGACGGCTCCGCCATCGCCGGCGTGGCCTACGACGGCCACGTCGCCACGATGACGGTGACCGTGACCGACGACGGCTCCGGCAACCTCACGGCCACGACGCCCGCGATCGCGGAGGTGAGCGGCGGCGACTTCGTCAACACCTACACGACCGAGCTCGACTACTCGGCCCGCGCGGGCGTGCGCCTGTCCAAGACGCTCTGTGGCCGCGCCATGGAGGCGGGGCAGTTCGCCTTCACCGTGACCGCGGACGCCGAGACGGCCGCCAAGCTCGGCCTCAAGACCGACAAGGATGCCTACGCCGTGGCCGCTGCCGATGACGGAGAGGCCGACCTGGTCGACCTCATCGGCGGTGCTGCGGGCAGCGACGTGAAGTTCACCGATGCCGACGCGGGCAAGACCTACAGCTTCACCGTCACCGAGACCAAGCTCGGCGGCGAGGGCTACACCAACGACACCGCGCCGCGCACGGTGACCATCGCGCCCGGCTACGACGCCGCGACGGGCAAGCTCACGGTCACGACCACGGTTGCCAAGGACGGTGTCGAGGTCGCACGCAGCGAGGTCTCCACGGCAGATGACGCCACGGAGACGCCCGCGCCCGTGACGGTCGCGTTCGAGAACTCCTACGAGGCTACCGGAACGCTCGGCGGCGAGGGCAACGTGGCAATTAATGCCACCAAGACGCTGACGGGCCGCGCCGCGGCGGCAGGCGAGTTCTCGTTCTCCGTCCGCGATGCCCAGGGCGACGTGGTCGCGACCGCGTCCAACCAGGCCTCCGGCGACGGCGAGGCCGCGGGACTCGCGTTCTCGCCCATTGCCTACACCACCGACGCTCTCGAGCGGATGGTGGCGGACGGCATCGCCACCAGGGCCGCTGACGGCTCCTGGGCCATTCCCTATACCGTATCCGAGGACGATGCGGACCAGCTGTCCGCGGGCGTGACGGCGACCGCCTCGAGCTTCGACATCACGGTCAAGGTGACCGATGACGGCAAGGGCGGGCTGGACGTTAGCGTGGTCTACCCCGAGGGCTCCGACAGCACGCTGTCGTTCGTGAACGGCTACGGCACCAACGAGGCGACAGTCGACCTCGCGGGCACCAAGACGCTGGCGCTCGGCCAGGCTGAACTCGGCCTCACGCAGGCCGACATAGAGGGCAAGTACACCTTTAAGATCGCACCGCTGAACGGCGCGCCCGCACCGGTCGACGCCTCCGGCAAGATGGTGACCGAGGCGACCAACGACGCCGCCGGCAACGTCGAGCTGGGCCATGTCACGTTTAAGCAGCCGAGCGACCTCGATGACGTCGAGATCGACGGCGACGGCCTGCGTACCAAGACGTTCGCCTACCGGGTGGGCGAGTCCGGTTCGGTCGACGGCGTGGTCAATGACGCGGTGGCGTCCAGGACCTTCACGGTCAAGGTGGTCGAGGACACCAACGCGGGCACGCTCGCCGCGGAGGTCCTGCCCGCCGAGGGCACGCCCGAGGGTAAGGGCGCGTTCGAGTTCACCAATACCTACGGCGTCGGCCCCGCCCCGAGCACCGTCACCGACCAGATCAAGGTGAACAAGAAGCTCAAGGGCCGCGATCTGGCCGAGGGCGAGTTCGAGTTCCAGCTGGTCGAGATTGCCGCCGACGGCAGCGAGAACGTCGCGGTGACAGGTAAGAACGCCGCCGACGGCACGGTCGCGCTCGGCTCCATCACTTACTCCGCGCCCGGCTCGCACAGCTACGAGCTGCGTGAGGTCACCGGCACGGCGGGCGGCGTGACCTACGACAGGGCGACGCACCGTGTGCGCACGACGGTCACCGATGCCGGCAACGGCAAACTCACCGTCGAGCACGAGCTTGTGGATGCCGAGGGCAATCCCACGGGCGACGACTCGGTGGCGTTCACCAACGGTTACGAGGCCGCGCCCGTCACCCTCAAGCTGGGTGCTGCCAAGGTGCTCAAGGGCGCCGAGCTCAAGGCGGGCCAGTTTAGCTTTGAGCTCAAGAGCCGGGACGGAAAGGTGATGTCGACCGCCAAGAACGCCGCGGACGGCAGCGTCACGTTCGACGCGCTGACCTTCAAGCAGGCCGGCACCTACACCTTCACGGTGAGCGAGGTCGACGACGGCCAGGCGCACGTGACCTACGACAAGGCCGTGCACAAGATCGTCGTCACGGTGAGCGACGAGGCGGCAGACGGCACCAAGACAGGCTACCTGTCGGCGAAGGTCTCCTACGAGGACGACGCCAACCTGCCGCCGGTCTTCACCAACAGCTACGCCGAGGATCCCGGCACCCCTGGTACCCCTGAGAATCCCGGCACGCCGGGCGGCGGTTCCGATAGCGGTTCCGGCGGCGGCTCCAAGGGCGGCATGCCCGACACCGGCGACCGCAGCCTGCCGGTCGAGGCGCTCGGCGTCATTGCCGGCATCGGCGCGCTGGCCGTCGCGGGCGGCGCGACCCTGTACCGCAAGCGCCGCTAGCGGTATGCACGAGTGGGGCGGATCCATCCGATGGGTTCGCCCCACTTGCCGTGGCGGGCGGGAGCAGGTAAGATATACCGAGCGCCTAGCGCGTTCGATGGGTTCGGATGACGACATGTTCCGAATCTGGTCAGGTCCGGAAGGAAGCAGCCATAAGGAGCCTCTGTCGGGCATCCGAATCCATCGAGCGCACGGGCGCTTTTTGGTGCCGCGATTTGGCCCGGCCGGCGGCGAGATATTTGGTGTCTCGCTGGTCCTCGGCTGCGCCTGCGGGATCGCTCGACTACCAAATATCTCGCCGCCGGCCGGGCCACTTCGTCCAAAAATCACCCGTAAAGGCGCATTTATCTGAAGAATTGAATCCCGTGTTTTGTGCTGCTTGTTGGCGTTGCCTGGGCATCGGTGGCTATGTGCTTCAAGAGACGGCGGCGTTGCCATTTGTTTTTACAAGTAAAGAGGTCCGTTTGCGAACGAGCTTCGACTACTGAAGATGCGATGTTCGCACTAACGACATAGCGTAATTACGGCATTGTTGGTTTACGCACAAATTGAAGAAATCTAAAAGATGCGTCGATTTCACTTCGCCCGCAGCGTTACGGTGCGAGAACGTCCAATGGAACAACTTGGACGCCGCGGTCGGTAACATAGGCTTGTGAACCAAATCCAATAATCGCTACTTTAGAAACCGGCGGGGTGTTTCCGGCAGCAACCATCCGCTCTTCGACGGCAACAAGATTGTCAGATGCCTCTTCGATTTGAGCGGAACTGAGCTTGACCTCAACGGGAATCCACATCCCACCTGGAGCCGCTATGACAGCGTCGACCTCAAGATCGCGGGAATCGTGATAGTGATAAAGGCCCATTCCGTTTGCCCTCGCATAGACCCATAGATCATGGAGCGCCAACGATTCGAAAAGCAGCCCAAGTGTCTTGAAGTCTGACAACAACGTCTCCACAGTCGCCCCGAGCGCAGCCGCTGCAAGCGACGGGTCGGCAAGATGATGCTTACGCGCCTCCCTCAGATGCACCGGAGATCTCATCGCGGGATTCCATGCGGGGATATCGCAGACGAAACTCAATCTGCTAAGAAGGGATATGTATGATGCCGCTGTTTGTCTCGATACGTCGCCACCCAAATCGGCCACAAGCGTCTTGAGCGTCGCAAGAGTGGATTCGTTGCGCGCCAACGACGCGATGACGGCTTTCACTTTCTCAGGATCTCGTCGAGAGCCATCGACGCGGGGGATGTCTTCCTCAGCGACTATCTCGATATATCGTTTTGCCGTCGCGGACGCAATTCGCGCGTCACGCCCAATCGACGCCGGCCATCCACCGCAAACGATGCGCTCGGCGATCTCGGCAGAACCCATCGATCCGAAGGCGCCCCTGAACTTTTCGCCAGAAATGATGCCCGACAGCTTAACCGCACCGCTAGATTTCCCAAGTTCGAAAAGCGTCATGGTGTCCATGCGCAATTTAGCGAACCTTCCAGCGCCACTGTGCATCGGCCGCTCATTGTCTCGCGGTGTCGCCGACCCCGTAAATATGAACTGGCCAGGCTCGCCGCCGCGGTTGTCACACTCAAACCGCGCCGCGTCCCAAAGTTTCGGAACCTCCTGCCATTCGTCGATCAGCCGCGGCACCTCGCCAGAAACGGCAAGCGCCGGGTCCGTCTCGGCACGGAAGCGATTCTCGAAGTTGCGCGACGGGTCCATGAGGAGGAGCCTGGACGCCGCACGGGTCCCGGCCGTGGTTGTCTTCCCGCACCATTTAGGTCCTTCGATGAGAACGGCACCGAATATCCCAAGCATCTGGTCGAGCTCATTTTCGATAATTCTAGCGTAGTACTTTTTTGGCATAGTTTTCACCATTGCTTACCAGCGCGTTTAACCAAATATACAGTTTTCATTTAACCAGATTTCAATTATTTGATTAACCAGATTTGCATATTTCGGTTAACGAGACAGATTAAACATGAACGAGCCAAGTCAGATGAGAATCATCTACTCGACACCGCGCATGAGCTCCGAAATGGTGATGTGAAAGCCGTCGGTAATCTTCTTGAGATTTGAAAGGCTGACATTGCGCTGCCCGACCTCAATGCTCGCGTAGTAGGAGCGATCCATCTCAATCAAATTAGCGGACGGAGTGCCCGGGCTCGTTGCGCCTAGGGCGCGGCGGGGTCGGCGACGTCGGAGGTGTCGATCTCGCCAAGAATGGCGAGCCGGCTGATGAACGGGATGCCCTCGGGTTCGTCCACCTCGACGCCGCCGAGCACGATGGTGTTGTCACGCATGTCGATTTGGGTCGTGAACACGGCCTGATCGCGGCCCGAGGCGATAAAGCCGATGCCCGCGAGAACGATGCCCGCGGCAATAAGCCCGCCCGCCACGGCGAGGTAAATCTTCTTCGCGCTGGTCATGGTACTCACTCCTTTCTACGCCGCGAGATACGCGGCAGCAGCCCGGAGAGCGTCGCCCCCGCCGCGAACTCCTCATCCTGGACGAGCAGGGCTACGTGCCGCTGGACATCGTGGGCGCGAGGCTGCTGTTCCAGGTGATGTCGGTGCCGGAGGGCAGGCAGAGCATGATCGTCACGGCCAACATAGAGTTCAGCAAGTGGGTGACCGTGTTCGGCGACGACAAGATGGCGGCGGCTGTCGTGGACAGGCTCGTCTACACGGGCAGGCTCGTGGAGTTCAACGGCGCAAGCTGCAGAATTGAATCCCGTGTTTTGTGCTGCTTGCTGGCGTTGCCTGGGCATTGATGGCTACGTGGTTCAAGAGACGGCGGTGCTGTTGCTTGGATTTTGCAGTTAAAGAGGCCCGTTTCCCTGGGTTGGGGAAACGGGCCTCTTTTGTTTCTGGGGTTGTGGATTGGCGGAGACAATAACCGTTGGCCGCTATTTTGAGTTCTTGAGGCGGCGTGTGGCTGTGGCGGTTATTCCGAGTCCCGTGGCGGCGATTCCTGCTAGTGCGATTGCGCTTGGCGCTGTGTCGCCTGTGTTTACGAGCTTGTCGGCGGTCGTAGTTGCTTGCTTGCCGCTGCTCGTGTTCGCCTGCTTGGTGGAGCTCGATGGAGCGCCCTTGCCGGTCGCGGACGAGCCGGCGGGCTGTGTCGTCTCGGCCGGTTGTGCCGAGCTGGAGGGAGGCGTTGTCTCGGTCGGTTGCGTTATCTAGGGCGAGGCGGCCTTGTCTGCCGCGGCTTTTGCCTCTTCGTATGCCTTGCAGGCGTCGTCATAGGCCGCTTGCGCCTTTTCCAAATCGTCGGTGAGCGCATTTCGCTTGGCTATGCTTTCGTCGACGCTGGCTTTGGCTTCCTCCGCCGCACTCTCGAAATACTGAACGTGTCCTTTCTGACTTTCGAGGCGGCTTCGGTAGTGGGCAAGCTCATATTCGCAAGAACGTTCTCGCGAATCTGCCATCATGATCTCCGAACGCAACTGTTGAGCAGCTGCGTAATCTCCGTTGTCGTATGCCTCTTTTAATTTTGCCTGAAGCTCGATTACCCGGTTGTGGGCCTCATCGTATTTGGCTTGGGCCGCATCGACGTCCGCTTGCATGGCGGGAAGGGGTTCCCTCCGTTTGGCGGCTTCTGCCAACATCATGTCGTGGAGCTCTTGAGAAGCGGCAATGTCAGCATCGATTACCGCGATTTTCTCGGGACTTGCGGCCTCTTTTGCGGCTTCGAGGTTTTTGAGCGCTTCCTGCATGGCTGCATACGCTTTTTCTTTTTCGGTGGCCGCGGTTTCGCTCGAGTTCGCGGCCGCTGTCTGCAAGGCGACTGCATCGGTGGGGGAGCTGGTTTCTGCCGCGATCGCCGTTGCGGGGGCGATTCCCGCGGCAAGTGCCAGGGAAAGGGCGATGCCCATGGTTGCTCGTCTTGCTCTTCTTGCGAGAATGTCGTTCATCTCGGCACCTCATTTCAAGGGTCGGCGGCTCAACTTGGTAGCACTAAGGTAAGTATATCAGGCGATTGACCTGCTCTTGAATCTCGCCAGAAATGACTCGTTGTTTACGCATGCTCTAGGGCGACAGTACTATCATGGTTCGAATTGAGTGTGAATGATGATAGGGAGCGCCTTTTTATGATTGAGTTGCTCAGGCGTTTTGGCGGTAAGTTTCGCCGATATATGGTGATCGGCCCTGCGTGCAAGTTGATCGAAGTGATCTTTGACCTGCTGACGCCGCTCGTGATTGCCCAGATGATCGATAAGGGTATTGGCGCACACGATGTCAACGCCGTCGTCCACTACGGTATGCTGCTTGGCGCCATGGCTGTGATCGGCATCTCGTTTACGCTCGTTTGCCAAAAGATGGCGGCGCTGACCTCACAGGGCATGGGCACCGATATTCGCGGCGCACTCTACGGGCACATCAATAAGCTGAGCTATGCCGAGCTCGATCGCTTTGGCACGCCGTCGCTCATCACGCGCATCACCAACGACGTCAATCAGGTGCAGCTCGCCGTGGCGCTGGGCGTGCGCATGCTTATCCGCTGGCCTTTCCTGGCGGTGGGCTCCATGGTTGCGGCCCTCGCCATCGACCTTAAGCTCGGCATTATCTTTTTAATCTGCACGCCCGCCATCGGCCTGGTGTTTTGGTTTGTCATGGCGCGCTGCATTCCGTACTACAAGCAGCTGCAGGCAAAGCTCGACCGTATTGCGCTCATTTGCCGCGAGGGGCTTTCGGGCGCTCGTGTGGTCCGCGCGTTTGTGCGCGAGGATCACGAGCGCGAGCGTTTTGCCCAGGCGGCTGACGATCAGGCGCATGTCGCCATCGCGGTGGGCAAGCTCTCGTCGATTCTCAACCCCGTCACGTTTTTGGTGATGAACCTGGGCGTGTGCGCCATCCTGTGGGTGGGCGGCATCCAGGTGAATGTGGGCGAGCTCACGCAGGGCCAGGTCATGGCGTTTGTCAACTACATGACGCAGACCCTGACCTCCATCGTCTACGTCGCCAACCTGGTCGTGGTCTTTACCAAGGCGAGCGCGAGTGCTTCGCGTATCAACGAGGTGCTCAACTGCGAGCCGAGCATCACCGACGAGGGCAATCAGTCGGTCGCGCTGCCCAAGCCGGGCAATGTCGCTCCCGTTCCTGCGCTGAGCTTGAGCCACGCGAGCTTCTCCTTTGGCGCGGGCGCCGCCAATGCCGTCAACGACGTGACTCTGGATTTGCCGCTGGGCAAAACGCTCGGCATTATCGGCGGCACGGGCAGTGGTAAGTCCACGCTCGTCTCGCTCATTCCACGCCTGTACGATGCGGGTACCGGCAGCGTGAGCGTAATGGGTGCCGACGTGCGCACCTGGCCGCTCGACCAGCTGCGCCGTGTGGTCGCGACCGTTCCACAGCGCGCGTCGCTGGTGAGCGGCACCATCCGCAGCAACCTGACCTGGCGCGACGAGGCTGCGACCGACGAGGAGCTCTGGGTGGCGCTCGACATGGCGCAGGCGAGCGAGTTCGTGCGCAACAAGCCGCAGGGGCTCGATGCCCCGGTCGAGGCGGGCGGTAAGAACTTCAGCGGTGGCCAACGCCAGCGCCTGACCATCGCGCGCGCCCTGGTGGGCTCGCCTCAGATATTGATCATGGACGACTCCGCCTCGGCACTCGATTTTAAGACCGACGCGGCGCTTCGCCATGCCATCCGCGAGCGCAGCGTGCGCGGCGCCGCCGAGGGCGGGTTGCCGCTGACGACCGTCATCGTGAGCCAGCGCGTCTCGACCGTGCGCGATGCCGACATGATCTGTGTGCTCGATCACGGTTCGGTTGCGGGCCTGGGTACGCACGACGAGCTGTACGCAAGCTGCCAGCTCTACCGCGAGATTTGCCAGTCGCAGCTCCGCCGTGAGGAGCTCGAGGGCCAGCAGGGGAGTGCGACGCCCGCTTCGGACTCCGCCCCTGCATCCACCCGCGCAAAGGAGGGCCGCTAAATGAATCCGTATACTTCTTCCGGTTCGGTCGCCACGATGACGGCCAATGTGTCCGGTAGCGATAACCTCAACGATCTGGGTGACGGCCCGCGCCAGCCCGGCGACCCCGAGCGCTACCCCGTGGGCGCGGTGACTCGCCGCCTGATGGGCTACGTCCGTCCGCACCGCATCTCGTTTGCGGCGTCGTTTGTGAGTGCCGCCATCTCGGTGATTCTGCAACTCTATACGCCCATCCTCGTCGGCGAGGGCATCGATCTCATCGTTGCCGCCGGACAGGTGGACTTCGATGCGCTGCTGCCGCTTGTCACCAAGCTCGCGATTGTCGTGATGGGCGCTGCGGCGTTCCAGTGGCTGCAGGGCTACTGTGTTAACCGCCTGTCCTACGAGACGGTGCGCGACATGCGCGTGGAGGCGAGCGACAAGCTCAGCCGCATGCCGCTCAGCTTTATCGACAGCCATGCCCACGGCGACCTTATGAGCCGTGTGGTCAACGATGTCGACCAGGTGGGCGACGGCCTGCTGCAGGGCTTCACGCAACTCTTTACTGGCGTCATTACCATCGTGGGCACGCTCGCGTTTATGCTCTCCATCAACCTGACCATGACGCTCGTGGTGGTGCTTGTCACACCTCTTTCCATCTTTGCGGCGGGCGCCATCGCCAAGCTCTCCAACAAGAGCTTTACAGCGCAGCAGCGCATTCAGGGCCAGCTGGGCGGCCATATCGAGGAGTATGTGGGTGAGCAAAAGCTCGTGGACGCCTTCGCCTATGGACCGAACGCGCAGCAGCGTTTCGACGCCCTCAACGCCGAGCTCTACACCGCGGGTGAGCGCGCGCAGTTTATGGGTTCGCTCTCTAACCCCGGCACGCGCTTTATCAACAACATCATCTATGCCGTGGTGGCCGTGATCGGCTGCGTTGGCGTGATTACGGGCGTGCCCGCGGCGCTCACGGTGGGCGGTGTGCAGATCTTCCTGTCTTACGCCAACCAGTACACCAAGCCGTTCAACGAGGTCACCAACGTCATCACGCAGATCCAGACGGCCTATGCCTCGGCGCGCCGCATGTTTGCGCTGCTCGATGCACGCGAGCAGGAGCCCGATGCCGCGGATGCCGTTGAACTCACAGCCCCGCAGGGTGAGGTCGCCTTTGAGCATGTGGACTTTAGCTACGTGCCCGACCGCAAGCTGCTGCAGGACATCTGCATCGACGCCAAGCCCGGTATGCGGTTTGCCCTCGTTGGCCCCACGGGCTGCGGTAAGACGACGCTCATCAACCTGCTGCTGCGCTTTTACGACATCGATGCCGGGCGCATCGTGGTCGACGGGCATTCCTCGCGCGACTACACGCGTGAGAGCCTGCGCCGCGCCTTTGGCATGGTGCTGCAGGACACCTGGCTGTTCGAGGGCACGGTGGCCCAGAACATTGCCTACGGTTGCCCCGATGCCACGCGCGAGCAGATTGTCGAGGCCGCCAAGCGCGCGCACGCGCACAAGTTTATCGTGCAGCTGCCAGGCGGCTACGATACGGTGATCGGCGAGGACGGCGGCACGTTTAGCCAGGGTCAAAAACAGCTGCTGTGCATCGCGCGCGTCATGCTCACCGATCCGGCGATTCTGCTGCTGGACGAGGCAACGTCGAGCATCGATACACGTACCGAGCTGCAGGTGCAGGCGGCATTCGACGAGCTCATGGCCGGTCGCACAAGCTTTGTCGTGGCGCACCGCCTGAGCACCGTCCGCAACGCCGACTGCATTCTGGTGATGCGCGACGGGCAGATTATCGAGCGCGGCACGCACGACGAGCTGCTAGCGGCAGGCGGCTTCTACGCCGAGCTCTACCGCAGCCAATTCGCCCAGTGAGCAAGACGCGGGACATGTAACGCAGCGCTAGGGCGCGAGCGTGTCAACGGGGGCAACGATGATGCCCTCGGGCGTTGTGTGGACCGGCATGCCGAACCCGATGACGATGAGTTTGGCCGCGGGAGGCCTCTCGCCGCGTTCGACCAGCTTGCGCTCGAGTCGAAGCAGGTTTGCAGACGCCTCGGGGATCTGCGGGCTTCCGAGTTTTACTTCCACGGCAATCCAAGTTCCATCGCGCCTGTGTATAACGGCATCGACCTCGAGATCGTCGGCGTCGTGGTAGTGGGACACCGATGAGTCATTTGCGGCGGCATAGACCTTAAGGTCGTGCAGGACGAGGGATTCGAAGAGCAGCCCCAGTGTCTTCGGGTCGGATGCCAATGACTCCGGATTTGCTCCGAGCAGCGCAACGGCAAGCGAAGGGTCGGCGAGGTGCCTTTTCGCACTTTGCCGCAGCTTTACCGGCGACCTGAGCGCCGGATGCCAAGCCGGGATATCGTCGATGATATTGATTCGTCTCAGAGCATCCATGTATCTGGAGACCGAATTCTTCGAAACGCCGGTACCGATATCTTTATCGATGGACTTCGATCCAGCAAGTGTCGACTCATTTCGCGCAAGCGATGTCAAAAGAGACCTGACCTTGACCGGATCACGTTTGACGCCGTCAGTTCTAGAAACATCCGATTCGCATACGCCATCAACATAAGCAGCGGCAATCCGCATAGCATTTTCAGTTGTTTTCCCCATCGCTTGAGGCCAACCACCGCGACACAGCAAATCGGCGATGCCGGCGACACCAGCGATCGATCCGACCGCCTGCTTGGTGGGGTGGCCGGAAAGCAGCGCTCTAATCGAAGCCGCGCCCGAAGAAACGCCGAGCTCAAACAGCGTCATGGTATCCATTCGCAATCTAGCTATTCGCCCAACGCCGCTATGCATTGGCTGCTTCGAATCTTGCGGCGTTGCTGAGCCCGTAAGAATAAACTGTCCGGATTCTCCCTGTCTTGCGTCACACTCGAAACGTATGGCATCCCATAGTTTTGGTTCTTCCTGCCATTCGTCGATGAGTCTAGGCGACGGTCCTGCTATTGCCTGCGCTGGGTCGATCCGAGCCAACTGGAGAGCGGAAAAATTTCCAGCCGGATCGGAAAGAGACAAGGATGATTTGGCAAAACGTCTGGCCGTAGTGGTCTTTCCGCACCACTTCGGGCCTTGAATGAGAACCGCACCGAAGATATCGAGATTATGCCTGATTGCCTTGTCGATGCATCTGTCTACATACCTATCCATACCGTCACCTTCTCAACTTGCCTTGATTATGTATTTTACCAGCTGCGTAGTGACGATTGACGGTAATCTGTGGTGACGGTTGACGGAGAATTATGGTGACGATTGATGGCATATTATGGTGACGATTGTTGTTGATTCGGGGGCAGGGCCGCTTGACTGTCCCAAATTTTAAAAAGTATGGGGTTTGCGCTGCGAGCTTTTGTCCAAAGATGTCGTCTGCGTCGCCAATCGACAGACGGTGGTTTACATCTGTCGCGTTAGTACTAAGATATGCTTCTAACAAATTGCATTAATGGCTCGAGTTTCGGGGGAAACGAGGCAACGTGACTATGACGTGCTCTATGGTGGTCAACAGCAAGAGCGGTAATACCAGGATGGTTTCGGGGGCGATTAAGCGCGCCCTGCAGGCCGCGGGCGCTGAATTCGTCCACGCCGCCGCACTGAGCGATGACGCGGATCCGGAGCAGGTTGCGCTCGAGGCTCAAGGCGCCTGCGCTGCCGACACGGTGCTCGTGGGCTTTTGGTGCGACAAGGGTACATGCTCGTCTTCGGTGGCGGCGTTGCTCTCCGCCCTGCACGGCAAGCGCGTCTTCTTGTTTGGCACCTGCGGCTTTGGTGCCAGCGAGGACTATTTTCAGCAGATTATCGATCGCGTGTCTTCTAATTTGGCCGGAGATGCCGAGCTTGTGGGCTGGACCATGTGCCAGGGCAAGATGGGTCCTGCGGTTAAGCAGCGCTACGAGGCGATGCTTGAGCAAGAGCCCGAAAACGCGCGCTATAAGATGCTGCTCGACAACTGGTTTACCGCAAAGGATCATCCCACCAAGGAGGATCTCGACAACATGGCCAAGGCTGCCAAGAAGGCCGTGCTGGGCGAATAGCCTTGTCGTTTTCCCAAAATGATATGTGAGCGAAAGCCTCGACAGTATCGAGGCTTTTTTCTTGACAGGCGCACGCGGCGTGCGGCGTTTCGGAAACTGTGTCCCGGAATTTGCCTTAGGAATGGGATGTAGTTTCCGGTTGAGGGTCTTGGCGGAAAGTGCGAACCAGAATTTAGGCTCAGAGTGGGACACACTTTCCCAGTGGCCGCTCAACGGGAAACTGCATCCCACTCCGGATGTGAATTCTGGGACACGGTTTCCGCGATTCACATGACCGGCCACGCTTCTGCTATGAGGCGAGATCGGCTTCTCGTCAGCCCATTCAACCTGCAACGGGTGAGGGGCGGCGGCGGGCGGAGGCACGGGAAAGGTCTGTCGCGAGTTCCGCACGCAAAGGGGGCCACTTAATGTGGCCCCC
>OIZQ01000447.1_pt1 | contig 22472 bp, 21 predicted proteins | sample 1588491 | NCBI WGS metagenome assembly OIZQ01 (sample SAMN03283262) | human gut metagenome | biome: human-associated habitat; material: feces | host: Homo sapiens | place: USA | collected 2013
ATTTCCTCGGCGCCCATCAGCGGCGGCTACGCCGTTTGGCAGGACAATGTGCGCCCACTGACGGAGCTGTATGCCCGGCTGAATGCGAACAAGGTGGAAATGGAGTGCAACAAGAAAAAGCTGCAGGATGCCTATCTTGTGCAGAGAAGTCTGTATGAGCTGACCGAAAAGAACCGTATATACAACGAGCTGGAGGCAAAGCACAGCAGGCAGACAGCCCAGATGCGGCAGATGCTTGCCCGATGCGAGAAGTCCGAGCCCGCCGAGAGGCGAAGGCTGCTGAAGAAGGTGCTGCTGCTGGGCACCTACATCAAGCGCAGCGCCAATCTGTACTTTCTCGGCAGTGAGTACCAGTGGCTGCCGCAGCAGGAGCTGCGGCTGACAGTTGACGAAGCCGTGCGAGCCTTGACCGCCTGCGGCACGGAGTGCGGCGTGATCTATCGCACAACAGGACCGATGCGCACCTCTGAGGTCGTGCGGCTGTTTAAGCTTCTGGAAATCGTCGCGGAGACCACGGTAGACGATCTGCGCTCGCTGTTTATCTCCATTTCCGACAGCGCGATGGATCTGTCGGTGGAGTGCGCCGCCGATTTATTGGTGGTCGCCTCACCTGAGGTGACGGTGCGGCGGGAGGACGGCTTGTGGCTGGTCCGCACAGGGATAAGGGGGCGTGAGAATGCATAAGCTGAGACGCTTCGGATTTAACGCCATTAAGGAGAGCTTTGACCGGCTGCCCACCGCCGTATGCTTTTTTGACCGGTCGGGCGGCATCGTGCTGTGCAACCGGCAGATGTATCGGCTGAGCCAGTATCTGCTGAACAGCGATCTGCAATATCTGGAGGAACTTCAAAAGGCGCTGGCCTCTCCGCCAAAGGGCATAATGCACCTTGCCAGCCCGGAGGATACCTACCGCTTTCCGGACGGGCTGGTATGGAAATTTGAGAGGGCAGCCGTGACCGACCGATATGGGGAAACGTACATACAGCTGACCGCCGCAGATGTTACGGCGCTGCACCGGGCACTGGAGCAGCTGGCCGAGGATAACAGAAGGCTAGAACAGGACGCGGAAAAACTACGTCGTCTCTCGGAAAATGTTGCGGCGGTGGCCCGGGAGCGGGAGCAGCTTGCCGCCAAATCCGCTATGCATGACAGCCTTGCCGCCTGTATCACCGTCACGAAGCAGTATCTGGCCGGAGACCTTGGCGGCATCGACGCAGACATTGTGCTGCGGGAGTGGGAGAAAAGCATCGTCTTTCAGGAGGCGGGTCTTTTGGCGGCAAGGGAAAAGCTGTATGAAAGCGCGGACAGCAGCGGCGTGACCGTCAGAATAAGAGGCGCAGAGCCGGCCAACGGCGCGGCGGATCTGATGTATGCCGCCATGCAGGTCTGCCTGAACAACGCCATACAGTACGCGCAGGCAACCGAATTGATGGCCAACATTTGGGAGGACGGCGACAGATATACCGTTCTGATCCGCAATAACGGAAGGCCGCCGGAAAAGACTATCACAGAGGGCGGCGGGCTGTCCAATCTGCGCCGCAGGATCGAAAGGATCGGCGGAACCATGACGGTGCAGAGTCTGCCGGAGTTCGCGCTGGTGATAGGAATACCAAATCGGGGGAATTTAGAGGAGGGGAACGAATGGCTGTCAGAGACATATTGATTGTTGAGGATCAGGCCCTTGCCAGAATGTATCTGTGTGCCTGCGTGGAAAAATGCGCGGATTGCCGGGTGGCGGGCACGCTGACCCGTGCCGACGCGGCGCTCCGGCGGTGCGGCGACGGGCATATTGACCTGATCCTGATGGATATCTGCACCGAAAACGACTCGGATGGCTTGACCGCCGCCGAGGTGATCAAGAAGATCTATCCCCATATCAAGATCGTGATGGTGACCTCCATGCTGGAGGGGCGCTTTCTGGAACGGGCAAGACGGATCGGAGCCGACAGCTTCTGGTACAAGGACTCCCCCTCCGGCGATCTTGTGGGCGTTATCAAGGGCACCTTGTCCGGCAAGTGTTTCTGGCCGGACGACGCGCCGTCGGTGCGGCTTGGGAACGTCCTGTCCTGCGACTTATCCGACCAGGAGCTGGAGACGCTGCGCCTGCTCTGCGAGGGACAGACCTACGCGGAGATTGCCGCGGGTATGAATGTGGCGGAATCCACAGTACGTACCTATATCAACCGGATGCTGGAAAAAACCGGCTACCCCAACCGCAACCGGCTAATGGTCGCCGCGGTCAGCAAGCGGCTGGTGGTGCCGGGAAGCCTGTTTGGCACGGCAGAGGAAAGCTGAACGGGAATACGTTTATTCAAAAAATTATCCGCAATCAGCGGCTCTGTCTGTCCTCACTTTTGTGGACAGACAGAGCCGCTTTTCCGTGCTACAATAGCAACATACAATGGGAAGCGGTAAGCTCATCAGATATACCGGGAAAGGAAGAGGGATGGCTCAATGCGAAAAATTGTGATCGATATGCAGAATTATCTGTTTGCGGATGCAGTGGCGACCGCTTTCAAAAACTCCGACTACGATATCGAGGTGATCCGCGCCGAGTCCCCAAGGGATACTGTGGAGCTGTGTCAGGTGTACGAGCCGTTCGCCCTCGTAATGGAGGTGACGGGGTATACGCCGTGGAAGCTCAGTGAAAGGCTGAAGCTGCGCGACCGGGTGCGGGAGCTGTGCCCCGACTGCAAGATCGCGCTGATGGTGGACTCCAACACCGAAAGGCAGACGGCAAAGGACATCCGGGACGCCAAGAAGGACGGGCTGATCGATCAGTTTTTCTACGGCTCCATGTCGGCTGAGTATTTGATGGATCAGATCTACGCCATGTGAGGGAAAACGCCCACAATGGGATGATTTCATAAGTAGCTACAGGAACCTGCCGAATCGGGCAACGACGGAAAGGAGAAAATGTTATGGCGAACAAATGCGGAATTTGCGGAGCGGACATCAACCTGATGCAGACCCAGAAGCTGGCGGACGGCAATTGCATCTGCCGAAAGAATTGTAGAAGCAGGGGCTTCAAGGTGTACGACTATGTGCATGGCAACCTGTCCGGCGTGAAGGCGCATCTGGATCAGGTGGAGCGGGGAACGAAGCTGTGGGATCACTACTTTGTGCCCCGTCTGAAGACGAAGGATAAGAGCCAGAAGCTGACGCGCTTCGGCGCGCACCTGTATGTGGCGGAGGACATCGGACTGGTGGCCTTTACGCAGGTGGACTACAAGATCCTGATCTTCGGCAAGACCACGCGGGCCTGCGTGTACCGCATCGCCGATCTGCGGAACTATAAGTATGAAGAGCAGATGGTGAGAAACGGCGACAAGACGGAGAAAAAGTCCACGGTGCGGATGGTGTTCATCAACACCGCCGGCATGAATGCCTTTAACCTTGAGGTGAACAACTTCAAGGAGTACGAGAAGCTCAGCAAGTATTTCGATACGCTATTCGGCGTGCAGAAAACGCTGGGCAACGCCGCCAACACATGGAAGCAGCAGATGGCCGCCATCAAGGACGTGGCCTCGGGTCTCAGCGCCGCCATGCGGGGCCAGGAGGACGCCGGGGAGAAGGCGGCCGCCGCCATCAATTCGCTGGACGCGGCGGTGTACGGCGACCGCACCGAATGGATCCGGCGGGCCGACGCGGCCCTTGCCGCGTTTAACGGATAATTATTAGTCAGGAGGAAGAAAACATGAAAAAGCAGTGGCTCAGCATGATACTGGCTCTTTGTATGGTGCTGTGTCTGACGCCCACAACGGCGCGAGCAGCAGAGAGTGAAACGGGTACGCTGAAGATTACCGTGGATATAAGTGGGGTGTATGAAGGGGACAATGTAGGAGACAAGACATTTAGCTTTGAGATTCTCCGCAAATACGCTACTTATGGCCACTATGAAAATGTAGACATTACCATTAAGTCGGGCGAAACAGCGGGCACAGTGGATGTGCCAGTCGAGGAAGGAAAATATATCGTAAAGCAAACCAGTCATGCTACGATAGACGGATATGATTGGGAGAATGCGTCCCATGAACTCGGCAGCGAAACTGAAAGCGGAGAGAAGGAAGTGTTTAAAAACAGAATTACGTCGTTCACCGTACATAACTTTTACAAATTAGCGGTAACAAAGGAGATCACGGAGCTGCCGATCAAGATCAACGGATATGCGCTGAATGCAAATGTGGGCGACATCAAGGCTTCAACAGAAGACCAGATGCGCGTTACTATCAATAAGCTTACCATCAAGAAGCGCAATGCAAGCGGCGGCTGGGAGGCTCTGGCATCTGACGCCACGATTCAGGCAGATACTCAGTATGCGGTAGAAATCTTGGTTAACGCAAAAACGGGGTATACCTACACCGGGCTTACAAAGGATAAGGTGACCGTAAACGGGGAAACGGCAAGCGAATTTGAGAAGAATCCATCGACTCAACCTGGCGTCGATATGCGGGTATTCCACGAGCTTGAGGTGCTGAAGGTCGTCAAGACGGTGGATCACATTGAGATCACCAAGGAGCCGAATAAGACTACGTACAATGCCGGCGACAAGTTCGACCCGACGGGTATGGTGGTCACCGCGGTTTACGACGACAACAGCAAGGCTGACCTCACCGCGAAAGACTATACGATTTTCCATGGTGACAAGCTCACGCAGGGGCAGACGTATGTGACGATCCAGTATAACGATGGCAGCGGCAATAGCGATATCAAGGTCAGGCAGTCCATCACCGTGGGGCCGTATGTGGGAGACCATCAGCATACCTACGACGACAGCACGTGGTACCAGGATGCGACGAGCCATTGGCATCAGTGCACCGACAAGGACTGCCCGAATCCGAGCGGCAGCACAAAGGATCAGGCGCGCCACACCTTCGTGTGGAAGGTAGACAAGGCGGCCACCAGAACCCAGACCGGATTGAAGCATGAGGAGTGCACCGTCTGCCACTTTAAGCGCAATGAGAATACGGAGATCCCCGTGCTGTCCGGCCACAGCCCGGCCACCAAGCCGGACAGCGGCGCGGAGAACACCGCTATTACATCCGCCAAGACCGGCGATGCGGGTATCGCGCTGTATGCAGGGCTGTCCCTGCTGGCGCTGAGCGGCAGCGGCTGGGCCGTTGGCAAAAAGCGCAGAGGAGAGAAGTAAAATTTACATTCTGTGGGCGGCAGGGATCGTTTCGCCCTGCCGCCTGCAGAGATGGCGCTTGCGCTTTGACGGCGCAAGCAGCCGGAACGCCGTATTCCACGGTATTTTTTCACGAAAAGGTGAGGCTCGAACATGAAAAAAAGAATCGTCTTATGCCTGTTGGTGCTGGCCCTTCCGGATCAGGACATTCTGGTGGACTACCGGGACTATTTCAGTGAGGAAGAACTGGCGGCGTTTATCCCCGCCTTTCGTGAGGAGGGGATGATCGGCGGACGGCAGGCGGACGCGGCTCTTGCCGCGTTTAATGGATAAGACCTTTGAGAGAGGAGGCGCGACCTAATGTATAAACGAATCATCAGTCTGCTGCTGGTGCTGGTACTGGCAGTGAGCCTGCTGCCCACCGTGGCCATGGCCTCGGTGGCGGATGGTGAGGGCACCGCCTTACCCGCGGCAGAGGAAGCCCCCGGCGGGGAGACGGAAGATCCGGAAAACCCGGAGAATCCGGAAAACCCGGAGAATCCGGAAAACCCGGAAAATCCGGAAAATCCGGAAAACCCGGAAAACCCGGAAAACCCGGAGAACCCGGAAAACCCGGAAAATACGGAAAATACGGAGAACACAGAGAACGCGGAGCATCCGGAGGATGCGTTGGAGGTAGAAGCGGCAGAGGAGCAGATGATGCTGGCGATGAACGGCGGCGTCGCCGAGGTAAGTAGCTGGAGGTTGCTACGGGATGCCTTGCAGGGTGCCGGCGTTAATACCGTGAGGCTCACAAAAGATATTACGTACTCTCCCAAACTAACGGATGATCGTATCATAGTCACCGGCAATAAGCGGCTGGATCTGAACGGCCACACCGTGGATGTCAACACAATAATCTCGTTCATTATCACCATTGGAAGCGGTGGCTCGCTGACTGTTTGCGACAGCGGATCGTCAGGAAAACTGAAAGGTACGCTTCCGTCCCTGCGGGAATACGTTCTTATCAAGGTGGAATCCGGTGGCTCCTTTACGCTGGAGGGCGGCACGGTGGAGATAACGGTTCCGCCGACGGACAGCAACCTGCGGCGATCCGCCATCCGTGTCTGCGAGGGCGCAACCGCTGTGTTTACGGACGGCGCGGTGCTGGCAAATACCAGCACATATGAAAGCACCACGAACTACCGGTACATGGCCACTGCCGTCGAGGTGCAGGCGAAAGCCCGCGTCACCATCAACGGCGGTACATTTGATCTGGTGCGGCTGGATAGCCGCCCCACCGAGGCCAACTACAGCACCCCTGAGCTGCTCATCCACTACGGTAGCTTCAATAAGTCCGTCGTGATGGCGCTTACAGGAAATATAGCCTGGTCTGATCTGGATCACCTGCCTCTTGAGGTAAGGTCGGCCACCTTCCTGTATAACACCAGTACGTCACGTCAGAACCGCCTTGTAGTGGCCGGCGCTCCCAAGCAGGACGGCTACCACAGATATGAAAACTTCCGTCTGACGGATGTGCCCTCCGGCACCACCCAGGATGAGATCATCAAAAAGCTGAACAGTCTGGTGCAGTACCTCATCACCCCCAACGGCGCGGTCTCCTGCGATGTGACAGGCACTCAACACTGGTATGTGCGGGGTAACATGAATAAGACGGCCTCTGAGAATGGCCCCGCCCGGGGCAATATGGGAAAATATTATTCTGATTACCCCTATCAGCGGGGTCTTCAGGGAAATCTTATCCTTGTGATTTCTGACGCCTATGGCTTCAAGGAGGCGAAGCTGAATGCGACTGGGACTTTGCAGGATGTGCCGTTTGCCAACAGCAATATGCTTTCTCCGACCCGAATCGACTACAGCGGCGACAGCGACTCCCTGCTGTATCTGTACTGGTATTTGGACAAGAGACTGCGGAATGACGATTATGTTATCGCCAACGGCTGCTTCCGCGAGAAGGACAGAAATGGCAATATAACCAAAACCTACGGTATTGATCTTACTTTTGAGAACGACGGTGTCCGCTTCGACAAAAATGGCCGTGAGTTTACGGATTGGGGCAACCTGGAGAAGGAAATCCGGCTAGTGGAAAATACGACCGATCAGGATATTCAGAACCGGATCGAAAGCACCGTCTGGCTGCTTCACTGGCCGGGAAGGAGAAAGACTACTTATACCGTTACCGAGGGTTCCTACACCAGCCATAGGTGGTATAGCGAGAATACCAGTGAAAAGACTGAATTTGAGGTTGTCGATAAGATCGAGGCCTGTATGCAGTTTCGGCAAATAAGAAAGTATAAGACCGCCATCCTCGATGTAGGGTTGAGCATCGACAAGCCGCTGGTGGAGGGCGACACAAGCAGCGGAGCCTTTACCGTTTCTGACAGCAACGCCGGGTATACCATGGTGGACTACTATAATGGCGACTGGCATGATTGGGGTGATGATCCGTTATCCTCCTGGGAAAGAGCCAAACTGAATGGTATGTACCATCGGGTGCTGATCCTGACCGCTAAGACGGGCTATCGCTTCGATAAGGAGGAGCTGCCGCGTGTCACGGTAACAGGTCTTAACAGGCCCTGTGATAGCATAACTGTCAAATATAGGGATGAGACAACGATTCAGGTATCTCTCGACGCCTATCCCTCCGAGGTGATTCAATACGCCTACGGCACAGTCTCCGGACTGAAGGTGGGAAATAGGGCCAGCCAAGTGAAGGTCAAGCAGGACGATACCATCAACGCCACCATCTACGGAAAATATGAGTTCACCGATGTGGAGGTTTTGAAATATACAAGCGATGGTAAGACCTTCGTGAACCTCCCGGTGGATATCCATCACTCACAGGGTGGCCGTAATTTCTACACGACGCTTCGACTGCGGATGAACAACGACGACCCCATGCCGTCTACCGCCTTTGCGGATTGTATAAAGTATGACAACGGCAAGTACTACTTTACATCAGATCCGCTCACCCCGGAGCCGAGTACGACCGTGTATCACTCCCTGCTGATCAACGTCCAACCAGTTCCTTGGGCAAACGCACGAGTCCCCTACGCACCGGAGCAACTTATGGGGCTGCCGGACGGTGTTCACCTGAAGAAGGGCGGCTTTGAATGGTATAAAAAGAATGCAGACGGCAGCGCCAGTCTGCAGCTGAAACGGGGAGTAGATAAATTCCAGCTGGGTGAGACCTATTACTGCAGGCTCCGCCTCGAGGTTGACCTTGGATATGAGATCAGCAAGAATGCCAAAGTCTCTGTCAACGGCAAAGAGGCAGTTATTTCTGGGGCTAGGGTCATCAAGGTCGAATTTACGACGCAGGGTGGTGTCTGGGGGGACCTAAACGGTGACAGCAAGCGTAATATCATGGATGTTCAGGCGCTGTATGCATATCTGACAGATCCCAGCCAGTCTCCCACGGCGGGTGCAAACGCCTGTGACCTGAACGATGATGGCAGCGTGGACGTGTATGATCTGCAGTTTCTGTACGAGGTGGCGACCGGCCTCGCCACGCCGCCCCTGTAACGGGCAAAGAGCCTTGCGGCGTGTGACCCGCGGTTACAGGCAGCGGAGGGTGCTTTCCATACGCTCCAGTAAGCTGCTTTGTCAGTGCCGGGGTGCTTTCCATACGCCCGCCGCAAGACTTTTGCAGGATGACGCGGAGGCGGCAGCCGCCGCCTCCGCAGTCCCCGGATGCAGGAAATATGTGAAGGGCGAGGACAGGAAAATGGGCTTTTCCCGCCCCCGCGAAAGGGTGAGACGCTAACATGAAAAAAAGAATCGTTTTGTGCCTGTTGGTGCTGGCGCTGTTGTCGGTGACAGGATGTACGCAGAAAAAGGACGCGGAACCGCTGACCGTAACGCTGTGGCATGTCTATGGCGGCGAGGTGGATTCTCCGCTGAACGACCTGATCAAGCGGTTTAACAGCACGGTGGGCGCGAAGCAGAACATCCGCGTGAAGGTGGAGCTGGTCAGCAACAGCGGCAGCATCCACAAAAGCGTGCTGGCCGCCGCCAACGGCGACCCGGGCGCGCCGTCGCTGCCGGATATGTTCGTATCCTATCCCAAGACGGTGCTGGCCCTTCCGGAGCAGGACATTCTGGTGGACTACCGGGACTATTTTAGCGAGGAGGAGCTGGCGGCGTTTATCCCCGCCTTTCGTGAGGAGGGGATGATCGGCGGACGGCAGGCGATCCTGCCCCTTGCCAAATCCACGGAGGTGCTGTTTGTCAACCGGACGCTATTCGACCGGTGGGCAGCCCAGTCCGGCGCAAGCTATGACGATCTTGCGACATGGGAGGGCGTTTACGCGCTGGCAGAGCGGTACGCCGCGGATACCGGCAAATGCTTCTTTGTCCACGATTACCACTTCAACTACTTTCAGGTGGGCGTGGAATCGCTGGGCGAGGACTTTTTCCGGGATGACGGTGTAGGATTCGGCCCCGGGTTCGAGCGGGCATGGGAGCCGTATGCCCGGGCGGGGCTGACGGGCGGCCTGTGGCTGCACGACGGGTACGCCACGGAACCGCTTCGCACCGGAGATGTGGTGGTATCTGTGGCATCCTCGGCCAGCGTGCTCTACTATTCCGACACGGTGACGTATCCCGACAACACCTCGGAAAAGGTGACGATCACCTCCATGCCGTGCCCGGTGTTTGAAGGGGGCGAGAAGCTGGTGATGCAGCGCGGTGTGGGAATGTGCACCGTGAAGTCCACCCCGGAACGGGAGAGGGCGTGTATTACATTCCTGAAATGGCTGACTGAGCCGACATGCAACGTGGAATTCGTGACCAGCCTGGGCTATATGCCGGTGACGCAGGAGGCATTTGAGAACTATCTGCCCGACGCCGTGGAAAAACTGAGCGACCCGATGTATGTGTCGCTGTACGAGACATATCTGCAAACGCAGGAGGCATATACCTTCTACTACCCGCCCCAGATGGAAAATTATCTGGATCTGGAGACGCGGTTTGAAAATCTGGCGCGGCTGAAGCTGACGGCGGGCCGGACACAGTATCTGGAGGGCGGCAATACGCCGGACGCCCTGATCTGGGAGACTTTGGACAGTTTTAAGCTGGATTACGGCACATGAAAGAGGAAAGCACATGCGATCAATTCGGAATGCGATTCACAATCCATATGCAGCCAGCCACAGTATGGGTGTGCGGCTGCTGCTGTATTGGTTCACAATGGCGCTGCTGCTGGTGGCGGCCATCCTGTCGATCCTGATGGCTATGGGTGTGCTGTCCCACCCTGCGCGGCAGCTGGCCAGCGCCCTGGACATTCAGCAGAGAAATACATATGCAGCATTGGATGCGCAGATGGATGAGCTGACGGGGCATGGCGTGGCCATGTCGGAAAAGCTGGGCCGGGAGCTGGATGCTTTTCTCGCGGCCAAGGGCATTCCTTTTGACGCGCTCAACGACGATCCGAAAACCATCGCGGAATTGGAAAAGAGACTGTACACGCCGCTGAGCACTACGCTGAGCGCCGCCTCGTGCAGCGGAATCTTCTTCTGCCTGAACGTGACCGCCAACACGGCGCTGCCCAATGCGGACGCGCTCAGGGCGGGACTGTATCTGCGCTATTCCGGGCTTCAGCCCACGGTGGCGTCGGAGCAGGATGTGATCTGCTTCCGCGGCGCGGCGGAGGCGGCGCGGGGATTACAGATTCAGATGCATAACCGCTGGAATCCGGAACTGAATACCGCGCTGATTCCCGGCAGTAATAAGGTTGCCACCAGTCAGGTTGAGCGTCTGGCAGAGGGCAGCCTGTGGACAAAACGCACAGAGCTGCTGGATACATGGGAGCATGTGATGCTGCTGTGCGTACCGATTCTGGACGGCAGCGGCACTGTGCGTGGGCTTTGCGGTATGGAGATCAGCGACCTCTATTTCAGCCTTTCCCACGACACTGTGTCCAGCAGCTATGGCAATATGCTGACCCTGCTGGCGCCGATTGACGGCGACACTCTCAATCTGTCGGGGACTATGCTGGGCGCTACCAACGGCTCGCGCCTGACGGCCGAGGGGACGCTGCATATCAAGCCGGGGAAATACTATACCATCTATACCGATGGCAAGGAGTCCTATCTGGGGCGGCACCGGCTGCTGGATGCTGTTACCTCGGATGGCATTCCGCTTGCCGCGGTGACGCTTGTAACGGCCAACACCTTCCGCAGCTATGAGCGCGGGTCACAGTTCGCGTGGTTTTTGGGTTCGGTGCTCTTTTTGCTGGCGATGCTGGTTGTGGCAACCGTGCTGTCCCGCCGCTTTGTCAAACCAATCAATGAAAGTCTTGCGGCGGTCAGGGACAATCCAACAGAGGTGGTGGCATCCGGTATTTCGGAGATTGACGAGCTGCTGACCATGATCCGGGAGCGGCCGGTGGGTGCGCTGCCACCTGATGTGGAGGCGCGGCTGCGCGACTTCACGGAGAGAGCAAATACGCTGACTGGTACGGAACGCACCATCCTGCAATACTATATGGATGGTTATACCGTCAAGGATATTCCCGAGTTGGCACGCATCAGCGCCAGTACTGTAAAGACTCATAACCGCAATCTGTACCGAAAGCTGGGGGTGGATTCGTTCGATGAGCTGAAGGTATATATTGAGCTGTTTGCCAGCTGCGGCCGCAGCGGTGAGCTGCTGAACAGATCATAAAGATGATGAACAGAGTGCACAAACTGATGCGATTCGGATTGTGCACTCTGTCTACGCCTAAGGGTGATTTTGGCGGTTGCAGGTAAAATTCACCCTTAGGGTAATAGACATTTTAAGTAAAAATTGCTAAAAAGTATATATACCTGTATATATACTTCGGACATAAGAACGGCAGAAAAGAAACGGCGATGTAGGCAAGGAGGGAACCGGAATGCGCCGCATCATTAAAGCGTCCATGGAGGATATATCTTCTATGGAGAGATTTCAGTTTTCATTGCGCTGCGCTGTATGCGGCTTCCTCTGGGAGAGCCAGCCGGTGCGCTTTTCCAAGGCGGGAATGCAGCCGGAGAGCGAGGGAAAGCGCGTGATTTTCCAGGCGCTGTACCAGCGTGAACGGGAGGATGCCTTTGAGCGGGCCGCAACGGAGGCAATGGAGTATTTCAGCCTGTGCCCGATCTGCAAGCGGCTGGTTTGTGACCGCTGCTTCCTTTTGGGGGAGGATATCGACCTGTGTACCGACTGTGCGGCGTTTTTGCAAGAGCACGGCGAGCCGGTGGAAGGTCTGTCCGCGGAAAACAGATGATAAAGGGAGTCGGCACAGATGAAGCGGAGATACTGGATAGGAGGTGTACTGCTGGTCATGATGCTGTGGGGAATGATGGGCTGCGGCAGGGCGGAGGCTCCACCGGCCGGCCAGATGGTGGACGGCCCCGGTATGATGTATACGCCGGAGGATCAGAGTCCCTTTGCGGGGTCGTGGCAGAGCCGGGATGGTACCATCATATTAGAGGTGGAGAGCCGGGGGCAGTTTGAGGCGTCCGGCATACAGGTGTTTGTGAACGGTGAGCCGGACTTCGCATCTGACGCATGGGTGTACAAAACCGGGAATGTAAAGCTGACGCAGGAGCATAAGGATATTCTCATGACGGGCACCTTCGACAATCTGACATTCAGCCATGCGGAAGACGCCTTCCGCATCCGGTACAGCGATGGCAGCGGCCATAGATGGCTGACAAAGGACGGCGCGGCGTGCGGCGAGGAGGACGTGATCTTCTCCACGGAGTCGAAAACGCCGCTATCTAAGGAGTGGAGCTGCCCCAACTGTGAGACAAAGAACGAGGGTAAATTCTGTACCAACTGCGGTATCCGGCAGCCCTTCTGCTGCAAAAGCTGCGGCTGGCAGCCGACAAATGAGAAGATTCCTGTTTACTGTCCTGAATGCGGCAGCCGTCTCAAGTGAGACGTACCGATATGCGAGAAGGCACCCATGAAAAACGATCAGGAATGATGATTGGAGGGTGATGCCTATGAAATGGCGGCTTTGGATAGGAGGTGTATTGCTGTTGGCGGTGCTTTGGGGAACGATGGGCTGCGGTGAAACACGGGAACAGGGCGGCGACCATATGGTGGACGGCCCCGATATGGTATATACACCGGAGGATCAGTCCCCCTTCGCGGGAACATGGCAGAACGCCGACGAAAGTATTGTTCTGGAGATTGAGGGCATCGGGCAGCTTGAAGCGTCCCGCATGAATCTGACGGTCGATGGAGTGGTAAAGCTTACGTCTGATATGTGGGTGTACAAGACCGGTTATGTAAAGCTGACGGAGGGATACAATGACGTCTTGCTGCCGGAGCCCTTTCAGCTTCTGGAATTCTTTCATTCGCTGGACGCCTTTTGCCTGTACACCACCGAAGGAGAGACCTTTATGCTGGCAAGGCCCGGCGTGGAGTCCCCCGGCGTGGAGTCCCAGAGAATTCTCTCCTTCAGGCACTGAAAAACATGCATGAGGAAAGCCCTCAGAATATCGCTAAGTAGCCCTGTCCCTCCTGCGGACAGGAGAGTCTGAGAAATTTTGCTCCGAATGCGGTCATCGCCTCAAGTGAGACGTGCCAATATAGAGAAAGATAACACAGAAATACCGAAAAACAGGAGGAAAAAATGATGAAAAGAGCGAGAAAACTTGCGGCGCTGCTTCTGGCGTTGGTGATGGCACTGACGCTGGCGGCCTGCGGCGGCAAGGGCGGCAGCAAGACAAACCCCGCTGTGGGCAAGTACATGGGCGAGGCTGTTTTGTCCTTTGACGAGTGGATACCCATGGAGGATGTTTACGATCTGGGCGAGAACTACATTGAGCTGAAAGAGGACGGTACGGGCTGCTTTATGCTGGACGGCGACCCGACGACCATCGAGTGGAAGCTGGGTAAGGATGGCGCCCTGACGCTGGACAGAGACGGATCGGTCTGCAACTGCACGCTGAAGGACGGCCTGATTATGGTGAACGACTACTTCGGCTTTGATCTGCAGCTGACCTTCCGCAAGGGTGAGGGTAATATCAGCGGTACCAGCGGAAACACCGGTGCGGATGAGATGTCTCTGGATGACTTCGCCGCAGTGTACGGCGGCGACTGGCACGGCATGGCCGGTCTCACGGACGCCACCGGCGACTTTGAGGAACTGAACGATACCGCCCACGAGATTTTGGCGCGTCTGGTCTTTGACGGCAACGGCGGCTGCGAGGTCTGGCTGGCCATGTATCTGGAGGGCGAGAACGACTTCAATTTCGCCAACACCTATGTCCGCGTGGTGCCCGATGACGATACCGGTCTGGATCTGCGGGGTGAGTTCATGGGCGGCGAGATGCAGGACGGTATCCTGTCCGTGGATGAGACCGGCGCCCTGTATGTCAGCTGCGAGGTGGATTCCGACCTGGTAGACGGTTCTATCAGCCTGCTGGCGAACCTGCGCCATCTGGACGACGAGAACTGGACGGACGAGGATTACATTCCCATGCCCGAAAGCGCGGTGGAGTACTATCGCGGCAAGACCTTTATGGAGATCGCCAATACCTATCAGATTGACACCAGTCTGATCCCCGATGACGGCAGCGGCGATACCACCTCTGTTCCCCCGGCTGGCGGCAGCGACAACGGTGGCCTGCCGGAGAACTATCCCTTTGAACGGACTACCACCAACTGTCAGGGTGAGTACGGCAAGTCTAATCCCGATGCCACCGGCCGGGCGGATCTGCCCACCATGCAGAAGGTGCGTCAAGAGCTGTGGGATATGAGCTCCTCCAAGTCCTCGAAATTGACCTATGACGACATCAAGGCCATGCTGGGCGGCGAGGATGGCATTCCCCATACCGGCATGGATGAGAGGAGCTGGAACAGTGAAAAGCACGCCTACGGCTGGTTCAACGGCGAAGGTGACTACTATGTGCTGTACTTCGTGGTGCGTGACGGCGACGAGTACTACACGGCCGCTAGCTTCTCCAGCAGCGTGAGAGGCGACAGCTGACGAACGGTACGGAAATCAGAGAAAGGAAGGCAGAAATATGCAAGTAACGTTGAACGCGCTGCCCGCTTCGCTGGCAGAATTCCGGAACCTGTCCCTGAAAACCCCGGATGAGGTGGTGGCGGGCTTCCTGTGTGCATTGAACCTGTATGTAAAAAATCCCAACGAAGGTGTGGAGGCTATGAACCTCCTGCGGGGGCCCCGACCCATGACTCCCTATGACAGCCAGTTCCTGCGGGATCGTCTGCGGGGCAAGGAGTATCTGCCGCTGGCGTACTTCGCCGGGGCCACTCCCCAGAACAGCTACGTTCCCACGCAGCCCTATGTGCTGAACGTACTGGCTGACCCCCGTCCGCAGGACATTGAACCGGGCTATCTGCGGGTATTTATCGCCACGCCCGGCGCGGACTCCCCCCGGCCTATCAAGCTGCGGCAGAAGCCCTCCACCGGCGAATGGTTCCTGTGGGAGTATTCCAGCCCTCTCAGCGGCATCCGCATCCCGGCCGCTCAGGATCCATGGGCTTAAAACCATGAAGCGGCGATGGATCGCGCTGGCGCTGCTTCTGGCGCTGGCGGTGAGCCTGACGGCCTGTCAGGTGGAGTTTATCCCCCACGGGCAGCCGGAGAACAACGGCGACACCACGATAGACACACCGCCCCTGTCCGGCGACAACAACGATGTGGCAGATCCGGTGGACGGCGTTGACCCGGTGGGGAATGTGGAGTCCGATGACGATGATGATTACTGGGGCGACATAGGCTTCGGCAGCTTCTCCTACTCCCATCCCGATGCTGTTTACGCGGGCAAGCGGGAGTATCTGGATGGGACATGGGTCGGAACTTCGGTCGAGACGGCGGACGGGAGGATACCGCTGGAGACAGTGGGCGAGTCCTTGATGCTGACGTTCATGAGCGCCGATGGCGTGACCGACTTTATGGGCGAGGGCGTATGGAGCATGGGATGCCAGTACGACGCCACCTACTCCAACGGCGAACGTGAAACGTTGAACGAGCTGTATGTGAAGTTCCTCGGCGGCCCCATGTATCACGACTGCGGCAATCAGGACTGGTTCGCAGCGCTGGGCGGCGGCCCGAAGGGTGTTGAGTTCAACGTGACCGTGATCGACAACAACTATCTGGAGCTGCGCCGCTTCGGAGAGGGCCCGCATCAGATGTGGATCGTCTACTGCGAGCGGTCGGACGGCCTGTGGTGGAACGGCCATTGGTGGAACGAGGATTAACAAATCATTCATAGATAGAAATTATTACAAAGAAAAGGAGATTACATAACTATGGGACTGATTAAAGCGGCATTGGGCAGCGCAGGCGGCGTACTGGCTGACCAGTGGAAAGAGTACTTTTATTGCGAGTCACTGCCTGAGAACGTCATGGCTGTTAAGGGTCAGAAGCGCACCTCCGGCCGCAGCAGCAACACCAAGGGCAGCGACAATATCATCTCCAACGGCAGCGTCATCGCCGTGGCCGACGGCCAGTGCATGATGATCGTGGATCAGGGCCGCATCGTGGAGGTCTGCGCCGTGCCCGGCGAGTTTACCTACGATATGTCCACCGAACCCTCTCTGTTTACCGGTGAGTTTAAGGAGAGCGTCCGTGCTGTCATCGACAGCATGACCACCCGCTTCACCTTCGGTGGTGAGGCTCCCAAGGATCAGCGTGTCTATTACTTCAACACCAAGGAATTGATCGGAAACAAGTATGGCACTGCCAATCCCGTGCCCTTCCGCGTGGTGGATCAGCGGGCCGGTATCGACATTGATGTGGGCATCCGCTGCTTCGGCGAGTACAGCTATCACATCTGCAATCCCGCCCTGTTCTACACCAATGTGTGCGGCAACGTGGCGGAGGCATATACCCGCGACAAGCTGGACAGCCAGCTGAAAACCGAACTGCTGACGGCGCTGCAGCCCGCCTTCGCCAAGATCGGCGAAAACGGCATCCGCTACTCCCAGCTGCCCGGCCACACCATGGAGCTGGCCGACGCCCTGAATGAGGTCCTCAGCAAGAAGTGGCGCGACCTGCGGGGTATCGAGATCGTTTCCTTCGGCGTATCCAGTGTGACGGCCGACGAGGAAGACGAGAAGATGCTCAAGGAGCTGCAGCGGAACGCGGCCTTCATGGATCCCACCCGCGCTGCCGCCCATCTGGTGGGCAGTCAGGGCGACGCCATGAAGATGGCGGCTTCCAACACGGCTGCCGGCCCTGCCATGGCCTTTATGGGCATGGGAATGGCCGGTCAGGCCGGCGGCATGAACGCCCAGAACCTGTTCGCCATGGGTCAGCAGCAGGCCGCCCAGCAGCCTGTACAGCAGGCCGCTCCCGCCGGCTGGACCTGCTCCTGCGGCCACGGCGGCAACACCGGCAAGTTCTGCGCCGAGTGCGGCCAGCCCAAGCCCGCCCCCGCCGGCGAGTGGAAGTGCGCCTGCGGCGCGGTGAACACCGGCAAATTCTGCGCCGAGTGCGGCCAGCCCAAGCCTGCCAGCGACGAGTGGACGTGTGCGTGCGGAACGGTCAACAAGGGCAAGTTCTGCGCCAATTGCGGCACGCCTCGCCCCTGACGGTGAAAAAGGTGATGATCGGCCTCCTTGCGCTGGCGCTGGCAGGTGTGCTGACGGTGGGCGGCGTGCGGCTCTATCGCTATCTTGTGACCGACCGGATCATGGATGGTGACGGTATGATGAACGAGTTTGCAAACGCCTTTCGAGATGGTGACACGCTGAAGAGCATCCACTGGTCGCAGAGTGCTTCGTGCTACGACGACTGTTTCCGCTTTGATTTGGAGGAGACAGACGGTGCGTATACCATCTCCGGGTGGTGCATCGACACCGAGGGCAGCCGAGAAAGGGTCGAGCGGATAGACGCGCCCCTGACATCGGAGCAATGGGCTGAGGTGGAGACGTGCCTTCGGGAGAACTGGCATCAACCGCCCAGAGCCTTGCCAGAGGGGGTGTCTGTCCTTGACGGGACGGAGAGCTACCTCCACATCACCAGCCAGAGAGAGGACGAGATTCTCACGGCAGAATACAACGGTGAGTATGAGGACGCCCTGAGGACGCTCCTGTGGGAGCTCCTTACAGGTACCTCCGAGGAATATGCTCCGGCAGAGGAAGATTAAGCACACCGTACCCAGCCGCCCTATCAGCCTCAGGCGTAGGTGAGCCATTCTCCCAATTTCTACCCATTATGCGGCGTGAAGCGCGGTGGCAAAAGATTCTGTCTGGATTGGGCAACAACCCTGTGACAACAAATCACATTAGTCGGCAAGCACACTGCCAGCCGGCGATGTCGTTAGGAAAGGAGAACGCAATGTACGATTATTCCGATTATTACGATTATTACGATTACAGCAGTACCCCGGCCTTTAACCCGCTGCCCACCATTATCTCGCTTGTCCTGTGCGTGTTTGTTCTGGTGTGCATGTGGATTATCTTCCGGAAGGCCGGTAAGCCCGGCTGGGCGGCCATTGTTCCCTTCTACAATCTCTATGTGCTGTTTGATATCACTTGGGGCAGCGGTATGCGCTTCCTGCTGATGCTGATCCCCCTCTATAACATCATTCTGGGTATCCAGACACAGATTCGGCTGGCCAAGGCATTCGGCAAGGGCGGTGGCTTTGCGGCGGGACTGATTTTCCTGCCCTATGTTTTCCTGCCCCTGCTGGCTTTCGGCAAAGGAACGTATCAGGGCGTTCCTATCAAGGCAGCCCCTTATCAGAACAATCCCTACCAGAACAACCCCTATCAGAATAATCCCTATCAGCAGGGCGGCTATTCCCAGCAGCCTCATCAGCCCTATCAGAATCCCTATTCCCAGCAGCCCCAGTACAACGCACCTCAGCAGGGCTATCAGCAGCCGCAGCAGCCCCAGTACAATGCTGCACCCCAGCAGGGGTATCAGCAGCCGCAGCAGCCCCAGTATGCCGCGGCCCCCCAGCAGCCGCAGTATGCTGCGCCGCAGCAGCCCCAGCAGTATACAGCGCCCCAGCAGCCACAGCAGCCTGCGGCACCCCAGCAGCCACAGCAGCCTGCCCCTCAGCAGCCTATCCCCCAGCAGCCGGAGGCGGAGACCCGCACTTCCACTTTTTGCCCCAGCTGCGGAGCGAAGAGCAGCGGTGAGAAATTCTGCCAAAACTGCGGTGCCCCTTTGCGCTGATCCTTCCTGCCATAGTTGGACGGAATAACAAATGACGATGCAAAAAGAAAGGAAACTTATTATGAAAAAATCGATTGCGCTTATGTTGGCCGTGTTGATGACGCTGTCCCTTGCTGCTTGCGGCGGTGGTGGCGGCAGCAGCGATAAGGGCGGCGCTCTGCCCGGCATTGATATGAAATCCACGGATATACAGGCCGTGACCTCTGACAGAGCAACGCTGGAAGTGCTGAACGAGACATTCTTCACCTATCTGGGCGGCCTGAACTACTTCACCGAAGGTGATGCGCAGTCGAAGCTGACCTATGCGGATCTGAAGGAGCATATCGGTGTGGATTGCTCTGAGTACCAGTATGATGAGGAGTACCAGCGCGGTGTATACACCTGGTACGCCGCCGAGGATGAGGCGTGCTGCCTGTCCCTGTTCTTCGGTGACAACGGCAAGCTGATTGCTGCCGGCGCGTACAACCTCAGCCTTTGATTGCCCCTGATTAATCGTATAAATATCTGAACGCCATTTTCCACGGGAGCGGCCCAAAGCCGCTCCCGTAGCGGAAAGGAGAAAGTAATGGCATCCCAAATTACCAACTATAAATGCCCGGCATGTACCGGCCCCCTGCATTTTGTGGGGGCATCCGGTATGCTGGAATGCGATTTCTGCGGCGCGAAATATGACGTGGCGCAGATTGAAGCTCTCTATGCAGAGAAAGAGGCTAAGGCCGTGGCTGCCACGGAGCAGGCCAACGCCAAGGCGGAACAGAACCGCCAGAAAATAGCGGAGATGGAGGCACAGGGCTGGGATACCTCCAGCCTCAGCAGTGACTGGGGCACGGAGGCCGACGGCATGAAGGCCTATTCCTGCCCCAGCTGCGGCGCGGAGCTGATCTGCGACGCCTCCACCGCCGCCACCTCCTGCCCCTACTGCGGCAATCCCACCGTGGTACCGGGCCAGTTCAGCGGTGCGCTGAAGCCGGACTTCGTAATCCCCTTCAAGCTCAGCAAGGAGGATGCGGTGGCCGCCCTGAAGAACCACTATAAGGGCAAGCCCCTGCTGCCCAAGGCCTTTACCAACGGCAATCATATCGAGGAGGTCAAGGGCGTGTACGTCCCCTTCTGGATGTTTGACGGACAGGCGGAGGGTACTGTGGACTACGAGGGCCATATTACCCACGTCTACGAAAGCGGCGACTATGAGATCACCGAGGTGGAGCACTACGACGTGCGCCGCGGCGGCTCCATCGCCTTTGAGAAGGTGCCGGTGGACGCATCCAGCAAGATGCCTGACGACCACATGGACTCCATCGAGCCTTACAACTATAAGGATCTGCGAGCCTTTTCCACGGCGTATCTGCCGGGCTTCCTGGCGGACAAGTACGACGTGACCGTGGAGCAGAGTCAGGAGCGGGCGGACGGACGCTGTGCTGCCTCGCTGGAGGGTGCGCTGCGCCGCACCACCACGCAGTACGATACCTGCATCACCAAGGGCAAGGATATCCGGCTACGCCGCGGTAAGGTGCACTATGCGCTGCTGCCGGTTTGGATGCTGCACACCAAATGGAACGACAAAGATTTTCTCTTTGCCATGAACGGACAAACCGGCAAGCTGGTGGGTGACCTGCCTACGGACATGGGCAAGTTCTGGGCCATCTTCGCCGCCATCGCCGTACCGGTAAGTGCCATTGCGGCGGCGATACTGATGCTGATGTAAGGAGGGCGGCTGAGATGAAAAAAAGAATTCTGACATATCTGCTGGCCCTGCTGGCAGTGCTGACGATGCTGGTTCCCACATGGGCGGAGCAGACTGAGGATGACCTCTTCATTTATGACACGGTGGGCCTGCTGGACGAGGACGAGTGGCTGGAGCTGGAGATGATGGCCGACGAGATCTCGTGGCGGTATAACTGCGGCGTGTACATTGTCACTGTGGATGACTATGAGGACTACAACAGCGATATCCACTATGCGGCGGTGGCCATCTATGACGGCAACGACTTTGGTATCGGCGAAAACCGCGAGGGCATCATGCTGATGCTAAGCATGTACGACCGGGACTACGATCTGTTCGTCCGTGACGGCGGCACTGCCGAGTACGCAGTCAACAAATATGGACGCCATCAGATGACGGAGGTCTTCCTGGACAACTTCGCCGACAATGACTGGAAAGGTGGCTTTGAGGACTATCTGTCCGCCTGCGACGAATATCTGGACCGTGCCGAGCAGGGACACCCTGTCCGCAAGCCGCTGATGAAGGTGCTGCCTATGGCACTGGGTATCGGCGTGGTGCTGGCGATAGCGGTGTGCCTGTTCCTGAAGAGCAAAATGAAGACCGTCCGTCAGGGCGCAGAGGCGGATGCCTATGTGACCGCCGAGGGCCTGAACCTGACGGAGCAGTATGACCGCTATACCCACACCACGGAAACCCGCCGAAAGATCTCTAATGACAGCGACAGCGGCAGCAGCGATCACTCCGGCGGCGGCGGCTCCAGTACAAGCGGTAAGTTCTAGTACTACGCAACGGAAGGAGGAAGCGATGAAAAAGAACCTCATTCTCTGTCTGCTGCTGGCTCTGGCGATGATGGTATCGCTGACAGCATGCCAGGTAGAAATTCCCGGCATTGGAACCGTGAATATCAACGACGGCAGCACAGGCGGCAATGCGGGCGGCGATAATACGATCCATACGGGAAGCGACAATGATGAATCCCTTGCCTTGCTGCGGAAGAGCATGGCAGAGGTGCCGGACTATATCTTCGCGGCGGCCTATATCAGCAGCGCGGCAGGCGGCCCGGACGATTTTGAGCTTCCGATACAGGAATGGGTGAGTAAGGCGGCGCCGGAACTGTGCGCCCAGTATCCCTTCGTTCGGAATATTCCCCGTGAGCGGGTGGTGGGCAGCGGCGGCAGCCTGTTCTGTGTGGTGCCCCGTGACCCCAACGCATCTGTGGTGGTGAACCGCATCCAATGGAATGAGAAGGCCGGTGGCTACGATAACGTCGAGGTACTCTACCGCAGCGAGAGCGGCGAGCCGTTTCTGGTGTTTGCCTGCGCCGACATGGGGGAGGCGACCGATCCCGACACCGAGGTGATCGTGACCAACAGCGGAGAAGAGCCCCTGAAATGGTATCCCTACTACGGTATAGTGGCGCTGCCCTATTCCCCTGAGGACGGCCGTGAGCTGGGTTACGACTTTACCGTTTACACCGGAAACGACAG
>OIZQ01000451.1_pt1 | contig 22321 bp, 27 predicted proteins | sample 1588491 | NCBI WGS metagenome assembly OIZQ01 (sample SAMN03283262) | human gut metagenome | biome: human-associated habitat; material: feces | host: Homo sapiens | place: USA | collected 2013
GGCGTTCTTTCCCCCATTTCTTTCGCTGCTGAAAGAAATGGGGCCGCCGGAGGCAAAAAAAAGAGACGGACGCTTCAAAGCGTCCGTCTCTTTTTTCTTTCCGCTTATGCCACGAAATTCCTGATCTCCACCACAGCTGCCACGATACAGAACAGCCCGAACGCGAAGATGAGCGTGCCGCCCACCTTCTTTTTCTCCTTGAGCTGGAACATGATGGAGCCCACCAGCAGCATGCTGGCCGCCAGCAGGATCATACTCAGTCCCGGCACATACAGCACATTCAGCTTTCGCAGCGCCCACAGCAGCATGGCCAACGCCAGCAGCCCAATGGACACATTTTTCTTCGTATTCATCGACATCTTCTCTACCTCCCTGACGGCCCTGACCGTCCCTCTCAGTGTATCGCATCCGCCGCCGGAGCGCAAGCCCTCTCCCGCAGCGATCTGCCCTTCAGTACCGCCGCCACGGTCTTGGCGTCCGTCAGCGTCCCGTCCATGCACTGCCGCACCGCTTCCTCGAACGGCACCCGCAGCACCTCCAGGAACTCATCCTCATCCGGATGGGTCTCCCCGAACGTCAGGTCCTCCGCCATATAGAGATACAGCGTCTCTCCGTAGCACCCCGGCGACGCGATGAGCGCCCCCAGCTCCGTCCATCGTCCGGCCTCGGCGCCGATCTCCTCCTTCAGCTCCCGCTGCGCCGTGAGGAACGGCTCCTCGCCGGTCTCCCGCTTGCCCGCAGGGATCTCCGTCAGCACCCGCTCAAAGGCGTACCGGTACTGCCGCACCAGCACCACGCGGTCCTCCCCATCGATGGCCAGGATACCCACGCCGCCCGGGTGCTCTACCACCTCGCGGCTGCTCTCCTTCCCGTTGGGCAGGCGCACCGTGTCCTGCCGCACCCGAATGATGCGGCCGCGGAACACCTCCCGACTGTCAATGGTCCTCTCCGTCAGATCCATGCCGTACACTCCTCTCGCCGTTTTTCCGCAGTATACCACACCCCGCGGCAAAAAGCCAGTCCCATGATCCTCTTGCGTCCCGCCGCGGGATGTGCTATACTATATGAATCAGCCCACAGGGAAAGGAGGTCCTCCCATGGAAAAGTCCGGCGTCAAGATCGCCGCCCAGAACCGCAAAGCGTTCCACGACTATTTTGTGGAGGACCGCTACGAGGCCGGCATCGAGCTGTTCGGCACGGAGGTCAAATCCATCCGCGCCGGCACGCTGAACCTGAAGGATTCCTTCTGCGTCGCCAAGGACGGCGAGATCTATGCGTACAGCCTCCACATCTCCCCCTATGAGCAGGGCAACATCTTCAACCGCGACCCCGACCGTCCCAAGCGCCTGTTGCTGCACAAGCGGGAGATCCGCAAGCTCCACGCCCTGCAAAAACAGGATGGTTACGCCCTGATCCCCCTGTCCGTCTACTTCAAAAACTCCCGCGTGAAGGTGGAGCTGGGCCTGTGTAAGGGTAAGAAAACCTACGATAAGCGGGATGCCGTGGCCAAGCGGGATGCCAAACGGGAGATGGACCGCGCCATGCGGGAAAAGAACCGCGGCTGATACCACCTTATATTTTGCAGAAACGAGGACACTGTTATGGCCAATCCTATCGTCACCATCGAGATGCAGGACGGCGGCATCATCACCTGCGAGCTGTATCCCGACATCGCACCCCAGAGCGTGTATAACTTCATCTCTCTGGCCAACGCCGGCTTCTACAACGGTCTGATCTTCCACCGCGTCATCCCCGGCTTCATGATCCAGGGCGGCTGCCCCGACGGCACCGGCATGGGCGGCCCCGGCTACTGCATCAAGGGTGAGTTCGCCGCCAACGGCGTCAGCAACGACCTTCGCCACACCCGCGGCGTCCTCAGCATGGCCCGCGCACAGGCCATGGACTCTGCCGGCAGCCAGTTCTTCATCATGCACAAGGACGCCCCCCATCTGGATGGGCAGTACGCCGCCTTCGGCTGCGTTATGAACGGCATGGACGTGGTGGACCGCATCGCCAATCAGCCCCGCAACATGATGACCAACAAGCCCCAAAAGGACCAGATCATCGCCAAAGTCACCGTGGACACCCACGGCGAGACGTATCCGGAGCCGGAGAAGCTGGCAGACCCCTTCCGCAGATAATTTTCGCATTTCACGGCATTTATCAATTTTTTCACAGCGTTTGCACCGGCGGGGAGCATCCCCTCCCCGCTGTCCCATACGGGGCTGTACCGGTTTCGACGGGGGTGTGGAGGCTGGATAAGCGGGCGGCGGCGCCTGACCGCCATAAAACGGGCAATTTAAAATTAACTGACAACACTAACACTGTTGCCGTCGCTGCTTAAGCAGTGACCGTCTGAACCAGAGAGGCCACCGGCTGGGGAAGGCGTCGTTAAGGTGGCGTCCGTGAGGCGGGTAAGAGTTGCCCCGCCCATGCATCATGACTCTACTGAACTGCAAAGTCTGTCCGGTGTCTTTGCAGGGAGGGAATGCTGAAACCTGACTGCGCCCGGAGAAAGTCCTGTCAAAGTGCTTTCGGACAGGGGTTCGACTCCCCTCAGCTCCACCAAACAGGTATCGGACGAACGCCTATTTCTTCAGCGGTGGTTTCGCCGTGAAGTGTTCGCTCTGATCCGCAACAGAAAAGCGCCGTCTTGGAAACGATTCCAAGGCGGCGCTTTTTGCTGCATATCATTCTGTTGGACATACTCCTGGTGTTCTGGCGGGATATGCGCCCGGATCGCGCTGTACTGGCTGAATCGTCCGTGCAGCCGGGAAAGGGAACAGCTCCGGTTTCCACCGCAGAAGGCCTCCACAGCGGCTCTGGCGAGCCGGACATCTGCCTTCTGCCTGATGTATTCAAAGGGAACGGAGTAGTTTATGCGCTCCACAAATCATACGCCCAGCGGATCGTTGTGGCCGGATAGATATTGCAGCCGCCGAAATGCCGCCCGGAATGTATGAGTCCCCCGCTCAGGTAAACAGCGGCAGGATTTTCCGGATAAGCTCCACGCAGCCATCCTCGCCCAGCTGCTCGGAGTCCAGCGACAGATCGTACCCCGCGGCGTCCCGCCATTCCTCGCCGGTATAGACCTTTTCCGCGGCGGAAAGCATCTCCTTCCAGCCGATGCGCTCATCCGCCGCGCCGAAAAGGCGCTCGTGGATGCCGCTGACCTCCGATGCCTTGCGCAGCAGATCCCGGTCATAATACGGGATATTCAGCTGTTGGGACAGCTTGCGGGTAATGTCGTGGCCGCCGCTGCCGGTCTCTCGGGCAACCGTATGGAGTTGGCGGGTACGGACTGAAGGTCCGTGCCGTCCAGCGTGATGGAGCCGGAGGCGGAACGCAGCAGCCCGGAGATGGCATGCAGCGTGGTGGTCTTGCCCGCGCCGTTGGGGCCGATGAGGCCCATCAGCTCGCCGGAATAGATGGAGAGGTTAAAATCCTGCACAGCGTGCAGCCCTCCGAAGGAAATGCCCAGATGCATGGTCTCCAGCACCGGCTTTTTTGTTGTTTCAGACATGGCGCTTGGCCTCCTTCTGTACGGATCTGCCCTCGGAGCGGGCGGTACGCCACGCCCGGAGCTTGGCGGGCCACCGGGGAATATCGCACAGAGCAAATTCCCTGCTGCCCATGATACCTCTGGGGCGGAACATGATCACGATGACCAGCGCGATAATTTTCTTCGTTTTCATCTTCATCAGAATGCCCTCCTTGTTTCGATTTTGGTCTGAATAAACAGAAAAGGCGTGTGTCCGGACTATCCCGGTCACACGCCTTTTTGTTGCGTTTTGTCGTAAGCGCAAATTCAGAGTTTGTCAATCGCCATCACTCTACAAAATATTCCGCCGAATCATATACACATTTGGTACATCAAACGATTTTTCGGCACAACGGACAAGCACGCGCAGAATCCTCCGTATGCAGACAAGTGTCTTTTTATGAAATTTGTGCAGCGGGGACAAATCGGATGTCCAAATTCCATCTTTCTTTCACATTTCGATTGGTTCTTCGCGCCTTTGCCCACCTTCGCCCCGATAGGCCGTGACCGCCTCGATGGCCTCCTCCGCTCCGGACCTCCTCGCCCAGCGGTAAACCAGCCAGAAAATACGGGACACGCCCTGCGTATCCCGTATTTTCTGGCTGGTATTCATTCTCCCCCGCACTGCTGCCAGCGCCAGGCGTCGCGGCACATATCCTCAAGCGACCGCCGCGCCCGCCAGTGCAGCACCTGCGCCGCCTTCTCCGTTCCGGCGTAGCACACCGCCGCATCGCCGGCCCGCCGCCCCGCCATCACGTAAGGCACCGTCACGCCGGTGGCCTGCTGGAAGGCGTCGATGAGCTCCAGCACGCTGGTGCCGCGGCCGGTGCCCAGATTGAACACCTCCGCACCGGTGTGCTCCTGCGCGTAGGCCAGCGCCGCCGCGTGCCCCTCCGCCAGATCCATCACGTGGACATAGTCCCGGATGCAGGTACCGTCCGGCGTGGGATAGTCGCTGCCGAACACGCTGAGCTTTTCCCGTATCCCCGCCGCCACCTGGGTGACATAGGGCATCAGGTTGTTGGGCACGCCGTTGGGCCGCTCCCCGATGCGCCCGCTCTCATGAGCGCCGATGGGGTTGAAGTACCGCAGCAGCACCACCGACAGCTCCGGCTCCGCCGCAGCCGCGTCCCGCAGGATCTCCTCAATAAAATACTTCGTCCTTCCGTAGGGATTGGTACACTGCCCCACCGGCATGTCCTCCGTCAGCGGCGAGGGGCTCTCCCCGCCGTACACCGTGGCGGAGGAGCTGAACACCAGCCTCCTGCACCCGAACTCCGCCATGACCTCCAGCAGTGTCAGCGTGGTATCCAGATTGTTGCGGTAGTACTTCACCGGCTTGCGCACCGACTCCCCCACCGCCTTGAAGCCCGCGAAATGGATGACCGCGTCAATACTGTGGGCCGCGAACACGGCCCGCATGGCCTCCCGATCCGCCGCGTCCACGCGGCACACCGCCATTTTCCGTCCCGTGATCTCCTCCAGCCGCCGCGGCACGTCCGGACTGCTGTTGGAGAAATCATCCGCGATCACCACGTCGTACCCCGCAGCGGCGCAGGCCGCCGCCGTGTGCGACCCGATGTAACCGGCCCCGCCGGTCAGCAGTATCGCCATCGCATACATCCCCCTTTCTTCGATATTCCCATGATACCGTGGTCCATGTCCCCTGTCAAGAAACGCCTTTGGGCGCAAACGGTAAATTGTTACTTTTTTTCACTTGCAAAAGTGAAAAATTATAGTATCATTATGACACGCGCCGCACTCTGCTGGACGGAGGCGGCAGCAGGAGGTAACATAATGAATCAAGAAACGAAGCGCACGAAACTTTCCGTGCACGATCTGGTACAGCTGTCTGTACTGATCGCCATCATGCTGCTGTTGGAGCTGACGGGCCTGGGTATGATCAAGACCGCGGGCCTGGAGATCACCATCATGCTGGTACCGGTCATTGTGGGAGCCATCGTCATGGGTCCCGCCGCCGGTGCCCTGCTGGGCGGTGTATTCGGCCTCATCAGCTTCTGGGAATGCTTTGGCAAGAGCGCCTTTGGCGTGGTGCTGATGGGCATCAACCCTTTTCTCACCTTCCTTGTCTGCGTACCCACCCGCATCCTGGCGGGCTGGATCTGTGGTCTGGTGTTTCAGGCGCTGCGCAAGGTGGATAAGACCCGCCTGTTGTCCTTCGGCGCCGCCGGCCTGTCCGGTGCGCTGTGCAACACGCTGTTCTTCATGACCACCCTGTGCCTGTGCTTCTACAACACCGACTTCATTCAGGGCTTTGTGCAGGCTATGGGCAGCGCCAACGCCTTCCTGTTCGTCATCGCCTTTGTGGGTATCAACGGTCTGGTGGAGGCCATCGTGTGCTTCTTCACCGGCGCCGTCATCGCCAAGGCTGTGGTGTTCAGCAGCGGCAAGCTGGCTGCCCGCCGCACCGCTGTACAGAACGGAAAGTGAGGTAGAGCGCTATGATCCTCGCGCTGGATATTGGCAACACCCATATCGTCCTGGGCTGCATGGAGGGCCGGCGCATCCGCTATCTGTGCCGCATGGCCACCAACCGGCTCACCACCGGCGCGGAATACGCCGTCACCATCAGCCGCCTGCTGGAGTTCGGCCATATCGCGCCTGACGCCTTTGACGGCGCCATCATCTCCTCTGTGGTCCCCCAGGTCACCCGCTCCCTGTCGGAAGCCGTGAAAATGCTGACCGGTGTGGAGCCCATGGTGGTAGGTCCCAGCATCCGCTCCGACCTGACGGTCCGTCTGGACGACCCCGCCACGCTGGCCAGCGACCTGCTGGTGGCCGCCGTGGGCGCGCTGGACGTGTATGAGCCGCCCCTGATCCTCATCGACATGGGCACCGCCACCACCGTCACCGTACTGGATGGCGAGGGTGCGTTCCGCGGCGGGGCCATCATCCCCGGCGTGCAGCTGTCCCTGTCGGCGCTGGCGTCCCACACGTCGCTGCTGCCCGCCATCTCGCTGGATGCCCCGCCCCACGCCATCGGCACCAACACCGTGGACTGCATGAAAAGCGGCAGCATTCTGGGCGCCGCCCTGCTGCTGGACGGCATGATCGACCGCATGGAGGCCGAGCTGGGCCAAAAGACCACAGTGGTGGCCACCGGCGGTCTGGCCCGCTGCATCGTTCCCATCTGCACCCACGAGATCCTGCTCAACGAGGATCTTCTGCTCTACGGCCTCGCCGTGCTGTACGAAAAGAACCGCTGACAAAAAAAGAGGTCCCGCGTCTACGGACGCGGGACCTCTTTTTTTGCTACTCACCCAGCAGCTTGCCCCAGGTATCGCGGCCTACGATGCCGTCCGCCGCCAGACCGACAGCCCGCTGGAACCGTTTCACCGCCCCGGCGGTACCGCCGCCAAAGATACCGTCCACCGCGCCGCTGTCGCAGCCGTAGCCGTTGAGCAGGGCCTGTACGGCCCTGACGCGGCCGCCGGCGCTGCCTCTGCGCAGTACCGGCAGCAAAGACGCCGCACCGCTCTTTCTGTCCGACGCCGCTGCCGCCGGAACTGACGGAGCCGATGGTTCCGCCTCCCTGCCGTAGGCGATGGCGTCAAACGGGAAATGGGTCCCCGGACACCCCGTGGCGTTGACATCGCTGTGCCGCTGCACCGTGGTGACGCCGTACTTCTTCTTGAGATACGCCACCAGCTCCGTACCGGCCCTGCGCTGCACCGCCGGCATCTCCTCCTTGTCGAAGCTGCCCTCGAAGCACACGCCGATGCTGTCGGAATTGCTGCCTCCGGCGTGAGCGCCCACGGTGTCCTCCGGTCTGCCGCGGTACACCGTGCCGTCCTTCCGCACGAAGAAATGGTAGCCGATGCCGGACCAACCGTTGGCCAGATGCCATGCGTGGATCTGGTCGGCACTGCACGTCACCGCCGCCGCATGGTGCAGGATGATACGTCTGGTGACGCCGCGCCTGGCCAGCGTTCCGCTCCAGCGGTAGGTCTTTTCGATGATCTTCATACGCTCTCGTCCTCGCAGCTCTGACACTCCCGCTTATACTGCGCCGTGCTGATGCCCAGCAGAGCGCCCAGAAACGTAGTGACCACGGCCACGGTGCCCACCACCTGCTCGGCGTACAGCCAGCCCCAGATGCCGCTGAGTCCCCAGTACAGGGCGCTCAGCGCCGGCAGCACAATGGTCACGATCCATTTCAGGGTATCATATACCTTGTCGCTCAGTTTCATATTTCTTTCCTTTCCGGCCCTCCGGCCTGTTACATCTTATGTACCGGCAGCTTGTCAACTTCCAGCATTACCCGTCTGGCGCTGCCGTTTCCCCCCATTTTTTCGTAGGGCTCGTACAGGTATACCCGCAGGTTCTCATATTCGTCCTGGGTGATGTACCCCCGCTCCACGTAAGCCATGCCCAGATGGACGATGCGGTCGTGGGCCAGACCCACCAGCATCTTCCGCTCCGCATCGTCCTTGTCTGCCCGCCTGCCTACCAGTGCCCACAGGCCGGAGGACGCCAGTGCCGAGCCCAGCACCGCCGCCGTCAGCTGCATCCATGGTTCCACTTCACCTCACCCCTTCATATGCCCATGCTGTTGGCATAGTACATCACGCCATCGATGCTCAGCGTGCTCTGCACCGGCTCCCCGCTCATGACGGGGCGGCAGTCCGCCGCCTTGCCGGGCCGCGCCGCCGCCGTGGTGTACAGCTGCAAGTACCGCTGGCACTTCCACAGCATCTCCGCCCAGTCCGGTATCTCGTTCACCGCCCAGCTGCCGTCCGGCTCCTGATGGGCCAGCGTGGATACGCCGCCCAGCTCCAGCTTCACTGCTCTCAGGTCGATACGTCCGTCGTCCGGCACGCCGAAGCCCACCGCGCCGATGTCCTTGCTGCTCACCGTCAGTACGTTCAGCGTATTGGCCTTCAGCGTCATGCCGATGCCCGGGTCCGTCCCCGCCGCCGTCATGACGTAGGCGCTGCACGCGCCCATCACCGGCCCCGTCAGCACAGACAGCGTTGCCACCTCCGTCACCGGCCACTCCAGCTTCTGCTGGTAGTACACGCGGGTGCCGGTGCCGGACTCCTCCAGCTTCAGCACTCCGTTTCCCACTGTGGCGTAACACTGTGCTGACCGCGCCTGCCACCGGTCCACGGTGAGTCCTGTACCGCTGTACACCGTCTTGCCCCGCTGATTCACCGGCGCACCGAAATACCAGTTGTCCAGCAGATTCCGGTTCCACGGCCTCGCCTTGGCGGAGATGGCGCTGCCGCTGATGGCGATGCCCTCTCCCGCCGTGTAGGCAGGCCCCGCCGGCCCCTGGAGTCCCTGCACGCCCTGAGGCCCCTGCTCTCCCTGCGGGCCCGCAGGGCCTACATCGCCCTTGTCGCCTTTGTCGCCCTTGTCGCCCTTGGGACCGCCGCTCCCCACCGGCAGCCGGCTGGTCTGATAGCCGCCGCTCTCCTCGTTCCACAGCAGCCAGTAGCCCTCCGCCCCCGCCTTGGGTGGATGGTCCATCATCCGCTGCAGCCGCTGCTCCAGCTCCGTAAACTTGGCGGGGATCTCCGGCCACGCCGTGTCCCCCGACAGGCTCCGGGGGATGAACACCCGCACCACGGTGCTGTGCCGCTGCACCGCGCCGTCAGCCCTGGCCGTGGCCCGCAGCTGTATGGCGTACTCCCCACTCTGGGGCAGGTCCTCCCGCTGCAGCAGCACCTGTCCGCCGCCGCTGACCTGCTCCAGCGTCAGGATGTTCAGCCCGCCCTCCGGCGCCTCCATCAGCACCTCCCAGTCATACCCCTCCGGCAGCTCACCCCGGATCTCCAGCGGGACGCTGCCGCTGTCGAACTGCATGGCCACCGGCGCGCCGTCCCACGTGAGATGCCATTCCTTAAATTGGATCATGTCGCTTCCCTCCTATCGTTGGTTTCGCCTCTGCACGCCCCGCGGCCCTTTGCCGCACGCTGGCATGCAACGCGCCCCGGAACCTTTTTCCCGCCATGCGCCTGCATCGCGGCGCTTCCATGCGGTTTTTTGTATCCTCCCCGTTCTTTTTGTACTTTTTCAATAAATTTTTCTACTTTTATTGCTTTTCCCAAAAATTATGGTATACTATCAGTGTTTGCTTACATAACAACTTTTTCCCTGTGCTGATACCACATCTTCCGCCGCCCTGTGCGGTATGAAGTTACCGTACTCTGGACAAACTGTGAGCAGAGCTTATTGACCATCTGAAAAGAGGGAACTGCCTTGAACAAATACATGATCCATGGCGGCCATCCGCTGTTTGGCGAAGTGACCATCAGCGGCGCAAAGAACGCCGCCGTCGCCATTATTCCCGCCGCCCTGCTGGTGGACGGCACCTGCCGCATTGAGAACATCCCCCAGATCAGCGACGTGACCCTGTTTTTCTCCATTCTGGAGGAGCTGGGCGCCCGCATCCGCGTCCTGAACCGCCACGCGGTGGAGATCGACTGTCACGCCATCCACAGCACCCGCCCGTCCTATGATCTGGCCCGCCGTATCCGCGCCAGCTATTATCTGCTGGGCGCTTTGCTGGGCCGCTTCGGTCAGGCCACCGTGGCCATGCCCGGCGGCTGCAACTTCGGTGTCCGCCCCATCGACCAGCATATCAAGGGCTTCACCACCATGGGCGCCGAGGTGTCCGTGGAAGGCGGCTTTATCCACACCGCCGCCAAAAACGGTCGTCTCGTGGGCGCGCCGGTGTATCTGGATGTCGTCTCCGTGGGTGCCACCATGAACATCATGATGGCCGCCGCTCTGGCTGAGGGTACCACCACCATTGAAAACGCCGCCAAGGAGCCGCACATCGTGGATCTGGCCAACTTCCTGAACTCCATGGGCGCGGACATCAAGGGCGCGGGCACCGACTCCATCAAGATCCGCGGCGTGAAGAAGCTCACCGGCGGCACCTACTGCATCATTCCCGACCAGATCGAGGCCGGCACCTATATGGCCGCGGTGGCCGCCGCCGGCGGCCAGCTGCTGCTGAAGAACATCATCCCCAAGCACATGGACTGCATCAGCGCCAAGCTCATGGAGATGGGCGTGGCCGTGGAGGAAAATGATGATACGCTGCTGGTCCGCCGCAGTGAGCCGCTGCAGAAGGCCAACGTCAAGACCCTGCCCTACCCCGGCTTCCCCACGGATATGCAGCCGCAGATCGCCGCCGTGCTGTCTCTGGCCCAGGGCACCAGCCTTGTCACCGAGGGCATCTATGGCGCCAACCGCTTCAAGTACGTGGACGAGCTGAAGCGTCTGGGCGCCCACATTCAGGTGGACGGCAAGGTGGCTGTCATCGAGGGCGTTGACCAGCTGGTGGGCGCTCCCATTCAGGCCTGCGACCTGCGGGCCGGCGCGGCGCTGGTCATCGCCGGTCTGGCCGCCAAGGGCACCACCGAGCTGAGCTGTGTCCAGTATATCGAGCGCGGCTATGAGGATCTGGTAGGCAAGCTCCGTGCCGTGGGCGCGGACATCACCATGGTGGACGTGCCCGAGGAGAGCGAGGCCGAATCCCACATCAGCTGACAGGAGCCAGGACAGCGTTTGCTGCGAGAGGCCGCAGCCTTTGCGGCCTGCTGCGGCAGACGCTGTTATTTTTCCGGAAAGGTACATACCGCTTTGATCACCCTACATACACTGGCCAGCGGCTCCGAGGGCAACAGCCTGCTGGTCTCCGCCGATGGCACCCACCTGCTGGTGGATGCCGGCATCTCCGCCCGCCGCATCAAGCAGTCTCTGGCCCTGCTGGGCCTGACGCCGGACGACCTGTCCGCCATTCTCATCAGCCACGAGCACACGGACCACACGGCGGGCCTTGCCACCCTCCTGAAGCACCACCCCATCCCGCTGTACGCCACCGGCGGCACGGCCTTCTACCTCCGTCCCCGTCTGCCCCAGCTGGACAGCTGCCTGCGTCTCGTATTCCCTGGCAGCAGCTTTCCCGTGGGCTCTGCACAGGTGACGGTATTTGCCACCAGCCACGACGCAGGGGAAAGCGTGGACTACCGCGTGGACTGCGGCGACGCCGCCGTGGGCATCCTCACCGACACCGGCTTTGTGCCGGAACCGGCGGCCGCCGCCCTCACCGGCGTGGATCTGCTGGTGCTGGAGAGCAACCACGATGTGGAGTGGCTTCGCTCCGGCCCCTACCCCTACTCCCTGAAACAGCGCATTTTGGGCCAACGCGGCCACCTGTCCAACGAGGACGCCGCCGCCTTTGCCCGCCGCATGGCGGAGTGCGGCACCCGCTGCATCGTCCTGGCCCATCTGAGCCGCGAGAACAACACGCCCCAGCGGGCGCTGGCCGTCATGGAAACGGCCCTGTCCGGTCTGGATGTGACCGTAGAGGTGGCCCCTCGCGGCGAGCTGAGCGCCTGCTACGGAGCGGAGGTGGCACTGTGCAGAAAGTGACCGTCCTCTGCGTCGGCAAGCTGAAGGAAAAGTTCTATCTGGAGGCTGCCGCCGAGTACGCCAAGCGTCTCCAGCGGCTGTGCCGTCTGGAGGTCATTGAGCTGCCGGAGAGCCGTCTGCCCGACGAGCCCTCCCCCGCCGAGATCCGCCGCGCTTTGCAGACGGAGGCCGCCGCCATCCGCGAAAAGCTGCCCAAGGGCGGCGCGCTGGTGGCCCTGTGCATCGAGGGCAAGCCCTGCTCCAGTGAGGAGCTGAGCTGCCGCCTGACGGAGCTGGGGGTGCAGGGCAAGACCCAGATCACCTTTCTCATCGGCGGCAGCGTGGGACTGGACGAGAGCCTGAAGCAGCAGGCCGACTGGCGGCTGAGCATGTCGCCCATGACGTTCCCCCATCACATGGCCCGCATCATGCTGCTGGAGCAGATCTACCGTGCCTACCAGATCGCCGGCGGCGCAAAATACCACAAATAGTACGGCATAAGATACCAAAATGACACGCTTTGGGAGGTTTTATGATGAATGAGTTTGATTTGTTGGCTGCTGCGGAAACCGCACGGAACGGCGAGCTCCCGCAGAATTTCTGGGATGATCTCTCCTCCGGCTGGCGCTTCCATAAGGACGAACTGCCCTGGCCGCTGGACGAAAAGGGTGAAAAAGAAAAGGCCGTTCTGTTGAAGTCCACCTTCGACTCCCCCGCCGAAACGGACCTGACCATCTCTTTTCTGGCCTCCTGCGGCATCCCTTGCTTTAAATATTACGCTAAGGAGGGCGGCGCCGGTAAGGTCATCAACGGCTTCTCCGGCTACGGTGCCGACCTCTATGTGCCCGAAAGTCTCCTGCAGGAGGCCCAGGCCATTTTGAACGCTCCCCCTATGGAAAGTGACGAGTAAGTGCATAAAAATCCGGAAAGGAGTACCGATATGAACTACAAACAGGAATACGAGCGCTGGCTCCGCAGCGACGCCCTCTCCCCCGCCGAGCGTACGGAGCTGGAGAGCATCGCCGGCGACGAAAAGGAGATCGAAAACCGCTTCTACGGTCCGTTGGAGTTCGGCACCGCCGGTCTGCGGGGCACCATGAAGGTGGGCCTGCACCAGATGAACATCCACGTCATCCGCTGGGCCACTCAGGGCTTCGCCAACGTCATCGCCGCCGAGGGTGAGGCCGCCAAAAAGAAGGGCGTGGCCATCTGCATGGACTGCCGCAACAACAATATGCTGTTCTCCCACGCCGCCGCCGAGGTCTGTGCCGGCAACGGCATCCACGTCCGCATTTTCGAGTCCCTGCGGCCCACGCCGGAGCTGAGCTTCGCCGTCCGCTACTACGGCTGTCAGGCGGGCATCAACGTCACCGCCAGCCACAACCCCAAGGAGTACAACGGTTATAAGGTCTACTGGTCCGACGGCGCCCAGCTGCCGCCCCAGCACGCCGACGCCATCGCCGCCCAGCTGGAAAAGATCGACATCTTCACCGGCGTGAAGCGCATGGACTTCGAGGAGGCGGTGCAGGCCGGTCTCATCGAGATCATGGGCGAGGAGACGGACCGCGCCTTTATGAAAGATGTCATGGACATGGTCAATGACCGCGAGTCCATGTCCAAGGTAGCCGACACCTTCAAGGTGGTCTACACCCCCTTCCACGGCTGCGGCTGGAAGCTGGTGCCGGAAGCCCTGCGGGGTCTGGGCGTCAAGCACCTGTACTGCGTGGAGCAGCAGATGGTGCTGGACGGCAACTTCCCCACCGTGGCCTCCCCCAATCCCGAGAATCCCGAGGGCTTTTATCTGGCCATCGAACTGGCGGACAAGGTCGGCGCCGACTTCATTCTGGGCACCGATCCCGACAGTGACCGTGTGGGCATCATGGTCCGCGACCATACCGGAAAGTTCGTGGCCGTCACCGGCAACCAGACCGGTGTGCTGCTGCTGGATTACCTGATCGGTGCGCTGCGCCGCGCCGGGAAAATGCCGGAAAAGCCGGTGTTTCTGAAGTCTATCGTCACCACCAACATGGCCCGTACCGTGGCCGAGGCCAACGGCGTTACCTGCTGCGACACCTTCACCGGCTTTAAGTTTATGGCCGAGAAAAAGGCGGAGCTGGAGTCCTCCGGTCAGGGTGAGGTCATTCTGTCCTACGAGGAGAGCTACGGCTATATGATGGGCGACTACGTCCGCGACAAGGACGCCGTCACCGCGTCTCTCATCATCACCGAGATGGCGGGCTGGTACGCCGCCCAGGGCATGACCCTCTACGATGCGCTGCAGGCCCTGTACGTCAAGTACGGCTGGTACGGTGAAAAGACCCACAATCTGGTGATGCCCGGTGTGGACGGGCTGGAGAAGATGGCCGCACTGATGAAGCATCTGCGCCAGACGCCTCCCGCTGACATCGCCGGGGTGGCCGTCACCGTCCGCAAGGACTATGCCGACGGAACCGCAACCGATTGCGCCACAGGGGTTTCCAGCCCCATGGAGCTTCAAGGAAGCAACGTGCTGCGCTACGAGCTGGCCGATGGCACCACCATTCTGGTGCGCCCCTCCGGCACAGAGCCCAAGATCAAGATCTACATCCTCACCCGCGGCAAGGACGCGGCGGAGCGGGACGCCAACCTCGTCAAATACTCCGCATGGGTGGAGACCCTGGTCAGGTAACAGCGGCGCGCCCCTTTTGACCCCCGATTTTCGTAAAAAAGAACTGCATGATGAAGAAAAAAGAGACTGGGAACTTTCCCAGTCTCTTTTCTGCGTTTTTTGCCGAAACGGTTATCTCCAGATCTCGCTGTAGAAGTAAACGGCCAGCATACCCGGCCCCACATGCGCGCCGGTGACAGGTTCATGACACACGGTGAGGATCTCTCCGGTGCAGCCCACCTGCCGCAGCTTGGTGGCCACCACCAGCGCGTCCGCCGGAGAACCGGCGTGGGAGATGCCCACGGGGGCACTGCGGTCCTCCACCATCTGGTCGTACAGCTTCACCAGCTCCTCGATGCCGGCCTTCTTGCCGCGAACCTTGGAGAGCATCACGATCTTGCCCTCCTCGTCGCCCTCGAGGATGGGTTTGATCTGCAGCAGCGTACCGGCCAGCGCCGCACCGCCGGAGATGCGGCCGCCCTTGCGCAGGAACTTCAGCTCGTCCACCATAAAGTGCTGGCGCATCTTGCCGCACAGCTCCTCACAGCGGACCTCGATCTCCTCGATGACGCGACCCTCCGCCGCCAGCTTGGCAGCCGCCAGCACGATGAGACCTTCGCCCAGGGACGCGCCCCGGCTGTTCAGCACGCGGATCTTCCGGTCCGGATACTCCTCGGCCAGCTCCTTGGCCACCAGCCCCACGCCCCAGCAGGTACCGCTGACGCCGCTGGAGAGGCCGATGTACAGCACATCGTCGCCGTTTTTCAGATGCGGCTCCATTTCCCGCCGGGCGGCGTCCGGTGTAACCATGGAGGTCTGCACCACGGCGCCGTGCCGCATGGCCTCGTAAAAGCTGCGGCCATCGAACTCCGCGCTGATATCCGCCGGCTGACCGTCTATGGTGTAGGTCAGGCAAAGCTCACCGATGCCGTACTGCTCCAGCAGGTGCTTGGGCAGGTTTGCCGCGTTGTCGGTCATAATACGTACCATAACAGTGTTCTCCTTTTTGCTTTCGCATACTATGCCAGCTGCGGCACGACCCACTGGGCCAGCGTGTCAAACAGCTGCCGGTAGCCCGGCATGGTCAGGTGGATGCCATCCGCCGAAATGAGCTCCGACAGATCCCGCTGCGGCAGGAAACGGCGGCGCACGTCGATCAGCGGCAGACCCTCGCGCATGGCGAAGGAGGCCACCGTGTCGGAATACAGCTCCTGATACCGGTAGATGCAGCCCACATCGCCCAGCCAGCGCATGATACTGTCTCGGCTGAGGCCGCCCCTACAAATATAGTCCAAATAACGAGCGCCGTCAATAGGCGGAAGTGTCATCAGCACCGGCTGCACCCCCACGCGGGCCAATTCTGTTACCGTCTGCTTCAATTTGGACAGAAATTCCGGCAGCTCCGTGCGGGGCCTGTGGTCCCCCCCGGGGTCGGCGGCGATGCTGGCCCAGTCAAAATCACTGTCGTTGCCGCCGTAGGCCACCAGCGCCCAGCGGGCGTCCATACCACGGGCCACGTCGTGCTCCACCAGCGAGAGTCCCTTGCTGATGGTGGAGCCCATCTTGGCACGGTTCACCACCTCCAGCCGCTCCGTGGGGTACTGGGCCATGACCTCCGAAAGATGAAAATGATAGCGCATGGCGGCGTCCGGCACCGTGGCCTTCAGCAGCGAATCTCCATAAATATAGGCACGCTCCATGATCTGCCCTCCTTGACGTCTTTTTACATAATATAGCATATTAGATTTCCTGCGTCAAGGTATCAGTTGCACATTTTTCTTGTCAGCTGCGGCATCTTGTGATATAGTATATTACGTTCATTGACAAGGAGGCGTCGTTATGCAATACGACAAAAGTCTTGTAGCCCATAAGCTGCTGCGCTGGGACAAGTTCATCACCGATTACCATCTGCCGGAGTGGAACTCCATCCCCGATTTCGGCCTGTATATGGATCAGGTCATCGTGCTGCTGGAGCAGTATCTCAGCTTCATTCCCACGCCGGCGGGGGCCAAGGAGCATATCGTCACCTCCGCCACCATCAACAACTACGTGCGGCTGAAGATCATGCCCGCGCCGGTGAAGCGGAAGTATCATCGGGTACACATCGCCTATCTGGTGATGATCCTGACCATGAAGCAGAGTCTCAGCATCAGCGACGTGCAGAAGGTCATCCCGCCGATGGACAGCAGCGAGGATGAGGTGCTGTCTGTCTATGAGGACTACTCGGAGAAGTTCCGGCGGCTGGCGCTGTTTTTCAACCAGCAGGTGCAGTCCGCCGCAGAGGGTGTCCGCAGCACGGAGCAGAGCTCCGACAACGCCGTGGAGCTGCTGGTCATTGAGAGCGCCCTGATCGCGGGCTTTTCCAAAATTCTGGCGGAGAAGCTCATCCGTCTGTGCGGTGCGGACACGGAGGATGTACTGGCGGCGGAACAGGCCAAAGAGGAATAAAAAGAGAGAGGGCTGCGCCCTCTCTTTTTTATTTGCCGCGTTTGTTGACCTTCTCCTTGTTGAACATGCAGAAGGCCGTCATGATGAGGATGCGCAGGTCAAAGGCCGGCGTCCAGTTTTCGATATAGTACAGGTCGTACTCGATGCGCTTTTTGATGGATGTGTCGCCCCGCAGGCCGTTGACCTGCGCCCAGCCGGTGATGCCGGGCCGCACCTGATGCTTTACCATATAGCGGGGGATCTCCTCCTTGAACTGCTCCACGAAGAAGGGCAGCTCTGGCCGGGGGCCGATGAGGCTCATGTCGCCCTTGAGGACGTTGAAGAACTGGGGCAGCTCATCCACAGAGCACTTGCGGATCAGGGAGCCGAACCAGGTCTTGCGGTCGTCCACGTTTTTGCTCCAGCCGGTGTTTTCGCTGCTGTTCACCCGCATGGAGCGGAATTTGTACATATAAAAGTTCTTTTTGTCCTTGCCCACACGCTCCTGCCTGAAAATGATGGGGCCGGGGGAGGACAGCTTCACGCCGATGGCGGCGATCAGCATCAGCGGCGAGGTCAGAATGATGAGTACCAGAGAGCAGATGATATCCGCCGCCCGCTTGAGGAAGGCGTTGCCCAGATTGTCCAGCGGAATACGGCGCAGGTTGATGAGCGGCAGGCCGTTGACGCTGTCGAACTGGGGGTTTGCGGGCATGTAGCGCACGTAGGACGGCACCACGGACAGCTTGGTACCGTCCTTTTCGCAGGCGTTGATGATGCGGCCCATCCAGCGGCCTTCCTCGGTGGGCAGGGCCACCACCACCTCGTCCGGCTTCTCGCTGGCGAAGATGGCGTCCAGCTCCTCGTAGCTGCCGCAATAGGGCAGGGCATCCCAGCAGCCGCGCTCGGCCACATAGCCGATGACCCGAAAGCCCAAGTTCTTATCCATGGCGACGCGGGTCAGGTACGCCTCCGCGCCCTCGCCGTGACCCACCAGCAGCACCCGCTTCTGGTTGTAGCCCATGGCGCGGCAGCGCCGCAGCAGCAGGCGCATGGCGGCGCGTTTGCCGGTGAGCAGCAGGGTACTGACGGCGTAGAAGAACACCACCGTCCAACGGGAGGTTTCGCCGAGGCGCAGCACGTAGATGGCAGCCATGACGATCAGCGACACCAGCAGCTCCAGCGCCGCCACGCGGCTGGCCTCCACATGGAAGCGCACGGTACGAAACGACTCGTACAGCCCTGCCACAGCGAACACCGCCAGCGTCAGGGCCGCGGCCACCACGCCCAGCCAGATATAGTAGTTCAGGGGCATGCCCCTCACGCCGCGGAACAGGCTGAAGCGCAGCCAGTAGGACACAAGCATGGCCAGAAATACGGCCAGTCCATCGGTAAAGACGTGCAGCTGGTTGAGCAGACGTTGATTTTCCCGCATCATCGCGTTTTTCCCTCCATGACAGACAGATAGCGGTCCATCACCTGCGGCAGCACCGCGTCCAGCGCGTAGCGCTGCATCTTCTCCCGTCCGGCCTGTCCCAGCTCCGCCCGCAGGGTGGCGTCGGACACCAGACGCTCCACGGCGGCGGCAAAGGCTTTGGCGTCTCCGTAGGGGTACAGCAGGCCGTTTTCCGGCCCGATCAGGTCGGTGTGGCCCTTGACGGCGCTGGCCACCGCGGGCAGGCCGCAGGCCATGGCCTCCATGATGTTGAAGGGCAGTCCCTCCGACCGGCTGGAGGATACGGCGATATCCGCCGCCGCCAGCCACCGGGGCATGTCGTGGACTTGCCCGGGAAATACCGTGCGGTCCGCGACGCCCAGCGAAGCCGCCTGAGCGCGGCAGTCGTCCAGCAGGGCGCCGCTGCCGGGCAGCAGGAGCTTCACGTTTTCCGGCAGGCCGGGCAGGGCCTCCAGCAGGGTACGCTGGCTCTTGCGGCCGGAGAATTCCGCCGCGTACAGCAGGGCCACGTCGCCCTCCGACAGGCCCAGCCTGTCCCGCATGGTGCGCCGTGCGTCCGGCGCGGTGCGGAAGCGGGTGAGGTCTACACCCATGCCGGGGATCTCCTCCACACGGGGCGCGGCGCGGTGGGCCATGGCCCAGCGGGTATCCCAGGCGTTCATGGTCAGGAGCAGGTCCGTCTGGGGCGCGGTCATGGTCTCCGCTCTGGTCAGGAGGCCCCGCTTCAGCCCCGGGGTCTCGTCGTCGAAGAGGTAGCCGTGGACCACGTTGATGAGCTTCGGGCGGTGCTTCAGGCCTCGAAGGACCCAGCGGGTGAAGAACGCTGCCAGCGACGTATGGGTGATGATGAGGTCGTACTGCTGCCGGATCACCATGGCCCGCAGCTGGGACGCCGCCTGAAAATTGGCGGGTGAGGACATCTTCTTCTCCAGCGGCAGCGACACCGCCCCGTCGGCAAAGGGGATGTCGCGGACGGGGCCGCCGCAGGCCACCTCCACCTGCCAGCCCAGCTCGCGGAAGCGGCGCAGGTAGGGCAGGTGGAAGTTGAGAATATGGGAAAATGTGGAGGCTGTATACAGCACGGACGGCATAGGCGTCCTCCTTTCACCGGAGCGGGGCGGCTCAGCCAAGCATCTCGCTGAGGTAGGCCGCCACGTCGTCCTTCAGGGTGATGGCGCCCAGGTTCTGGGCGTTCCACTCCGTCAGCTTGTCCCGCAGCTGGGATGCGCCCGCCAGGAAGGCGGCGCTGTTGTCGTTATACTGCATCACCAGCCGGAAGCTGGCGTCCCAGGTGTCGGGGTCGGAGGGGGTGTAGTCCACGTATTTGTCCAGCATGGCGAAGCCCTGCTCCGTGCGGCCCAGGCGGAAATCCGCCTCCGCCAGATACTTGGGCACGGAGTTGGAGTTCAGCTTCTCCAGATCCGCCATATAGCGCTCCAGCGTCTCCTGCATACCGGCAGGCAGATCGCTCTCCGCCGAGGCGCTGTATACGTAGGACAGCTTGTGATCCGCCCACTCGTAGGGGTCCAGATCCGCGGCCTCCTGGGCCGCATCGTAGCTGCCCTGCTGGACGAGGCTGGCGGCCCAGAGGTTCATGCACAGCAGCACCGCGAACACAGCCAGACCCAGGCCCTCCGCCCGCGCCATCCAGCGGCGGGCGCTCTCCTTAGCGAAGGTCAGGGGCAGCAGATCGCCGCAGCACAGGTTGACAACGGCCAGCGCGCCATAGCCGAAGGGCAGGAAGTAGCCGCTGGAGAAGATCACCTCCACGGCGGCGTGGATCATCAGGAACAGCAGCAGGGCGCCCAGCGCGGCGGACATGGCGTAAGCCTGCTGCTCCCGCTCCTTCCGCCACAGGCGGAAAACGGCGATGGCGCTGGCCGCCAGCGTGCCCAACCACAGGAGCAGGCCAATGATGCCGGTGTCCACCATGCTCTGGACATAGTGGTTGTGGACGTACTTGGTCTCGTAGTGATAGCTCTGGACGTTGTAGATGCCGTTTTCAAAGGCGCCCATGCCCAGCCCCACAACGGGGCTGCGGGAAAACAGCTTCATGGCGTCCTGGATATACACGGTGCGCTGCACCACGTTGCCCTCGGAACGCAGGGTCTGGATACGGCCCGCGATGGCCTCCGGCAGCAGCGTGTAGTTCAGCCTCAGCTGGCCGGACGCCGCGCCGTCGTAGCGGATGGCATCGATATGCACCGAGGCGTCGGCAGTGACGATGAAGGTGACGGAGCGGTTATCCGCCGGTGCGTTGAAGGACGCGCCGTCCGCCGCGCCGGAATAGGCCGTCTGCTTGCGGTTCATAACGGCGTCCTCCCAGGTTTGGGTCTGGACCTGTACGTTCACGGGGCCGTCGGCCTCCACGTGCAGGGTGTAGGCGCCCTCGCTCAGGTACGCGCCGCGGGTGATGCTGTCGCCGGCGGCCATGTCGATGGGGCCGGTCCAGTTCACCGCCAGTACCACGACGGCGGCCACCAGAGCCAGCGCCGCCAGCAGCACGATGTTCACGGTCTTCATCCGCCGGGCCATGCGCTGGGCCAGCGGACGGCCCGCGAAGATGTCCAGTGCGCACAGGGCCGCCGCTGCGGCCACAACGGCCAGCAGGGGCAGGATCTGTACCTTCTCCCCCGCCGCAGCGTAGGCAGGCAGCACGGCCAGCGAGGCCGCAGCCGCCAGCACCAGCGTCTCCACCATCAGGATGAAGGACACAGCGCGGCGCTGCCCCCGCTCCATCAGCAGGTACAGCAGGAACGCCGCCGCAATGGCCGCCATGGCGCCGCGGCTCACCGCCAGCAGAAACGCCGTGCTGTTCAGCAGCAGGCAGGAAAGGTGCAGGCAGCGCTCCTTCCGGTCCTCCGCACCGGCGGCCAGACCCAGCGACAGCAGGATGGCCGCGCCGGCGGCGCCGGCGAACACGTTGGGGTTTTCAAAAATGGTCTTGAGACGCTGCTCCTGCAGCAGGGTATTCAGCTGCATGGACGCGCCGAACTGGGCGGTGAAGGACACCATCAGCTTGTAGAGAAGCTGGGTGGACACGGTGTCGATGCTGACCAGGGACACCAGCGCTCCCGCCGTTTCCAGCACCGTGGCGGCGCAGCGTCCCGTGCGGCCCGGCCGCTCCGGCTCCAGCGCCGTCAGCAGCAGGGCCAGACACGCCGCCCCCGCCACCTTCAGAAATTCGTACAGGGCGAACTTGCCGGAGGGGGCGTACAGCGTGGAGATGCCGTCCATGCAGATATAGAGTCCCAACAGCAGCGCGGGCCAGCTCATGCGGCGGCCCAGCTGCGCCGTTTTCACCACGACGCACACCACCGCCGCAGCCAGCAGCAGCAGGGTGATGCCCTTGTTGGCTCCATGCTTCATCAGACAGGTGATGAGAAAGTAAAAAACAGCCAGCACCGGCACCAGCCACGGACGCCGCAGCTCCTGATGCAGTGAGGCCGCAGATATCTGGTCTTTACGACCTGTTTTCTTCGCCATAACGTTCTCCTTGTCTAAGAGATAGTCTTTGTTCAGTATATCTTTTTCGCCGTTCTCTGTCAATGCGCAGGGGAAATATTCCGCCGCTGCGGCGCATAGTCTTACGTCATAGGAGGTGAGGCGGATGCGCGGTGTGCGCCATCTTCTGGCTTTGGGCGCCGCCGCCGTGTGCGGGGTGCTGCTGTATTGCCTGCGCCTGCGGTTCCCCAACCCGCTGACGGAGGCGCTGGGCCCCGCCAACGCCAGTCCCTGGGAGACGGGGAAGCTGGTGTTCTGGGCCATGCTGCCTGCGGCGGCGGTGCTGCGGCGGCTGGAGGGCAGCGGCGGCGCGGGGCTGTGCGCCGCCATCCTGCTGGGTGCGGGGCTGGGGCTGGCC
>OIZQ01000458.1_pt1 | contig 22147 bp, 19 predicted proteins | sample 1588491 | NCBI WGS metagenome assembly OIZQ01 (sample SAMN03283262) | human gut metagenome | biome: human-associated habitat; material: feces | host: Homo sapiens | place: USA | collected 2013
ATGATATCCGTACCACGGCCGGCCATGTTGGTGGCCACGGTGACGGCGCCGAACTGGCCGGCCTGGGCCACGATCTCGGCCTCGCGCTCGTGGTTCTTGGCGTTCAGCAGGTTGTGCTTGATGCCCTCGCGGGTCAGCATCTTGCCCAGCAGCTCGTTCTTCTCGATGGAGACGGTGCCCACCAGCACAGGCTGGCCCTTGGCGTGGCACTCCTTCACCTGCCGGATGACGGCGTGGTACTTGCCGTTCTCGGTCTTGTAGACGGAGTCCTCATTGTCGATACGGGCGATGGGGCGGTTGGTGGGGATCTCGATGATGTCCAGAGCGTAGATGGTGGCGAATTCCTCCTCCTCCGTCAGAGCCGTACCGGTCATGCCGGACAGCTTGCGGTACAGGCGGAAGTAGTTCTGGAACGTGATGGTGGCCAGCGTCTTGCTCTCGCGCTGGACGGACAGGTGCTCCTTGGCTTCAATGGCCTGATGCAGACCCTCGGAGTAGCGGCGGCCGAACATGAGGCGGCCGGTGAACTCGTCCACGATGACGACCTCGCCGTCCTTCACCACGTAGTCCACATCACGCTTCATGATGCCGTGGGCCTTGATGGCCTGGTTGATGTGGTGGGCAGTGGTGCTGTTCTCGGGGTCGCTGAGATTGTCCAGATGGAAGAACTCCTCCGCCTTCTTGATGCCGCGGGCCGTGAGGGAGCAGGTGCGGGCCTTCTCGTCCACGATGTAGTCGGCGTCGATGTTGACGTCCTCTTCCTCCTTGTCGTCCGTCTCCGCCACCACGTACTTCTTCAGGCGGGCGGCGAAGGACTCGGCCATATCGTACATCTGAGTGGACTTCTCGCCCATGCCGGAGATGATCAGGGGGGTGCGGGCCTCGTCGATGAGGATGGAGTCCACCTCGTCCACGATGGCGAAGGCGTGGCCCCGCTGGACCTGCTCGTTGGCGTAGATGGCCATATTGTCGCGGAGGTAGTCGAACCCCATCTCGTTGTTGGTGCCGTAGGTGATGTCGGCCTGATAGGCTTTCTGACGCTGCTCCTTGGTCATGTCGTGGATGATGAGGCCCACGGTGAGACCCATGAAGCGGTGGACCTTGCCCATCCACTCGGAGTCGCGCTTGGCCAGATAGTCGTTGACGGTGACGATGTGGACGCCCTCGCCGGTCAGCGCGTTCAGGTAGGCGGGCAGCGTGGCCACCAGCGTCTTGCCTTCACCGGTCTTCATCTCGGCGATGCGGCCCTGATGCAGGACGATACCGCCCACCAGCTGGACAGGGTAGGGGCGCATGCCCAGCACGCGGTCCGCGGCCTCACGGACAGCGGCAAACGCCTCCGGCAGGATGTCGTCCAGCGTCTCGCCGTTGGCAAGGCGCTCCTTGAACTCCGGCGTCTTGGCCTGCAGCTGGGCATCGGTCAGGGCCTTGTACTCCGGCTCCAGTGCGGTGATCTTATCCACGATGGGATAGATGCTCTTCAGCTCACGCTGGCTGTATGTGCCAAAAAGTTTGGTGATAAGTCCCATATATTCGTATCCTTTCCGTATAAAAGAATATGCGCATACAATAGCAATAATATAGTATAGCACAGGATATTGTCTAATGCAAAAGAATTTCTGTGAACAATCTGCGATGGACAGAATGCGCGGTTTGCGGTTGATGAAACTGTAAAGATGTGGTATACTTGTCCATATATAATTATGAAAAGGAGTTTCTGCCATGAAGCTGAGCTTTTACGGCGCTGACCAGTGCGTCACCGGCAGCTGCCATTGTCTGGAGGTCAACGGAAAGAAGATCCTGGTGGACTGCGGCCTGCAGCAGGGCCGCGATGAGATCGACAACGCCGCTCTGCCCTTCCACCCGGGCAGCATCGACGTGGTGCTGGTGACCCACGCCCACATCGACCACTCCGGCCGCATCCCCATGCTCATCAAAAACGGGTTTCAGGGCCGCATCATCACCACGCGGCTGACAGCGGACCTGCTGGACATCATGCTGCAGGACTCCGCCCACATCCAGGAGCAGGACGCGGAGTACCAGAACCGCAAGAACAAGCGGGCCGGCCGTCCGGAGGTGCAGCCCATCTACACCGTGGCCGACGCCATGCAGGTGCGGGAGTATATCCAGCCCTGCGAGTACGGCCAGAAGGTGCAGGTCACAGACGACGTGACGGCGGAGTTCATCGATGCGGGACACCTGCTGGGCTCCGCCAGCATCAAGCTGACGTGCCATGAGGGCGGCGAGACCCGCACCGTGGTGTTCTCCGGCGATATCGGCAACGTGGATCAGCCCATCATCCGCGATCCCCAGTTCTACGCCGATGCCGACTATGTGCTGATGGAGTCCACTTACGGCGACCGCAACCACACCGAGGTGTGGAGCTACACCGACCAGCTGGCTCAGATCATCGACGAGACTCTGGCCAAGGGCGGCAACGTGGTCATCCCCGCCTTTGCCGTGGGCCGCACCCAGGAGCTGCTGTACTTCATCCGCGAGATCAAGGACCGCGGGCTGGTGACCTCCGTGAAGGATTTTCCTGTGTACGTGGACAGCCCGCTGGCCAAGAAGGCCACCACCATCTTCTGCGGCGACCTGCGGGGCTATCTGGACGAGGAGGCTCTGGCCCTGGTGCAGGACGGCACGCATATGTTCAACTTCCCGGGCCTGCACCTGACGGAGACGGTGGAGGAGTCCAAGCTGCTGAACATGGACAAGACCCCCAAGGTCATCATCTCCGCCAGCGGCATGTGCGATGCCGGACGTATCCGCCACCACCTGAAGTACAACCTCTGGCGGGGCGACAGCGCCGTGGTATTCGTGGGCTTCCAGTCCCCGGGTACGCTGGGCCGGCACCTGCTGGACGGTGCGCCCAGCGTGAAGCTGTTTGGCGAGGACATCGCCGTGCGGGCCAAGATCGTGAACTTCCAGGGCCTCAGCTCCCACGCCGACCACGATCATCTGGTGGACTGGATCAAGCACTTTGATCCGGCAAAGACCACCCATGTGTTCATCGTACACGGCGACCGCGAGGTGGCGCCGGTGTTCGCCGAGACCGTGTCCAAGCTGGGCTTCGCGGCTCACGCGCCCCAGTATACCGAGGAGTACGACCTCATCGCCGATAAGAAACTGGCGGTGGGCTATCTGCCGGAGCGCAAGACCCGTGCCTACGAGGGCGCGCCCAAGGCCACGCCCGCCTATCAGAAGCTGGTGCAGATGGGCGATATGCTCATCGGCCTTATCCGCCGCAGCAGGGGACGGGACAACAAGACGCTGGCGGCCTTTGCCGAGGCCATCAGCAAGATCATCAGCAAGTTCGAGTTCTGAGCCGTGCTGGAGAAGAACCAGGTATACCGCGCCCGCATTCAGGGGTACACCTCCGAGGGGCTGGGCGTAGCCCGTATCGACGGGCAGGCGGTGTTTGTGCATCAGGCACTGCGGGGCGAGGAGTGCGACATCCTCGTTCTGAAGGTGCTGAAAAACGCCGCCTTCGGCAAGGCGGTGCGGGTATACGAGCCATCGCCCCACCGCGTGGAGCCGGACTGCCCGTACTACGGACGGTGCGGCGGCTGCGACTTCCGCCATATGGACCGCGCCGAGGAGCTGGCCGCCAAGCGGCAGCGGGTGCAGGATGCGCTGGCCCGCATCGGCGGCAGCGCCGTGACGGTGGAGGGCATCGACGGCGGAGAACCCCTGCACTACCGCAACAAGAGCCAGTACCCCGTGGCGGCGGATGGCAGCGTGGGGTTCTACAAGGCGCGGAGTCATCAGGTCATCCCCGTGGAGCGGTGCCGCATCCAGAAGCCCCAGGCCGACGCGGCGGCTCAGGCCCTGCGGACGTACCTCCGGCTCTACGGCGTCAGCTGCTACGATGAGAAAACGCGGCGGGGGCTGGTGCGGTACCTGTACGTCCGCACCAACGGCGCGGGGCAGTCGCTGCTGTGCGTGCTGGTGAACGGGAAGAAGCTGCCCCATGAACGGGAGCTGGTGGATCTGTTGCGGCAGGCGGTGCCAGAGACCGTGGGTGTGGTGCTGGGGGTGAACACCCGGCCCACCGGCGCGGTGCTGGGACAGGAATACCGGACGCTGTGGGGCGCGGACGTGCTGACCGATACCCTGTGCGGCCTGACGTTTCGGCTCAGCGTGCCGTCGTTCTATCAGGTGAACCGCGAAATGGCGGAGGTGCTGTACCGGCGCGCTGTGGAATTCGCGGGACTCACCGGCACGGAGACGGTGCTGGACCTGTACTGCGGCGCAGGCACCATCACCCAGGTGATGGCCCGCCACGCGGGCCGTGTCATCGGCGCGGAGATCGTGCCGGAGGCCATCGAGGACGCCAGGGCCAACGCACAGCGCAACGGCGTGGAGAACGTGGAGTTCTTCTGCGGCGATGCATCGGCGGTGGCGGCGGATTTTGCCCGGCGCGGACTGCGGCCCGATGTCATCTGCGTGGACCCTCCCCGCAAGGGGCTGGCACCGGAGGTGGTACACGCCGCAGCTCAGATGGCGCCCAAGCGCATCGTATACGTCTCCTGCGACCCGGCCACGCTGGCGCGGGATGTGAAGCTGCTGGCCCAGGAGGGCTACCGGGCCATCCGCGCCGCGGCGGTGGACATGTTCCCGGGGACCGCCAACGTCGAGACGGTAGTATTATTGTCCAAACTCAAAGTCGACCATCATATCGAAATAGAACTTAAGATGGATGAGTTGGATTTAACGGCGGCGGAAAGTAAAGCAACCTACGATGAAATCAAAGCTTATGTTTTGAACAAGTACGGACTAAAAGTAAGCCAGCTTTATATCGCTCAGATAAAAAGAAAGTGTGGAATCATCGAAAGAAAAAATTATAACGTATCCAAAAAGGAAGATGCGAAAGTACCGCAGTGCCCGCCAGAGAAAGAGGCAGCGATTATGGACGCATTAAAGCATTTTCAAATGATTTGAAAAATTTTATAAATACGCCGTTTTCGGACGGCGCTCACTTCAAAAGGTGTTGCTTTCGGGCAGCGCCTTTTGTTTTGCCGGTCTGAGAGAAAAGGGGGTGAAAACATGGCCGAGCCGGGTGCATTGGATTACTTTTACGGAACGGAGGCAGAACAATATACCTTTTACCGGATTCCGAAGGTGTTGTTTACCGACCCCGGCTTCCGGCGTATAACAGCAGACGCGAAAATCCTGTACGGCCTGATGTTAGACCGCATGGGGCTGTCCATACGCAACGGCTGGCTGGACGAACAGGAGCGCGTGTTCATCTACTTCACGTTGGAAGAAACGATGGACGCGATGTGCTGTGGCCATAATAAGGCGGTGTCCCTGTTCACCGAGTTAGACAAGGTGGGCCTGATCGAGCGCAAGAAGCAGGGCCAGGGCCGCCCCACAAAAATCTATGTCAAGAACTTTATCCGGAAAGAGGAAGTCAAGACTTCCGAAAACCGGAAGTCTGCACTTCCCGAAACCGGAACTCTTGACTTCCGAAAATCGGACACAATCAATACTGATAAGAATAAGACTGATAGGAACGATACTGATCCATCTATCCATCCGGCGGCGCAGCCTTCGGAGGATAGACCGCCTACGGCGGCTGATGCGATGGATACGATACGGGCCTATCGGGAGATTTTGAAGGAGAATATTGAGTATGACATTCTCCGGAAAAACCTGGGCTATGACTGCGACCTGCTGGATGAAATTCTGGACATTCTGGTAGATACGGTATGCAGCACCCGAAAAATGATCCGCATTGGAGGCGAGGACTACCCAAAGGAGGTTGTGAAAAGCAGACTGCTGAAGCTGGACTCCGGCCACATCGAGTATGTGATCAGCAGCCTGCATGAGAATACGACGAAGGTGCGGAACATTCGTGCCTACCTTCTGACCTCCCTCTACAATGCCCCTACCACCATCAACAGTTACTACACCGCACTTGTCAATCACGATATGTACGGCAGCGGGTAACTGTTTTTTCATACTCAAATGAGGGCGGCGAGCCGGTCTTATCCGGCCCGCCCTTGGTTACCAATCTGCAAATGAACGGCACTGTGTCAAGAACGCGCACGGTGCGCGTTCATTTCATTCTTGACGCGGGGCCGTTGGTTTGCCACCCGGCACGAAGCCGGAGAAAGGAGCGACCCCATGAAGAAACCGTTTGCTTACATTTCTGCCGCCTGGAGCGGCCAGGAATTTACCGACACCGACCAGGCGGTGGTCTACTGCCGCAAGGTCTATCAGGCCGGTTTTACCCCGATCTGTCCCGTCCTCTATCTGCCGCACTTCCTCAATGACTCCATCCCCGCCGAACACAAGGACGGGATTGATATGGCGCGGGAGCTGCTGCGGCGCAGCCATGTGTTGATTGTCTGCGGCGACGAGGTGGACGAAGCCGTAAAGAACGATATTGCTGTGGCGCAGCGGCTTGGCATTACGGCCACCACGCTGGACGGCATTTTGAAAATCCGGAGCCAGGGCCATGAAGAAGCCCGTTGATTTCTTTCACCGGCGGCTGCGTTTCCTGCTGCACCGACTGGTGGTGCCGCCTTAGTATTCTGCTTTCCATTTCCACCCTGCCGGAAAGGAGGATAGCCCATGCAGGAAGAATTGGAACAAAAATCTGTGGCGATCAGCATTAAAGCGGGAAAGCTGACCGCAAATCTCTTGAAAAAGGCCCTGGAAAAAGCCCTGGCAGAAATGACAAAAAGCCAGAAGAACCCGAAAATTTATAAGGGCAAGCAGAGTGTGAAGCACCTTGTCCGGCAGGGCGCAGGCGTTTCCAATATCGAAATCACAGATGGTAACATCAAGTCCTTTGAGCGTGTTGCCCGTAAATACGGTGTTGATTTCGCACTGAAAAAGGACACCACAAGCCAGCCCCCCCGCTATCTGGTCTTTTTCAAGTCACGGGACGCGGATGCGCTGACCGCCGCTTTTGCGGAATATTCCGGCAAGGTGGTAAAGCGCCAATCCCAGGAAAAGCCGTCGGTTCGCCGTCAGCTTACACAGCTTCAGGAGGTTGTCCGGAAAATGGCGCAGTCTCTCTCCCGCAACAAACAGCAGGAGGTGACGCGATGAAGAACCTGCCAAAAATCAATCCGTCAAAGGCACTCAAAGCCAGCCTTCCCTACCTGATTGCCGGTCTGCTCTGCACGAAGCTGGGGGAAGCCTACCGGCTGACTACCGGTGGCGATGTGATTGACCGGCTACTGGCAGCATTTACAAAGCTGGGGCTGGTATTTCAAAACCCGTTTCCCAGCCTTCATCCCTTTGACCTGCTGGTGGGCGCAGCGGCGGCTGTGCTGCTGCGTCTGGTGGTCTGGTCGAAGATCAAGAATGCGAAAAAGTATCGGCATGGAGAAGAATACGGCACGGCCCGATGGGGCAACGAAAAAGATATAGCGCCGTTCATCAACTCCGATTTCTCCCAAAATATCCTGTTGACCGATACGGAGCGGTTGACCCTTGGAAAGATTGCCGATCCGGAAAAGCGGAATGTCAATCTCAACGTCCTGGTGATCGGAGGCAGCGGCAGCGGAAAAACCCGCTACCACATCAAGCCCAATCTGCTTCAGATGAATGCCTCCTATGTCTGCTCCGATCCGAAAGGGACTGTCGTGGAGGAGGTAGGCCGTGCGCTGGTGCAGCAAGGTCACTATAAGCTGAAAATTCTGAACACCATCGACTTTGGCTGCTCGATGCACTATAACCCCTTCCACTATCTCCACAGTGAAACCGACATTCTCTCATTGGTGACGGTTATCATGGAAAACACACAAAGCAAGGAAGGCAAAGGCGGGGATGACTTCTGGAGCAAGGCCGAGGCCCTGTTGTATCAGGCGTTGATCGCCTACATCTACTATGAAGCCCCGGAAGAAGAAAAGAATATGACCACTCTGCTGGATATGCTCAATGCCTGCGAATGCCGGGAGGACGATGAAAACTTTAAGTCGGCGGTGGATCTGCTGTTTGAACAGTTGGAACAGCGCGACGCAAACCACTTTGCAGTCCGTCAATATAAGAAATTTAAGATGGCGGCCGGCAAAACTCTAAAGTCGATCCTGATTTCCTGCGGCGCAAGGCTGGCTCCCTTCGATATTCAGGCAGTACGGGAAATGATGGAGTACGATGAATTGGAACTGGAAAAGCTGGGTGAGGAAAAAATCGCCCTGTTTGCGGTGGTGTCCGACAGCGATCCCACGTTCAATTTCATCTCAGCGATGATGTACTCTCAGATGTTCAACGTCCTGTGCAACCGTGCCCTGACCGTCTACCATGGGCGGCTGCCGGTTCATGTGACCTGCCTGTTTGACGAGTTTGCCAATCAGAAAATCCCCAACTGGGAGCATTTGGTCAGCGTGATCCGCTCCCGGAATATCTCGGCGCATATCGTCCTCCAGACGTACAGCCAACTTAAAGGAATGTACCGGGACAATGCGGAAACCATTGCGGGCTGCTGCTCGTCGCTTTTGTTTCTTGGCGGCAAGGAGGAAAGCAGCCTAAAGATGGTGGCTACTATGCTTGGCAAAGAAACCATCGACACCTATAACACCAGCGACACGCGGGGCACCTCCCGCAGCTATGGCCTAAATTATCAAAAATTGGGAAAGGAATTAAAAAGCGTGGATGAACTGGCGGTTATGCCCTCCAGCCGCTGCATTTTGCAGGTGCAGGGCGTCCGGCCATTCTATTCGCGCAAGTATGACCTGACCCGCCACCCGATGTATCGGTACACCGCCGATGCTAACCCGAAGTACACCCTGGATGTGAAGGGGTACTTAGCCCACCGGCTGAAAGTAAAGCCGGAGGATGAATTTGAGGTCTATGACCTGGGAGAAGCCGACTCTATTTCTGCGGCTTAACCGCCCACACCGTTTGCAGCGTATTTTTTCAAACGGTGTGGGCCTTTTTTGTTTCTATCAATCTATTTTCACACTACAAGGAGGTTCCTATGGAATTCTTTACTACTGCTGTTTCTTCTCTGTCTACCGTCGTGACTGCCATTGGTGCCGGTGTCGGCGTGTGGGGCGTTATCAACCTTATGGAAGGTTACGGAGGGGATAATCCTGCCTCCAAAAGCCAGGGGGTCAAGCAACTGATGGCCGGAGGAGGGGTCATTCTCCTGGGCCTGAAGGTGGTTCCCCTGCTGTCCGGTCTGCTCGGTTAATGTATGGGTAACGGCCTATGGATTTTATCATCGACGCGATAACAGAATGGATTAAGGATTTCCTGATCGAAGCCATCACGGGAAACCTGTCGAATATGTTTGGTGATGTAAATACAAAGGTCGCTACTATCGCAGGGGAAGTTGGAAAGACGCCGGAGCAATGGAACTCCGGCGTCTTCTCTATGATTCACAGCCTGTCCGAGTCTGTAATCGTCCCCATCGCGGGCCTTGTAATTGCCGCAGTCCTGTCCTATGAACTGATCCGCATGGTCATAGACCGGAACAATATGCACGACTTTGATACGTTCATCTTTTTCAAATGGATCATCAAGGCCGGGATTGCGGCCTACGTCGTCAGCCATACATTCGACTTTATCATCGCCATCTTTGAGGTGGCACAGACAATGGTGCAGCAAAGCGCCGGGGTCATTGATGCAAACGCCAGCATAGATATTTCGTCAGCCTTGGCGTCAATCACCACCGAACTGGAGGCAAAGGGCCTGGGCGAACTCTTTGCCCTGATGCTGGAAACCTGGGTGGTCAGCTTCGCCATGACGGTGATGGGCGCGCTCATTACTATCATTCTCTACGGCAGAATGATTGAAATATATATCTATGCCAGCGTAGGGCCGCTGCCTTTTGCCACCTTTGCCAACCATGAGTGGGGAAATATCGGCACCAACTACGTCCGGGGCCTGGTTGCCCTGGGACTGCAAGGCTTCTTAATCATGGTCATCACCGGGATTTATGCGATTTTGGTCAAAAGCCTGTCTCTGTCGGGCGGCGACCTGCACGGAGCTATCTGGACTTGCGTTGCCTATACCGTCCTGCTCTGTTTCAGCCTGTTCAAATCAGGCAGCGTAGCAAAAAGTATTCTAAACGCCCATTAAAAGGAGGTGGACGAGTGAATGAACCTGGAAAATATTCTGTAATCTACGCCGATCCACCCTGGCATTACCGGGTGTGGAGCAAAAAGGGTGCGGGACGGTCTGCGGAAAGCCATTATTCTACCATGTCTTTGGAGGATATAAAGGCGCTGCCGGTTCATCTATTGGCCGCAAAGGACTGTGCCCTGTTCCTTTGGGTGACGTTTCCCCTGCTGAAAGAGGCGTGGCCGGTGCTGGATGCCTGGGGATTTTCCTATAAATCCGTCGCTTTCGTTTGGGTGAAGCAAAACCGGAATGCGCCCACCCTGTTCACCGGCATGGGTTACTGGACGCGGGCAAACGCCGAGATCTGTTTGCTTGCCACCAGAGGGCACCCGAAACGTGCCAATGCCGGGGTACATCAGGTGATTATGTCCCACATCGAGGAACACAGCAAGAAACCGGAGGAAGCCCGCAGCCGCATCGTCCGGCTGATGGGCGATGTCCCCAGAATCGAACTTTTTGCCCGCAGCCGTGCGCCGGGATGGGATGTGTGGGGCAACGAGGCGGCTGGCTCCATTCAGGGGTGGCCGCCACAAGAAAACATACGGGAGGTGAGTTGATTGGCCCATGTGAACATCACAAAGGACTTAACTGAGGTGAAAAGCAAGGTTGTGTTCGGTCTGACGAAGCGGCAGCTCATCTTTTTTGTGCTGGCCGCGCTGGTAGCCGTGCCAATCTACTTTTTGACCCGGAAAAGTCTGGGCAACGATATTGCTCTGGTTCTTCTGATTACCACGGCCCTGCCATTCTTCTTTTTCGCACTCTACGAAAAGAACGGGCAGCCGCCGGAAAAGATGCTGAAAAACTATATCCGCGTCCGGTTCCTGACGCAACAGGCGCGTCCCTACCGGACAGACAACCGATTTGCCGCCCTGGAGCGGCAAGTCTATTTTGACGAGGAGGTGAAACAGTTTGTTTCCACTACTGAAAAGACGGGAAATAAAACGGGCCGTGGGCTGGGGCGACGAGTTGATCATCCGTCCGGACACGCCGTTAAGTGCCGCACAGAAAAAGCAGCTCGCAAAGGCAATCCGACGGGCAAAACGCGACGGTAAGATTGCCGCCACCGCCCAGCAGACCATTCCCTATGAGGAAATGTATGAGAATGGGGTGTGCAGCCTGGGGAACCGCCTTTACAGCAAAAGCATTGCGTTTGAGGATCGCAGCTATGCCGAAGCGTCCGACGATGATAAGGCGGTTATCTTTGAACTGTACTGCCGACTGGTCAACTATTTCGGCCCCACGGTGGCCTTCCAGCTTTCCGTGGTCTGCTATTATCCAGATATGGCGGAGTATCGGAAAATCCTGCGTATCCCGCCCACCGGCGACAGCTTTGACCCTATCCGTAAGGAATTTTCCGATATGCTGCTCACGAAAGCCAGCCTGTGCAAGACGGAACGCAGCCTGTGCCTGACCTTCACGGTGGAGGCCGAGGACGTAAAGCAGGCCGCATCCCGCCTGGAGCAGATTCAGGCCGATGTACTGGAACGGTTCAAAGGCATTGGAACCCAGGCCCACGGGATGGACGGCTATGAGCGGCTTTTGCTGCTGCATCACTGCCTGCACCTGGATGAGCCGCAGAAATTCAAATTTAACTGGGATTCGCTGGTGGGAACCGGCCTTTCCAGCAAAGACTATATTGCCCCCAGCTCCTTCTTGTTTAAGGAGGGCCGGTATTTCCGCGTTGGCCCGTCGGTCGGCGCGGTTTCCTTTTTGCAGATCCAGGCCACGAAGCTGTATGACACGCTGCTGAACGCGCTTCTGAATATCGAAAGCAGCCAGATCGTCAGCATCCACGCAAAAGCGCTTGACCAGGGCGCTGCGCTGAAAACCGTGAAACGGAAACTGAGCGATTTGGACAAGGCAAAAATCGACGAACAGAAACGGGCGGTGCGCTCCGGCTTCGACATGGACATTCTCCCTCCTGACCTTGTGACCTTCGGGAAGGAGGCGGAAAAGCTGCTGGAGGATTTGCAGAACCACGATGAAAAGATGTTTATGGTCACAATCCTTCTGGTGCATACCGCGCCAACCAAACAGAAGCTGGAAAACATCATCTATTCGGTGAACGGCATCGCCAACGCCAACAACTGCAACCTGATCCGGCTGGACTATCAGCAGGAACAGGGCTTTGTATCGGCCCTGCCCCTGGGTGTGAACCAGGTGGAGATCCAGCGTGGCCTTACCACCAGCGGGACAGCAATCTTTTTGCCGTTCCGCTCCTGTGAGGTGTTCCAGCCGGGCGGCCTTTACTACGGTGTCAATACGCAGACGAAGCACATCATCCTGGCAGACCGGAAAACTCTCAAATGCCCCAACGGGATCGTGCTGGGCACACCGGGCAGCGGAAAATCCTTCTTTGCAAAGCGCGAGATGGCCAATGCCTTTTTTGCCACCAATGACCACATCCTGATTTTAGACCCGGAAAATGAATATACCGCCCTGACGGAGCAGCTTCACGGCCAAACAATCTACCTGGCCCCGGACAGCCACAGCTATTTGAACCCGATGGATCTGGACTTATCCACCGATGTGGGCGAGTCGCCCATGCTCATGCAGGCGGATTTCCTGCTGTCACAGTGCGAGCTGATGATGGCCTCCTATGGCAATCCGCTTATGCCCATTGAAAAATCCCTGATTGACCGCTGCATCAGTCTGGTCTACCGGGATTACCTAAAGAACCCCAGGCCGGAGAATATGCCCGTCCTGGGCGACCTGTACCAATGCCTGCGGGAGCAACACAATTCGCGGGCGGATGATCTGGCTACGGCGATGGAGATTTACGTCACCGGCAGCCTATCTTATCTGAATCACCGAACGAATGTGGATTTGAATAACCGTATGGTCTGCTACAACACCAGCAAGCTGGGACAGGGCTTAAAAAAGCTGGTCATGTCCAACGTGCAGAAGCATATCTGGCAGCGTACTGCGGGCAACCGCTATGCCGGTATCACCACCCGGATATTCTTAGATGAGTTCCACCTGCTCTTAAAGGAGCCGCAGACAGCGGCCTACACCGCTGAGATTTACAAGCGGTTCCGTAAGTGGAACGGGATTCCCACATCGCTGACGCAGAACGTCAAAGACCTTTTGGACAGCTCCGAGATTGAGAACATCCTGGAAAACAGCGATTTCGTGCTGATGTTAAATCAGGGGGCCAGTGACCGGAATATCCTGGCCCAGCGGCTTGGCATTTCGCCACAGGAACTTTCCCATGTGACCAACAGCAGCGAGGGCGAGGGCCTTCTGTTCTTCGGGGATAAGATCATTCCCTTTGAGGACAAATTCCCGCGTGATACGCAGCTCTACCGGGTAATGACCACGAAGCCTTCCGACCTGGCGGCATAAGGGGGTGGACCATGAAGCGAAAACGCAATATCTACGATGCGGATGATGCAGCCAAAAGCAAACGGCTGCATTTTTCAGCGGAGGAACGGGCTGCCCATGCAGAGAAAAAGGCGGAAATCCTGGGAGAAAAGCTGGAAAAAGCCAAAGCTGACCTTCCAAAGAAGCGCCGTGCCCGGATCAACCGGGAATTTGACGCTATGACCGGCAAGGTTCGGCACTCGCTGAGTTTTGAGGACGAGGTAAAACCGCGCAGCCGGAAAAACCCGGTGGCGCGGGCTGGCCTGAAAGCTGGCCGGACGGTGGATTTGGCGGCTCACAGTAAAATCCGGCAGGTGGAAAAGGAAAATGTAGGCACCGAAGCGGCCCACAAAACCGAGTTTGCAGCGGAAAATCTGACGGCAGGCGCAATCCGGAAAGGCTACCGCTCTGTAAAGGATGCGCCCTACCGCAAGGTGGAACGGCTGGAGGTCAAAAGCGCAAGGGCGACAGTCAATGCCAATTACCACGCCGCCGTCCGGGATAATCCGGAGCTGCAAAAGCATTCCCTGTCGGCCCTTTTTCAGAAGCGGAAACTAAAGCGTGAGTACGCCAAAGCCTACCGGGAGGCAAGAAAAACCGGGAGCCGCGGGGCTGCGGTGGCAAAAAAGGCGAAGGAGGCAGTCAGCAACGCAGGACAGGCCGCCGTTGCCCTGGTCAAAAACAATAGGGGGATTTTGGTGATTGTCGGCGGAGTGGCCCTGCTGTTCATCCTGCTCTTTTCCTCCCTATCCTCCTGCTCCGTGTCAATGGAAGGGGCGATGGGGGCCGTGCTTGGAACCTCCTATACCTCCGAAGATCCGGACATTTTGCAGGTGGAGGACAACTATATTGCGCTGGAACAGGGGCTGGAACGCAGGATGGCCAATATTGAAAGCGAATTTCCCGGCTATGACGAGTACCAGTACGATGTGGACACCATCGGCCACGACCCCAATGAGCTGATTTCCTACCTGACTGCAAAATTCAATGCGTTCACCCCAGCCCAGGTACAGGCAGAATTAGAAGCCCTGTTCGACCAGCAATATACCCTTACCACCCGTGAGGAGGTGCAGATCCGTTACCGGACTGTGACCTGGACGGATGAGGAAGGCAACGAACATGAAAGTGAGGAGGCGTATGAGTATTACATTCTCCATGTGACCCTGAGGAACCATTCTCTGGGGACGGTGGCGATGGAAAGCCTGACCGAAGATGAAAAAGGCCGGTATGCCGCCATCCTGGAGTTAAAGGGCAACAAGCCCTATCTGTTCGGGGACAACATCTACGCGAACCCCTCTGAAGGGGAGCATTATGAGATCCCCGGTGAAGCCCTGTCCGACCCGTCCTTTGCCGCGCTGATTACCGAAGCGGAAAAGTACCTGGGCTACCCCTATGTTTGGGGCGGCTCGAACCCATCCACCAGCTTTGATTGCAGCGGCTTTGTCTGCTGGGTCTTTACCAACAGCGGCGTTCACAACCTGCCCCGTACCACAGCGCAAGGCATTTACAATCAGTGCGCGATTGTTTCGTCCTCCGAAGCCAAACCGGGGGACATTATCTTTTTCACGGGAACCTATGACAGCGCGGGGCCGGTGTCCCATGTAGGGATTTATGTGGGTGACGGGATGATGATCCACTGTGGCTCCCCAATCCAGTACGCCAATATCAACACATCTTACTGGCAACAGCACTTTTACGCATTTGGGCGTTTGTAACCGCCCGGAAAGGAGTTTTGATGAACCAGAAAATTCAGAAAATCGTGACCGAGATTGAGAAGGTCAAGGGAAAAATTGCTACCCAGCAGGCAAGGCTTAGGGAGCTGGAGCAGCAGAAAACGGAACTTGAGAATACCGAGATTGTTGGTATGGTGCGCGGCCTGGAGGTCACGCCGGAGGAACTGGCCTCTATCATTCAGGCCATCCGCAGCGGCAATACCGGCGGCCTGCCTGTGGCCACACAGAATCCGGAGGAACAGGAGGAAATGGATGATGAAGAATAAGCTGCGCTCTTTTATGGTGCTGGCCGCCCTTGCGGTGTGCTTTGGCACCTTTTCCGTTACCGCTTATGCACAGAGTAACGAACCGCAGACGGAACCCGCGCCGGTGGAGGAAACCACCGAACCGGAGGAAACTGCCGAGCCGAACCCCTTTACCCCAAACGGAACCGGCACTGTCCTGGATAACGCCACCAGTGAGGACGAAAAGGAGTTTTATACCATTGTGACCGAGGATGAAAACGTCTTTTATCTGGTCATTGACAAGCAGCGCGATACGGAAAACGTCTACTTCCTCAATGCAGTCACAGAGTCCGACCTGATGGCCCTTGCCGAGCAGGATGCGGAAGAATCCACTGAGCCAGTGGAACCGGAGCCGGAACCCACACCGGCACCGGAGCCGGAGGAGCCTGTCGAGGTAATAGAGGAACCCGAACCGGAGCCAGCGCCGGAAACCGGCACCAGCCCGGTTATGCTGGTCTTGATCGGCGTGGCGGTGCTTGCCGTAGGCGGCCTGGGCTACTACTTCAAGATTTATAAGCCCAAACATGAATTGGACGATGCTGCCGATTTGGATGAATTTGAGTTTGCGGGGCCGGAAGAACCGACTATTCGGGAGGAAGATCTGGAAGAACCTGCACCGGAACTGACTGCCGAGGAAGAAGCCGAACAGCGCCGGCTTTATGAGGAGGAGCAGGAGCTTCCGGACGAGGACGAGGATGCCCCTATTCAGTAACAATCCAGGACTGGAACGGATGATGCAGCAGAAACCTGCCGGGCGGAGAGCGCCAAAACCTCCGGCGCTCCCGCCCGATCATCCCTGCTATGGCTGCAACTATGGCATGGGAAGGCGCTGTGTGGGTGTCTGCTACAAGGAGCTTTTATCTAAAAGGAGGAAACGCGAGTGAAATTAGTGGTTGCCGAGAAACCCAGTGTGGCCCAGAGTCTGGCTGCTGTGCTGGGGGCAAAACAGAAAAAACAGGGATATTTGGAGGGCGGCGGCTTTCTGGTAAGCTGGTGCGTCGGGCATCTGGTGGGGCTGGCCCCTGCCGATGCCTACGATCCGAAGTATTCCGAGTGGACGTATGAGGACTTGCCGATTATCCCGAAGGAATGGAAGTTTACTGTTGACCCAGGAAAAAAGGAGCAATTCAAGGTGCTTTCCGATCTGATGAGCCGTGCCGACGTGGACAGCCTGGTGTGTGCCACCGACGCGGGCCGTGAAGGAGAATTGATCTTCCGTCTGGTGTATCAGCAGGCCGGGTGCCGCAAACCGATGGAGCGACTGTGGATTTCGTCGATGGAGGAGGACGCAATCAAAGCGGGATTTTCCGCTCTGCGCCCCAGCAGCGAGTATGACCTTCTCTATGCTGCGGCCCTCTGTCGGGCAAAGGCAGATTGGCTGGTGGGAATTACCGGAACCCGCCTATTCTCCACCCTTTACCGAAGGACGCTCAATGTGGGGCGCGTCATGACCCCTACCCTGGCCCTGGTAGTGGAACGGGAAACCGCGATTGACAGTTTCAAAAAGGAGAAGTTTTACACGGTGGAACTGGATTGCGGTTTTCCTGCCGCAAGCGATCGGATGGCAGATAAAAAGGCAGCGGAGAAACTGAAAGCTGCCTGTGCAGGCCAGACTGCTACTGTCCGAAGGGTGGAGAAAAAGCAGCGCAACGCCAGCCCGCCGAAGCTATATGACCTGACTTCCCTCCAAAGGGACGGAAACCGGCTGTTTGGCTACACTGCCCAGCAGGTGTTGGATTATGCCCAGGCCCTCTATGAAAAGAAGCTGTTGACCTATCCCCGTACCGATTCCAATTATCTGACAGAGGACACCGCCGCCACAGTGCCGGAGCTTTTGGAACAATCTGTTTCCAGCCTGCCGTTTTCTGTGGAGGTGGGGCCGACGGACATCTCCCGTGTAATAGACGCTTCAAAGGTCAGCGATCATCATGCGCTGCTGCCTACCATGCAGGTAAAGCAGGATGCGCTTGCCGCATTGCCTGCCGGGGAGCGCAACATCCTCACATTGGTCATCGTGCGGCTTTTATGCGCGGTCAGCGAAAAACAGGTTTACGAGGATACGGCTGTGGAGCTGGATTGCGGCGGTACGTCCTTTGCCGCAAAGGGACGTGTGGTAACAAGCCCCGGATGGAAGGCTGTGGAGCAAGCCTTCTACTCCACGCTGAAGCAGAAGCCGGAAAAGGACGATCCGGAACCGGCCGCGCTGCCTTCTGTTACCGAGGGGCAGGCCCTTTCCGGCTGCAAGGCGGCGGTGCGTGAAGGAACCACCAGCCCGCCCAAACACTTCACGGAAGATATATGCTGTGAAAGGGGGATAAGAAATCACCCATAGAAAGGAGCGTTCCCATGAAAACAATGAAAATAGCTAACAGTAAAATTACCGCCCTCTATGAAAGATTAAGCCGCGACGATGATTTGGCAGGCGATAGTAACAGCATTGTCAATCAAAAGAAAATGCTTGAGGACTATGCGGCAACCAATGGCTTTACAAATTGCGTCCACTTCACAGATGATGGTTGGTCTGGCGGGAGCTTTGACCGTCCAAGCTGGAAGCGCATGATTGAGGGTATTGAGAAAGGTGAAGTAGCTGCTGTCCTTGTCAAAGATTTAAGCCGCATCGGTAGAGATTATTTACAGGTAGGTTTTTACACCGAAGTGATGTTCAGAGAGAAAGGTGTACGGTTTGTTGCCATTACCAACGGAGTAGACAGCGATAAGCGAGAAAGTAGCGAGTTTGCCCCCTTTTTGAATATTATGAACGAATGGTACATTCGCGATTGCAGCCGTAAAATAACCACCGTTTTACGGGCAAGAGGTATGTCCGGCAAGCATACAAGCAATCATTGTATCTATGGCTACAAGAAAGACCCCGACAATAAAGACCATTGGATTATCGACGAAGAAGCGGCTGAAATAGTGCGCCGGATTTACCGTATGGCGATCGAGGGAAAAGGCCCATATGAAATTGCCCGCATATTGGCGGCGGAAAAGATTGAGCGGCCCTCTTACTATCTTGCACAGCGCGGTATGGGAAACCATCAATCAAACTACAATGCCGCAGACCCTTATACATGGCGCGGTGGCACGGTTGCCGACATACTCTCTAAGCAGGAATATATTGGGCATACGGTAAACTTTCGGACTTACAAAGAGAGCTATAAAGATAAACACATCAAAATGACACCCAAAGAGGAATTAGTCATTTTTGAAAACACGCAGGAAGCTATCATTGACAAGGAAACATGGGAACGCGTACAAACTCTACGGAAAACCATTCGCCGGACAGACGGCACAGGAAAGGCTAATCCTCTAACTGGCTTGATGTTTTGTGCGGATTGCGGTGCAAAGATGTATAACCACAGAGGCAAAGCCGGAAATGCGCGCGACTGGGCGGGAAAACCAAACGGGAAAAAGCGTCCAGATCGTGACGAATATAACTGTTCCCGTTATGATTTGGGTAATCAGCATTATGACAAATACTGCTCAACACATCTTATCCGTACTGCCGTTGTAAATGAGCTTTTATTGGAAGCCATCAAAGGTGTTTGCGACTATGCGCTGAACAACGAAACTGCATTTATGGAACAGGTCTGCTCTGCTTCCAGCGAACGGCAAGCAAAAACGGTAAAGACAATCCAGCAGCGGAAACAGCGCGGTGAAAAGCGGACTGATGAATTGAGCCGCTTAATCCGCAAGCTCTATGAGGACAATGTAAATGGTAAGCTCTCTGACAAGCTCTTTGAGCAAATGCTGCATGATTTTGAAGCGGAATTAGAGAGTTTGACCGAGAGCATAGCGCAAGACCAACAGGAACTTGAACGCATAAGCCGAGAAACTGTCAACGCTGAAAAATTCCTTGACCTTGTAAAAAAGTACACAGATTTTTCCGAGCTTACTCCTGCCATGATAAATGAATTTGTTGAAAAAATCCTTGTTCATCAAGCCGAGGGCAAGGGGGCAAATCGCACACAAGAGGTTGAAATTTTCTTTAATTTTGTCGGTAAAGTGGAAATCCCACATGAAGAAATCATTCTGACAGAGGAGGAAAAAGCTGCACAAGCGGAGCAGGAACGACGCAGAGCAAAAAAAGCGGAATATAACCGCCGCTATATGGAAAGGAAACGCAGACAATGGCGAGAGCAGCAGGAACAAGAACAGGCGCAGAAGCCCCAAGAGCTTCCATCTGCCGCAGACGAGAAAGGAGAATATATCGCATGAGAAGATTGATTGACAATGGAAACACGCCCGCCGCCAGACTGCCCTATATCGGGCATTACGGGCGATTGCGGAAGGCCTACCTTGAGGGCTACCGTCCCGACCTCTATGCTGCCCTTACCGCCAGCGAAACGCTCTTTGAGCATTGTGCCGAGATTGACGCAGCAGCCCGAAGCCGAATTAACCTTATCATGCCGCAGCTTGTTAAGAGCGCGGGAGCCACTGAGGAATTAAAGGCGAAAGACCAGCTTGCGTGGGTAGGATTGATGAACACTTGCAAGGCTCAGGCAGAGGAAATCATCAAGTTTGAGCTAATCTATGTCTGACGGTCAAGAGCCGGAAAAAACAGAAATCTTGCGATAACAGCCGCCCCGACGACCCATTCCCCGTCCGGGCGGTTTTTATCGTCAAAAACGCCGTTTTCTCCAAGTCAAGAGCCGGAGAAAACACCCGAAAAATGCCCATATTGCGTAACAGGGGCATGGAAAGGAGCTTGCATGAGAACAGGGCTTACCAAACAGGAAAAAACCACCGATATATGGTTTGACGAGAAAGACTCCCTTATTCATATCCGCACCCACAACACCGACTTAAAGAAGCGGCTTGCCGCCTACGCTGGACAGTACCCCGACCAGTGCCGCCAGACCGACGCAGACCCCGAAACGGGCTGCATGGAGTTTGAGATTGTAAAGGGGCGTTTCTCTTTCCGTCTGACCGCCCCATACAGCGAAGAACGGAGGAACGCAGCCAGCAAAGCGGCGAAGAAACATTCCGGCAATTTGTCACACCCTGTTCAAAGAAGTATGATATAATTTTTTTGAAAAAATCTTCTCTTTCATTTTAGTATTTGCCGCTAAAACCGTAGTATATGGGTGAAGTCGGAAAGGAGGTAGTGCGATGATTGATGATGAGAAAATTATTGAGTTGTTTTTCGAGCGATCCGAGCAGGCTATACAGGAATTAGACATTAAATACGGAAAAATCTGTCACAGCCTTTCGTACAACATTGTAAACAGCAGACGGGACGCGGAGGAATGCGTCAACGACGCTTACTTGGGTGCATGGAACGCTATTCCACCAGCACACCCCAATCCCTTGTTGTCTTACATTGTGAAAATTGTTCGGAATATTTCACTCAAAATCTATTGGAGAAAGGAAGCCGCCAAACGAAGCAGCCATTACACGATTGCTTTGGAAGAAATTGAAGCCTGTATAGCAGCCCCGAACACAGTAGAAGCAGAAATTGAAGCCAGAGAGTTAGCCCGTACCATTGAGGCATTTTTGGATACGCTGACCGCAAAAGAGCGAGTTATCTTTATGCGCCGCTACGCGTATGCGGATACCTACGCGGACATAGCAAAACGCATAGGTATATCTGAAAAAAATGTATCCGTCCGACTTACCCTAATCCGCCAGAAAATGAAGCAATTTTTGATTGAAAGAGAGGTATTCGTATGAACACGAAATTGTTTTCCGAAGCCATTAGTGAAGTCGGCGATAAGTATTATGAGGAAGCTGCAAACTACCATTGTAAAAAACATGGGTGGATAAAATGGAGTGCTATGGCAGCTTGCCTGTGCCTTATTATTAGTGGTATGTATTTGTTAAGACCAAATGATTACAACGAGGCTGGAAACAATGGCGGTATCGTAATGCTTTTTGCTGAGGCCAAAGTTGTTGAGGTGTTCTCTCCACGATCTGTTCTCGTCGAGATTACAAAGGAGAATATATATAATGCAAATACCGACGAAAATCTATTTAATGTTGGCGATATGGTGCAAGCCGAATTTAATGAGGATATAGTGCTGCATTTTGTTAGCGGTGATGTCGTTATAATTGGCAGGGGCAATACCGCAAAAGTTGATTATTCGCAGAAACCATATATTGCACAATGCAACAACATTAAAATCAAAGCGAAAGAAGATTACCGAAATATTTGGGTTAGTGCAGAAACTGACGAGGGAGCAGAAGACGCTGGGATTACTTTCGTAGAAAATACTTTCGGGGAATATTTGGAAAATCTTCCGTCGGACAATAGCTATCGGATCGAAGATTATAAGCTGTTAGACTATACCCTTTTAGAAACCACGGAAACCTCGGTATCGGGCGAGTTCACATTTGCCGTTAAAGCCACAGATGCTGAACAATACACGGGGGAATATACTTTGAATGGTACAGGGGATTATGAGGGCTGGTTAATACTTCGACGGAGCTTTACTTTGGAACATCGTAATAACCCATATTGGAAGTGCATAGAGCTAAAAGATGTACCAATTTCAAATAGCAAATATGTTAATGTAGAATAACCAAACATACGGGCAACTGATTTAATCGGTTGCCCGTATGTTACATTTAGAAGCAGAAAGGAGCGACCAACCATGACAAAGCCAAGAGAGAAAACCCGCGAGGAGCTGCAAGCCGAGATTGAGGACGGAAAGAAGAAAATCCGGCAGTTTGAGAACCGGG
>OIZQ01000462.1_pt1 | contig 22061 bp, 14 predicted proteins | sample 1588491 | NCBI WGS metagenome assembly OIZQ01 (sample SAMN03283262) | human gut metagenome | biome: human-associated habitat; material: feces | host: Homo sapiens | place: USA | collected 2013
TGTTTAAGGGCCTAGGGCGGCTCAACAGTCCGTATTTCACCGCAACTTCTGAGGGGGCAGGTGGCGCCTGCTACGCGGCGGTTACGGACAGGGCATGGAATTTCTCGTCGGCGCCCTCGACGGCGGCGGCGAGCTGCTCGGCGGTCACGGTGTCGGCGCACTCTACCTGGACGGTCTGGGTCTCGTGATCGGCATCGGCGTCGGTCACGCCGGCAACGTTGAGCAGCGCGGTCTCGACGGTGGCATCGCAATGGCCGCACATGAGGCCGGAAGTCTTGATTGTGAAACGCATGGATATTCCTCTCTGTTGTGTCGGCTTTCCCAGGCACCCGACCTTGACCTTCAAGCCGTCGCTCGCGTACCAAAGTACGCGTCGCTCCTCTTTCAGGTCAATCTCGGGCACCTGGAAAACCCGTTCTAAATGGACTTAATGGTGAGCTTATTTTGCCACTTTTGGCTTAAAGGATTTTAAGCGCAGCGCATTGCTTACGACGCACACGCTCGACAGGCTCATGGCCGCGGCGCCAAACATCGGCGAGAGTTGCCAACCGGTGAGGGGGAAGAACACACCCGCCGCCAGCGGAATGCCGATGCCGTTGTAGAACAGCGCCCAGAACAGGTCCTGCTTGATGTTGCGGATCGTGGCGCGCGAAAGCTCGATGGCGCGGGCGACATCCATGAGGTCGCTGCGCATGAGCACCACATCTGCCCCTTCTTTGGCGATGTCGGCGCCGGTGCCGATGGCAAGGCCCACGTCGGCGCGCGCCAGGGCGGGGGAGTCATTGATGCCGTCGCCCACCATGGCGACCTTGCCGCCCGCATCCTGCAGTTCGCGCACGTGGCGTTCCTTGTCGGCGGGGAGAACGTCGGCGATGACCTGTTCGCTGCTCAGCCCCACGCGGCGGGCGATCGCTTCGGCGGTGACGCGGTTGTCGCCGGTGAGCATGCGCACGTCGACGCCAAGCGAGCGCAGTGCGGCGATGGCCCCGGCGCTCGTCTCCTTGACCTCGTCAGCCACGGCAACGGTGCCGGCAAGCTCGCCGTTCTTGGCAAAGAACAGCGGCGTCTTGCCCTCGGCGGCAAATTGCTCGGCAAGACCCGCGGGCACGGTAACGCCCAACTCGTTCATCAGGCGTACGTTGCCGGCTGCAATGGCGTTTTGCCCCTCGCGCGCCGTAACGCCGCGACCGGGCACGGCGGCAAAGTCCTCGACCATGCGTGCGACGATCCCGCGTGTCTCGCACTCGGCCATAATCGCCTCGGCCAGCGGGTGCTCGCTCGAGCGCTCCAACGCGGCGGCCAGCTTGAGCAGCGCCTTTTCGCTCATGGCGGGCGAGCCGTCGGCGCGCGTGGCTACCACGATATCGGTCACGGCAGGCTTACCGCGGGTGACGGTGCCCGTCTTGTCGAGCACCACGGTGCCCACGCTGCGCAGGTTCTCCAGCGCCTCGGCGCTCTTAAAGAGAATGCCCATCTCGGCGCCCTTGCCGGTGCCGACCATAATGGCGACGGGCGTGGCCAGGCCCAGCGCGCACGGGCAGCTGATCACCAGCACGGCGACGGCGGAGGTAAGCGCTTCGTTGACGCTTCCGGTCAGCACCATCCACGCCACAAAGGTCACGGCCGAGATCGCGAATACTACGGGCACGAACACGCCGGCGACCTTGTCGGCCATGCGGGCGATGGGTGCCTTGGTGGCGTTGGCGTCCTCGACGAGCTGGATAATCTTGGCGAGCGACGTGTCGGCGCCCACACGCGTGGCGCGGAAGGTAAACGAGCCCGTGCGGTTGACCGTGGCCGCGTTGACAGTGTCGCCGGCGGTCTTTTCTACGGGGATGGACTCGCCGGTGAGCGCGCTCTCGTCCACGGCCGACGCGCCCTCGAGCACCACGCCGTCGACAGGGATGGACTCGCCGGGGCGCACACGCAGCACCTGGCCGGGAAGGATGCTGTCGACGTCCACGGTGGTTTCGGTGCCGTCATCGGCAACGACGGTCGCGGTCTTGGGCGCCAGGTCGATGAGCGCCTCGATGGCGCCGCCGGTTTTGGACTTGCTGCGCGTCTCGAGGTATTTGCCCACGGTGACGAGCGACAGGATCGTGCCCGCGCTCTCAAAATACAGATTGTCCATGCCCGTCATCATTGCCTCGTGGACCTGGCCCGCGGCTAGCTGGTCGGCCATGATGAACATGGCGTAGAACGACCAGACGATGGAGGCGGTGGCGCCCACGGCGATGAGGGCGTCCATGGTGGGCGCGCCGTGCGCGAGCGATTTAAACCCATTGATAAAGTACGCGTCGTTGACGTAGACGATGGGGATGAGCAGGACGAGCTCGGTGAGGGCGAGCGTCATGCTGTGGGTATGGTCGGTGAAAATGCCGGGCAGCGGCCAGCCGAGCATGTGCCCCATGCCTATGTAGAACAGTGGGATAAGGAATACGATCGAGGCGATGAGACGAGTACGCATGGCAGAGGCGGCAGCCTCCAACTTTTTGGTTGGCGACTCCATGTGGGCGGCGCCGGACCTGACTTGTGTGCTGCCGTTTGAGCTGGCGGTGTCGGTGCCCGTGCTGACGGGCGAGGCCGAGTAGCCCGCACGGTCGACGGCGGTGCAGATGTCGTCGGGAGAGACCTGCGCGGGGTCATAGTCGACCATCATGGAACCGGCGAGCAGATTGACCGCGACGCTTTCTACGCCGTCGAGCTTGCTTACGGCACGGTCCACGTGCGCCTGGCACGCGGCGCACGTCATGCCGCCCACGTCGAACTTATCTTGAGCCATGGCTTCTCCTTTCTGTGACGTAGTGTCGGAAATGTTAACCATCCGATACTATACACCCATACCCCCTGGGGGTGTCCAGTACGGAAAGAAATGTATGAGATTTCGTTACAGATGAGGATGGATGGTTGGCCGATGGACCGTCCCAACCAATCATCTCAATCTGTAACATCTAGCAGGGAAAATGACCTCTAACTGTTACAGATCGAGACAATTGCCGGGGAGGGGTCCCGTTGCGGCAAGACGCTCGCCGCCTAGATACAGAACCCGGGGATCACACAGGTTCGTTTGTTTGGCTTTTCCGCAGGCGTTGCGTACGTAAAGACGTCGCCGTCGTGGCCCACACGGTTTATGTAGAGCGTGCCTTCGGTCTCCGATGAGTCGGGGCTCACCGTGCGCTCCCACCAACAGGTGTCCTTGCCCTTCCACTGGCGGACCATCGTCTCGTTCGTGGAATACGGGCTCACCTTGAGCTCGCGGAAGAGCTGATACTCTTTGCCCTCGCCGTTGTAGATGTCTGCCAGGTAGTGATAGTCCTCGGCAAACGAATCGGGCGGTTGCGTACCGCACAGCTCGACCATGGCGGGCAGCCAAAGGGTTGCGGGCAACTCGCTCAGGCACGATGCGCTGTTGGCGGCGCCCACATTGTTCGAGACCTTCTTGACCCCTTTAATGAGTGCGCGCAACTCGTTGGGCAGCAGCTTAAGGCCGTCGCCGTTGAGCCATTCCCGCAGCTCGCAATCTGCCCAGCCGGCGCTCGGCGGTTCAGCCGCAGCGTTGCGCTCGGCAATACCCGCGTCGAACATAAACGTCAGTCCGGCCTTGCCCGTCCCGTCCAGAAGCTCATCGTGGCGAATGCCCACAAGCTGCGCGCCAACCTGCAGCCCGTTGGTGAGCGTGACGCGCTTGGTACACGGATAGGGGATATGCCCATCGGCATCGAGCAGGTGATAGCGCTTGGCAATCTCGCGTGCCTCGCTACGGGTCTCGGCGGCCTTAATCTTGAGCGAAATCTCCTGCAGCTGATCCCAGGTGTAGTCGTCAAGTGAACCGCGGATGCCATCGAGGTAGTCGGGGATGCCAAAGCCATGGGTTGCCGCGCCAATGACGCCGAGCCCCGCAACGACTGCAGCGACACCGCCGATAATAAAGCGACGGCGGGTCATGGCATCGTTCCGGGCCTGCTCCAGGATCTCTCGCGCGCGCTCGCCGGCGACGTCGACCTTAAGGTGCGTACCGGAGTCGATGTCGATTACGGCGTCATTGCCCGCGCCCTCGCGGTCCTCAGATTCTGCAGCGGGGAGGTATGTCGAGAGCACCTCGAGCATCTGCTGCTCGGTAGGGCGATCGCTCTGTTCGACTGAGATGCCTTTCATGATGATTTGGACGAGCGCTTCATCGCCCTCGCAGCGCGGCTCGAGCGGTGCCGGCTTGGTCTTGGTCTTTACGAGATAGAACGAGCCGGTTGCAGCGGCGTCCGTCGACTCAAAGTCAAACGGTTTGCGACCGCTGTAGAGCTGGTACAGAATGCTCGAAAGCGCATAGACGTCGATTGCCGGCGAACGGCGAAGGGCCGCGATGCCTTCGATATCCTGCGTGAGCATCTCGGGCGCGGCGTATGCGGGCGTGGCAAAGCGCCAGATGTCGGCGCGCCGGGTGATCGTGTCGTCGCCGAGAGCCATGGTCGCGGAGCCCATGTCGATGAGGCAGGGGTCAAAGGAGCAATCGGCAATCTGCTGCTCGAGCGTTCGGCTGGTGGTGCGGAACATGATATTGGCAGGCGAAAGGTCGCGATGGACGACCGGATTCACGAGGCCTTGGGTCATCAAGAGCGCACGAAGCACGGCGTTTCCGACGGCGGCGACCATCTGGGTGGTCAGCCCGCCCGAGGCGTCGTGAGGAAGCAGGGGCAGCGCCTGCTTGAGTGAGGTGCCCTCGACCCACTCCATGAGGATGAGCGGGTCATCCTCGCACGATCCGTAGCCATAGACGCGCGGAAATCCGCGCAGGTGCGAAACGGTACACAGATGACGGTATTCCTCGAACAGCGCAGCGGTGTTGGCCAGGTGAGCGGCCGATTGCTCGGCGGAGCGGTCGGGGGCTTGGCCGGAAAGGATGGCGTTGTCCTTGAGTAGCTTGACGGCAAAGACCTCGCCGCTCGTGTTGGCCGCGCGCAGCACGTGCCCGATGTTGCCGTTGTTGCGGTGGGCCGTCTGGAGAATAAGCGTCATAAACCGACGCTTGGCGTCGTCCTCGGCGCTGGGGTCGACCGCCACGGCGGTGTCGAACGTATCGAGACGGATGAGTTTGTCGCCATAGGCGCTATCGGTAGTATCCATGGCGTTCCTTTGTCTGGCATGGGTTGCCGCGCGTACACGTGAGCAGCGCGGATATCGGTAAAGTACCATGATAGCCGCACTGCTCACGTGTACCGCTGAGTATTGTCGTTTACGACGCAGAAGGTAGAAGACGAAAGACGGACGGCGACCGTCTTTTGATCGCCGTCCGCGCTAGTCCACAATGACAAGGAATGTCGTATAGAGACCCAAATGAAGTCTGTCGCTGTTGGCGATTTCCACGGGGGGATAGACTTTGCCGGGCTCGCGTTGGTCGCGCGGCGGCTCGATTACGATATCACCGTCGCCTGCACCCGATTCGAGCACCGTGCCGTTGGTCGACCCAAGGCCCTGGGCGTACCAGTGCTCACCCTCAAGCCAAATGCGAAGATGCTCGCGTGATGCGTCGGCGCCCACATCGGTGATGCTGGGCGAGGTTTTGGGCAAAGAACCAATCACGGTGCCGCGTGGATCGCGTGTGAGGGGATGGATTTGCATGTCAACGCTGTTTCCGGCGTGCGTCCTAAGCAAGCCGAGGTTGGGAGCGACGGCGCGCGGTTGATCCAAGCTGCTCAAAAAACTACGGCCGACGGTAGTTTCGGTGGTGCCAAAGTGCCCGCCCGTCTTGCTGTCGCAAAAGCGCTCGACGGTGGCCACGCCCTGAACGGGATCGGCGAGCGCCCCCGTTGCCACAAAGAGCATCAAGAAGAGCGTGCTTTTTTCGCGCACGGCATTGCCGTCAAAGTTGTCGATGCGATTGAGGGCATTTGCATATAGGCGGCTGTCCAGCTTGTAGCTGGCGAGAGCCGACATCATTTCGTTGGCGGCCGGACCGCGATAGTGCTCGGCGATTGCCCGATAGGCGGACTCGCCGCCGCCGAGCTTGCTGCAGATTGCCGCGGAAAGGTTGAGCGTGGTGACGGTAAAGTCGCTGTAGATGGCGGGCGCGCACTGGTCAGGCTTGCGATGGACGATGTAACGGGTGAGATACGAGCGGTTGGAAGAGCATTTCTCGAGCAGGGTACTGCCGAGATAAGAGTTTCCGTTGATAAGCATTCGGGCGATCTCGAGATGTTTAAGACCGCCGAACGAGCGAATATCGTTATAGAGGACCGAGCAAGGCGTCTCTGCTGCCACGGATACCTCCTTTGGTTGCTTCCTAGCCAATATGGCGATAGGAATTAATGGCCCCCGGTGGGCGACGTATTAAATGGCTGCGCAATATATAGCGTAACCAAAGCAACATTATAGGCCACATGTTCAAAATTGCAGGAAGACCGAGAGATTTGGTTTGGGCTGGACGGAAATCCCCCTCTGTCTTGTTCTGTAACATTTGGACCCGGTTTTGCCCTGCATCTGTTACAGATTGAGACAATCGGCCAGGCCCGCCCCGTCCGCCTCGTCATCTGTGGTTTACGTGGGGGCATACGGAGTGCGGGTATACTAACCGGCGGCGAATCTGCTCCATCGCTTAGAGCTGCTGCGTCTGGACGGCGCGTGATAGGGCTGCCAAAGCGATCGCCAGCGTGCTGAGCAACGTCCTCTCTGTGCGCACCTGTTTTTGTATGTATTAGCGCACTACCAAGCACGCCCGCGCGGCCGCATGCCGTGCCCATTGCGCGTGCAGATAAGGAACAACAACATATGCGTAATTCTGTATCCGACGTCACGGACGCCGAGATTCTGGACGAGGCCCGCGAGGCCATGACCCAGGCTGCCTTCGATGCCGCCGATGAGGCCAATGCTGCCCAGACCGTCGAGTCCGCTACCGAGAGCCTGCCCGCCTTTGACGAGCTGGGCCTTTCGGACGAGATGCTTCGTGCTATCGAGAACCTAGGCTACACGGCGCCCACGCCTGTCCAGGCTGGCTCGATCCCCGTGGTGCTCGAGGGCCGCGACCTGCTTGCCGCTGCTCAGACCGGCACCGGCAAGACGGCCGCCTTCTTGCTGCCGACCATGAACAACCTGGAGCACATCGCTCCGCCCAAGCCCGTGCGCGAGCGTGGCGGTCGCAACCGCCGTCGCGGCGCCAAGAAGCCCGAGGGCAACGGTCGCGGTCCCTTGATGCTCGTCATCACCCCCACGCGCGAGCTTGCCCAGCAGATCGACGAGGTCGCGAGCAAGATTGCCGACGTCACTGGCCATGTCGCCGTGACCGTCGTGGGCGGCGTGAGCTACAAGCCGCAGACTGCGGCGCTCAAGTACGGCTGTGACATCCTGGTCGCTACGCCGGGCCGTCTGGTTGACCTGATCGAGCAGGGCGCCTGCCACCTGGACGAGGTCAAGGTGCTGGTGCTGGACGAGGCCGACCGCATGCTCGACATGGGCTTTTTGCCCGCCGTCCGCCGCATTGTGCGCGAGACGCCGGCCGAGCGTCAGACGCTGCTGTTCTCGGCCACGCTCGACGAGGAGGCCGTGGGCGAGATCACCGACCTGGTGAGCGACCCGGCACGCGTGGAGATCGCGCCCGCCACGTCGACCGCCGACACCGTCGACCAGTTTGTATTCCCGGTGTCCATCGAGGCCAAGAACAATCTGCTGCCCGAGTTCCTCAAGAAGGAGGGCCCGGAGCGCACCATCGTCTTTATGCGCACCAAGCACCGCGCCGACAGCTGCTGCCGTCGTCTGGAGCGCAAGGGCATCAAGGCCGCCGCGATTCACGGCAACCGCAGCCAGGCTCAGCGCGAGCGTGCCCTTTCGGCCTTCCGCGACGGTACCGTCGACGTGTTGGTGGCAACCGACGTGCTCGCCCGCGGCATCGACATCAGCGACGTGCGCTACGTCGTGAACTTTGACGTGCCGGCCGAGCCGACCGACTACATCCACCGTATTGGCCGTACGGGCCGCGCCGGCGAGCTGGGCTGGGCCATCACGTTTGTGACCGAGCAGGATGTCGATGAGTTCTACGAGATCGAGAAGCTCATGGACAAGACCGCCGACATCTACGAGGCCGGCGACCTGCATGTGGGCCCCAATCCGCCCGCGGTTGACCCCGAGCGCGATCCTGCGGCCTTTAAGGTGAAGAAGAAGACCAAGCGCGGCAAGTCCAAGAGCAAGAAGAAGCTTGAGCAGGCGCGTCGCGACGGCAAACGCAACGGCGACGATTACGGTGATGTGGCCGGTCGTTCCAACCGCGGTCGAGACGAGCGTCGCGGCGACGGTGAGCGTCCGAGCCGTCCCAAGCGCGGCGGCAAGACCCGCGTGCGCGAGGGCGTTCAGGCTCGCGTGGACGAGGCTGTTGAGAGCGTTGCTCGCGAGGTGGCTGCCGAGGAGCGCGCTGGTGCTGTTGAGCAGGGCCCGCGCGGCAACCGTGCCGAGCGTCGTGCCAAGCAGTTCCAGGGCGAGGCACATCGTCGTCGCCGCGAGGACGAGGACCGCGGCGGTCGTCGCCGTGTCGAGCGCGAGGACGAGGGCCGTGGTTCGCGCGGCGGCAAGCGCGGCTCGGGTGACCGTCGTCGCTCCGGTCGCGATGGCGAGCGCGGCGGGCGCGATGAGCGCCGTGGCGGCGAGGGTCGCGGTGAGCGAGGTGCCCGCGGCGGTGAGTCCCGTGGCGGCAAGCGCTTTGAAGAGCGCGGCGTCCGTGGCGGCGAGCGTCGCGAGGGTGTTCGCGGCAATGGCGGCCGCGGCGGCGCTGGCCGCTCTGGTGAGTCGCGCGATCGTCGTGATCCGCGTGCCAGCCGCGATCGTCGCGATGACTGGCGCAACTACGACGACACCCGCGAGGAGCGTCGTGGCGGCTATCGTGGCGGGCGTGGCGGCAACCAGGCCGGCTCCCGCGGCGGTCGTGCCGGCGGTCGCGATAACCGTGGCAGCTATGGCAACAGCCGTGGTGGCAAGCGCGGCGGCAGCTCCCGTCGCCCCGGTGACGGTGGCGGCAAGCGCAAGTAACATGCTCGTCGCGCGGTAAGGCGAGACGAGTTTGGGCCCCGAGCAACTACACTCGGGGCCCTTTTTTGTTTGCCGTATCCGATCGCTAGTTCAAATGTGATTTCCTCGGGAATGCATCTAGAGGATGCCGTGGACCTGTTTCCTGCCATGCGGCAATGGGTCCCATGGGGTGCGCCGTGCATTTTTTGGAGTATTCTGCAGTTCGAGTTGTCTGCATATGATTCGACGTCGCCAACGGTGGCCTTCGGATATCCCTGGCGAGCGTTCTGAGTCAGATTTAGCCGTTTTCCGGAGCAGGGGCGCGTATTTTCGCCATGTCGGGACTTAGAATGATACGGCGCCCTACAGTTTTGCCCACCCGCGGCGGTGCTAGCGTGGTCACGTTGCAGAATACTCCGTTTTTTGCACGGGCCAGGATGGGGTACCTCAGGAGAACACAGCGGTATTCCGTAAATATATACAATCTGTACCATAATTTATGCAAAATGAAGAGGCAGACAGCGTAGGGTGGGTGCATTGGGGTGCTTGGTGCATTAAAACGGGGACCCCACGTGCCGTATACTCTGGCTGGATGTGAAAACGGCTTGACGCGTTGCTGAGCGTAGGGGGAGGGTGTCTAGATGAGCGTATTCGAAATTGTGTTTAGTCCGACGGGTGGAACGGAGAAGGTGTCTTGCCTTGTGGCTGGAGCGCTGGACAAGAATACTGTTACCGTCGATCTGACCGATAGCGGGCTAGATTTCAGCGCTGTCTCGATGACTGAGGACGACGTGGCCGTAATCTCTGTGCCGGCGTATGCCGGTAGAATCCCGGCTGTGGTGGCTGACCGGTTGGGCATGGTGCGCGGCAACGGGGCTCGGGCTGTTTTGGTTTGTGTATACGGAAACCGCGCGTTTGAGGACACGCTCGTAGAGCTGGAGGACGTTGCGAAGTATGCGGGATTCCGGGTGATCGCGGCAGTTGCAGCCATTGCAGAACATTCCGTTGCTCGTCAGTTTGCTGCTGGGCGACCGGATGCGCAGGATGCGGCGCAGCTCGCAGAGTTTGCGCAGCAAATTCAGCAAAAGCTGTTGGCTGAGGATGCGTCCGAGCCCTCTATCCCCGGCAATCGTCCTTATAAACAAGCTGGAGGTCGCTGCATGGCACCCGAGGCAACAGGGGATTGCGTCTCCTGCGGTGCATGCGCCGCGGCGTGCCCCGTTTGTGCTATCGACAAGGGCGACCCCAAGCGAGCAGCTGGCGAGGCGTGCATCTCCTGCATGCGCTGCATCGCCGTATGTCCGCGAGGCGCTCGCAAGCTTGATCCCAACAAGCTATCCGCTGTTTCCCAGATGCTGAGCAAGGTTTGCGTCGTGCGGAAGGAATGCGAGCTCTTTATCTAGCGCATACGAAATTGGTGCAATGGGGCCAGGTTAATCTGCACCAACCTGGTGCAAACAAACCTGTCCCCAATGCACCAGAGTGAGGAGTGTCCCCGAGTGCCGGCAGAAAAGGAACGTCCCTAAGTGCCGCTTAAATACCGTTTATCGAAGAAAAAATACCGCTCACCGGTCATAATGACTATTCTGGCTTTGTTGTTGCCTACAATAACCCCCGTAAAAAGAAATGCGGAAGGTTACCGAGTCCCCTCGGACGTGGGCCTAACCAAAGTCTTTGATCGCGAGCGTCTCAACGGGCGCATTCGATTGATTTTGGTTGGGCTATATTTATGAAGGGACATGCCATCATGGGTTTCTTTTCTCGCCTTATGGGCGGCTCGGATAAGCAGACGACTGCAGCTTCCGAGTTCGAAATCCTCGCCCCTGTTTCCGGCGAGCTTGTTAATCTAGAAAAAACCAATGACCCCGCTTTTAGCAGTCGTGCAGTGGGCGATGGCGTTGCCGTGGTTCCCCAAGAGGGAACGGTGTGCGCTCCTGTTTCCGGTACTGTCGCGGCACTGTTTCCGACTGAGCACGCGCTGGGCATCATGTCCGACGACAGCTCTGCTCAGGTGATGCTGCACATCGGAATCGACACTGTTAAGCTTGAGGGCAAGGGCTTCCATGCGCTTGTTGCCCAGGGTGACCATGTCGACGCGGGCCAGCCCCTCGTCGAGGTCGATTTCGACGTGGTTCGCGCTGCCGGCTTTGATCCCACGGTCTTCGTTATCGTGTGCGAGCGTTCGGAGAACTCGACTCTTCGTGAGCATGCTTCCGGCCCTGTTGCTGTTAAAGAGCCTGTCGTCTGGCTTTCCGAGTAAATTCTTGTGGTGGGTACCGTGGTTATCAAGCGAGTTTTTAACAACAACGTCGCAATGGTCACTTCGGACGATGGCTCCGAGCTCATCGTCATCGGTCGAGGCCTCTGCTTTGGCCGTCATGCCGGCGATGCCATCGACGAGGCGTCAGTCGAAAAGACCTACGCGTTGCAGGAGGGAACTTCTCAGGACTCGCGTACGATTGACCGCTTGGCACATCTTTTGGAGTCCATCCCCACCGTCAACCTCGTGATTTCCGAGGAAATTGTTCAGATGCTTCGCCGAGAGCTCAATGCCGACATCAACGATAAGATCCTCATTGCTCTCGCAGACCATATCAGCCTTGCTTTGGAGCGTGAGCGCAAAGGCGTTCCCTGCGAGAACCCGTTGCTGCTCGAGATCCAGCAGTTCTATCGCAAGGAGTATGCGCTTGCGGGCCGTGCGCTGCAGATTATCAAGGAGTATATGGGCATCCAGATGAGCGAAGAAGAGCAGGGTTTCATTACCTTGCATATCGTCAACGCCACCATGCCGCAACGCTCCGATCGTTTGATTGTTTCGGTCCAGCTTGTTCGCGACGTGCTCGCGATTGTTTCCGAGCGCTATGCTACGACCCTCGATGACACCTCGCTGCCTTACGAACGTTTCGTTCGTCACCTGCAGTTTTTCGCACAGCGAGCGCTCGATCCTACGGCCGGGCAAATCAACGGAGACGCGCTGTTCCGAATCGATGAAACGGCGTATCCGTGTGCATTCTCGTGCGCGGACGCCATAGCCGCCCACTTGTCGTCTACCTATAACGTTGTCGTTACCGATGCCGAGAAGAGTTATCTCGCATATCACATTGTTAACCTGCTTGGAGAACCTGGTCTCTAGGCATAACGTGCCCACACATCGATTGATATAAGGCAAGGCTCACGGTCTTGTCTAGGGCACATCTGTCTTAATTTGCGGAAAAGGAAGGGGAGTACCGCTATGACCGCAAAAAAGAAGTTCAATTTCAAAGCGCCGTTGGAGGTGTTCGCGAAGTCGATCGTCCAGCCGATGATGTATCTCTCGGTTGCCGGCATCCTGCTCATCGTGGGCATTATTCTGACCAACAAGACCATCTGCGCTTTGGTCCCCGTACTGGGCTCCGGTCCGTTCCAGCTTGTGGGCGCCGTTGTCTACCAGTCGCTGATGTTTATCATCAACAACCTCTCGATTCTGTTCTGCGTGGGCATCGCCGGCGCCATGGCAAAGAAGAACAAGGGCCATGCCTCGCTGATCGCCCTGATGTCGTTCTTCCTGTTCCTGCAGGCTAACAACATCGTGCTCAACGCCACCGGCTCTCTTGCCGATGCGAGCGGCATGCTCGGTCTTACCGGAACCGGCCAGGCCACCGTTATGGGCATCCAGGTACTCGATACCGGCGTGTTTGGCGGCATCATTCTCGGTTGCATCACCGGTGCCGTGTTCAACAAGTACTCGAACAAGCAGTTCCCCATTGCCCTTTCGATGTTCTCGGGCGTTCGCTTCCCGTTCCTGATTATGATCATCATTTCCTGGATCATGGGCGCTGGCTTCTGCATCGTTTGGCCTCCGGTTCAGGGCGCCATCTCCTCCGTTGCCGGCATCATTAAGGAGTCGGGCAACATCGGTCTGTTTATCTACGGCATGCTCAACAAGCTGCTCGTTCCCACCGGCCTGCACCACCTCATCTACACCCCGTTCCAGTTCTCCGATGTGGGCGGCACCCTGACGCTGGGTGATCAGGTTATTGCCGGCGCCTATCCCATCCGTGTCGCCGAGATGGCAATGACGGGCCAGCCCTTCTCCGATAGCACCTACTTCAACAGCTATACCTTCAACAACCTGTGGCCCTACATCGGTATCGGTCTCGCCTTTATCGTCACCGCTTACAAGGGGAACAAGGATAAGACCAAAGCCGTTATCATCCCGCTGATTATCACCGCTGTGCTCTCCTGCGTGACCGAGCCCATGGACTTCCTCTTTGTCTTTGCCGCTCCCGTGCTCTTTGTCGTTCACTCGGTTCTTTCCGGCATCTTCCTGGTTCTGCTCAAGGTCCTCTCCGTGCCCGCTTCGACTGCAGGCGGCATCATCAACATCGTGGTTTCCAACCTGGTTCTTGGTGTCGATAAGACCAACTGGCCGGTTATGCTGGTGCTCGGAGTCGTCAACGCCGCTCTGTACTTCTTCCTCTTCACCTTCCTTATTAAGAAGCTCAACCTCCACACGCCTGGTCGCGAGGAAGAGTCCGAGCTTGCTGAGTCCGTTGCCGAGGGCGAGGCCGCCGCGTCTGTCGCGGTGAAGCAGGGCGCTGTTGCCGCAGCTCCCGCAGAGGGCGTCGATGCAGGTATTGCCGATCTGGTCGCAGGTCTTGGCGGCAAGGACAACATCGAGGAGCTCGAGAACTGCTTTACGCGTCTCCGCGTGAACGTTAAGAACCCGGACCTCATCGATGAGAGCCTCATCAACCACGTGCCCAACAGCGGCATCAACCGCAACGGCAACAATATCCAGATCATCTTTGGCATGAAGGTCGCCGAGATGCGCGACAAGGTCGAGAACGCAATTGAGAGGGAGCAGTAAACAATGATCATTACTCTGTGTGGTGGCGGATCCACCTTTACCCCCGGCATCGTCAAGTCCATCGCTCTGCGCAAGGACGAGCTCGACGTTGACGAGATTCGCCTGTACGACATCAACGAGGAGCGCCAGCGCAAGATCGGCGTGCTCGTGGACTGGATTTTGCACGAGGACCTCGGCCTGGACATCAAGCTTACGGTGACCACCGACAAGGAGACGGCTTTTACCGACGCGAGCTTCGTGTTTGCCCAGATGCGCGTGGGCGGCTACGCCATGCGCGAGCAGGACGAGAAGATTCCGCTGCGTCACGGCTGCGTGGGTCAGGAGACTTGCGGTTGCGGCGGCCTTGCCTACGGCATGCGCACTATCTTCCCCATGGTCGAGCTGATCGATGACGTTGAGAAGTACGCCAAGAAGGACTACTGGATTCTCAACTACTCCAACCCTGCCGCCATCGTCTCCGAGGGCTGCCGCGTGCTGCGTCCCAACGCTCGCATCATCAACATCTGCGACATGCCGATCGCAATCATCGACGTGGTTTGCGCCGCGCTCGATATCGACAAGAAGGATGTCGAGTACGATTACTTCGGCCTCAACCACTTTGGTTGGTTCACCTCGATTCGCCACAAGGGCGAGGAGGTGCTCCCGCAGCTGCGCGAGTACATCAAGGAGCATGAGATCCTGCTGCCCGATTCCTACCTCAAGGGCATGGGCTCGCTCATGGCAAAGAAGCCCGAGGAGGCCACCGACGAGCACCCCGAGCAGAACCGCCACACTAAGGGCAGCTGGTACTACGTCTGGAAGGGCGAGTACGAGATCCTGGAGTGCTTCCCGGAGTACCTGCCCAACACGTATCTGAACTACTACCTGCAGCAGAAGGAGTTCGTCGAGCATTCCAACCCCGAGCGCACCCGTGCTAACGAGGTTGAGGAGACGCGCGAGAAGAACCTCTTCGACGGCATCGACCACTACGAGAAGACCGGCGAGATCGACGAGAGCACGTTCTATGCGGGCAGCCACGGCGACTGGATTGCCGACCTGGCTATCGCTCTGAAGAACGATACCAAGCAGCGCTTCCTGGTCATTTGCGAGAACAAGGGCGCTATCCCCAACATGCCCTACGACGCTATGGTCGAGCTGCCTGCCTACATTGGCAAGAACGGCCCCGAGGTCATCAGCCGTGACAACATTCCTCTGTTCCAGCAAGGCCTCATGATGCAGCAGCTGAACTCGGAGAAGCTCGTGGTCGAGGCTACGATCGAGGGTTCGTACGAGAAGGCGCTCAAGGCCTTTACGCTCAACAAGACCGTACCGTCGATGAAGGTCGCCAAGGAGGTTCTCGACGACATGATCGAGGCCAACAAGGGTTACTGGCCCGAGCTTAAGTAAAAGCAACAGGGTCGCTGACCGCATACCTGGAGCAATGCCCCGTCCACGCGATTGCGTGGGCGGGGCATTGTCATTTGGTAACGCGTTTTATCAAATATGGCATTTATCTGCGGTAATGTTCTATTTCACCGCTGAGGGTGACATTTCATGCCGCCTGCCGAACTGCGTTGAGACCTAACAACTTTTTAGGTCAGTGTTGTGCGTGTAGCAACTTCGCCCGGCCTCGCCTCCGGGCTGCCATGTGAGAGGGGATCTTATGGCTCGACTGCATGTAATGGAACGCAGCCACGCTCAGGCCGTCATGGACGACCTGCACGATGCGCTCGGACGTCGTCTGGCGGTGAGTTCGCTCGCTCCGTGTCCCGTTGAGTTTACGGCAGCGCTCGTCAACCTGTGCTCCACCCAGAGCTGCGGCAAGTGCACGCCCTGCCGCGTGGGCCTGAGCGCGCTGAGCGACCTGCTCGCCGATGTGCTCGAAGGGCGCGCCGATGAGTCCACGCTCAACCTTATTGAGCGCACGGCCCGCACCATCTACCTTTCGAGCGACTGCGCCATCGGCTACGAGGCCGGCGCCATGGCGCTCACGGCCATTCGCGGCTTCCGCGACGATTTTGAGCACCACATCCGCGAGCACTCCTGCGGCTTTGACCGCGAGGCCCGTGCCCCGTGCGTCTCAGGCTGCCCGGCGCACGTCGACATTCCCGGGTACATTTCGCTCGTTGAAGCCGGCCGCTATGCCGATGCCGTCAAGGTCATCCGCAAGAACAATCCGCTGCCGCTCGTCTGCGGCTTGGTGTGCGAGCATCCCTGCGAGATGCACTGCCGCCGCGGCATGGTCGACGACCCCATGAACATCCTTGCCCTCAAGCGGTTTGCCGTTGAGCATAGCGACCTCAACGACCACAAGCCACATGTAGTGGACAACACTGGTAAGCGCGTCGCCGTGATCGGCGGCGGCCCGGCCGGTCTTTCTTGCGCCTACTACCTGGCCGTGATGGGCCACAAGGTGACCATTTTTGAGCAGCGCCACCACCTGGGTGGCATGCTGCGCTACGGAATCCCCAGCTATCGTCTGCCACGCGAGCGCCTGCAGGCCGAGATCGACTGGATTATGAGCGCCGGCATCGATGTGGAACTCGACCACTCCGTGAACGGCGAGGAGCTCGCCCGTCTACGCGACGAGTTCGATGCCGTCTACCTAGCCATCGGTGCCCACAGCGACAAGAAGCTCGGCCTTCCGGGCGAAGAGGCGCCCGGCGTTGAGTCGGCCGTCAAGATGCTGCGTGCCATCGGCGATGACGAGCTGCCCGACCTGAGCGGCCAGCGCGTGTGCGTCATCGGCGGCGGCAACGTTGCCATGGACGTGGCACGCTCTGCCGTGCGCTGCGGTGCCGAAAAGGTAAGCATCGTCTACCGCCGTCGCATCTGCGATATGACGGCCCAGGATGCCGAGATCGCCGGTGCCCAGGCCGAGGGCTGCGAAGTGCTGGAGCTGACAGCCCCGCTCGCCATCGAGACGGGCGAGGACGGTCGCGTGAACGGCCTGCGCGTGCAGCCGCAGATTATCGGCGAGCCCCGCCGCGGTCGTCCGGCTCCGCGTGCCGCCGCCACGCCCGAGCACGTCATCCCCTGCGAGCGCGTGTTTGTGGCCATTGGCCAGGACATCGATTCCAAGCCGTTTGAGGAGATGGGCATTGCCTGCAAGTGGGGCTGCGTCGTCACCGATTCGGATGGCGCCGTGCCCAACTTCGATGGCCTCTTTAGCGGCGGCGACTGCCAGACCGGCCCCGCTACCGTCATCCGCGCCATCAATGCCGGCCGCGTGGCTTCGGCAAACATCGACCGCTATCTGGGCTTCGACCACAAGATCAAGCTCGACGTGGAGCTGCCGACCGTCCAGTTTAAGGGCAAGCACGAGTGCGGCCGCTGCGAGCTGGGCGAGCGCGAGGCCGGCGAGCGCATTCACGATTGGAATCTGGTCGAGCAGGGTCTCACCGAGCAGGAGGCGCGCCAGGAGGCGAGCCGCTGCCTGCGCTGCGACCACTTTGGCTTTGGCGCGTTCCGCGGAGGGAGGAACCTGGAATGGTAGAGCCCAACAAAACCACCGTCATCGACAACACCGAAAACGGAGCGCATAACATGGTCAAGCTCACTATCGATAAGTGCGAGGTCGTGGTTCCCGAGCACACCACGATCCTGGATGCGGCCAAGTCCGTCGGCATTCAGATTCCCACCCTGTGCTACCTGCGCGATCTAAACGAGATCGGTGGCTGCCGCGTGTGCGTGGTCGAGGTTGAGGGCTGCGACCAGCTGGTTGCCGCCTGCAACAACTACGTGCTCGACGGCATGGTGGTCCATACCAACAGCCCCAAGGCCCGCGAGGCCCGTCGCACCAACGTACAGCTGCTGCTGTCCCAGCACGATTCGCAGTGCACGAGCTGCGTGCGCAGCGGTAACTGCAACCTGCAGACCATCGCCAACGACCTGGGCGTTTTCTATCTGCCGTATCAAAGGCATTTGGCGGGCGAGGGCTGGGATTTCGATTTTCCCATCATCCGCGAAAACGACAAGTGCATTAAATGCATGCGCTGCATCAAGGTGTGCGAGAGCGTGCAGGGCCTAGGGATTTGGGACCTGACCAACCGCGCCACGCATACCGCCGTGGGCACCCGTGGGCGTGCGCCGATCGGCAAAACCGATTGCGTCGCGTGCGGCCAGTGCATAACGCATTGCCCGACGGGCGCACTGCGCGAGCGCGACGATACCGAGACCGTGTTCGATGCTCTCGCCGATCCCGACAAGATCGTGCTGGTGCAGATTGCGCCGGCCGTGCGCAGCGCCTGGGGCGAGGAGCTCGGCATATCTCGCGAGGAGGCTACCGTTGAGCGCTTGGCTTGCGCGCTGCGCCGCGTTGGCTTTGAGTACGTGTTCGATACCGATTTCTCGGCCGACCTCACCATTATGGAAGAGGGCTCCGAGCTGCTCGAGCGCCTGGGCGAGGCCGTTAAGGGTGAGGGTGATGGCCGCGGCTTGCCCATGTTTACGAGCTGCTGCCCGGGCTGGGTACGCTTTGTGAAGGCCCGCTATCCGGAGTTTGTCGACAGCCTGTCTACGTCCAAGTCGCCGCAGCAGATGTTCGGCGCCATCGCCAAGACCTACTATGCCAAAGTGCTGGGCGTGGAGCCCGAGCGTCTGTTTGTGGTGTCCGTGATGCCGTGCACGGCCAAGAAGGCCGAGTGCGCGCTGCCGAGCATGGTGGGCGAGGACGGCACGCCCGATGTGGACGTTGCGCTGACGGTGCGCGAGATGGTGCGCATGATCCGCGCGAGCCACGTGAGCGTGGACACGCTGGTCGAGGAGCCGCTCGATACGCCGCTGGGCTTTGGCACGGGCGCGGGTGTGATCTTTGGCGCCACGGGCGGCGTGATGGAGGCCGCCGTGCGCTCGGCCTATTACCTGGTGACGGGCAAGAACCCCGACGCCGACTTCTTTACCGATGTGCGCGGCCTGGACGGCTGGAAGGAAGCCGTCGCCGATATCGATGGTACCAAGGTGCGCGTCGCCGTGGCGCACGGGCTGGGCAACGCCGCCCGTCTGCTCGACGCGATTCGCGACGGCCGCGTGAGCTATGACTTCGTTGAGGTCATGGCGTGCCCGGGCGGCTGTGTCGGTGGCGGCGGTCAGCCCATCCACGACGGCTGTGAGCTGGCAGCCGAGCGTGGCCAGGTGCTCTGGGGCCTCGATGCGAAGGCGGACATTCGCTTCTCGCACGAGAATCCCGATGTCCAGGCGTGCTACAGCGAGTTTTTGGGCGCGCCGCTCTCGCCGCTGGCCGAGGAGCTGCTGCATACCGACCATCACGCATGGACGATGCCTAACGAGGGGACGTGCTAGCGATGCGCGCGTTTGATGTTGAGATGTCGCGCCGGGGGTTTGCCTCGGCGCTCGCCGCGGGCGCCCTGTCACTTGCGCTCGCGGGCTGTGGCGGCGGGGCTGCCGGTGCCGGGTCCGCCGCGGGCTCGGTTGCCACGGACGGCGCCGGTGCTGCCGCAGAGCCGGTCGAGGTGCACGTCGCCTCGCTCAAGGGTCCGACGTCGATCGGTCTGGTGCAGTTTATGGACCAGGCAGCCGATGGCGAGACAGACAATGAGTTCGACTTTGCGATCAACACTGCCGCCGACGAGATCGTGCCCAAGGTGATTCAGGGCGATGTCGACATTGCCTTGGTACCCGCCAACGTGGCGAGCGTTCTCTACAACAAGACCGAGGGTGCGGTACAGGTCATCGACATCAACACGCTGGGCGTGCTGAACGTTGTGACGGGCGACGCGAGTGTGGCCTCGTTTGGCGATTTGACGGGCCATACCGTCTATATGACGGGCAAGGGCACCATGCCGGAGTACGTCATGAACTACCTGCTGGAGCGCGCGGGCCTGACCGGCCAGGTGGCGCTTGAGTTTAAGAGCGAGCCCACCGAGGTGCTGTCGGCGCTGCTTGCCGATCCGTCTGCCGTGGGCGTGTTGCCCGAGCCGTTCAAGACCGCTGCCATCGCCAAGAGCGAGGGCAAGCTGTCGGCACCGGTGAGCCTGACCGATGTGTGGGACGAGCTGGCAGGAGACACGGGCTCGCGCTTACTGACGGGTGTGACCGTGGTGCGCCGCGCGTTTGCCGAGGAACATCCCGAGGCCGTGGCGGAATTCCTGAGCTGCCACGCGGCGAGCGTTGAGGCCGTGAACGCGTCGCCGGCGGACTGGGCCCAGGCCGTGGTCGATGCGGGCATCGTGGATAACGCCGCGATTGCCGAAAAGGCGATTCCCGGGTGCATGCTCGTGTGCCAGACGGGGAAGGATATGAAGGCGGCGCTCGGTGGGTATCTGCAGGTGCTGGCCGATGCGGACGCGAGTGCCGTGGGCGGCAAGCTCCCGGCTGACGATTTCTACTACATGGAGTAGCCCGTGCGTGCGTTTGCTCGACAAATGACAGAGCGTATGAAGGCGGTGGCGGCAGCAGGTGCCGTCGCCGCCTTTTGGCTTGCCGTGTGGGTGCTGGTGGCGGGTCTCGTGGCGCAGCCGCTGATTTTGCCGGGGCCGGGCGCTGTTGCGGTGGCGTTGCTGCGCCTGGTGTGCGATGCCAGCACGTGGGCGATTCTGATGGGCTCGGGTGTGCGGATTCTGGGCGGGCTGGCGCTTGCCGCGGTGTGCGGCGGCGTGCTGGCGGGAGTCTCGGTGCGGTCGCGTGCGTTTGCGCACCTGGTGGCTCCGGCACTGTCGTTTGTAAAGGCGACGCCGGTTGCCTGCGTGGTGGTCCTGCTGCTCATTTGGTTGGGGTCGGCACGTGTGAGCATCGCGGCGGTCTTTTTGATGGCGCTGCCGGGCGTATATTTCTCGCTGGTCGAGGGTTTGACGCAGGTTGATCAGTCACTGGAGCAGATGTTTCGTCTGCATGGAGTGCGGGGATGGCGACTGTTTTGCGCCCATACCTGGCGCGAAGTCCTGCCGTTTGTGCTTTCGTGCGCGAAGGCGGTCATCGGCATGAGCTGGAAGGCCGGTGTGGCGGCGGAGCTCATCGGCATGGCGACGGGCACCGTGGGCGAGCGCATCTATCAGGCGAAGCTGCTCATCGAGACGGCTGACCTGCTGGCGTGGACCGTGCTGGTCGTGGCAGCATCGTGGGCATGCGAGCGCGTGCTGGTGTGGTTGCTGCGGGCTTCGGGGCCCGTGGCGTGGCGTACTGCCGTGCGGACGCATGGGCGTGGTAATCGCTGGCGTGCGGCCTCTGCTGGCGCCGGCGTTGCGGCGGAGCTTGCGCTTGCCGTGGGCGACAGGGCGCCCTGGGCGCCGGCGCTCGACGGGCTGGTGCTCAACGTGCCCGCGGGTGGGCGTATCTGTGTGATGGGCGCCTCGGGTGTGGGCAAGTCGACGCTCCTTGCCCTTGCGGCGGGGGAGTGCGCGCCGTGCTCCATGGTGTTTCAGGATGTGCGCCTGGTCGAGGACGCTTCTGCCTTGGATAACGTGCTGGTGTGCGCCGACGCGCGCGTGAGTGCTTCGAGCGCTGCGGCCTTGCTGCGCCGGTTGGTGCCGGGAATCGACGTGCATGCGTACGTGGCCAAGCTTTCGGGCGGGCAGCGCCGTCGCGTCGAGATCGCTCGAGCCCTGCTGTGCCCCGGTGGCGCGGTGATTCTGGACGAGCCCTTTACCGGCCTGGATGCCGCTGCGCGCGATATGACGGCCGAGGTCGTGCTCGACCTCCTCAATGGTCGCATGCTGTTGCTTGCCACGCACGATGCCGTCGATGCTCAGGCCCTCAATATCTCGGATATCATCACGCTCTAAATACTTACTCAGCAACAAAATGATCGGTTTTTTCTCCGTCCCCATGGGGCCGGGTATGGTATTCTATCTGCGGGGTAATACTTAGGAATACAAAGTAATACCAAGTAATACCAACGCCGTAGAAACACACTCCAGATGCGGGCCAATCGGGTTGCCTTCAGAGCCCGTCGCCCAGCCGCGTGGCCCGCATCTATCCGCACCACCGTCGTTTCAAAAAGGAAGCGCCATGGCAGAACACATGACCCCGGTTGTCGCGAAGGTCTTGCCCGAGGAAAAGGCGGCCTTCGCGGCGGCAACCCAGCTCGTAGGTACCACGCCGTCCAACGCCATCCGCATGTTTATCGCCGCGTTCAATCGCTGCGGCACCTTTCCGTTCGACATTTCGCCCAACGGGGCCTTTGGCACTGCGCCCGATTCTCATCAACAATGACTGTCCCAAACTGCCGGCACTTGGGGGCGTTCCTTTTAATATGAGCAGGACATTGTCAAGAGGCAAAATCGGGCCTGGCCCC
>OIZQ01000466.1_pt1 | contig 21931 bp, 23 predicted proteins | sample 1588491 | NCBI WGS metagenome assembly OIZQ01 (sample SAMN03283262) | human gut metagenome | biome: human-associated habitat; material: feces | host: Homo sapiens | place: USA | collected 2013
TATCCTTCTTTCCTTTGTATCGGGTATAGGGCAGAATTGGGATCCTGCTGTCCTCAATTACTTTTTTGGCAATCCACGGGGTCTTGTAGCCGGCATCCATCGTTACAAATTTGACTTCTGGAAATCTGTCTGTGACCTTGTCATATACTGCGTCCCATGCCACGCTGTCACTTACATTTCCTGAGGTGACTTCAACACCCAACACAAAGCCGTGCTTGTCGCAGGCTGTATGTGCTTCGTATGCAAATTGCCGTTCGTGTTCTCCTTTTACGAACATTCCGCAGTCCGGGTCTGTGGTGGAAACAGTCTTTTCTGCGGTTTCCTGTGAGCCTCCACCCCCCTGGGGATGGTTTTCATCATCCTCATCTTCAATGGGCTTCTTGCCCAGCTTTTCTCTTTCCGCGTTGACCTCTCTGCGAAGCTGACCAGAGTAGACCTTTGCTGCCTTCGCAACCTGTTCCTTCTGGAACTTTTTCTTGTTGGCGCTGGCTTTGATGTGGGTGCCGTCAATGAAAATTGCGCTGGTGTCCAGCATTCTGTTGTTCAGTGCTTTGTTGAGAATATGCTCAAAAATCTCACTGGTCAGCTCATCCGGGAAGCGTTTGCAGAAGGCTTGCCTTGCAGCAGCAGGAGCAGCAAAAGAAAATCGCGGCCACGGATACGGCTGCGTTGGAAAAGGCACTATGGGCAGATCTGAACTGCAAGGAGCCGATCCAATCAGAAGTGGTTGCCACGATCCTCGACCACGCTGTGGTATGTGAGGACAGCGATGATAAGTGTATCCATCTGGAACTCTATTTGCGGCTGGGGCAAACGGCTTCAGCCTATTATACACGGGACAGATTAGCCTTCGAGACTGCATCTTCAAAAAATACTACACCCAGGCGGAGGAGCAGGAGGACTTGATCTCCATCGGTACCATCGGGCTCATCAAGGCGGTGAACACCTTCAAGGCCGACAAAGGCATCCGGTTGGCAACGTATGCCAGTCGGTGCATCGAAAACGAAATTTTGATGTACTTCCGGCGGACGAAGAAGCTGCAGGGGGAGGTGTCTCTCAACGAGGCCATCGAGACTGACGGCGACGGCGCGGAACTGTCCATCGGCGATGTGGTGGGGAAGAGCGACACCATGCTGGAGGACTTGCAGGACAAGGACGACCGGGCGCTGGTGCGGCGGCTGGTGGCGGAGCGCCTGACGGAGCGTGAGGCCGATGTGATCCGCCGCCGCTACGGACTGGAGGGCCGCATGCCCCAGACCCAGCGGCAGGTGGCGGCGGCGTACAAAATTAGTAGGAGCTACGTTTCCCGGATCGAAAAGAAGGCGCTGGGGAAGCTGGAGGAGGCGCTGCGGGAGTACTGGTAAGAAAAAACGGAGACGGTCAAAGACCGTCTCCGTTTTTTGCGTCATATCAGCCCCGCATGGCCGTCAGGCCCAGAATGATCTGCAACAGCGCGAAGGCCAGCAGCAGCACGCCCGCGATCTTGCGGGATTTCTGCTTCTGGGCGATGTAGCCCATACCCAGCAGACCCATGGAGACCGCCAGCGAAAGAGCCGCCACCATCAGCGCCCAGGGCGCCGTCAGCACGCCGAACTTGCGCAGACCCCAGAAGATCACGGCGATCACCAGCAGGATCAGCTCCATCAGGGTCTTGCCATCCAGTTTTCTCATATGTTGTTCCTCCCCCTTGTTTCTTCTCTCTATCCTACCGCAAACGGCGGCAAAAGGCAAGAATTTTTCATCACAGGCCCAGCAGCTTGGCCTTCAGCACGGCGCACACCGTTTTGGCGTCCGTCACCTCACCCTCCAGACACAGGCGGGACAGCTGATCCAGCGGCATCCGCTCCACCGCCAGAAATTCATCCTCGTCCGGGTCGGTGGCTCCGTAGTGCAGATCCTGCGCCAGATAGAGGTACAGCACCTCGTCATAGCAGCCCGGCGAGGCGATCAGGCTGCCCAGCGGCGTCCAGGATTCGGCGATAGCGCCGGTCTCCTCCCGCAGCTCGCGGCGGGCGGTGACGAAGGGCTCCTCGCCCGGCTCCCGCTTTCCCGCGGGGATCTCCAGCAGCGTGCGGCCGAAGGCATAGCGGTATTGCCGCACCAGCAGCACCGTGCCGTCGGCCTCCAGCGCCAGAATACCCACGCCGCCGGGATGCTCCACGATCTCACGGGTGGAGGTGTGGCCGTTGGGCAGCAGCACCCTGTCCCGCCGCACGTGGATGATGGCGCCGTCGTATATTTTTTCCGAAGAAAGCGTCTTTTCCGTCAGATCCATGGGGAGCCTCCTTATGTCATAGTGTGGGGATAGCGGCGGGCACATGGGCCCCGTTCTGCAGGTGTTTATCGGCGGTCATTTGATTGCCTCCCTCTGTGAGGGAGGTGGCAAAAATCTTTGATTTTGACGGAGGGGTTGTCGAATAACGGACAATCCCCCAGTCAGCCTTGCGGCTGACAGCCCCCTCACAGAGGGGGCCAAGTACGAATGTCCACGGCTTTGCTCACTCGGAATGCAGCAATGGAATTTTTCGACAAACTCAGTATACCATATACCGCCGCCGGCGGCAAGTATTTTCCGCCATAGGATGCAGCGGTTGCCCGTCCGCAGGCAACGGCTCCGTTCCCTTTTGTCAGGGGTAGAAGGGCGGCGCTTCCGCCCTTTTAGTCATGAAAGGAGGAAATCTCATGAGCAACATTCACATTGCCGTCAGCGGTGCGGACGCGGCGGTGACCCGGCCCGCCACGCTGACGGCGGGCATGGTGGGCGCGGCGGTGACGTTTTCGTTCTCCGGCGCGGCGTGGGCGGCGCTGGAGAAGATCGCCGTGTTCCGGGCGGGGAATGTCCGCCGGGACGTGACCGCCTGGGAGAACAGCACCTGCGCCATCCCCTGGGAATGCCTGCGGATGCCCGGCGAGCATCTGCTGGCGGGCGTGTACGGCGCGGACGGCGACGGAACGGTGGTGATCCCCACGGTGTACGCCGACTGCGGCGTGATCCAGCCGGGCGCAGACCCCACCGGCGACCCTGCCGCCGATCCCGACACGCCGTTTTTCACCCCCATGCTGGAGCGTGCCCTGGCGGAGGCCAAGGCCTCCGGCCTGTTTGACGGCGCGGCAGGCCCGGCAGGCGCCCCGGGCGCGAAGGGTGACAAGGGCGAGAAGGGCGATGCCTTCACCTATGCGGACTTCACGGCGGCGCAGCTGGCGGCGCTGAAGGGCGACCGTGGCGAAAAGGGGGAAAAGGGCGACAAAGGGGACACCGGCGCGAAAGGCCCCTCCGGTGACAGCTACACCGTGCTGGGACTGTACGCCACGCTGGCGGCCTTGCAGACCGCCCATCCCACCGGCAGCGCCGGACAGGCGTGGTTCGTGGGCACGGCGGACAGCAACGCCGTGTACCAGTGGGACGTGGACAAGGCCGCATGGATCAACGTAGGCGCACTGAAAGGCCCGAAGGGCGACACCGGCCCTGCCGGAGCCGACGGCGCTCCCGGCGCGAAGGGCGACACGGGCGCGCAAGGCCCCAAGGGCAACCCCGGCGAAAAGGGCGACGCCTTTACCTACGCGGACTTCACGGCGGCACAGCTGGCGGCGCTGAAGGGCGAGAAGGGCGACAAGGGTGACACCGGCCCCCAAGGCCCCAAGGGCGACGGGGTGGAGGTGTCCGGCAGCAAGGGTCAGTATCTGGGCTTCACCGATACCGACACATTGGGCGCGGTGAGCCTGCCCAGCGCCAGCACCGGCAGCAAGGGCATCACTTATCTGGTGGACAGCTACGAGCGCACCGACACCGACAAGGCCGTCACCCCCAAGGCGCTGAACGGCGTGTACAAGCTGGTGAAGAACAAGGCCGACAAGTCTGTGTCAAAAGCCGCCACGCTGACGGCGGCGGGGTGGAGCAATGGCGTGCAGACGCTGGCCGTCTCTGGCGTGACGGCGACCGCCAACGGCAGCCTGCGCATCGCCCAGAGCGCCACCGACGAGCAGTTCGCCGCGTGGGGCGCGGCGCAGCCCCGCGTGACGGCGCAGGCGGCGGGTTCGCTGACGGTCAAGGCGGCGGGCACCGTGCCCGCGGTCGATATTCCGGTGGAGGTGGTGATGGTATGATCCAGACAGAGGGTATTTTTGTGGGCGGCAGCGCCATTTCCGCGCCTATCATCGGCGAGGACTTCAACTGGTCGGGCGGTGACGGCACGTATCAGGTGCTGGACGATGGCGGCAGCAACTGGCGCATCAAGTTTCTGTCCAGCGGCACGTTCACGCCGTTGAAGAACATGGTGATCGATGCATTTTTGGTAGGCGGTGGCGGCGGCGCGGGAAGCAGCTACTGCGGCGAAGGCGGCGCAGGCTACACCACCACAGTGCGCTCTGTGGTGCTGACGGCCAATACCGCCTATTCCATCGTGGTAGGCGCGGCGGGCACAAACGGCCACCCCACCTCTGCCACCGCGGGCGGCGAAACGACGGCGTTCACCGCGTCGGCGGCGGGCGGCAAAAACACGTCCAACGGCACGTCGAGCAGCAAGCGCCCGGGCGGCGCCGGCGGCTCGGGCGGCGCTGGCTATGTTAGCCCTGTCGCCACAACAACAGGCGGCACAGACGGCGGCGACGGCACGTCCAGTGCCACCACGGGCGGCAAGGGGCAGGGCACTACCACCCGCGAATTCGGTGAAGCAGACGGCACGCTGTACGCTTCCGGTGGCGGCAGCAACCTGACCGCCACGGTTTCCAACTCCGGAAACGGCGGCAGAAACGGTATCACCTCGATTGCTCCGGCGGACGGCATCGTGGTCATCCGGCAGCACAAGGAGGTGGCGGCATGAGATACGCGATCGTGACAGGTGGCGAGGTGACCAACGTCATTGTTCTGCGAGAGACCAACGCCGGGGATTTCCCCGGTGCGGTGGCGCTCCATGACCGCCCGGTGGGCATCGGGGACACGTACAGCGAAAGTAAGTTCTGGCGGGACGGCGAAGAACTTCTGACATCCGACGAGAAGATCGCCGCCATGCAGACGGCGGCGGTGGCGGTGCTGCGGTTCGTGGTGGCCGATAATGACCGGCTGGCCGCCGGTGCTCTGTATCCCAAGTGGGCAGCGGGAGCGCACAGCATGGGCGACATCTACACCGCCCGCGGGCAGGTGTGGGAATGCATTCAGGGCTACGACAATGCCGTGTATCCGGATATCGTGCCGGGCGGCACGGCGTGGGGCACATTCCACCGCCCGCTGCACGCCACAAGCCCAGACACGGCAAGACCGTGGGTGCAGCCGACTGGAGCGCACGATATCTACAAGAAGGGCGAATACATGACGCTGGGCGAGACGCTCTACAAGTGCCTGCAAGATACGGCGCACAGCCCGACGGAATACGCCAACGCATGGGAGGCGGTCGTATGACGGAAGCCATCATCGTGGCGGCGCTGGGGCTTGTGGGCACGCTGGTTGGCAGCTACCTTGCCAACCGCAAGAGTACCGCCCTGATCGCCTACCGGTTGGAGCAGCTGGAGCAGAAGGTCAGCAAGCACAACAATCTGGTGGAGCGCACCTACGCACTGGAGGAGAGCGTGGCGCTGATGGACGAGCGGGTGCGGGTGGCCAACCACCGCATCGCCGATCTGGAAGGACACGCATAGGATAGGATAGAACCGAAAAAAGGAGGAATCGCATATGAAAACGAAAACCAATTGGAAGCTCTGGTTCAAGGCGGCGGGCATCCGCGCCCTGCGCACCATGGCACAGACGGCGGCGGCCACCATCGGCGCCACTGCCGTGCTGTGTGAGGTCAACTGGCTGGCGGTGGTCAGCTCCACGGTGCTGGCGGGCATTTTGAGCCTGCTGACCTCGCTGGCGGGCCTGCCGGAGCTGGAGGAGTGAGCCATGCCCAACATCTATCTCAGCCCCGAGGACAGAGCCAGCAACACCTACGCGCCGTCGGCGCTGTGGAACGGAAAGCCCACCAATGAGAAGGAACAGATGGGCCGCTGCGCCGACCTGCTGGAGACGGCGCTGACGCGCTGCGGCTTCACGGTGCGGAACGTCCAGCGGGGCAACATGTATGATCGGGTGCGGGAGTCCAACGACTGGCCCGCCGCGCTGCACATCGCCCTGCACACCAACGGCTTCAACGGCAAGGCGTCCGGCACGCGGGTGCACTGCTATCCCTCGGAGGAGAGCCGCCGCATCGGGCGGCTGATCCAGGATCGCATCGCGCCGCTGTCGCCCGGCGGGCCGGATAAGCTGGTGGAGAGCGCGGGGCTTTACGAGCTGCGGGCCACCCACATGCCCGCCGTGCTGCCGGAGTTCGGTTTCCACGATGAGCCGGAGGAGGCCAAGTGGCTCATCGACAGTATGCCCCAGATCGCGGAGGAGACCTGCAAGGCGGTGTGCGAGTTTTTCGGCATGGCCTACGTGGCGCCGGAGACGGAGCCTGCGGAAACGCCGGAGCCGCCGGTGGAGGACACGCCACTGTACCGGGTGCAGGTGGGCGCCTTCCGCTTCCGCTGCAACGCGGAGGAGTACTGCGAAAAGGTAAAGGCCGCCGGTTTCCCGGAGGCCTTCGTGACGGGGTAAGGGCGAGGTTGAACGGTGTAGGGGCGGCCACCTCTCCCAAAGGGGGAGCCAAGGCCGATGCCCACGCAGTGGAGCGAAGCGGAACAAGTACCCTGGGGGGTGCATCGCCCCGTCGTTTGCCGGAAAATCATCGTACACCGTGCGGGCCGATGTGGGCATCGGCCCCTACAAAGTTCTTACCCCTCAACAAAAAATGACCGGCCAAAGGCCGGTCATTTTTTGTTATTTACTCCGCGCTCTCGCTGGATTCCTTTTCCCTGGCGATCTTGGCCAGTTCTTCCTCCTCCAGCACGCGGTAGGCCACCTTGCCCACCAGCGTCTTGGGAAGCTCATCCCGGAACTCGATATCGTAGGGCATGGCGTACTTGGCCACGTGCTTGCGGCAGTAGCCCAGCAGAGCGTCGCGGGTGCCTGCGTTGGCCTCGACGCCGGGCTTCAGCATGACGAAGGCCTTCACCTTCTGCATCTTATAGGCGTCGGGCACGCCGATGACGCAGCTCATCTGCACCATGTCGTTGGCGTCCAGAATGTTCTCGATCTGGCCGGGATACACGTTGTAGCCGGAGGAAATAATCATCCGCTTGGCGCGGCCCCGGAAGTAGATGAAGCCCTGATCGTCCATAACGCCCAGGTCTCCGGTATAGACCCACGTCAGGCCATCGTCGTGCTTGCGGAGGGTCTTGGCGGTCTCGTCGGGGTGGTTCATGTACTCCTTCATGACGGTGGGGCCTGCCAGCAGGATCTCGCCCTCCTCGCCGTAGGGCAGCTCCTCGTCGGTGCCGGGCTTGACGATCTTGATATACGTGTCGGGGAAGGGCAGGCCGATGGAGCCCTCCTTATAGATATGGGTGGGGGTCAGGCAGCAGGCGGTGACGGTCTCGGTGGTGCCGTAGCCCTCCCGCACCTGAATGACGGCGTGGTGGTCATACAGGAACTTGTCGAACTTCTTCTTCAGCTCGATGGACAGGCTGTCGCCGCCGGAGAACACGCCCTTCAGGCTGGAGAGGTCGGCGCCGTCCATGCTGGGCAGGCGCAGCAGCGCCTCATACAGCGTGGGGACGCCGGCGATGAAGTTGCACTTATACTTGACGATCTGCTTGGCGTAGCTCTTGGCGGTGAAGCGGGGGATCAGGATGCAGCGGCCGCCGTTGGCCAGCATGGAGTGAACGCACACGCCAAGGCCGAAGCCGTGGAACAGGGGCATGGCGGCCAGCATCCGGTCGCCGGGGCGGAACATGGGGTTGGTGGCGATGATCTGCTGTGCCAGGGCGTTGAAGTTGCCGTTGGTCAGCACGATACCCTTGGTGGTGCCGGTGGTGCCGCCGGAATAGAGGATCACCGCCGGATCGTCATAGCCCCGCTCCACCCGGAAGTTCTTGTAGAAGCAGAAGCGGGACATGTCCATAAACTCCCGCCAGCGGATCACCGGCGCGTCGTCGGGGATCTTCTGGATCTTGCGGCCCTCGGTCAGCATGTAGCCGGCGCGGATGGTGCGGCTCAGCGCGTCCTTCACCGAGGCGATGATGATGTTGATGATGCCGGTGTTCTGGCGGATATGCTCAAACTTGTCGTAGAACTGATCCAGCGTGATGGCGGTGGTGGACTGGGACTCGTTGAGATAGAACTCGATCTCCTTCTCCGCCGACAGGGGGTGGATCATGTTGGCGATGCCGCCCACCAGATTCACGGCGTAGAACATGTAGATGGCCTGGGGACAGTTGGGCATAGCGATGGTGATCTTGTCGCCGGGGCGGACACCCAGAGTCTTCAGGCTCCTGGCGCACTTCTCGATCTCCTGCACCATCTTGCGGTAGGTGGTGGAGCGGCCCATGAAATCGAAAGCGATGTTGTTGGGATATTCCTCGGCAATGCGGGCCACCGCGTCAAACATGCTGCCCTGGAAATAGTCCAGATGCATAGGCACGTCGCCTACATAGTCCTTCCACGGGGTCTTGACTTCACTCATATTGTACTTCCTCCTTCAAAGGCTTTTCCAGTTCTTCGGGATGCTCCAGCAGGTATTTCAGCAGCCGCACCGACTTGGAGTAGTAATACCCGTCGGCCAGCCGTTCGTCGATGGTCAGACCCAGATCCAGCGTCTCCTTCATGGTGACGTTGCCGTCGGCGTCATAGAAGGGGGAGAGCTTCTTCTCGCCGATGATGCAGAACAACGAGCAGGTGCCCCAGTTGGTCAGGTGGTGATAGCCGCACTTGAGCTTGATGGAGCCAAGGTTGGACAGGGTAACGGAGCTGTAGTAAGGGTCGGTAGCCACCATGTCGGCGGGCACCCAGCCGTGCTTATCCAGCCACATGATGAACTTGACGGCGGTCTTGCCCAGCCACCGGGGCAGCTTGTTGAGAATATCCATATTCTCGGTGGAGGAGTCGGCCTTTTCGCCGCGGCAGGCCTGCACCTGAGAGCGGATATACTCATGCACGTCCTCCACGGTGAAGTCCTCCTTGCTGTGGAGGAAGGCCAGCGCCTCCGCGCCCTTGTCGGAGAACTGCTTCTTCACCACGAAGGCGGCGGACACCTCGTTGCGCTGATAGAAGTTGCTGTTGACGATGAAGCGGTTCAGCTTGGGCCGCAGGGTGATGGTCTTGAGAAGGGCCGTCACGATGAGATGGAACATGGTGTAGGGGAAGTCCGTCTCCGTCTCGTTTTTTTTGACGAGGTAGGCGTTGATGGCGGTCAGGTCGATACGCTGGGAGATGTACGCCTCGTTATCGCAGCGGTTGGGGTAGATGATGCCGGTGATGAAGTGCAGGGAATCCAGCTCCCGCAGCAGACGGCCGTCCTTCCGGTCGCCCCAGCGGCGTTTGTATTGCTCCATATGGGGGTACTCCTTTTTATGTTTATGTAGTGGTACAGGGATTGTGTTTTTGTGGTGCGGCGCACCATCGGTGGCCGTTTCGTGTGGCGGGACACATGGGTCCCACCCTTGCCTCTCCCCTTGGGAGAGGTGGCCGAGCGCAGCGAGGACGGAGAGGGCAAACGACGCAAACCCTCTCAGTCACCTTCGGTGACAGCTCTCCCAAAGGGAGAGCCAAGGGCCGACAGAGTCGTCCGCTCCTACGGGAACATTCAAAAAATATCCCGCCACCGGACACCACACCAAGCGTATAGTATAGACAAATTTTTTCCATTTGTCAAATTATCGAAAAAGCGATTGCATTCTCTTGCAATTCCCCGCCGGGTGTGCTACTATTAAAATACAGAAAACGTAATAATGTACATGACTGACGCACAAATGTGAAGGAGGAACCACTATGCTGACCATGGCTATGCTGCACGACGCCCAGCGGGTACTGTCCGGCGTCATCAACAGAACACCCGTGATCCCCAGCACCGGCATCACCGACGAATGCCGTTTGTTCCTGAAGGCCGACTGCCTGCAAAAAACCGGCGCGTTCAAGCTGCGGGGCGCGTACTACAAGATCGCCACGCTGTCCGACGAGGAGAAGGCCCGGGGCGTCATCGCCTGCTCCGCCGGAAACCACGCACAGGGCGTGGCCTTCGCCGCCCGCGATATGGGCATCCACGCGGTGATCTGCATTCCCCAGGGCGCACCCCTTTCCAAGATCGAGGCCACCCGCAGCTACGGCGCGGAGGTGGTGCTTGTCCCCGGCGTGTACGACGATGCCTACGCCGAGGCCATCCGTCTGCGGGACGAAAAGGGCTATACCTTCATCCATCCCTTTGACGATTACAGCATCATGGCCGGTCAGGGCACCATCGGTCTGGAGATCTTACAGCAGCTGCCGGACGTGGACATGATCGTCACCGCCATCGGCGGCGGCGGACTGATCTCCGGCGTGGCCAAGGCTGTCAAGGAGCTGAAGCCCTCCTGTCAGGTCATCGGCGTGCAGGCCGAGGGCGCCGCCAGCATGTACGAGGCGCTGCGTCAGGATAAGATCATCACTCTGCCCCAGGTGGGCACCATGGCCGACGGCATTCAGGTGAAAACCGCCGGTACGCTGACCTTCGACATGTGCCGCCAGTACGTGGATAAGGTGGTCACCGTCAGCGAGAGCGAGATCGCCGCCGCCATCCTGACCATTCTGGAAAAGCAGAAGCTCATCACCGAGGGTGCAGGCGCCGTCAGCGTGGCGGCGGTCATGGCCGGCAAGCTGGACGTGAAGGGCAAGACCGTCTGCGCCCTGCTGTCCGGCGGCAACGTGGATGTGACCATGCTGGAGCGCATCATCAAGCACGGCCTGACCGCCGAGGGACGTATTGCCAGCTTCTCCACCGTGCTGCCCGACCAGCCCAACGCCCTGGCCACCTATCTGGCGGCGCTGTCCCACGAGGGCGTCAACGTGCTGGAGGTGTATCACGAGCGCAGCAGCATGAAGGTGGGCGTGGGCTCCTGCCGCGTCCGCATGGTGGTGGAGACCCGCAACCACGAGCATATCCACCAGCTGTACAGCTATCTGGCGGAGCGTGGCTATACCATCAAGGAGTAAATTGCCCTTGCAACCGCCGCGGCGGTGTGATACAATATTTCCGCAAAATATGACACGGCTTTGCCGCCGTGGACAAGGAGGAACATCACCATGTCTTTCATGATCGAAACGTCTGCCCGTCATATCCATCTGACCCAGGAGTCCGTGGAGAAGCTGTTTGGCGAGGGCTATCAGCTGACCGTCCGCAAGCCCCTGTCCTATCCCGGCCAGTACGCCAGCAACGAGCGTCTGACCATCGTCGGCCCCAAGAAGGAAATGGCCAACGTGTCCATTCTCGGCCCCACCCGCAAGGCGGATCAGGTGGAGATCTCCGCCACTGACGCCCGCACCCTGGGCATCGACGCACCCATCCGCGAGAGCGGCGACGTGAAGGGCTCCGGCGCCTGCAAGCTGATCGGCCCCAAGGGCGAGCTGGATCTGACCGAGGGCGTCATCATCGCCAAGCGTCACCTGCACGTCACCGAGGAGGATGCCGCTGAAATGGGCATCAAGAACGGTGAGATCATCAAGGTCGCCTGCGGCGGTGAAGGCCGTAAGCTGATCTTCGACGACGTTGTGGTTCGCGTCAACGTGGGCGGCGCCACCACCATGCACATCGACACCGACGAGTCTCAGGCCGCCAACAACCCCACCCAGGGCGAGATCTACCGCGGCTGAGCGCAAGCGTAATAAGAGTGAGATAGAGAAAGAGAGGACGCATGCGCGTCCTCTTTTTTTATGGGGAATTTCGCGCCCCGGCGCGACCTACTTTTGTCAACAGTGACAAAAGTAGGCAAAAGCACCGGAAGGAACCTCCGGTTCCTTCACTTCCGGGCGTGCTATGGTTTGTGCTGATTTGTGTGGTTTTACCACACGATCACGTAAAATTTCCTTATTCGTTTCGTTAAAAGGATCGTCTCTGCTCTTGTGCCGCTGCCGCTGATGCCTACACCGAACAACACTGGCGGTTCTACCGTCGCAACCGTGAGCGGCAGCGGCGCAAGACGGACAGTCGATTCGCCATACGCAACGATAACCACCGTGTTCTGTGAGCGCGTGGTATAAGACTGTAATTTTCTGTTATGGCATAGCGTGCGCGGATTCTTAAACCGCAGGTTTAAGCAGCGTTTTTGGGTACTTTTGCCGCTGTGGGCAAAAGTACCTCGCGCTCGGAAGCGCGAAATCCATCCTCCTGCAAAGGTAAAAATACCCGCCGTTCCCGCCTTATTCCCCGGTTTTGTCCGTGCGCTCCAACAGGTAATCCACGCTGACGCCGTACAGGTCAGCCAGCGCGCACAGCACCTGGGGCGGTATCATCCGCTGGCCGCTCTCGTAATAGGCATAGGTGCGCTGGGGCACGTTGATGGCCTCGCCCACTGCCTTCTGCGTCATGTCATGATCCTCCCGCAAGTCTCGCAGGCGCTTGTATCGTTCCATGTTCATCACCGCATATCAGTATATGTGGAACGATTTGTTCTATTAACAATTTGAACACATTGTTCTAAAATCGAAACGAGGTGAGTGGAATGGCAGACTATAAAGCGATGTATTTGACCATGTTCCGCGCATCGGAAGCGGCATTGTCGCTGCTGATAGGCTGCTGCGGCGATGAAGCCGCGCTGCAAAAGGCGGTGAACACCTTGGCGGCAGCCCAGCAGTGGTGCGAGGATCTATACGTGGAAAGCGAAACAGAGGACGCGTGAGCGTCCTCTGTTTTTGTGAAAAAATGGGGTATCGGTGGCCGTTTCGTAGGGGAGGGGCTCTGCCCCTCCCGCGCGATATACGGAATGCCATCGATAGAAATTCGTAGGGCAGGGTGACCATACCCCGCCGCACGATACCCGCCGTATTCACCGTACCATTTCCCGTTTGTATCCGCTGCGTCAGAATGACACCACCAGCAGCATCTTGAACCGCTCCTGGCCGTACACGGCGTGGGGCACGTCCTTGGGCATCACCAGCGTTTCACCCTCGGTGAGGACAAACACCTCGCCGCCCACGGTGAAGCGGCCCGTGCCCTCCAGCACCGTCACCATGGCGTCGCCGCCGCTGGCGTGGGTGGAGATCTCCTCGTCCTTCTCAAAGGAGAACACGGTGACGCTGACCAGCTCATTCTGCACCAGTGTCTTGCTGACCACCTGCCCCGCCTGATAGTCCACCAGATTCTTCAGCAGCAGCTTTTCCTGCTTGGCAATATTCTTGTACATGGCCGAAACCTCCTGTTTTTTCTCAGTGTTGGCCGGCCGGGCCGGTCTTATTCCGCCTGTCCAGCGTCAGGGTGAACATGATGGGCAGGTCGATGCGCAGCGGCGGCAGCCGCAGATGCTTCACATATTTGCCGTAAAACTCCGGAAACGCCAGCGGCTCCGGCGCGGAGGAATTGGGGAAGGCGTACCGCCCGTCCTCGCACCGCCGCACCAGCACATAGTGGCGGGAGTGGCCCGTGTGATACCACAGGATGCCCGCCGGGGCGTTTTTCAGGTCGCGGTAGCGCACCCCCGTGATCCTCATGCCGAAGCGGTACACGCCCCGGCACAGGTGGCCGATGGTGGTGCCCATCACGGCGCCCAGAAACACGCCCCGGTGGAAGTACTGCCACACCTCCGACTCGCGCACCGGCAGGCCGAAGAACCGGGCGGCATTGTACACCGCCAGAAAGCCGCAGCCTGCCCTGGCCACCGTACGGCGGCCGTAGGGCACGTCCGTCATCAGGCTCTGGCGAACCAGATAGCCGTTTTCGTCCCGGCAGCGGGCGGGAATGCTGTCCATACGCCGTCCTCCTTACTTCCGCTTCTCCAGCGCCTTCTGTCCCGCCTGATAGAGACTTCCGGCGGTCTCCTTCAGCGTCTCCGCCGTGCCCTTCAGACCGGCCTCTGCCGAGCGCAGCACCTCGTCCCTCACGTCCGTCACCAGACGGCGCAGCACCTCCGACACGATGCCCTTGTTCTTCTCGTCGGCGGCCAGCAGCCGGAGAATGTCCTTCTGCCTGACCTCCTCCAGCGACCGCAGCTTGCCGCCCTGGGTCAGCATGTCGTACAGGGATTCGGAGAACTCCTCCCGCTCCTGACGGCTCATGGAGGCGATCCACTGGCGCAGCACGTCGTCGGAGGCCTTGCCCAGCTCCGAGCGCTCCGGACACCGGACGAACTGCCGTCCCTGCACCTTCCATGTCAGCGGCTCGTGCTGCATGACGGCACGGCTGCTGCTGGCCACCACGGTGTAGTCCTCGGTGTGCTCCAGCAGCACCCCCACGATGGAGGAGGCGGGGATATAGGTGTGGAGCTTCGCCGCCACCCGGCGGTACTCCTCCGTGTCGGTCACGTCCTTGCGGAAGCCGGGCCCGTCGTTGTTATAGGCGTCCAGCAGACGGGTGCGCTGCAATGCGCCGTCGATGTGCAGCGCGGCGTAGGCCGCCAGATTGCCGCCCTTGGAGTGGCCGCCGATCCGCAGCGGACGGTCGGGGCAGTGCCGCGCCATGTCCTCCACGTAGGCCACCGCGCCGGTCTGGGCGGGCACCGCGTCCATGAAGCTGAGGTTCAGGTTCTCCTTCCAGCCCACCAGCGACCGGTCGGTGCCCATAAAGGCGCAGAACAGCGTGCCGTCCGGGATCAGGAAGGACACCGCGTCCAGCTGCATCTCCTTTTCCTCGTCCCGCACCGCCTCATAGCCCAGCATCCGCACGCCGCCGAACCGCCGGGACTCCGCCGCCAGACGCATCAGGGGGATGTAGTCGTTGGGGGACAGCCCTTGCTGCTCGTCCTCCGCCGTCATGCGGGCGACCACGTCGCCCAGCGGCACGGCCTTGTCCGCCTCGCGGCTTTTCAGCTCCGGAAAGCGGCGGAAGTTCAGGTAGGCGATGATGCACAGCACCAGATTGTCCACCTCGTTAAAGCTGTCCTGGGCGAAGGTCAGGTCGCCCCGCCAGCGCAGATAGTCGAACACCGTGGTTTCCACGGTTTTTTCATTTTTGTCCATGGCGTTCTCCTTTGTTTGTTGATGGGGGATAGTATCCGTCGATGGGATGTTTCCCGCCGATTTGGTATAGTATACCACACCCGCCCAGCGGAAGCAAGCGATGGGTGGGGGAGTGATTCCGTAGGGGAGGGGCTCTGCCCCTCCCTTGGCTCTCCCTTTGGGAGAGCTGTCACCGCAGGTGACTGAGAGGGTATCCAAGATAGTGTGGTGTAAGTCCGGATAGATGCTACAGCGGCATAGCCGCCGCGATCGGAACTAAAAGATGATGTGGTGCAAACCAAGATGGATGCTACAGCGGCATAGCCGCTGAGATCGGGGCTAAAAGATGATGCGGTGCAAACCAAGATGGATGCTACAGCGGCATAGCCGCTGAGATCGACACTAAAAATATGCCACTGGCATATTTTCTTAACGTGTCGACCCTCTCCGTCCTCGCTGCGCTCGGCCACCTCTCCCAAAGGGAGAGGCAAGGGCTGACCCCTACAAAAACACCCTACCATTTTTCTTCAAATCACCTATTGACACAGTAGGCAATTCGTGTTATCATCCAATTAACCTACAAAACAAGTGGGCAAAAGCCCGCAAGAGTGATAGAATATACGAGGAGGAACGCCATGCAGATCTATGCAGATAACGCGGCCACCACCAAAATGAGCCGCACGGCCATCGACGCGATGCTGCCCTATATGGAAACCTATTACGGAAACCCCTCCAGCCTGCACACCGTTGGCCAGCAGGCGGCGGAGGCGCTGATGACCGCCCGCCAGACCGTGGCTGCCTGTCTGGGCTGCCAGCCCCGGGAGATCACCTTTACCTCCGGCGGCAGCGAGGCCGACAATCAGGCTCTTGTCTCCGCCGCCCGTATCGGCGAGCGGAAGGGCAGGAAGCACATCATCTCCACCGCCTTCGAGCATCACGCTATCCTGCACACCCTGAAGAAGCTGGAAAAAGAGGGCTTCGACGTGCAGCTGCTGGACGTGGGCCCCACCGGCACCGTCACCGCTCAGCAGGTGGCTGACGCCATCCGGGAGGACACCTGCCTTGTCACCATCATGTACGCCAACAACGAGATCGGCTCCATCCTGCCCATTCCGGAGATCGGCGCGGTGTGCAAAGAGAAGGGCGTGCTGTTCCACACCGACGCGGTGCAGGCGGCGGGCCACCTGCACATTGACGTGAAGGCCCAGAATATTGACATGCTGTCTCTCTCCGCCCACAAGTTCCACGGCCCCAAGGGCGTGGGCGTGCTGTACGCCCGTCAGGGTATCCCCCTCACCAACATCATCGAGGGCGGCGCTCAGGAGCGGGGCAAGCGGGCCGGCACCGAGAACATCCCCGGCATCGTGTCCATGGCCGCCGCGCTGCAAGAGGCCTGCGCCCACATCGACGAGAACGCCGCCAAGGTGTCCGCCCTGCGGGACAAGCTGATGGCAGGACTCTCTCAAATCCCCCATTCCGCCCTCAACGGCGACCCCGTCCACCGGCTGCCCGGCAACGTGAATTTCTGCTTCGAGGGCATCGAGGGCGAGAGCCTGCTGCTCCTGCTGGACGCCAAGGGCATCTGCGCCAGCTCCGGCAGCGCCTGCACCAGCGGTTCGCTGGACCCCAGCCACGTGCTGCTGGCCATCGGCCGTCCCCACGAGGTGGCCCACGGCTCGCTGCGCTTGAGCCTGTGCGAGTGGAACACCCAGGAGGAAGTGGATTACATGCTGCAGGTCATCCCCGAGGTGGTGGCCTACCTGCGGAGCATGTCCCCCGTGTGGAAGGAGCTGCTCTCCGGCCAGCGGCAGTTTATGCTTTAATATAATGTAAGGAGGATCATATCATGGCTCTTTATACCGATATTGTAATGGATCACTTCATGCACCCCCGGAACGTGGGCGAGATCCCCAACGCCGACGGCGTGGGCGAGGTGGGCAACGCCAAGTGCGGCGACATTATGAAGATGTACCTGAAGATCAACGGCAACGTCATCGAGGACGTGAAGTTCGAGACTTTCGGCTGCGGCAGCGCCATCGCCTCCAGCTCCATGGCCACCGAGCTCATCAAGGGCAAGACCATCGACGAGGCGCTGGCCGTCACCAACAAGCAGGTGGTGGACGCGCTGGGCGGCCTGCCTGCCCACAAGCTGCATTGCAGCGTGCTGGCGGAGGAGTCCATCAAGTCCGCCGTCAAGGACTACTACGACCGCAATAACATCCCCTACGACAAGAGCGAATTCCCTGTCGAAGAAGACTGCGAAGCCTGCCGCATGGTGTGAAAACAGGAAAGCCACCCGCAAGGGTGGCTTTTTGCTTGGGGAAATAGGCGGGTCAGACGCAGGAGCTACGTTAAACGGTCGTAGGGGCGGGCGACTTTGCCCGCCCACATAAAATTTCCCGCCCGACATAAAATCCTCCACCCCATCGTTTTTCTCCTTGCAAAAAGTCTATAAACAGGATAAAATAAGACCATAAGCCCGAAAAAACAAACACAGGGAAAAGGAGAGAGACCATGAAATGTCAGTATTGCGGTGAGGAGCTGTCAGGCGGCCGCTTCTGCACCAATTGCGGAAAGCCCGTCCCGGAGACCCCGGCGGGTTTCCAGACGGAACAGCAAATCCCGGAACCCACCATGCGGCAGATTCCAACGCCTGTACAGCAAGTCCCGGAACCCACAGAGTGGATTCCGGCGCCGACTCAGCAAACGCCGCCCCAGCCGGTTCCGCCCACCCAGCCGACAGGGCAGGGAGCGCCCGGAAAGAAAACGCTGAAGCCGGGCGTGATTATCGCCATCGTGCTGGGCATTCTTCTGGTGGTGGTTCTGGCCATCGTTCTGACGCGGGGAACGTCAGGGAGCGCCGTAGACCCGGAGGAGCAGACCCGCCAGCTGACCCAGTACGCGAAGAGCAAGGCGTGGATAGAGGATTGCGACAGCCAGCAGAAGAAGGATTGGGAGTACAGGTATAACAGCGAGCGTGTACAGTACTACCTCTATGACTATAATAACGACGGTCAGCTGGAGCTGATCGTCACCCTCTACAACAGCGGGGGCGATGATGCCCAGTGTCTGGTGTATGGCTTCGCTGATGGGCAGGTGCAGCCGTTGGCTTCACACACCTACAAGGCGGGAGACAGCGGTCTGGACATTGTCGGAATGAGACTGGCAGGCCGGGACAACTATTCCGGATTTGCGGTGTATTTCACCGTTGACGGAGGCGGAGAGTATCCGTATCTGGGCGTGCTGCAGCTGGAGGACAACACGCTGACGGAGATCGATGCTGTGGCGGGAGCGGATGAATGCGCGGCCTACATGAGCAGCAACGGCTGGGAGCTGCTTGACGGTACGGCCATCACCGAGCTTGACGGGAATCTGATCAGTGACCTCACGGCGGAGGAGCTGGCGTCGCTGACCGAGCTGTACGATCCGGACAAGCCGGAGCAGGAAATGAACTTCATGCTGCTGGGCGAAACGGTCTATTCGGTGGAGGTAAGCGGCCTGTACCGCTTTGCGGGGCAGCAGAAGCAGACCGTCTGCACCGCGCCGGAGGGCGCCGCTTTTGAGTTCGCCGCCGGATACGCGCCGTATGACGGCTGCATCTATCTGCTGGCCACGGTGGATCAGTCTGACGAAACGCAGGAAACCGTCGTAATGCGCGCCGATACCCGCACGGGTGCGCTGGAGACGCTTTTCCCGGTGGAGAGAGGAGAGAATATCCTCAAGGCGGACGGCCAGTACATCTATGTGCAGACGCGCTCCGCCAGTAAGGCGCTTATGGGTCGGGTCGTTGCCTATGACTACGGCGGCAGCGCCGTGAAGGCCTTTGCCACGCCATGGCGGTGGAGCGCCGATGGCGTAACTGTGAGCGGCGAGGATGTTGAGGGCAACCACTCCATCATCACCGCAGACGGACAGTATCTGCTGGAGAACGTGGCCGCGCAGTCTGTGCAGATCGTCGACGGCGGCGTGTACTACCTGCTCAGCACCGACGACAGCACCAAGCTGTACTACAGCGGCCTCGACGCCGACGCCTATGAGGTGGGGACGATCCCGCTTGGCACGAACGCCTACCTGACCCAACGGGACGGTCAGCTGATGGTGGTCGTGCCGGAGAACGAAACTACCGTGGCGAACTACAGCGTGCCGGGACTGGAATATATCGATTCTACCAGAGGGAATCAAGTACCGTCCTATTCTCTGCCGGATCCGGATTGGGAACCGCTGTCGTGGACGATCACCGACACTGCGACGGGCGTGGAATATGTGGTGACACATATGGCGCCCCACGGCAACTGCGGCCCGCTCTACCGTCTGAAGGAGGACGGTCAGGTAGAGCTGGTGGTGCAGGAGCCGGATCAGCAGATATACTATTTGCTGGCCTACGACAACGTGATCTACTACGCGTTCGTGGATTACAGCGAAACCCAGTTCTATATGCAGGCGCCCATGGTTTCCGGCTGCATGCCGGTGGAATAAGCGCCCGGCGCAGCATTGTGATAAAGCGAAAAAGAGATGGCACATGCCGTCTCTTTTCGCATAGCAGCCCGGAAAGGCCGCCGATAGAACTCCGTAGAGCGGGGTGCCCACACCCCGCCGCACGATCCTGTCATTGCGAGCCAGTGCGCACACTGGCGTGGCAATCCGTTCCTTCTTTTGCGGCATGGGGTTACGGATTCCCACGCCAGTGACATCGGTCACTGGCTCGGAATGACAGGGAGGGCCGTCGGGGACGCCGGCCCCTACACATTTCGCAGCATGTCCAGCGGATCATCCTGCGGTCTTACCGCCGCTTCGGTGCGGGGCGGCGCCATGGGCCGCGACATGCAGAAATACCGCGTTTCGTCGGCGATGTGATCCTCCTGTCGGGTGTCCACATCCTCGGCGTCGGTGTCGCTGTACAGCAGGGCGGGCACCGTCCGCAGAAAGCCCCGGCAGGTGTCGAACACGTACATCCCCGGATACCCCTCCGCGTCAAAGGCAAGGCGGTAGTGCAGCTGCATCCAGCCCGCCACCCGGCGGTTGTCGCCCCGCTGGAAGTAAAGCCGGTATTTCAGCGCCGTTTCATACACGCTCTCGCCCCGGCTGGCGTCCCAGATGGCGGGATCGGCCACGCCGGTGATGGTGCGTCCCCGCAGATAGGGGTGCTCGTTCTCGATGCGGCGAATTTCCGCAAACTGCCTGTCCGGCGTCCACAGCACGCCCTCGTTGGGGGTGGAGGTGCAGCCGTACAGCTCCAGAATGCGGTACAGCACGCCGTCGTGATCCACCGCCCACCAGCCGCAGGAAAAGGGCTTGGCGTAGCCGAAGTCGTAGCTGCGGTACACCCGCCACTCCCGGGGAATGTCGAAGGCCGGGATCACGTGGGTAAAGCGGCGGTCGGCGTAGTGGGTGGGATCGTCGGTGAACTCGCTGAACACCTGCCCCTGAAAGATATCCCACCGGCCCTCCAGCCATGCCTGACGCAGCCGGCGGGGCAGCGCCTCCAGCTGCTTCAGATAGTCGGGCTGCGCCGCCAGCAGCGCCTTGTTGTCGGTGACCCGGGCGGGGATGAACACGTAGTCGTCGGGGTTCTCGCCGGGCTCGAAGCGCCGGTCGATGAACAGCCGCTTGATGTAGCTGTGGCCGGGGCCGCCGGGGTTGCAGGTGTAGTAAATGCGCTTGGGGAAGTCGTTGACGCCCCGCAGACAGGCGGCGAACTGCCGCATCCACTGCTCCCGCAGCTGGGTGCACTCGTCCAGAAAGATCACGTCGTACTCCGCGCCCTGATAGCGATCCATGTCGCCGTCGCTGGCGCAGTAGCCGAACTCCAGCGTGGAGCCGTTGAGAAAGGTGAAGGTGCGGGTGGTGGCCTTGTACTCGGCCACCTGGGCCAGCTGAGACCGCAGGATGCGGATGTGGTTGCTCTCCAGCTCCTGATAGGTGCGCCGGACGATCAGCAGCCGGATCCCCGCGTAGCCCAGCGCCAGCAGAATGGCCTTGGTGCGGACGGCCCAGCTTTTGCCGCCGCCACGCGCTCCGCCGAAGGCGATGTATTTGGCGGTGCATTCCAGAAAGCGCTGCTGCTTTTCGTTGGGATAGGCCAGGGTCAGTCGAATGGGTTCGGACATTGAGAAAGCCTCCTTTGGGTGATGGGGGGACAAATAACCGGGTGTAGTGGAACTTCGTAGGGCGGGGCGGTTCTGTTGCGGTGTCCAAAATTTCTGCGCTGCCTTACGGCGGACGCTTGAAATTTTGACCGCTGCCACTCGCTCACCTCGCTTCATCTGCCACAGGCAGCGCTCGGATCGCTCCCTTACCCCGCCGCGCAATGACAAAACGGGTTTTCCACATATTTTCCACAAGGTTTTCCACATTGCGGAGAAAACCGGCGTTTTTTTAAGGGGGAACCAGGGGGTTTTTTAAGAATACAGTTTTCGCTGTTTTTCTTTTTGAGGGTTACGGTCTGCGATTGGCATCAGATGCATGCATCCGCATTCGTCTTGTCCTGCTGCTTCCTGGCCCAGCGTCTCTCAGCCGCCTTGCGCCGCTGCTCTACCACGCGGTCATACCGGATGCTGTCCCGTTCGACGCTCAGCTGGATAAAGCTCCAGGCATAGGTCAGCGCAGGATTTTTGAACTCCGGCATCACGCCGTTCTCGGCAAAATCCAGCGTTGCCATCACCAGCGCGTAGACGTCCTCCATCGGCATCTGCCTGAAAATGGCGCACTGGTCAAAATAAAACATCACACCGGGCTTTTTTGCTTCGTTCATTGTATTTCCTCCTTGTTTTCGGGCGCATGCCCTTTTGTCCATAGCAGAAGTCCGCGGAGTTGTTGCCCACAGAAAGGCAACAGAAGAAAAATATTTCGCAAAGGTAAGACAGCTTTTGGAGAATGGGGAGCATTGCATGTCGCGGTGATTCATTCTCAAAAGCCTCCCCTGTGTAAGGGGAGGTGGCAACGCGAAGCGTTGACGGAGGGGTT
>OIZQ01000474.1_pt1 | contig 21698 bp, 15 predicted proteins | sample 1588491 | NCBI WGS metagenome assembly OIZQ01 (sample SAMN03283262) | human gut metagenome | biome: human-associated habitat; material: feces | host: Homo sapiens | place: USA | collected 2013
GTCGATCGCGAGTTCCGCACGAGCCGGAGAGCACTTAATGTGCTCTCCGTGCGAGTCAGGACTGTCCGAGCAGGCGACCTTATATATTTGCCCTCCCCGGGGCTCCTCGCCCGAACCCCTCAGCTAGTTCTTCAGCGAGTTCAGCGGCGCCGGGAATCGACCACCACGGTGGGCAAGCACGGTGCCGGCGTTGGGGTTCACCGGCATGATGGGCGCACGGCCGAACAGGCCGCCGTACTCGACGCAGTCGCCCACGCCCTTGCCGATGGCGGGGATCACGCGGACGGCCGTGGTCTTGTTGTTGATGACGCCGATGGCCATCTCGTCGGCGATGATGCCGGCGATGGTCTCGACCGGGGTGTCGCCGGGGATGGCGATCATGTCCAGGCCGACGGAGCACACACAGGTCATGGCCTCGAGCTTCTCAAGCGAAAGCGCACCGGCCTCGACGGCGGCGATCATGCCGGCATCCTCGGACACGGGGATAAAGGCGCCGGAGAGACCGCCCACGCTGGAGCTGGCCATGACGCCGCCCTTCTTGACGGCATCGTTGAGCATGGCGAGCGCGCAGGTCGTGCCGGGGCCACCGCAGGTGCCCACGCCGATGATCTCGAGGATGCGGGCAACGGAGTCGCCGATGGCAGGCGTGGGAGCCAGCGACAGGTCGACAATGCCTTTCTCGACACCCAGACGATGGGCGGCCTCGCGGCTCATGAGCTCGCCCGCACGGGTGATCTTAAAGGCGGTCTGCTTGATCTTCTCGGCGACTTCCATCATCGAGGCGGAGTCGGGGAGCGTCTCCAGGGCTGCAGCCATAACGCCGGGGCCCGAGACACCTACGTTGATGACGGCGTCGGCCTCGCCACCGCCGTGGACGGCGCCCGCCATAAACGGGGAGTCCTCGACCATGTTGGCAAAGCAGACAAACTTGGAAGCGCCGACGGAATCCTCATCTGCCGTAAGCTTAGCGGCATCGATGATGGTCTGGGCGGCCATGAGCACGGCATCCATGTTGATACCGGCGCGCAGGCTGGCGACGTTGACGCTGGAGCAGACGCGGCTCGTGGTGGCGAGCGCCTGCGGGATTGACTGGATGACGCGGCGGTCGGCGTTGCCGATGCCCTTCTGGACGAGTGCGGAGAAGCCGCCCAGGTAATCGATGCCGAGCGTCTCTGCCGCGCGGTCGAGGGCATGCGCGATGGGGGTGAGGTCCTCATCCTTGCAGCACGCGGCGATCTGCGCCACCGGGGTGACGGAAACGCGCTTGTTGACGATGGGGATACCGTACTCGCGCTCGAGGTTCTCGGCGGTCTCGACCAGATGCTCAGCCGTGTGCGTCACGTGGTCGTAGATCTTCGTGCACATGCGGTCGAGGTTCTCGTCACCGCAACCCATGAGCGAAACACCCATGGTGATGGTCCTGATGTCGAGGTTCTGCTCCTCAACCATGCCGCGGGTTTCCGCGATTTCTGCGGGCGTGATCGCCATCCTTGCGCTCCTATCTGCCAAAACGAGCATAGTCTTATCTATTCTAACGTGCCGCACGTGCCAAGTGGCGCATGCGGCACGTTTTGGTGCTCGGTTGTTTCCGTTGTGTTACTGCCCAAAGACCTCTTCGGCGATACGAGCGCTTTCGGCGGCGTCCTTGGCGTAGTAGTCCGCGCCGATCTGCTTGGCGTATTCGGGGGTGAGTACGGCGCCGCCTACGATGATCTTGACGCCCGGCACCTCGGCATGAAGCAGCTTGATGGTCTCTTCCATGGCCACGACGGTGGTGGTCATAAGCGCCGAGAGGCCGACGAGCTTAATGTCGCGCTCCTGTACGGTCTTGAGCACCTCCTGCGGATCGACGTCGCGGCCTAGGTCAAAGACGGTATAGCCGTAGTTATCGAGCAGCATCTTGACGATGTTCTTACCGATGTCGTGGATGTCGCCCTTGACGGTGGCCACGCAGATCTTGCCCTTGTCGGCGATCTCGCCGGCGGGCATCAGGCGTTTGATGGTGTCGAAGCCCACGCGCGCGGCCTCGGCCGAGGCCATAAGCTGCGGCAAGAAGAACTTGCCCTGGTCAAAGAGGACGCCAACCTCGTCGAGGGCGGGGATAAAGTGATTGTTGATGAGGTCCATGGCGTCGTGGTCTGCCAGCAGACGCTCGGTCTCGGCCGCGATCTCGCCTTTGCGGCCCGAGACGACCATGCGACGGATCGGGTCGTCGTTGCCGTCTGTGCCGGCGGTGCCAGCAGTGGGTGCAGTGTCGGTCGATGCCGCCTGGGCCGCTACCGGGTTCGCGGCGATTTTGTACGGATCGGTCCAGCCGGCGTAGCGCTCGATGTATCCGGTCGAGCCCTCGTCCTCAACGCTCAGGACGCGATAGCTGTAGACGGTGTCCATAAAGCGCTTGGAACCCGGGTTCATGATGGGGGCGTCCAGGCCTGCGCCAAAAGCGGCGGCCAAAAAGACCGAGCCCAGCAGCGGGCGGGCAGGCAGGCCAAAGCTGATGTTCGACACGCCGAGCGCGCATTTGACGCCCAGGCGTTCCTTGCACAGGGACATGGCGCGCAGGATCTGCTCGGCCTGGCGTTGATTGGTCGAGGCGGTCATGACCAGGCAGTCGATGAGGATGCGGTCCGGTCCGATGCCGTAGCGGGCAGCCTCGGCCACGATGCGCTCGGCGATGGCGAAGCGGGCCTCGGCGGTATCGGGGATGCCGCCTTCGTCGAGCGTAAGGCCGACAACGTTGGTGCCGTAGTGGGCGACCAGCGGAAAGATCTCATCCATGATCTGCTGCTTGCCATTGACCGAGTTGATGATGGGCTTGCCGGCGTAGCGGCGCACGGCGGCCTCGACGGCTGCAGGATCGGTGGAGTCGATCTGCAGCGGCAGGAGCGTGGAGCCCTGGAGCTGTTCGGTCGCCTGTTGGATAATCTTGACCTCGTCGATCTCGGGCAGGCCCACGTTGACGTCCAGGATGTCGGCGCCCTGCTCCTGCTGGCTGATGCCCTGGCTCACCACGTAGTCCAGATCGCCGTCGCGCAGGGCCTGCTGCAGGCGCTTTTTGCCGGTGGGGTTGATGCGCTCGCCGATGACGGCGATTTTGTGGCCATCGCAGGGGAGGTCCACCACGGTCTGGGCGCTTGTGACCGACATGCTGGGCTTGCGGTGGCGCGGACTGGGCGTGTGGTTATCGATAAGCGTGCGCAGTGCTGCCATGTGCGCCGGCGTGGTGCCGCAGCAGCCGCCCACGACGCTCACGCCGTCCTCGATCATGCCGGCGACGGCCTTGGCGTATTCGGGGGCTTGGATATCAAAGACGGTGTTGCCGTCGTCGTCCACATGGGGGAGTCCCGCATTGGCCTGCACCATAACGGGTTTGTCGGTAACGGTGAGCATACGTGCGGCGAGTCCTCGGAGCTCGGCCGGTCCTTGGCTGCAGTTGATGCCCAAAACGTCGGTGCCGATGGCATCGAGCGTGATGGCGGCAACCTCGGGACTCGTGCCCAGGAAGGTGCGGCCGTCCTCCTCAAAGGTCATGGTGGCAAAGACGGGCAGGTCGGAGTTCTCGCGGCAGGCGAGGACGGCCGCCTTGATCTCGGCCAGGTCGGTCATAGTCTCGATAATAAAGAGGTCCACGCCCGCGTCGACGCCGGCGCGCACTTCCTCGGCAAAGAGGTCATAGGCCTCGTCAAAGCTGAGGGTGCCTAAGGGACGAAGCAACGCGCCGATGGGGCCGATATCGCCGGCGACGTAGCGGGCGCCGGCCTCGCGGGCGCAGGTGACGGCCGCGGCAAAGACATCTGCCACGGTGGCGGCACCGTCGAGCTTGTGGGCGTTGGCGCCAAAGGTGTTGGCGGTGATCACGTCGCAGCCGGCCTCGACATATTGACGTTGGATATCAGTGATAACCTGGGGCTCCTCAAAGTTGAGCAGCTCGGGCAGGGCGCCGGCCTTCATGCCGGCCGCCTGCAGCATGGTGCCCATGCCGCCGTCAAACAGCAGGTGCCCCGTGCCCTCGATGGCGGCACGCAGGCGATCGTCCTTAATGCGAAGGTCATCGATCGTGCGCGTTTTGTACGCGGCACCGTTGCAGCGCGCAGCATTGACGGGTGCCGCCAGCGCGGCACCGTCCAGATCATGAGTGATAAGCGGAGTAAACATCGATGGCTCCTAATGGCTGGAATAGCAGGTGGTGTGGGCGGCGCGGAAGCGGCAGTGCTCGCGCATGCGGCAGATATTGCAGGTGGGGCGGCTCTGGGCGTCGTGGACTTCGCCGTCGAACAGACCAATCACCGCGGTCACGCTTTTGGTGGGCATGAGCAGGCTGGTGGGGGTGACGGTAAGTCCAATGAGGCGCGTGGCATTGAGTGCATCCACGATCGAGCGCTGGGCAGAGAGCGGGCAGTCGCCATAGCCGGGACTGAAGCGCCAGTTGCCGGCGAGCCCGTGTGCAGCGGCTGCAGCCTTGACCTGCTGGTCCATCTGCTCGACGGCGGCCTCCACATAGGCAGAGCATGCGGCGTCGAGCACGGCGCCTTCCAGGGGTTGCTGGGCTCCCGTGGTGCGCAGACGGCGTTCGGCAGACATCCCGAGGGTGCAGGCCATGAGCGCCGCCAGGCGGGCGTCTTTGAGATGTCGATAGATATCACGACCCCGCAGCTCAACATTGGTGCCAACCAAGCGGATGCAGGGCTCGCCCTGCTCGTCGACGCCCGTGGCATCGACGGCAAACACGCGTCGCACGCCGCGGGGCTCGATATCCAGCTCTAGGCGCTCGACTACAAGCTCAATTCGTCGTGACAGCTCGGGCTCAATCTGCTGGCCGCCGTAGCCCAGATACCGCAGCATCTCGGCACGGTCGACACGAGGGCGGTGGGCAGCGTCGATACGGTAAAGCGCCGGCGACGCAAGGTCGGCCGGCACTTCAACAACGGTTGTATCGACGTGCGGTTTTTCCATTACCCCAGGCGCTCCATAATGGTCGCGGCGATTGCAGGACGGTTCATAGTGTACAGGTGCAGACCGTCGGCACCGTGCTCCTTGAGGTCGCAAAGCTGGCGGGCGGCATAATCTACACCGGCTGCCTGCAGGCTCTCGGGGTCGTTCTCGTACTTGGCGAGAATCTTGATGACGGGGGAGGGCAGCGATGCGCCGCACATAAAGACCATGCGGCTGATTTGCGACTTGCCCATAAACGGCATGATGCCCGCAGTAATGGGCACAGTGATGCTGGCCTTGTCGGCAAGCTCGCGGAAGCGATAGAAGCACTCGTTATCAAAGAAGAGCTGTGTCACAAAGAAGCTCGCGCCGGCGTCTTGCTTTTGCTTGAGGTGCTCGACCGAGAGGTTGAGATCCTCGCAGGCAATGTGGCCTTCGGGGTAGGCTGCGGCGCCCACGCAAAAGCCGGCGTCGACGAGCTCGGGGATGAGGTCGCGGGCGTAGGCGTAGTCAGAGGCGGGCTTGTCGTCCTCGGTCGCGCCAGCGGGAAGATCACCACGCAGGGCCAGGATGTTTTCAACGCCGGCGGTGCGATACTCGTCGATCTTGGCGGCGATATCGGCGTGCGAGCGGCCCACACAGGTAAGGTGTGCCACCGAGGGTGTATCGAATTCGCTCGTAATCATATGTGCGATGGGGGCGGTGGTGGCGCCGTTGCCCGAGCCGCCGGCAGAGCAGGTGACCGAGACAAAGCTCGGCGAAAGCTTGCACAGATTGCCTGCCACCTCGCGAGCCGTGTCGAGGGTAAGCTCGCCCTTGGGCGGGAACATCTCAAACGAAACGGGTGCGGTGCCCTGGGATGCTGCCTGCTTAAAAACCTCGTCGACGCGCATATCGTGCTCCTTTAGATACGCAATAGTGTGATGTGTTTTAAGGATTCTACAGCACCACTGTGTCACGGTGGAGTTTCACTCGCTATTTGGGGATACCAATCGAAAATGCTTTGCTATCGGCATTTCCTATAACAGAGCGGTCAATCTAGGATGGGGCTATATTGAATGGTATTTGATGCGAAATACCAGTTAATAGAGCCCCATCCCAAATTGACTACCCTTAAACTATGGGGAGAGGTCTGCAATTTATACAGTTGATTGGCCATTAAGGGCGGCAGCGCCGCTGTGATGCGGTAACCTCATTGATTGGTTTCGCGACAGCAACATAACGGTAATGTCGCGGAAACACGGCGAGTCTAAGCTATGACTCGTTCGTTAGTAATCAACACCGCTTCTCACGCGGTGCCGATACGAAGGGAGTTCCGTATGGCCGATCTTACTGACCGCTTCGGGACCATGGTGTTCTCTGAGGAAGTCATGAAGGACTACCTCCCCAAGGACATTTGGAAGCGCCTTGCTGCAACCCTCGAGGGCGGTGAGCCGCTCGACCTGGATGTGGCCAACGCCGTTGCCCACGCCATGAAGGTCTGGGCCATCTCCAAGGGCGCGACGCACTACGCGCACTGGTTCCAGCCGCTTTCGGGCATTACTTCCGAGAAGCACGACAGCTTCCTGGAGCCCAACCACGACGGCACCGCCATTACCAAGTTTACGGGCAAGAACCTCATCCAGGGCGAGCCCGATGCCTCGAGCTTCCCCAACGGCGGCCTGCGCGCTACCTTCGAGGCCCGTGGCTACACCGCTTGGGATCCCACTAGCCCCGCCTTTATCAAGGACGATGTCCTGTGCATCCCCACGGCTTTCTGCTCCTACACGGGCGAGGCCCTGGACAAGAAGACCCCGCTGCTGCGTTCCATGACCGCGCTCTCGCGTGAGTCTAAGCGCGTTTTGGCGCTGTTTGGCAAGACCCCCAAGAAGGTCGTTCCTTCCGTGGGCGACGAGCAGGAGTACTTCCTGATCAAGAAGGACGCTTACCGCAAGCGCAAGGACCTGGTCATCACCGGCCGCACCCTCTTTGGTGCTGCTCCCTGCAAGGGCCAGGAGCTCGAGGAGCACTACTTTGGCGCTATCCGCCCCACCGTCTCGGCCTATATGAAGGACCTGGACGATGAACTGTGGGCGCTTGGCATTCCCGCCAAGACCAAGCACAACGAGGTTGCTCCCTGCCAGCATGAGCTCGCACCGGTCTATGGCGAGGTCAACGAGGCCATCGACCAGAATCTGGTCATGATGGAGAAGATGAAGCTCATCGCCTCCCGCCACGACTTGGTCTGCCTGCTGCACGAGAAGCCCTTTGAGGGCATCAACGGTTCGGGCAAGCACAACAACTGGTCGCTTGGCACCGAGTCCGAGAATCTGCTCGATCCGGGCGACACCCCGCTCGACAACCTGCAGTTCATCGTCTTCCTCACCGCGGTGATCGAGGCCGTCGATAACTATCAGGAGCTCCTGCGTGCCTCCGTTGCCTCGGCCGGCAACGACCATCGTCTGGGCGCCAACGAGGCTCCTCCGGCGATTATGTCCATCTTCCTGGGCGACCAGCTTACCGAGGTCGTCGAGAAGATCATCGATGGCAAGGCTTCCGTCCATGCCACGCGCGGCGTGCTCGACCTGGGCGCCGATACCCTGCCCAAGCTGATGCAGGACAACACCGACCGCAACCGCACCTCCCCGTTTGCCTTTACCGGCAATAAGTTTGAGTTCCGTGCCTGCGGCTCCGAGCAGAACGTCTCCGACTCCAACCTGGTGCTCGATGCCGCCGTGGCCAAGTCGCTCAAGTCCTTCGCCGACGCGCTTGAGGGTACGCCCGAGGATGAGTTCCAGGACGCCGCGCTCGAGTACTGCAAGAAGGTCCTGACCGACCACCAGCGTATCCTCTTCTCCGGCGATGGCTACTCCGACGAGTGGCCCGTCGAGGCCGAGAAGCGCGGCCTTGCCAACAACAAGACCACGGCCGACGCCCTGCCCGCCTTTGTTTCCGATAAGGCCATTGCGCTCTTTGAGGAGACGGGTGTCCTGACCAAGGCCGAGGCCCAGTGCCGCTACGATTGCAAGCTCGAGAAGTACAACAAGCTCATGAACATCGAGGCCACCACGATGGTTCGCGAGGCGCGTCGTACCTATCGCCCGGTCATTACCGCCTATGCCACCAAGGTCGCTAAGGGCCTTGAGACTATTCGTGCCGCCGGTGCCGAGGCCGCCATGCAGTGCGAGCAGAACACGCTCAACAAGCTCTGCAACGGCATCACTACCATCAACGACTCCATCAAGGCGCTCGACGCCGTGCATCAGAAGGCCGAAGCCCTCGATGGTCAGGAGCAGGCCAATGTGTATGCACACGAGGTCGTTCCCGCTATGGATACGCTGCGCGCCGCCGTGGATGCCATGGAGGAGATCGTGGCCGCCGACTACTGGCCGGTTCCGACCTACGACGACATCCTGTTCTACGTGTAGGATTGGGACAACATACCGTCACGGTTGAAAGCCGGGGTCCGCATTACGCGGACCCCGGCCTTTTGATTGCGAAGGGCGCTTTGAAGCCCGTTTTGCAACTGATTCACCCACGCAATAAGGGGTCGTGGGCAAAAAACGTCAAATATGAGTACTGTCACAAGTGCTGTAGCATTATTTTTTGTAAAATATGCTGTGTTACGCAACATATGTCCAAGTACTTAGCTGATAAAAGCCTGCAATTCTTCCGCCGTAGGATTCCTGGCGTCTAAATCGCCTTCTGGTGATATGCAATCGCTGTTACTAAATTGGTAACAGTACTCATATTTGCTATTTTTTGACCACGGGCCCTTGGATGGCAGTGTGATTTTATGCCCTCGGGGTTCGAATCCCCGGCACATGGATAGCAAAAAGCCCGTCACCGCAAGGGCAACGAGCTTCTCAGTTTAAATGGTGCCCCCAGCGGGATGTCCGCGTGCGGCTGGCGCCGCCCGCCTTCGCTGCGTCGCTCCGCTCCTTGCGTGCTGCGCTGGAAAACGCTTCGCGTTTCCTCAGCTCCGCACCCTGTCGGCTTCGAATCCCGGCATATCGGTAGCAAAAAGCCCGCTACCGAATTGGTAACGGGCTTCTCAGATTCTGTGGTGCCCCCAGCGGGATTCGAACCCGCGATATCCACCTTGAAAGGGTGGCGTCCTTGGCCGCTAGACGATGGGGACAGCGGGAAAGAGTATAGCAGACTTTTTTGCCGGCGCGCATATCGTTGGCAAACTGGAAAACCACCACAAAGGAGTAGGCTTCTACTCCGATTTTCAAATATCTCAATCTGTAACATCTGGGCGGGCAAATCGGCTCTATCTGTTACAGATCGAGACAAAAGGCGGATGTCGGGACGAACATCTCATTCTGTAACAGCAAGACGACTTTTAACGGTCTAAATGTTACAGATTGAGACAAACCGCTGGGGCGGGTCAAAACCACCACAAAGGTGCCTGTCCCTTTGTGGTGGCGGGGCGTTAGGGGAGGAGCTTCATGGCGGCGTCGTGGGCGGCGCGCTCGTAGATGTCGTCGAGGGGCTTGAGCGGCAGCAGGGCTGTGGCCTGCGCATCGCCGCGGCGCTCGAGGGCGTGGGCGATGAGCCAGTCGGCGAGTTCAGGGTTCTTGGGTAGCGCTGGTCCGTGCAGGTACGTGCCGATGACGCCCTTGTAGATGATGCCCTCAAAGCCATCGTCGCCGTTGTTGCCGGTGCCCGCAACGACGGACGTTCCGAGCGGCGTGGCCTCTGTATCGAGCAGGGTGCGGCCGCCGTGGTTCTCGAATCCCACAAAGGGCTCAGGCGCCAGGTCGGTCTTGACGGCGACGTTGCCGATTAGGCGGTCAGAACCGCGCACGGTTTCGACGGAAATGACACCCAGACCTTCGATGCGATTCTCGCCCATATAGTACGAACGGCCGAGCAGCTGATAACTGCCGCAGATAGCAAGCAGCGAGCCGCCGTCCTCAACATAAGCCGCAACCTTGTCTTTTTGAGCGAGCAGCTCATGCGCCACGGCCAGCTGGTCGCGATCGGAGCCGCCGCCCATCATGACGATGTCGGCGTCGGCGAGATCGAGCGACTCGCCCATGCGGACCTCGTTCACGCGCACGGGAATGCCGCGCCAGGTGCAGCGGCGCTCGAGGGCGATGACGTTGCCACCGTCGCCGTAGAGGTTGAGGGCATCGGGGTACAGATAGACGATGCGCAGCGGGCGCGAGAGCTCGGTCGGCGCGACACCGACGGGGACGGCACTGCCATCGGCGCACGTTGCAGCGTGGGCGGCAACCGTAGCCGCATCGGTGCCCTTAAGTTCGTCGAGCTCCTTGACCAGCGGCGGAAAGGCCGTGTAGTTGGCGACGGCATAGAAAGTGTCGCCAGCCTCCTCACCTGCCACGGCGCCAATTGCCTGCGCGACGTCCGAGATAATCGCGGCATCGATGTCGGCGTACTTGAGGCGCACCTGCATGTCGTGTGCGCGCGTGCCGCCGGCAAAGGCGACAAGTCCCGGTGTGTTGGCGATGCGCTCAAAGTCGACGTCGTAGATCCACGATACATCGTGGCCGTCGGCATCGTTGTCGTTCAGGAAAAAGGCGCAGAGCCTGCCGCCTGCCGTCTTGATGGACTGGATTTGCCGATCGAAGCCCACGGGATTTTTGGCCAGATTGGCCTCGACGGTACGGCCGGCGATATTCCAACGGCCCATGCGACCACCTGCTGGCACGTAGGCGTCGAGCGTGGGCTGCAGGCGTGCGGTGTCTACGCCCAGCTCGTGGGCGGCGAAGAAGGCTGCGGCTACGTTGTAGACCATATACAGGCCGTTGTAGCGTGTGGCGATGTGCACGGCAGCCGCGTCGGGCGTAGATCCAAAGACCAGGTCAAAGCCGTAGCCGTCGCAGCCGAGCTCCACGCTCGTCACGCGACGGACAAGCCCAGGGCGGGTCCAGCCGCACGAGGGGCAATGGTATGCGCCAAGCTGTCCGTACTGCACATAGTCGTACTCCAACGGTGCGTTGCACTGTGAGCAAAAACGCGAGTCGCTAATGCGGTCGGACTCGGTGTTGGTGGCGCCGTCGATGCCAAAGGCGATGCTTGCATTGGGAACGCGCGCGGCGATCGAGGCGCACAGCGGATCATCGGCGTTATAGATGAGCGTCGTTGCCGGCGAAAGCTCCAGCGCGTGGGCGATGACGTCTTGGGTGTGGTCGATCTCGCCGTAGCGATCCAGCTGGTCGCGGAACAGGTTGAGCAGCACAAAGTAGGTCGGCTTGAGCTTGGGCAGGACGCGCACCGTGTAGAGCTCGTCGCACTCAAAAACGCCCACGCGCTTGCCGCTGCTGGTGTGCTTAAGGCCGCCGCGGGCCTCGAGCAGCGCGCCCACCACGCCCGGCTCCATATTGTTGCCGGCGCGGTTGCATACCACGGTGGCGCCGCTGGCGGCAACGGCGTCGGCGATGAGGTTGGAGGTGGTGGTCTTACCGTTGGTGCCGGTGATCACCACGCTGCGGTCGACAAGGCCCGCGAGGTCGCTCAGCAGCTCGGGGTTGATCTTCATGGCGATGCGGCCGGGGAGTACGCCGCCCTGGCGCTTAAGGACGGAGCGCAGCCCCCAGCGGGCGATATCGCTCGAGGTGCAGGCGAGAGATGAGCGGAAGTTCATGAAGCCGTTCCTAACGTGAATGACATGGTCGTGGCGTTTGCGCCGTTAAAAGCCGTAACGGCGCGCAAATTCCTGGGCAAGCTGCGATACGTCTTCACAAGCGTTGGCCCAGGGGGCAAAGTCGGGAGTATCCGAGATAATGCCGTCGGCCTCCCAAACGGCCTGGTGCGAAAGATCCCACGGGTCGTGCGGCTCGGGTCGGCAGGGAAGATACGGCGTCTGGTACATGGGGTTCAGCAAGAAGAACGCGCCGCCCTCGCAACGGTTAGCGAACTCACGCAGCGCGCGCGTCGCCGGGCGCATCTTGTTTGTTTTGAACAGCAGAATCGTGCGGGCGAGCAGGTACCAAGGAGAGTTTTCGAGTGCGTCTGCCCCCATCTGTTCTTCGAGCTGATGTGCCAGGGCAAAAAAACCGTCCTGGTCTTCCAAGCGGGCGAGGGCAAGCAACACGGTGCCGGCGGCCCGGGTGGGATAGCCTTCTGCCTTAAGGACGCGACGGGCATAGTTGGCGGCGGCGCGGTAACGAGCACTCGCCATGCACAGCTGCGAGATGGCCTCGAGCGTGTGAAGCCAGCCAATAAGCGCCGGCTCGCTCACGGTAAGGTCTGCTGCGGTGACACCGTCGGCCAAAACATTATTAGCCCAGTAGTGCGGGGCCTCCATATCAAACCCGGGCACGCTCTGTTGCAGGTAGTCGGCCGTACTCGTCTCGAGCTTCATCAAGTCGCCCAGGCAGGCATCGACGGGCGTGTCCGCCAGGATGATGGCGAGCAACTGGGCGTCGAGGACATGCGCATCGACGCGGACGATCTTGAGCAGCTCATCGCGCATATCGTCGAACAGACGGTTGCGCGTCTGCTCAAACTCCTCGTCGCTGCCCATGTCTTCGATGCGACGAAGCTCGTCAAGCAAGTGACGATGAACGCCGGCATAGGACAGCAGCGCTTGGGCATGCTCGGTCTGCGCATACTTGTGGGGGTTTGCGCTGATGTCGTTATGGACAAGCTCGCGTGCTGCATCGGTGAGTTCGGGGTGCGACGCCAGATAGGTGCGCTCCAGATAGGCGGGGATGTAGACGCTCGGATCCATTAGAGGTCTCCTCCCTTAAACGGCAATCCCTGTTCGGCCGCGCGCAGGATTCGTTCGTCGATCTGAGAGCGCACGATGTCGTTGGTGGCGACCCAGGCGGCAAAGCTGGCGTTGTCGGGCGCGCCTAGGCCCTCCTGCAGCACCGGCGTCGCCTCGGACAGGGCAAGGACAAGCTCATCGGTGGAGCCCGGACCTACGTTGACGCGGGCATAGATGCCATCGGGAAACTCGGTTTGGAAGTAGAGTGCTTCGGCTGCGTGCGGGCATGAGCGCGCAAGGATGCGCAGGTAGTGTTCGGCGCCCTCGTAATCCAGTTCGCGCCAGGCTGCGCTCATCAGTGCGATGAGCGTCCACGGGTCCAAGTCGCGCTCTGCGTCCTTGGGACGGCGGCGCAGCGGCGTGTTGGCAAGATAGGGTACGGAGTGGGCGGAACGAAAACGCTTGAGCTCCTCGGCAGGGTATTCGAGCTTTGCCATGGCAAGCATCGCGGTATGGCGGACGCCAGCGGGGTCGTTGGGCGCAAAGTCCAGGCTGCGATTCGCGGCATCCAGCGACATGCGGTAGCGGCCGCTAATGAGCGCGCGCGATGCCAAGGCAGCAAGCCAGCGCAGGTAGGGACGGCGGGTCAGGTCGCTTGCGGCCTCACGCTCGTAGGGGTCCTGCGCCGAGGCGATCTTGAGCGCCAGATCGTGCTCCACCTCGTCGCACTTGGACACCAGATACTGTACGTATTCCTCGTTGGATTCGGCGGTGAGCGCCGTCAGCATGCGCTGGGCATCCCAGTTTGCCGGATCGAGCGCGGCTGCCTCGCGGAGCATGTTCTCGGCAGCGGCCTCTTCTTGCTCTGCCTGGGCGTCGTCGGGGATAAAGGGGATGCGGTAGTCGACAGCCTCGACGACCTTGGCGATCAGATGCCCAGCTCGGTCGCGGTCGTGCACGATGAGCGGCGCGGGGTTGCGGGTGAATTGCTCCATTAGACGCTCGACGGCGGGGCCGTCAGTGAGCGGGATATTGTCGCGGCGCAAGGCCTCAAGAACGAGGCGATGGCAATCCTCTTGAATGGGATCGAATGCCATGGGGCCTCCTTTGCTGCAGTTAGGGTTCAAATATCTTTATATAAGGTTCTAGTTTACCCGCATGTGGCACACCGGGGGTGCCGCACTTGGACTTGCACCTTTGCACCACGAAGACGGATGTCGCACAAATGTCGGCACCTTGGACGACCGAGTGGTATCACAGTGCCGTAAACGGTCGATTTTTGGCGGCGAACGGGGCACATTTTGGAGGGGCACAGCCCTGTCCGGGATATGTAGTCAACCCTGATAAAACGTTTGCCCAGCTTGGGAGTATGAATGTCCCACAAGGGTCTTCAGGGATAGAAAAAACGTTTCATCATTGTTGGCTTTAGGTGAATAACTGACCAACCAGAACGGTAAAATAGTGTTTGTCTGAGCGTTGAGACGTTCAGACATCGCGCATTGTCATCGCCGGCAACGCGCAAAACGGTCCTAACGGAGCCAATCGGGTGCTCCGTTATATACGCAAGTCTAAGAGGGGCTTGTTTAGGAGGCACAGTATGGGACGTTTTACCAATCCTCGCGATCTGTACTTTGGTGAGGGCGCTCGCCACGAGGTGAAGAACCTCAAGGGCAAGAAGGCCATCATCGTTTCTGGCGGCAGCTCTATGCGCCGCGGCGGGTTCCTGCAGGACGTCGAGAACGACCTTAAGGAAGGCGGTTTCGAGGTCAAGCTGTTCGAGGGCGTCGAGTCCGACCCGTCCATCGAGACGGTCATGAAGGGCGCCGAGGCCATGCGCGAGTTCGAGCCCGACTGGATTATCGCCATCGGCGGCGGCTCGCCCATCGATGCCGCTAAGGCCATGTGGGTCTTCTACGAGTATCCCGAGGAGTCCTTCGATAACATCATCCAGCCGTTCAGCTTCCCCGAGCTGCGTCAGAAGGCTCACTTCTGCGCCATCTCCTCTACCTCCGGTACCGCTACCGAGGTCACTGCCTTCTCCGTCATCACCGACTACGCCAAGGGCATCAAGTACCCGCTGGCCGACTTCAACATCACCCCTGATGTCGCCATCGTCGACCCCGAGCTCACCTACACCATGCCCGCCAAGCTGTGCGCTCACACCGGCATGGACGCTCTGACCCACTGCATGGAGGCCTACGTTTCCACCTGCGCCTCTATGTTCACCGATGCCAACGCTCTGCACGGCATCCGCGAGATCGTCGAGTGGCTGCCCAAGTCCTATGCTGGCGACCATGAGGCCCGTCAGCACATGCACGAGGCTCAGTGCATCGCCGGTATCGCCTTCTCCTCGGGCCTGCTCGGCATCGTTCACTCCATGGCTCACAAGACCGGTGCTGCCTTCGAGAACGGCCACATCATCCACGGTGCTGCTAACGCCATGTACCTGGGCAAGGTCATCCAGTGGAACTCCAAGGATCCCCGTGCTGCCGAGCGTTACGCTTACGTGGCCAAGGAGATCCTGCACCTTCCCGGCGAGACCAACGAGGAGCTCATCGCTGCACTCGTCCAGAAGATTCGCGACCTCAACGACCAGCTCAACATTCCGCAGTCCATCAAGGATTACGCGAATGGTGGCGTGAAGGTCGACGCCGAGAACCCGCAGATGGTTTCCGAGGAGGAGTTCCTCGCCAAGCTGCCCGAGATCGCCGCGAACGCCGAGCAGGACGCCTGCACGCCGGAGAACCCGCGTGAGACCAAGGCTGCCGACTTCGAGAAGATCCTCAAGGCCTGCTACTACGACACCGACATCGATTTCTAATCGACTCTTGTTATCGTAACGAGGGGCTCCGCACGTATCCGTACGGAGCCCCTTTCTTTTTTCTTTTAGAGAATGGGATAGTTATGGCTGCATTTTTCAATAGCCCCAGCAAGTACATCCAGGGTCCGGACGAGCTCGCCAAGCTCGGCTCCTATGTCGAGCCGCTTGGCGCTAAGGCCCTCGTCATCGTGACGCCTTCGGGCAAGAAGCGCGTCGGTGCCAAGATCGAGGGCGGTTTTGCCGAGGCCAAGGCCGAGCTGCTGTTTGAGGACTTTAACGGCGAGTGCTCCAAGGGCGAGGTCGATCGTCTGGTTGCGCTCGCTCGCGACAACGGTTGCGACATCATCGTCGGCGTCGGTGGCGGCAAGATCCTCGACACCGCGAAGGCCGTTGCCTACTACTTGGGGTCCCCGGTCATCATTTGCCCCACCATTGCTTCGACCGATGCACCGTGTTCGGCGCTTTCGGTGCTCTACACCGACGACGGCCAGTTCGACAAGTATCTCTTCCTTAAGGCAAACCCCAATATTGTCCTGATGGATACGACGGTTATCGCGGCGAGCCCGGTGCGCCTGACGGTTTCCGGCATGGGCGATGCGCTCGCAACCTACTTTGAGGCCCAGGCGACGCATGATGCCGACGGCGGCACTTGCGCCGGCGGCAAGGGCGGCATGGCCGGCCTGGCGCTCGCCAAGCTCTGCTATGAGACGCTCATGGCCGATGGCGTCAAGGCCAAGGTCGCGCTGGAGAAGGGTGCGCTGACGCCTGCCGTCGAGCATATCATTGAGGCCAATACGCTGCTTTCGGGCATTGGCTTTGAGAGCTCGGGCCTTGCTGCTGCTCATGCCATCCACAATGGCCTGACGATGCTGCCCGAGTGCCACAGCATGTATCACGGCGAGAAGGTCGCCTTTGGCACCATCGTCCAGCTGGTACTCGAGGATGCCCCGACCGAGAAGCTCGAGGAAGTCTTGGGCTTCTGCATTGAGCTGGGCCTGCCGGTTACGATGAAGGAACTTGGCGTTGCCGAGCTTACGCGCGAGCAGGCCATGATTGTTGCCGAGGCCGCCTGCGCGCCCGATGACACCATGTGCAACATGCCGTTTGAGGTGACGCCCGAGATGGTCGCAAACGCCATCCTGGGTGCCGACGCGCTGGGCCACTACTATCTCATGGATGAGTAAATCAAGCTAAGGAAGGGGCAAAGCCGGCAGACGGCTTTGCCCCTTTTTGCTATGGTGCAAAGGGGTCAGGTTGCTTTGCACCAATTGTTGTTGATGAAAGGGCGGATTCTCGTATGGCGCTTCCCATGGTTTATGGCGGTCCCGGACGATATGTTCAGGGGCCGGGTGAGCTCTCGCGTCAGGGCAGGTATTTGTCATGGTTGGGCTGCGCTGCCTATGTCTTGTTTGACCAGGGCACCGAGGATCGGCTGTGCAGGCAGATCGTCGATGGATTTCTGGATGAAGATCTAAGCGAGCCGTTCTTTAAGATTTACAACGGTCCGTGTACGGAAGATGCCGTTGTCGAAATGGCCAAGGAAGCCCGGGCCGAGTATTGCGACATGGTGGTGGGCATTGGCGGCGGCAAGATGCTCGATATCGCCAAGGCCGTTGCGTTTTATGCCGAGTTGCCGTTGTGCGTATGTCCCACGGCGGCGTCGATGGACGGTCCGTGCAGCGCGATTTCGGTGCTGTATCACGAGGATGGGTCGTTCGACCGCTACCTGATGCTCGAGAAGAATCCAGACTTGGTCGTGGTCGATACCAACGTGGTCGCGGCGGCCCCGCTGCGTATGACGGTCGCTGGTATGGGCGATGCGCTGGCAACGTATTTCGAGGCGCGTTCGTGCGCCGCGGCGCACGGCGCCAACGAGCACGGTGGCGCGCCGGGACACTTGGCCTTGGTTGCGGCTCGTGCCTGCTATGACACACTCATGGAGTGCGGCGTCGCTGCCAAGCGCGATCTCAAAAAGGGCCGTACATCGCCAGCGGTTGAGCGCCTGATCGAGTGCAATATTCTGCTCTCGGGTGTTGGCTTTGAGAGTGGTGGCCTAGCGCTTGCCCATGCCATAGCCAACGGCCTGACGATTCTGCCCGAGTGCAAGGCCATGCATGGTGAGGCCGTGGCATTTGGCCTGGTGGTGCAGCTGCGCCTGGAGCGTGCGCCCGAGCTTAATCAGGTGCTCGAGTTTTGCCAGCGCGTCGGTCTGCCGACGACGCTCGAGGAGCTGGGCCTTGACGAGATTTCCGATGCCGACCTGATGAGCGTTGCAGATGCGGCCTTTAGAAACGAACGCAATATGGCTAACGAACAGGCCAAGGTGACCAGACAAAAGCTCGTGCAGCTCATGCGCGAGGCATAGCTAGGCGCTTGATCGACCTTGTGCAATCGAGGCGGCGATAGGCATAGGCAATTTGCCTCAAAGGTGCGCCGCGTGTAATTTGCCCGAGGTGTGGGCCGATAGCGTATCATTATCTCTTGCTTGTTTGCACTGCTCAGGGAGGGGCCGCGCATGGCGCAGGAACACGATCTGTTTGATGACATTATCGAGATCAGCAAGGGTTTCGACTTTCTTAAAAACCCGCTTGGCGGCGTGACCGATGCGCTCGATCCGTCGGCACCGCAGTGGAATCCTGCCGACTACAAGGAGCGTCCGCGCGGCAACACCATTCCGTGCCTGACCTGCAAAAACGAAAAGAGCGGTTGCACCGCGTGCATGGATGTGTGCCCGGTCAACGCTATCGAGGTCGAGGAAGACGCCATCGAGATCCTCGACTCCTGTCGCAAGTGCGGCCTGTGCGCCGCTGCCTGTCCGACCGAGGCGATCATCTCGCCGCGCCTGGCGCCTAAAAACCTGTATGACGACATTGTCTCGGCGGCCACGAGCCACGAGACCGCTTACGTCACCTGCACGCGCGCCCTCAAGCGCATGCCGCGCGAAAACGAGGTCGTCGTTGCCTGTGTGGGCGATATTACGGCCGAGACCTGGTTCTCGGTACTGGCCGACTATCCCAACGTGAGTGTGTACCTGCCGTTGGGCGTGTGCGATAAATGCCGCAACACCGGCGGTGAGGACATCCTGGGCGAGGCCATTGCGAAGGCCGAGGAGTGGTCTGGCACGGGTATGGGCTTGGAGGTCGACCCCAAGAGCCTCAAGTGCCATAAGCTTCGCGAGTACGAGCGCAAGGAGTACATGGAAAAGATTGCCCGCACCACGGGCCTGACGGTGACCAAGCTCAACCCGGCGACGGCGGCGCTGGCCTCGGTGACGCAGAAGCTCAAAGCACATCGCCATCAGATTACCCAGCTGGAGCGCACGCTCAACACCATGTGCGGCACCACGACAACCAAGCGTCGCCGTTCGCTCACGCACGGGCGGCAGCTGGTGCTCTCGACGCTGCAGAACCATCCCGAGCTTGCCCAGAACATGCAGGTGAGCACGCCGGAGTGCGATTTTGACAAGTGCACGTCGTGCGGCGAGTGCGTCAATGTATGCCCCACGTTCGCCTGCGATTTGGTGGGAAGCGGCCGCTTTGCGTTGGAGTCCACGTATTGCTTGGGCTGCGGTGCCTGCGTCAAGGTGTGCCCCGAGCATGCGCTCAAGTTGGTTGAGCATGACGCGTCCAATCTGGTCGTCGTCGATCCCGAGGCCGAGGAAAAGGCTGCCCAGAAGGCCAAAGCCCACGAAGAGGTCCAAAAGGCAAAAGCCGAAGCAAAGGCCAAGCTCGATAAGATGCTCGACCAGGTGGAGAAGCTCGCGGACTAGCCAGCGACTCCAATCTCTGCTTCATCTGCGCCGTCGTGGCGTCCGGATTCGCCTGGATGCCGCGGCGGCGCTATACTTATGCAGTTTGAAGTACCTGTACCAAAAGGAGCTGTCGTGTCCCTTTCCATCGGTATCGTGGGCCTGCCCAATGTGGGCAAGTCGACGCTGTTCACCGCGCTTACCAAAAAGACTGGCCTTGCCGCCAACTACCCGTTTGCCACGATCGACCCCAACGTGGGTATCGTCGATGTGCCCGATAGCCGCCTGCAAAAGCTTGCCGACATCGTCAACCCGGGTCGCATTGTGCCGGCTACGGTCGAGTTTGTCGACATCGCAGGTCTGGTGAAGGGCGCTAACGAGGGCGAGGGTCTGGGCAACCAGTTCTTGGCAAACATCCGCGAGACCGACGCCATCTGCGAGGTCGTGCGCTACTTTAAGGACCCCAACGTCATGCGTGAGGTGGGCCGCACGGGCGAGTTCGTCGACCCCGCCGGCGATGCCGACACCATCATGACCGAGCTCATCCTGGCCGATATGGGCACGCTCGAGAAGCAGCTGCCCAAACTCGAGAAGGAGGCCAAGCGCGACAAGGAGCTCATGCCCAAGTTCGAGGTTGCCAAGCGCCTGCTTGCCTGGCTCAACGAGGGTAAGCGTGCCGCGTCCATGGAGATGACCGACGAGGAGCGCGCCGCCGCCAAGGGCCTGTTCCTGCTCACTATGAAGCCCATCCTGTATGTGGCCAACGTAGACGAGGATATGCTCAACGAGGACCTGGCGCCCATCGACGGCGTCAAGCCGCTGCCCATCTGCGCCAAGATCGAGGCCGAGCTTTCCGAGCTCGATCCCGAGGACGCCGCCGACTACCTGGAGAGCCTGGGCCTGGAGCAGCCCGGTCTGGACGTGCTCGCGCAGGCAGCCTACAAGCTGCTTGGTCTGCAGTCGTTCTTTACGGCCGGCGAGATGGAGGTCAAGGCCTGGACGGTTCGTCAGGGCGCGACCGCCCCGCAGGCCGCCGGTGTCATCCACACCGACTTTGAGCGCGGCTTTATTAAGGCCGAGGTCATTGGCTACGACGACTACATCGAGCTCGGCGGCGAGCAGGGCGCCAAGGCTGCCGGCAAGCTGCGCATCGAGGGCAAAGAGTACATCATGGCCGACGGCGACGTCGTGCACTTCCGCTTTAACGTGTAAGGACGACGCATATGTTTAAATACGGCAAAAAAGCCGGCTACATGGGCATCGCGCTGCTGGTGCTTGCGGTGCTTCCGCTGGTGGTCGCAGCGTGTGTTATCCCCAACATTGGCCCCGAGGTGGCAACGAAGTTTAATGCCGCCGGTGAGGTGATGCGCTGGGGCAAGAGTTACGAGCTGTTGGCGCTTCCGGTGCTCAACCTGCTGCTGAGCGTGGCAACGTACTTTACGGCGGGACGTCAGGCTAAAAACAATGATGACTCCGCCGCCATGGCGCGCATCGTGTGCGAGCGCTACCTGCGCAACGGTTGCATCACGGGTGTGTTCCTCAATGTAATCAACGTCTACTTTATGTATTCGGCGATTACCGGAACGGGCTTTGGCTTTGGTTTCTAGCTTGTCCTTTTAGGCAACGAGCCTGCACGCATATTCAATGGCTGCTGCGAGGCCGCCGCTCGATCGTGGTTTAAAGACCATGTCGGCGGCGGCCTCGTTTTCGTATCCGGCGCCCCGAAGGGCAAGCGCGATACCGGTTTCTAAAAGGAGCGGCAGGCCACGTTGGCTGGTTACGATTACGACAGCCTGATTGAGCGAGCAGCTGTGCGCGTGGCATTGGATGGCAAGTTCACCTTGCGCCGGGCAAGGGACCAGAACGGCGGCGACGCGACTTGATAGCAATGCAAATGCTGTGCGCTCATCGGGAGAAAGGCATTCTGCTTCAACGACGACGAGCTTGGGCGGCGCGCTGTTTGTGCGAAGCGTGGCTCGGTACATGCGGACCGAAGAATCCGACATAGAAAACTCCTGTGTATTCGGCAAAACGTAAACTATAGTTTACGTTTTTGTTCGGCTCCATTTCAAACTCGGCTGCATGGACGAACGTGCGAAACAGATTCTTGGCAGGCGGGTCGAAGAGACGCGCAGGGACCTTGGTATCTCCAAGGTCGATTTTTGTGTGGCAGCAGGAATCAGCCGCCCCTATCTCGACAGAATCGAAGACGGAACGGCAAACTTCACGCTCAAGGTTCTATTTAAGATCGCGCCCGCACTCGGCATGACGGTGTCAGAGCTTCTCGAGGGTATCGAATAGGGCGTTCCCCCGCTGTATTTGACGCTCTTTGGGCGGGTCCCCCTGGTTGCGATGTGCAAAATCGCGAGTATTCAGCACCAGTTCGGCCGTAGATGGTAGCTCGAGCGGCTGGCTTTGCCTTTTTGACAGTAGATAATCCACACGCTAAATAAAAATGAGGAATAAATATTTACTAGACGGTCGCGCGCGCAGACGTGGTGTAAGAGTGTCCTGAGGTCCGTCGCTGCAAGTCC
>OIZQ01000498.1_pt1 | contig 20899 bp, 16 predicted proteins | sample 1588491 | NCBI WGS metagenome assembly OIZQ01 (sample SAMN03283262) | human gut metagenome | biome: human-associated habitat; material: feces | host: Homo sapiens | place: USA | collected 2013
CGTTTCCTCTATTATAGCAGAAACAGGGGCGTTTGGGTAGTTTTTTGACAGACTGTAAAAAATAAACGCCGCGTTTGCGGCGTTTATTTTTTTAGCATTACTTCTTATACGGCACGTGCCAGATGGTGTCGGCATAGTCCGCGATGGAACGGTCGGCGGCGAAGATGCCGCTGCGGGCAATATTGATCAGGCTCATGCGGTTCCAGTTCTCCTGATCGGCATAAGCGTGGATCATGCGCTGCTCCGCCTCGGCATAGGAGGGCAGGTCGGCCAGCAGCATATACTGATCCGGCGGGCAGTCCGCGCCGAACACCAGCCGCTGCCACAGATCCTCGTAGCTGACGCCGTCGGAGAAGCCGATTTTCAGCTGATCCACCACACGGCGCAGCATGGGGTCACGGTCATACAGCAGGTGGGGATCATAGCTGTGCTGGAGGTGGGCCACCTCGTCAGAGCGCAGGCCGAACAGGAACATATTGTCGTCCCCCAGCACCTGATGCATCTCTACATTAGCGCCGTCCAGCGTACCGACGGTCAGGGCGCCATTCATCATGAACTTCATGTTGCCGGTGCCGCTGGCCTCCTTGCCGGCGGTGGAGATCTGCTGGCTCACCTCACTGGCGGGCATCAGCATCTCCGCCATGGAGACGCGGTAGTTCTCCAGGAACACCACCTGCAGCTTATCCTTGCAGACAGGATCGTTGTTGATCTCATTGGCAAGGGAGTTGATGAGATGGATGATCCGCTTGGCCACGGCATAGCCGGGTGCAGCCTTGGCGCCGAACAGGAAGGTGTGGGGCGTGAAAGCCATGTTGGGATCGTCCCGCAGCTGCTGGTAGAGGTAGATGATATGCAGGGCGTTCATCAGCTGGCGCTTGTACTCATGCAGGCGCTTCACCTGCACGTCGAAGATGCCGTCAGTGTTCAGCACCACGCTCTGCTGGCGATAGGCCCACTTGGCGAAGGCATCCTTGTTGGCCTTTTTGATCTGGCCCAGCCGCAGCAGCACCTCTTTATCGTCAGCCCAGCGCTCCAGACCGCTCATTTCACCGGCGTGGGTGAGGTAGCCCTCCCCCACCGTGTCCTTCAGCAGACTGTCAAGGCCGGGGTTGATCTGGCTGAGCCAGCGGCGGTGATCCACGCCGTTGGTGACGTTCTTGAACTTGTCCGGCTCCATGACGCACTGGTCGTGGAACACGTCCTTCCGGAGAATATCCGAGTGCAGGGCGCTGACGCCGTTGACCGCCATGCCGCCTGCGATGCACAGGTTGGCCATCCGCACCGCGCCGTCCCAGATGACGGCCATACGGGCCACCTTGTCCATATCGCCGTGATAGAACTCGGTGATTTTCTCCTGATAGCGGCGGGCGATCTCGGTAAGGATCTGCCACACGCGGGGCAACAGCGACTCAAACAGCTGCTGCGGCCAGACCTCCAGCGCCTCGGCCAGCACCGTATGGTTGGTGTAGGCCACGGAGTGGGTGGTGATGTCCCACGCCTCGTCCCAGCCAAGGCCCGCGTCGTCGATCAAAATACGCATCAGCTCCGGGATCACCAGCGCGGGATGGGTATCGTTGATCTGGATGACGTTCTTCTCGTGGAAGTTTTTCAGGGTGCCGTACTGCTGGATGTGCTGGCGGGTGATGGACTGCACCGTGGCCGACACGAAGAAATACTGCTGCTTCAGCCGCAGGGACTTACCCTCGTAGTGGTTATCCTCGGGATACAGCACCTTGGAGATCACGTCGGCCATGGCCCGCTCCTCGCCGGAGCGGAGGTATTGGCCCTGCGAGAACAGCTTCATGTCGATGGGCTTGGGGGACTTGGCGTCCCACAGCCGCAGGGTGTTCACATGGTCGGTGTCGTAACCGGCGATCTCCATGTCGCAGGGCACCGCCAGCACGCGGGTATAGTCCTCGTGCACCACCATCAGGTGGCCGTTGTCCCAGCGGGTGCGGACGGTGCCGCCGAAGTGGACCTCCTCCGTCTCCTGGGGTTTGGGCAGCAGCCACGCGTCGCCCAGCGGCTTCCAGTCATCGGGCAGCTCCACCTGCTGGCCCTCCACGATCTTCTGCTTGAACAGGCCCAGCTCGTAGCAGATGGAGTAGCCGGTGGCGGGGATCTCCAGCGTGGTCATGCTGTCCAGATAGCAGGCGGCCAGACGGCCCAGACCGCCGTTGCCGAGACCCGCGTCCGGCTCCATGTCAAAGATATCGGCGGCCTTGAAACCCAAGTCCTCGATGGCCTCCTGCAATTGGGGCAGCACGTTCAGGTTATAGGCGTTTTTCATCAGGCTGCGGCCCATCAGGAACTCCAGCGACAGGTAGTGAACCCGGCGGGCGCCCTCGCGGGCGGCCTTTTCCCGGCTCTCCACCCCGTGCTCGGCCATAATGTCACGCAGCACCATGGCGCAGGCCTTCAGCATTTCGCCGTCGCTGGCCTGCTGCTCGGTGCAGCCGTAATTCAGCCGCAGCTTGCGGATGATAGCCTCCTTCATATCATGCTTGGTATAGGTCATATGCGATTGTCTCCTTACAGCTTGGAATAAATATCGTGATAGAGACGGGCGCTGCGCGTCCAACTGAAGTCGGCGGTCATGCCCCGCCGCTGGACGGCGGCAAAGCCCGCCCTGTCGCCCTTGTAAAGTCCGGTGGCCTGCCCGATGACGGACAGCATGGCCCCGGCGTCATAGTCCTCGAAAAGATAGCCCGTGCCGTCCGGCTGGCCCACCTGACAGGAATGCACGCTGTCGGCCAGTCCGCCGGTACGGCGGACGATGGGCACCGCGCCGTAGCGCATGGCGATCATCTGGGAAAGGCCGCAAGGCTCGCTCCTGGAGGGCATCAGGAAGAGGTCGGCACCGGCGTAAATGCGGCGGCTCAGCCCCTCGGAATAGGTAATGAGGGCGGCGGTGCGACCCACGTAACGGCCCGCCTGCGCCCGGAAAAAGTCCTCGTAGTAGCCCTCGCCCTGACCCAGCACCACCAGCTGGCACCCGGTGGCCATAATGCCGTCAAAGCCGTCCCGGATTAGCTCCATGCCCTTGTGGCCCACCAGACGGCTGACCACCGCCAGCAGCGGCGTGTCCGGCTCCTCCCGCAGTCCCAGCGACACCTGAAGGTCAGCCTTGCAGGCAGCCTTTCCGGTCATGTCGTCGGGGCCGTAGTGCACAGGGATAGCCATATCATGGGCCGGGTCGTAGGAGGTCATGTCAATGCCGTTCAGTACGCCGTGCAGCTTATAGCCGATGGCGTCCACGATGGAAGCCATGCCGTGGGCATAGTAATCGTCGTGAAGCTGGGTGGCATAGGAGGGGCTGACGGTGGTGACCGCGTCGGACACCAGCATGGCGGCCTTCATCAGATTCACGTCGCCGTCCATTTGCAGCGTGCCATCGTTCCACCAGCCCTCGTGCAGACCGAAAAGGTCGGCCACGGTGTCGGGGCCATAGCGGCCCTGATACTCGATATTATGGATGGTGAACACGGTTTTGATACCCCGCACCGCGTCCCAGCGGGTGGCAACGTCCTTGAGATAGATGGGCACCAGCGCCGTCTGCCAGTCGTTGCAGTGAATCACATCCGGCATCCAGTCCAGACTGGGCAGCAGATCCACCACCGCCTTGCTGAAAAAGGCGAAGCGTTCGCCGTCGTCATACTCGCCGTACAACCGGCCCCGGCGGAAATAGTGCTCGTTATCCACGAAATACCACGTCACGCCCCGATACTCCATGACGAACAGGCCGCAGTACTGGTGCCGCCATGCCACGTCCACATAGATATAGCTGCGGTAGACCATCCGCTGCCGCCACTCGTAGGGGATCTTATCATACAGCGGCAGGATCACCGCCACCTGATCGCCGTTCTCGGCCAGAGATACCGGCAGACTGCCGGCCACGTCCGCAAGACCGCCCGTCTTGCAGAAGGGAAACGCCTCACTGGCGGCAAACAGTATTTTCATAAGTCGTCCTCCTCATTATAGCTGGCGAAAAATCTTGCGATTTTTCTGCCAATATGGCTTGCGGCCGACTGCGCGCGTCCTTCGGACACACTGGCGGCCGAGAAGTATTTTTCCGACGTATACGCCGCCGGAAAAATAATTGGATTGTTTCGCCGCCTGCGGGCGGCGAACTCTGCGAGGCTTACTTCGCCGTCAGATTTCATGCCAGTTATGCCAGTTATAATTTCGTGTTCTTCTCCACCACCAGCGGGTACTGGGCGTGACCCGCCATAGCCACGTCGGGGCCGAACTCCACATTCTTGTCGGCGATGACGCAGCGGATGGATGCGCCGGAGCGCACCACCGTGTTCTTAAAGAGAATACTGTTCTCCACGTGGGCGCCCTTTTCCACCCGGACGCCCCGGAATAGGATGCAGTTGCGGATGCTGCCCTGAATGTCGCAGCCGTCGGAGATCAGGGAATTGACACACTCGCCGCTGGGGTCGATGTAGGTGGAGGCGGCGTCGTTCTCCTTGGCGTACACCGGGCGCTGGGGACAGAACAGCTCCGCCCGGATCTCCGGCCGCAGCAGCTCCATGCTGCGCTGATAGTACCCCTGCACGGAGTTGATGCGGGCGGCAAAGCCGTCCCACACATAGCCGTTGAACCGCAGCTCCTTCCCCTTTTCCTGCAAAACGTTATGGCGGAAGCTGTAGCGGTCATGGGCCATACAGTCCTCCACCAGCTCCAGCAGCAGGTCGCGGCCCAGCAGGAAGATATTCAGGCTCTGATAGCCCTCCGGTGTGCGGATATCATAGGCGGTGTCCACGATGCGGCCGGTATCGTCCAGCTTGAAATAGGTGTCGCCGCTCTCGCCGGGATGGCTGGTGCAGACGCAGGTCATGTCCGCGCCGGAGGCAATATGGGCCTCCAGCACACGGGTCAGGGGCAGATTGGTCACCAGATCGCTGTCGGACAGCACCACATAGTCCTGCCGGATGTGGCGCAGATACTCAATGACGCAGCCCAGTGCCTCCATCTTGCCCCGGAATGCCCCCACCACGCCCCGGCTCTCGCTGTAGGCGAAGGCGGGCAGCAGCTTCAGGCCGCCGGTCTTGCGGCTCAGATCCCAGCTTTTGCCGGTACCCAGATGATCCAGCATGCTCTGGCACTTGCCGTGCATGATAACGCCCACGTCGGTGATCCCGGCATTGACCATGTTGGACAGGATAAAGTCCACCACCCGGTAATCGCCGCCAAAGGGCAGCGAGCCGTGGATACGGTTGGCGGTCAGCTGACCCAGACCCGGCTTCTCTCCATAGGAGAAGATGATCCCGTGCATTCCCTTCATTGCGCGGCCTCCTTTCCATGAGTACGGTCAAGCATGGTTTTGGGCGGGACTTCCTCCCGCTCCGCCACATGGGTGTGAGGCCCCAGCACGGCGATACCCCACGCGGCGGGATCGCCGGTTTCCTCCGGCGGCGCACCTACGCGGGCCTTACCGCCCACGCGGCAGCCCTCGCCCACGATGGCATAGGACACCCGCGCTCCATCCTCGATGACCGCGCCGGGCATCACCACGGAGTAGGATACCTCCGCGCCGCGTCCCACATGGCAACCGGTGGACAGGACGCTGTTCTTCACCTCGCCCAGAATCTCACAGCCCCGGGCCACGGCGCTGTTGCCTACGTCGGCATGTTCGCCCACATAGGCGGGCGGACAGATGGCGGTACGGCCATGAATGGGCCACCGCTCGTCCAGCAGGTTCAGGCCGGAGCCGGGCGTCAGCATGTCCATGTTGGCGTCCCACAGGCTGTCCAGCGTGCCCACATCCTTCCAGTAGCCCTCGAACCGGTAGGCCACCATCTTCTCCCCTGCGTTCAGCATGGCGGGGATGATATCCTTGCCGAAGTCGTTGCTGGAGCCCTCCCTGGCCTCATCGGCGATGAGATAGGCACGCAGCTTGGCCCACGTGAAGATATAGATACCCATCGAGGCCAGATTGCTTTTTGGCTCCTTGGGCTTTTCGGCAAACTCGGTAATGTTGTCGTCGCCGTCCACGTTCATGATGCCGAAGCGGCTGGCCTCCGACCAGGGCACCTCCATCACGGAGATGGTGCAGGCGGCGCCCGCCGCCTTATGGCGGCGCAGCATGTCGGAGTAGTCCATCTTATAGATATGGTCGCCGGACAGCACCGCCACGTAATCGGGATCGTACAGGTCGATAAAGCCGATGTTCTGATAGATGGCGTTGGCCGTGCCCTTGTACCAGTCGGCGCCGGTGGCGCTCTGGTACGGCGGCAGGATGTGAACGCCGCCGTTGGTGCGATCCAACTCCCAGGGCTGGCCGTTGCCGATGTAGTTGTTCAGCTCCAGCGGCCGGTACTGGGTCAGCACGCCCACTGTGTCGATGCCGGAGTTGGCACAGTTGGACAGGGGAAAATCAATGATGCGGAACTTGCCGCCGAAGGGGACGGCGGGCTTTGCCATGTCGCCGGTCAGCACATGCAGGCGGCTTCCCTGTCCGCCGGCCAGCAGCATGGCGATACACTCTTTTTTCATGTGGCTGCACCTCCTGATTTCCGGGAACGGCGCTTATTCGCGGCCGTCCAATGGTTTGATAAGCTTCCCTTTCCCCTGCAGGATCACCGCGCCCAGCGGCGGCACACGCACCGCGATGGACTGGGCCTGCTGATGGGAGGGGATACATTCCGTTTTGATAGGCTGGGGGTTGGTGACGCCGCTGCCGCCCCAACGCTCCTCGTCGGTGTTGAACAGCTCCTCATACCGGGCCTTGGGCGGCACGCCGAAGCGATAGCCCTCCACCGCCACGGGAGAGAAGTTGATAACGGCCACCAGCGACTTGCCGCTGCGGTCCGTCCGCCGGAACACCAGCACGTTGTTATAGTTATCATCGGCCACCAGCCATTGGAAGCCGTCCCAGTCCCGGTCGTTCTCCCACAGGGCCTTGTGGGATTTATAGAACCGGTTCAGCGCCCGGATGCACGCATGGGTCTGGCGGCAGTCGTCCTCCTCGTCCAGCAGATACCAGTCCAGCGCCTTGCGGAAGTCCCACTCGTGCCACTGGGCCAGCTCCGTGCCCATAAAGGTCAGCACCTTGCCGGGATGGCACAGCATATAGGCGTAGAAACCGCGGACACCGGCCAGCTGCTGCCACTTGTCGCCGGGCATCTTGCCCCGCAGCGAGCCCTTCATATGTACCACCTCGTCGTGGGACACCGGCAGCACGAAATTCTCGGAAAACGCGTACACCATAGAGAAGGTCACGTCCCGGTGGTGGTGCTGGCGGAAGAAGGGATCCATCTTCAGATAGTGGCACACGTCGTTCATCCAGCCCATATTCCACTTCAGGTTGAAGCCCAGACCACCCTCCTCCGGCGGATAGGTCACCATAGGCCACGCGGTGGACTCCTCCGCCACCATCAGCGCCGCGCCGTCGATGGCAAAGGCGGTGCGGTTCAGCTGCCGCAGGAACTCGATGGCCTCCAGATTCTCCTTGCCGCCGTGCTGATTGGGCCGCCACTGCTGGCGGTCATAGTCCAGATACAGCATGGACGCCACCGCGTCCACCCGCAGTCCGTCGATGTGGTACTCCCGCAGCCAGTAGGCGGCGGAGGACAGCAGGAAGCTGCACACCTCCGGCTTGCCGAAATCAAACACGCGGGTGCCCCAGCTCTCATGCTCCCATTTCAGGGGATCGCTGTACTCATACAGGCACGAGCCGTCAAACTGGATCAGGCCGTGGCTGTCCTTGCAGAAGTGGGCGGGCACCCAGTCCAGGATCACGCCGATCCCCGCCCGGTGGAGCCTGTCCACCAGATACATGAAGTCGTGGGGCGTGCCGTAGCGGCTGGTGGGCGCGAAATACCCCACGCACTGATAGCCCCAGCTGTCGTCCAGCGGATACTCCGTCACCGGCAGCAGCTCCACGTAGTTATAGCCCATATCCCGGACGTACAGCGCCAGCTGGTCGGCCATATCCCGGTAGTTCAGCACCTGACCGTCCTCTGTCCGCCGCCAGGAGCCCAGATGCACCTCGTAGATGTTCACGTACCCCTCGGCGGGGTGGGTGCCCTCCCGGCGCTGCCGCCACTTTTCATCGTGCCACGTGTAGCCGCCGATGTCGTAGAGCTTGCTGTTGGTGGAGGGCCGCGTCTCCTGATGGAAGCCGTAGGGGTCGGATTTCCAGGCCTCCCGGCCGTCGCCCTGGGTCACCACGTACTGATAGCCGTCGAACTGCCGGGCATTTTCCACCGTCAGCTCCCACGTGCCATCCTCCAGCCGGCGCATATCCCAGCGCTGCCATTCGTTAAAGTCTCCGCTCAGCGCCACGCAGCGGGCCTGAGGCGCCCATACACGAAACACCCAGCCGCCGTCGCAGGGATGTGCGCCGTAGTATTCATAGGCACTGTCCCACACGCCGCGCCGCAGCCGATCACCGCTCATTCCCGGCACCTCCTGACTTGTTATATCATGCCATCGCCGCGAAAAACGGCGATAGCTTGCCCAATTTTATCGTATGCTATATTTTACTCCATTTCCGTCCCCCCGTCAATGCAAACGGCCATTGTTTCAAAAGAAGGAAGCCCCCACGACATACGCCGGGATATCGCTAAACGGTTGTAGGGTTTCTATCGGCAGCTGCCCTACGCGGAATGACGAACCCCCACCGCTCCTGACGGAGCAGTGGGGGTTAAAAGTATAAGCGCTTCAAAGTGCCTCGCACTTCTGCCAGTCTTTTTATTCTCTCCTCAACGCCTCGATGGGGTTCAGCTTCGACGCCTTCACAGCAGGCATCAGGCCAAACACCACGCCGATGATCATGGAGAACGCCACGGCGACGGCGCAGGCGCCCACACTGATGGCGACCGGCGTTCCCATGATGGAGCTGAGCATATAGGCAAGGCCGATACCGCAGGCCACGCCCAGAATACCGCCCAGACTGGTCAGCACCGCCGCTTCCGTCAGGAACTGCCAGAGAATGCGGCTCTGCTGCGCGCCGATGGCGATCTTCAGGCCGATCTCGCGGGTACGCTCGGTAACGGATACCAGCATGATGTTCATAACGCCGATGCCGCCCACCACCAGAGAGATGGCGGCGATCCAGATCAGCTGCTTGTTGGTGGTCTCCGATAGGCTTTGCAGGTCGGCGGCCTGCTGCAGCAGATCCTTGGCCTGATACTTGCACTTGTCGGTGGACACCACATTCTCATTGAGGTACTTGGCCACGTTGTTGCCCGCCTCGGTCATGTCGTTGGTGGAGGTGGCACGCACCGCCACAGACAGCGGCTCATCATAGCGATAGACGATGGGCCAGCAGGCATCCGGAATGATGATGACGCCGGAGGTGTTGCCGGAGTACATATAGTAGTCGTTGACCGAGTTGATGACCGGCTCGGAGGTGGTTTTCTGGCTCACTACGCCCACCACCACAAAGGGCTCGCCCTTGATCTCGATGGTGCCGCCGATGGGGTTCTGGCCCTGAAACAGGCTCTGGGCGGTGTTGGCGTCGATGAGTACCGCCTTGCGGCTGGTGGTAAAGTCACTGTCGATGAAGCCCCGGCCATAGTTGACCATATAGCCCGCTACTGACAGGAAGTGGCTGTCGCCGCCGTAAATATTGCCGTTGAAGGAGCTGTTGCCCACATACACGCCGTCGGCCCAGCTGCGGGAGTAGTACAGGGAAGCCTCCTGCACCTTATCCAGCTTGTCGATCTCGTCCCGCATGTCGGCGGTGATCATGGCGATGCCGTCCGGAACTGCGTTATAGGAGAAATCCATCTGGTTATTGTCCTGCATCAGCGTCACATTCACCACGTTGTTGCCGGCACCGATCAGGTTCTGCTTGATCTGCTCGTTGGTGCCCTTGATGGTTGACACGATGGTGATGATGGCGGCAATGCCAATGATGATGCCCAGCATCGTCAGGAAGGAGCGCAGCTTGTGGCTCCACACGCCCTGAAAGGCGAGGTTGATATTTTCCAGCATCCGCGCACCTCCTTACATGCCGCTGTAGAACTTATCCCGCGTGGATTCGGTGGTGCCGGCGCCCTCGACCACGCTGCGGCCATAGGGGAAGGCCACGAAATCATCCACCGTCAGGCCGCCCCGGATCTGGGTATAGCTGCCCCACAGGTTGCGTCCCGTCTGCACCCAGCGCTTTTCCAGCTTGCCGTTGTCGTCCCGCACCATCACGTAGCTCTTGCCGTTTTCGGTGCGGATGAACATGCTCTCCAGATACAGGGTGTTGCCGTCAGCGCTGCCGGTGCTGTTCTGATAGGACATATCCACATAATCACCCTCCCGCAGGTCGGCCTCCTCCGAGACGAACACCTTGAAGGGATAATAGGACACGTTGCTGTTGCCGTCGCTCCAGGAGTTGGCGTTGTCGGTGGGATAGTCGCTGATCTCCACGATCTCGCCCTCGGCGCTGGCGCCGGTCATCCAGGAGTTGACCTGTACCTTTTCGCCGATGCTGACCGTGCCCAGCTCCAGCTCGCTGAGGGCGCCGTCAATGTAGTAGCCGCCGCCTCCGGAAACCTCCACCACCGCTTTGTCATTGGTGAAGTCGGGGCTGTTGGGGTCAAGAGCTGCCTTGATGGTGCCGTCCAGCTCGCTGTAAACGGTATCGCTGCCCACTTCCTTCTTGGTCTTTTCCAGATTCACCGCCGCCAGCTTGATGGTCACGTCCAGCTGGGCGATCTCCTGATTCTTGTCGCGGATCATCCGGGTCCGCTCCTCCTTGGGATAGGCCACCGCCTGCTGCAGGGCGTTGATCTCCGCCTGCAAGGCCTTGACCTGATCGTCCACGCCGTCCGGCTTCTGCTGGGCGATGCTGGGCAGATCCTCATAGTAGAAGCTCAGCGTCTTTACCGGCGTCACCGGGGTGACAGGATCCACGGGCTCCGTCGGCTCAGTGGGCTCCGTGGGGTCGGTAGGCTCTGTAGGCTCGGGATCCACCGGCTGAACCGGCTGGTCAGCGGTGGTCTGCACCAGATACAGGCCGATGCAGTTCTTGACCTGCTCCAGCGTTTTATTGTTCTGCCGGATCACCAGCACCACATAGGCGCTGCTTTCTCCGTCAGGCAGCAGCTTCATCAGATTCTCCGCCGACAGGGCGTCGCCGGTGTTCCAGTTGAAGTAATAGGGCTTTGCCTTGGAGCCGTCGCTCACCGTGCCGTCGCCCAGCGGATCCTGCAGGGGGGGCGCCTTCTTTCCGTCCTCCAGCTTGGCAACAGACTCGATGGGCTTGGAGTTCTTATCATACCAATCCTGCTGGTTCTTGCCGATCAGCACGTCGATCTGTGCCTGAAGCTCGGCGACCTTTTTATCCACCGCTTCCTGATCCTGAGCCAACATCAGCTGGTTCAGTTCCTTTTCCGCGTTCTTCTGGGCCAGCTTCTGCTTCTCATAGTCGATCTCCGCCCGCTCGATATCCAGCGAGGTCAGCGTGGTGTCGTAGCTCAGCAGCTTGTCGCCCTTCTTGACAGTCTGCCCCTCCTCCACATAGATCTTGCTGACCTTCTGGGTGCTGGAGAGGTAGATCTTCTGCATTTTATCGGTGGATACCATGCCGCTGGTCTGGGAGGTATCGCCCCAGTAGTCGGTCATGGCGAAATCCGACACGGCGTACACATCCACATTGCCCCGCTGGGCATTGCGGGCCAGCGTCAGGCCGCCCCAGATAATGCCGCAGGCCGCCACCACGCCGCCTGCGATCAGCAGCGCCCGCTTTACCGTTTTATTCATCGTTTTCTCCTCCGCTGAGTATGCCGTCCTTGATGGTCATGATGGTGTCCGCGTGATGGGCAATGCCTCGGTCATGGGTAATCATGATGATGGTAGAGCCGTCGGCGTGCAGCTGCTGGAACAGTTCCATCACCTGTGCGCCGCTGGCGCTGTCCAGCGCGCCGGTAGGCTCATCGGCCAGCAGCAGCCGGGGCTTGCCCACGATGGCGCGGGCAATGGCCACGCGCTGGCACTGTCCGCCGGACAACTGGTCAGGCCGGTGGTCGACCCGGTCGGAAAGCCCCACCGTTTCCAGCGCGGCACGGGCACGCTCACGGCGCTCCTCCTTCTTCACGCCGCCGTACAGCAGCGGCAGCGCCACGTTGTCCAGCGCCGTCAACTTGGGCAGCAGGTGGAAAGACTGGAACACGAAGCCGATCTCCTTGTTCCGCACGTCCGCCAGCTCCTTGCCGGAGCACTTGGTGATCTCCCGGTCGCCCAGCAGATAGCTGCCGCTGGTAGGCACGTCAAGACAGCCGATCAGGTTCATCAGCGTGGTCTTTCCGCTGCCGGAAGGCCCCATAATGGCCAGATAATCCCCCTCGGACACGTCCAGATTCACGTTTTTCAATACGCGGGTCACAGTTTTGCCCATGGGATAGTCCTTGCAAATATCGCGCATCTGTAAGATCATGCTCAACCCTCCGCAACTGCGCCGTCATCCACGGCGGGCAGCGCCGCGGCGCCGCCGTCCTCCGGCATCACGTCAACCGCGCCGTCCGTGCCGCCCTCAGGCAGTACGTCCATACCGTCGTCCACGCCGCTCATGTCGCCCATGTCGCCTGTATCGCCCATATCACCCATGTCGCCGCCACCCGCGCTGGGATCGAAGGTGCTCTCGTCATAGGTGACGCAGGTCATACCGGCCTTCAGGCTCTCGTCGGGGAAGGCGATATAGTCGTCGGCCGTCAGGCCGTCGGTGACCACGTAAGCGTCCATCTCCGCGTCATAGTCGCCCAGCGTCAGGCTGCGCTTTTCCAGCTTGCCCTTGCTGTTCTGGGCCCATACCCAAGGCGAGGAATCCGCGTCGTTGATGTAGTAGGAGGGCAGCTTCAGGGTGTTGGCATCCTGCTCCGCATCCTGACCGTAGTCCGGCTCGATGTACACATGCTGACCCAGCAGCAGACCGTCGCTGTTCTCCAGCTCTACATAGAAGGGATACTTGCTGGAGCTGGAGGTATCGTCGCTGCCGCCGTCATAATAGCTGTTCTGATTGCTCTGCTGGGCGTTGGCCCAGTCGATCATGGAGATGGTGCCCTTCCACGTCTGGTCGCTGACGCGGGAACGGATCACCACGGCGGTGCCCTCCGTCAGCGTACCGGCGTTATTCTCGTTGACATAGCCCTTGACCCGGAAGCCGCTGGTCTCCACGATGGTCATGAAGGGCAGCGGATTGCCCGTCTGGTCGGTGCCGCCTTTTTCATTGATGGACTTGACGCGGCCCGTCACCGGTGAAGTGACCGTCACGTTCTTCACCGTGTTCTGGAGCTTTTCAATATCCTTGGCCTTGACGGAGATATCGTACTCCTTCTGCAGGATGTCGGTGTTCACCTGACGGATCTCCAGCGTGTATTGCATCTGGTCGTCGCTGCTGGCGGCGTCCTTGTCCTTTTCCAGCTGAGCCTTCTCCTGCTTCTTGCTTTCCAGCTCATTTTTCAGGTTGTCCAGCTCCAGCTGGGCTTTTTCCAGATCCAGCTGGGCCTGACTCATGTCATAGGTAAACAGGGCGTCGCCCTCCTTGACCTCCTGATCCACCTTCACCAGAATGGTGTCCACCGTGGCGGTATCATCCTTTTTCACCTGCGTCTCATTTTGAGACGTGACCATGCCGGCAAAGCGATCCACCAGACCGGTGGAACTCAGCCCGCAGATCATGGACACAGACTGTACCGAGGCCTCGCCCTCCGCATTGGCGCCGCAGCCCGCCAGCGTGGACAGCAGCATCACGGCGGCCAGCGCAATAACAGCAAATTTTTTCATTCTGTTTCTCCTTGCAATTATTTTTCCAGTAAGCGCTTTTTATCCATATATGTATAGACGTTTCCGCGCCGGAAAATGTTCCCTCTTTTTTACATTTTTTCTTTTTAACTGTACTAAGACAATTGGTACACTTATTATACCAGAGCGTTCCCTTTTGTCAAGCAAATTTCCCGCGAAAAACCACTTCACGACCAACGGTAGAGTAAACAAAAAAGCATGGCTGTCGCCATGCTTTTTGTTATCATTTTTCTTCCGCCGGCTCCGGGTCGTATTCCAGACTGTCGCCGGGCTGACAGTGCAGCACCTCGCAGATGGCCGCCAGCGTGGAGAACCAGATGGCGCTGTCAAGGGCTTTTTAACGTTTATCGTGAAATATTTTTGTTTTCTGTCCTTCCCGCGAGCGCCGTTCAAGCTTCGTCGTTCAAAGCAGGCGGAGCAAACACATCTTGCAGCGAACCGATATCGAGGATGATCTCTGATGTGTATGTGGTGGTCAGCTCCCAATTCCTGTCCAGTTCCTGATACATGTAGTATCCGCTGTTGCTGTTGGGATAAGCGGGAGGGGCAGAGCCCCTCCCCTACGCACTATGATATAGCCGCCCTATACACCCCGTCAACCATTGACAGTACGGGATGCCTCGCAGAGTTCGCGGTGCGGACGCCGCACGCCCTTTGGCAGCAAAATCGAAGATTTGCGCCAGCTATTTTTACATCTTCTCCGGTGCGGAGCAGCCGATCAGCGTCATGCCGTTCTTCAGCACGGCGCGGGCGGTATCCGCCAGCTTCAATCTCGCCAGCAGCACGTTCTCCGCCTCGCCCTTGATGCGGCAAGCATTGTAGAACTTGTGGAAGGCCGCCGCCAGCTCGGTGAGATAGCGGTTGATAAAGCTGGGGTCGTAGTCCCGTGCCGCCAGCTGTACCACCACCGGATACTGGGCCAGCTGCTTAATCAAAGCCTTCTCCTCCGGCGCGGACAGCACCGTGAAGTCCACGTCGGAGGCGTTCTTCACCTGATAGCCCTCTGCCGCCAGCGCTTTCAGCAGCGTGCAGATGCGAGCGTGGGCGTACTGGACGTAGTACACCGGATTCTCGCTGTCCTCCCGGACGGCCAGACCCAGATCAAACTCCATCTGCGTCTCCGGCTTGGCGTTGAAGAAATAGCGGCAGGCATCCACGGGGATCTCGTCCAGCAGGTCGGTCAGGCTGATGGCCTTGCCGGTACGCTTGGACATACGCACCACCTCGCCGTCACGCACCAGCTTCACCAACTGCATCAGCACGATGTCCAGCCGGTGTTCGCCGTCCAGCCCCAGCGCGTCCATGGCGCCTTTCAGGCGGGCCACATGGCCGTGGTGGTCTGCGCCCCAGATGTTGATGACCTTATCGAAGCCGCGAACGGCGAATTTGTTGCGGTGATAGGCAATATCGGCGGCGAAGTAGGTGTAGAAGCCGTTGGCGCGGCGCAGCACGTCGTCCTTCAGCGCCAGCTTCTCGATGTCCGCATCGGACTTCCCGGCGGCCCGGAGGTTCTTCGCCAGAATTTCGGCGGTCTTGAGCCACAACGCGCCGTCCCTTTCATAGGTGTAGCCCTGCGCCGTCAGCGCCGCCACGGTGTCGGCCACGTAGCCGCTTTCGTGAAGGGAGGACTCGAAGAACCACTCGTCGTAATGAATGCCGTAGCGCTCCAGATCCGCCTTCATCTTGGGGATGTTGTGGCTCAGACCGAACTGGGCCAGTGCGTCATGGCGGGTCTTTTCGTCGCAGTCCAGATACTTGTCGCCCTCTTTGTTGTAGAACAGCTGGGCCAGCTCCCGGATATCGTCGCCGTGGTAGCCATCCTCGGGGAATTCCACCGCGTCCTCGCCCTTGATGATCTGGAAGTAACGGGCCTCCAGACTCTTGGCAAACTTCTCGATCTGGTTGCCGGCGTCGTTGACGTAGAACTCGCGCCACACGTCTGCGCCGGACTTCTGCAGCACGCTGGCCAGCGTGTCGCCCAGCACGCCGCCCCGGGCGTTGCCCATATGCATGGGGCCGGTGGGGTTGGCGGAGACGAACTCCACCATGATCTTGCGGCCCGCCAGCATGTCGCTGCATCCGTAGTCCTCGCCCGCCGCCTCAATGGCGGTGACGGTATCGCCGAACCACTTGTCGCCCAGACGGAAGTTCATAAAGCCGGGGCCAGCGATCTCCACGGAGGTGAAGTAGCTGCCCTCCAGCGCCATATGCTCCGTCAAAACCGTCGCCACCTGACGGGGGTTCATCTTCATGTCCTTGGCCGCCGCCAGACAGAACGTGGTGGTATAGTCGCCGTTGGACACGTCCTTGGGGATCTCCACCGACGGCTCGACGGTCACGCCTTCCGGCAGGAGGTTTTCCTTTACAGCGGCAGCGTAAGCCTGCTTTGTCAGCTGCTGTACCTGTTTCTTGGCCTTTTGGATCATATTCATAGCGTTTCTCTCTCCTTAGTATTTGTCAATATCCACTTCCAGCACCTGCGGCACCGGTTCACGTAAAAACTGAGGGGCCAGCGCGCCGAAATCGCCGGTGATATCGCTGGCATACAGGGTGATGCCGCCCTGCCGCTCTCCGCACAGGGAGTCGTGCCGGGCCAGCGAGTCCCGCAGCTGCCGGGCAGCCTGCGCGCCGGAGTCCACCAGCGTCACATCGGGGCCCATGATCTTGGCCACCACCTCTTCCAGCAGAGGATAGTGGGTGCAGCCCAGGATCAGGGTATCGATGCCCTCGGCCTTCAGCGGCTCCAGATACTCCCTAGCCACCGTCTCCACCACGCAGTCCCCCACCCGATAGCGGCTGTTCTCCACCAGCGGTACGAACAGCGGGCAGGCTCTGGCAATGACGGTCACGCCGCCGTCCATGGCGGCGATGGTGCGCTCATACGCGCCGGAGCGCACCGACGCGGCGGTGGCGATCAAGCCCACCCGCTTATTGCGGGTAACGGCCAACGCCTTGCGGCAGGCAGGCTCCACCACGCCCAGAATGGGCAGGTCGCTCTCACGCTGCAAGTCCGGCAGTACATTGCTGGACACGGTGCCGCAGGCCACCAGCAGCGCCTTGATGTCAAAGCTCCGCAGGAAGTGCACATCCTGCCGGGCGTATTTCAGGAGAATTTCGCGGGATCTTCCGCCATAAGGGACACGGGACGTGTCTCCGAAGTATATAATGTTCTCGAAGGGCAATATGCTGCGGATCTCCCGCACGGCAGTCAGCCCGCCAAGACCGGAGTCGAATACTCCGATGGGCCGTTCGTCCATACACCCACTCCTTGCTTGCAAAATTAACTGGCATAATATTATACTATGCTCCGCCGCCATTCACAAGCAAAAAATCGCCGGGCCTCCCTCTTTTTTCACCTATCCGGCCATGTCGTTTCCATTTTTGTCCACAAACCGGTAGTCATAATACCCGTCCAGCAGCATAAACGCCGCGGGCAGTCCGTGGGGCGCCTGCTCCGAGGTTTCCTCGCCGTCCTCCGTGGTGACCACCACCTCGGCAAAATTCGGGTTGTTCACCAGCACAAAATCGCCCAGCCCCTCCCGGTGGCACACATAGATGTCCTGTATGGGCATTTCCGCCTCCAGCACCGCCGTGAAGGCGTAGCGGTTCTCTCCCGTCACCTGAAGCTCCAGCGGATAGCACCGCAGCGGCTCCTCTCCGCCGCCGGCCGTCACCCAGATCAGGCACACGTCGCCCAGATTGGCGATACCGGCAAGCGTCAGCTCCGGCTCGTCCGGCAGCGCCTTCCGGGCCAGTGTCAGCCGGCTGTCCTCCCCGGCGGCGCTTCCGCAGCCCAGCAGGCCGGCCGCCAGCACCAGCGCCAGCAGCAATGCGAGTCCTTTCTTCATGGCGATGCGCTCCTCTCTATCATGATCTCTGCTTCCAATATACCATACCCCGCCGGTCTTGTATAGCGGCGGCGCATAGTTTTTCCCAATTCTGCCGGAAATTACGTTTCTTTTTTCTCCGCTTTCTCTGTACCATCCCATTGACAGGCGTGCTATAATTATTGGTATCGAATCATTGCCCCACAGGAGGTGGCTTTTATGGAACTGAAGCTGACGCAGAAGCAATTCCGGCGCTTGCTGGATCTGGTATACATCGGCAACTGGGTGCTGAACTCCACACGGGGTGAGGATCGCATCCGGGAATACGATCAGGTGGAAAGTCTGGTGTTCTCCCACTGTCTGGGACAGGGCATGGCCTCGCTGACGGAGCTGTATCACGGCGAGCTGATCCCCAGCCGCGCCTTTGCCGAGGGCGGCATCCACGAGGCCATCATGGCCTATGAGGACACCACCTTCTTTGAGATTCTGGCTCAGGAGCTGGCATTGCGGGACATGGACGATCCCCCCATCACGCCGGAGAATTACGACGAGATCATGGCCCGCATGGAGGTGTACTTAGGAGAATTCGAGGAGCACGGCACGGATAATATCACTGTCGATCTGGATGAATGAAATTGCAGTACTTCTTACCGTTTTGTAGGGGCGGACGACTCTGTCCGCCCCCATAATTTCAAATAAGCGTATTTCTACAGAAGACTTGCTATGGCCTTCTGTTTTTGCTACAATGATACAAATCTCACCACAGGAGGAGCACCCCCATGAGCTACGCTGACGAGGTATTCAAACAGAACTGCCGTGATATTCTGGCTCACGGTGTGTGGGACACCGACCAGAACGTCCGCCCACACTGGGCCGACGGCACGCCCGCCCACACGGTGAAAAAATTCGGCATCATTAACCGCTACGATCTCAGCAAGGAATTTCCCATCCTGACCCTGCGGCGGACATACTTCAAGACCTGCATCGACGAGCTGCTGTGGATCTGGCAGAAGAAATCCAACAATATCCACGACCTGCGGGGCAATATCTGGGACAACTGGGCCGACGAAAGCGGCTCCATCGGCAAGGCCTACGGCTATCAGCTGGGGGTGAAGCACCAGTACCCGGAGGGCGAGATGGATCAGGTGGATCGGGTGCTGTACGACCTGAAGCACAACCCCGCCAGCCGCCGTATTCTCACCAATCTCTACAACTTCCAGGATCTCCACGAGATGGCTCTGTACCCCTGCGCCTATTCCATGACGTTCAACGTGTCCGGCGATACCCTGAACGCCATCCTCAACCAGCGCAGTCAGGACATGCTGACCGCCAACAACTGGAACGTGGTGCAGTACAGCGTCCTTGTCCACATGATGGCGCAGGTGTCCGGTCTGAAGGCCGGTGAGCTGGTGCACGTCATTGCCGATGCCCACATCTATGACCGCCATGTGCCCGCTGTGGAGAAGCTGCTGGCGCAGGAGCCGCAGGCGGCTCCCACCTTCCATATGGACGAAGCCGTCACCGATTTCTACCGGTTTACCCGTGACAGCTTCTCGCTGGAGGGCTATCATCCCCTGCCCTTTGACGACGAGATCCCTGTCGCCATCTGACCTGTAAAGGAGAAACGCCTATGTTCGCCATCGCCGCCGTATCCCAGAATTGGGGCATCGGCAAGGATAACCACTTGCTGTTCCACATCTCCGCCGACATGAAGCGCTTCCGCGAATTGACGGAGGGCAAAACCGTGCTGATGGGCCGCAAGACCCTGCAAAGCCTGCCCGGCGGCAAGGGCCTGCCCCGCCGCCGCAACATCGTGCTGACCGCGAACCACGGCTTCACCGCCCCGGACGCCGAGATCGCCCACACCCCCGTACAGGCAGTGTTCACCGCCGGAGAGGAGGCCGCCGTCATCGGCGGCGAGAGCGTGTACCGCCTGTTCCTCCCCCTGTGTGAGCGGGTGTATCTCACCAGAGTTTTCGCCGACGCCGAGGCCGACGCCTTCTTCCCTGATCTGGATGCCGATCCCCGCTGGCAGGTGGAGCGGGAGAGCGGGATTTTTGAGGAGAACGGCCTCCGCTACCAGTTCGTGGACTTCGTTCCCGCGGAGGAAGAGGACGACCTGGCCGACCTGCTCCCTGACCGCAGCGAGCCGACGCCCTTCGCCCCGGTGGAGGATTTCACCGATCTGACGGGCTTTATGTAAGAGGCAAAAAACGCCTTGGGCCGCAGCCCAAGGCGTTTTTTATTGTTTCATTATTCCGCGTGGCTTGCCATCAGCTCGGTAATGCACTGGGTCAGCCTTGCCGCGTCGCTGTCCGTCAGGGTGAAGCGGAAGCTCTCGCAGTAGAGCTTCCCGTCAAACAGCCTGCAATGCATCAGCTGCCCATCCTCGGCGTAACGGACATAGATCTCATACGATACCCCGTGATACTGTGTAAAGGTCTTTCCCGTAAAGCCGCTCCACCGGCCGCGAATCCCCCGCAGGCAATCAACAAACTTCTGACAGCTCTCGCTGTCCAGCGCCGTGGCTATCACCGGGTCGTCGGACACCGTGGCGCTCACCACCGTCACGCCTTTGACCGCCGTGCCGTCCGGAAGTCCCGCCGCTTTCGCCATGGGCCACGGCATGCAAAGCAGCCCTACCAGCGCCGCCGCGCCGATCCCCACCAGTAGCCAGCCCAGCCACACCAGCCTTTCGCGTTTTGTGCTCTTCTTCATCCTGCAGCCCTCCCGTCACCATTTTTTATGCTCGCCTTTGCTGTATTATATCAGTAATACAGTTTGTCTGTCAAGGTGTATTTTGTGGGGACTGCGGCAGATGCGGCAAAAGTTCTCAAGTAAGTATCAATGGTCGGCCCCAAACAGGGCGGGCATCGGCTGACACGACGAGGAAAGCGGCGAAGCGCTGCCAGTGGCGGATACAGCAAGCCGCTTTCAAGGCAGCACCCCGTTTGGCGGATACGAATGTGTCCGCCGGATGGCTGGCGCAACGAGGGCAAAAAGTTGGTTCTGCCGTCATTGGGAAAACCGCTGAAGCGCCGCCTGCGGCGGATGAAGCGAGGCGGTTTTAAGGAAGTGTCCTGACTGACAGGCACGAATGTGACGGTCAGTCAGATGACACGACGAGGGCCGTTTCTCCTCCCTACCGCATGCAAAAAGTCCAATGGTCACCCCATCGAGGGGCTGACCATTGGAAGGGATTCGACTCTCGCTGACGCAACAATCGTAAGCGCACAATAATCACCCGGCCCGAACAAAGTTACGGCAGAGTCCGGTGCCGGACTGCCGGGTGCCAGGGCATCAGCTTTTCCAGCTCCTCATGGGTC
>OIZQ01000499.1_pt1 | contig 20894 bp, 19 predicted proteins | sample 1588491 | NCBI WGS metagenome assembly OIZQ01 (sample SAMN03283262) | human gut metagenome | biome: human-associated habitat; material: feces | host: Homo sapiens | place: USA | collected 2013
TTTACCGACGGCGGGACCCCGGTTGTTTATTACAATCAGTTGGATGAACGCTATGCCAGTCAACCCTATGGTACCGATAACATTGGCGGCTATGGGTGCGGCCCCACCGCCATGGCAATCGTGGTTTCCTCCCTCACGGACGATATGGTGGATCCGGTGGAAATGGCAAAGTGGTCATATGATAATGGCTATTGGTGCAAAAGCAGCGGCTCTTATCACGCATTGATTCCCGCTGCTGCAGAGGAATGGGGGCTTCCGGTGTCCGGCTGCACGACTTCCGAGCCCCAGCGGATTCTGGATGCTCTTGCTGACGGCAAGCTGGTTGTGGCAATTATGTCCGAGGGGCATTTCACTTCATCCGGCCATTTCATCGTTCTTCGCGGCGTGAAGGATGGTCAGATCATGGTGGCAGACCCGGCCAGTTATAAGCGCAGTGAACAACTCTGGGATTTATCCATCATCTTAAACGAAGCAAGCCGCCGTGCGGCAGCAGGCGGTCCTTTCTGGATTATTGGCTGACTGTATCGCACCCCGGCATCAGAAACGAGGTAATACATGAGCAACAAGAATGACCATGATATTTATATCATACCGCCGAACTTTATAGAAACAGGCACTTTTTTTGGCGGTATGTTCCGTGCGCGGAATGTGATTGAAGCCGGCATCCTGGCATTTGCCATCGGGACGCCGGTTTTTTTGTTCCTTCCATTTGGATTGACTGCCCGCATTATTGCTTTATGCCTGACTGCGCTCCCGGTGGCATTGGTTGCCCTCATTGGCATTTCAGGAGAAAGCCTATCGCAGTTTCTGGTCACTTTTCTGAAATACCTGCGGAATCGCCGCGTTGTCGGCGGTGACGGTGAACAGCCCTGTGAAAAAGTCGGCAAGCATCTCAAACAGAAGCCTCCAAAGGAGAGAACGCCCAAGGCGTCGAAGCACCGGCGGTCTGGTGAAGCAGATTTCCCAGCTGAGTTTGATGAAGTCCGTGGATATGAGATCCGTGAAAAGCTCCGGCCCAAGAAAAACACCAGGAAGGAACGGCCTGTCAAGGCCAATAAGGCGAAAAAGAAAGCAAAGAAGCGGCCTGAAAAAGAGCGAATGCCTAAACGCCCCGCCCATATCAAGGAGGATAAGCCTCCCTGCGTCAATCCGGTGGCAGACTATCTGCCCATTGAGAAGATCGCCAACGGCATTATCTACACGAAAGACCACCGATTTGTCAAGGTGGTTGAGGTGGTCCCCATCAACTTCATGCTGCGGAGCGCACGGGAACAGAGAAATATTATCTACTCTTTCGTCTCATACCTAAAAATCAGTCCTGTTAAATTGCAGATCAAAGTGCTTACCCGGCGTGCCGACATCAACCGCCACCTGGACACAGTACGCCGTGAAATGGCGCAGGAGGACAATGAACAGTGCCGCTTGATGCAAGAGGACTATTTGGATTTTGTTCAACAGGTCGGCTCCCATGAGGCGGTTACACGACGCTTCTTTTTGATTTTTGAGTATGAGTCTTGGAACAACACACGGCGCTCCGAACAGGAAGATGAGGCAATTCAATCTCTCCAAAGTGCTGTCCACACGGCATCCAATTACCTGCGTCAATGCGGCAACGAGGTCGTTGTCCACGAAAACGAGGACGAATTTACCGTAGATGTTTTCTATAATTTATTGTGCCGAAATGAAAGTGCGGTCAAGCCTCTGTCGGTGCGGGTGCAGGAAGTTGTGACGCAGTATCTCGACAAGGGGCGGGAGGGTGAGATTGACCGCATCCCGGCGGCTGAATTTGCTGCTCCCAAAAGCATCGACTTCACCCATGGACGGTATCTCTGTATAGACGGGCTGTACTATACCTATTTGCTCGTCCCATCAGATGGTTACAAAACCCAGGTGCCCGCGGGCTGGCTGAGTTTAATCGTCAATGCCGGTGATGGTATTGACCTCGATATGTTTCTTTCGCGTCAACCCAAAGAGCGCATTATTCAGCGGGTCGGCCAGCAGCTCCGCATCAACCGGTCAAAAATCAAGGATGCCAGCGACACGAACACGGACTTCGATGATATAGACGGCGCTATTCGGAGCGGCTATTTTCTGAAGGAGGGGCTTGCGAACAATGAGGATTTCTATTATCTCAACCTGTTGATTACTGTGACCGCCCCTTCTGTGGAGGATCTGGAGTGGAAGGCCAGCGAAATAAAAAAGCTCCTGCTTTCGCAGGATATGGATGTCTGCACCTGCCATTTTCGGGAGGAGCAGGCATTTTGTTCTGCCCTCCCGCTGGTTTCCATGGAAAAGGGACTGTTCGAGCGTGGTAAGCGTAACCTGTTGACTGGAGGCGCGGCCAGCTGCTATCCGTTCACTTCGTTTGAGATGTGCGACGACAACGGAATCCTTCTGGGGGTCAACAAATATAACAGTTCCCTCATCATCGTGGATATTTTCAACTCTGCGATTTACAAGAACGCCAATATGGCGATCCTGGGTACCAGCGGCGCAGGCAAGACCTTTACGATGCAGCTCATGGCGTTAAGAATGAGGCGGAAAAACATTCCCGTTTTCATCATTGCGCCGCTGAAAGGGCACGAATTCCACCGTGCCTGTGCCAATGTAGGCGGGGAGTTTATCCAGATTTCCCCGGCCAGCCCGCACTGCATCAATGTGATGGAGATCCGCAAGGTGGATCGGTCTGTCAGCGAGCTTCTGGACGGACCGGGAATCCAGCTCTCCGAACTGGCCGCCAAAATCCAGCAACTCCACATATTCTTCAGTCTGTTGATCCCTGATATGTCTCACGAGGAACGACAGCTGTTGGATGAGGCTCTGATCCGCACCTACAATTCCAAAGGTATCACCCATGACAACGCCTCATTGGAAGACCCGGCCAATCCGGGCTGCTACCGGGAGATGCCGGTGCTGGGCGACTTGTATGAGATTTTGAAGGCCGCCCCGGAAACCACTCGCATGGCCCATATCCTCAACCGTCTGGTGAATGGCTCCGCCAGTACCTTTAACAAGCAGACCAATGTGCGGCTGGATAATAAGTACACCGTACTGGATATTTCCTCGCTTACTGGTGATTTGCTGACTGTGGGGATGTTCGTGGCCCTTGATTTCGTTTGGGACCGCGCCAAAGCTGACCGCACCGAGGAAAAAGCCATTTTTATTGACGAGTGCTGGCAGCTTCTTTCCGGCGCCGGAGCCACCGGCACCCGGCTGGCCGGTGATTTCGTTTTGGAAATTTTCAAGACGATTCGCGGCTTCGGTGGATCAGCGATCTGCGCCAGCCAGGACCTTAACGACTTTTTCAATCTGGACGAAGGCCGTTTCGGGAAAGGCATCATCAACAACAGCAAGACTAAGATCATTCTCAACCTGGAGGATGACGAAGCGGAGCGTGTCCAGGAAACCCTCCATCTCTCTGACGCAGAAACGATGGAGGTCACACACTTTGAGCGCGGCAGCGGTCTGATCTCTACCAATAACAACAATATCATGGTGGAGTTCAAGGCCAGTCCATTGGAAAAGGATCTCATAACCACAGACCGCAGGGAGCTGCGGGAGCTTTTGGAGCGCAAGCGCCAAGAACAAGCTGATTCCGCTTAAAAGGCATTTTCTCTGGGAGGTGCGGAAGCGCCTCCCTTTATTGCGCGGAGTAGTGTAAAGAACATGGTTGGATGCTTTACCAACAGACGGCGGGGCAGTACCGTCCTCCGCAACCATTTAGAATTTTATATGAGGTGAGTCCAATGTATCCGACAATAAAGTAATCAAACAATGAATTTAGAGGTGATATAAAGCGAGTTTAAGAGTTTCTTTAAGCAAGTTGGAGGCAATGAAGGCGACAAATGCAAATATAACACCCGTTTAGATACTTACGGCTGCGGCTGTCAACACAACTGTAACTACTGCTATGCCCGTTCATTGCTTCATTTTCGTGGATTATGGGATGCGGCGCATCCTCGTGTTGCAGACATTGAAAAGGTCCGGCGGAAAATCCGCGGTCTCCCATCCGGAAGCATCATCAGGCTTGGAGGCATGACAGACTGTTTTCAGCCCTGTGAACTCCAGTACCGCACTACCTACCAGACCATCCAGGAGATGAATCTATGCAGGGTAAGCTATCTCATCGTCACGAAGTCTGCACTTCCCGCTGCCCCGGAGTATTTAGAGATCTTGGACAAGGAACTGGCACATATTCAAATTACCGTGACCTGCCTGGACGATGCACAAACCGCCCAATTTGAAAAGGCCAGTCCTCCCAGCCAGCGTATCCGCGCAATTCAGGCTCTGCAAGCGGAAGGGTATGATGTAGCAATCCGATTAAGCCCCATCGTTGAGGAATACATGGATTTCGACAAGCTGAATGATTTGGGAATTGAGCGGTGTGTGGTTGAATTTCTGCGCGTCAATTCGTGGATTAAGTAGTGGTTTCGGGGTGTTGATTTCTCTAAATATACCGTGCGGCAGGGAGGCTACTATCATCTTCCTTTGAAAGAAAAGCAGCGGATCGTGGAAAAAATCCATATTCCGCAGAAGACAATCTGTGAAGATGTAACGGAACACTATCAATTCTGGAGGGATTTTGTAAATCCCAATAAAGAGGATTGCTGTAATCTTCGGAAAACGCATCATTGACAGTTTCAATACGCCTATAAGACGCCTTTTTTCCTATTGTTCTCGAAAAACGCCGGATTGACGCTCTAATGGCGTCTTTCCGCAATTTCTATTTTAACAATGCGCTTTGAATGCGTCTGATTGACGCCTTTGATAAAGGAGGTGAGCCCCATGAAGACCAGGGCTGAAATCTATGGGAACGAGGCTGCGGACTTGTTGCGGATCGTGACGATGTACCCCGGCCTCTGTGAACACCAGCTTCTTTGTTTTCACCCTGGCAAAGAAGATACTGCAAAGGCCCTGCTCTCTCATTTGGAGAGGCAGGGCCGCATTTTTCAAACAGGCAACGGCGGTTATTTCCTGGCAGGGCAAGCACCAAAAACCGACCATGTGCTTGTCCGGGCAGTGTGGGTCCTGCTAGACTTCATCTGCCGGGTAGATTACCACGCTCCGGCTGATTTTCCCGTTAAACTTGTGTTTTTTGCCGATGGTGAATTGTATGAAATCGCTTATATTGCCGCCGGGCAAGAGGCGCTTGTCTGCCATGCTCTGCGGGGCAACAAAGGGGGAAGCCGCCGTATCATGCTGGTCGATACTCCGGCACAAATCGCCAAAATTGACTGTCCGGGCATATCCGGATTTTGTACTGTAGACGAGGAAGGCCGGACAAATTATTTCAAGAAAGCAGGAGGCACATGATTGGATCGAAAACTAATATCCCACCGCATTGGAAGCATTCTCGACGATATATCCCGTCTGAGTAATGCGCTGTACGCGCTGGACACCACTGACATCCAGCGTTACCCCGACAACTATGAAACGCTTTCCATAGATGCCGCTTTACGGGCAGAGCGGATTGCCTGCCGGCTGCGGCATCTGATTTATTCCAGTACAACCATCCGCAAAGGTGACTATCTCAAATCCGCCGGTGCAACGCACGGCATCACTGTCAACTGCGAGAACAGGGTGCTGGAGGTGACGCTGCCCTGTTTGCTGCCAAAGCGCAAACAGCGGCAAAGCGATGAGTTCCTGTTGGACCCGCTCTATTTTGTCCTTGATCAATACGCCAGAGAACACCCACTTCCGTATTACCGCGATTGCGTTGTCTGCTTCGCCCAGGTCTATGACCGGGCACTTCCCGACAGGCGGATACGCGATTACGATAATTTGTCGGAAAAGCAATTACTGGATCTTCTCTCTTCCTTTGTGATGGCTGATGATACGGGCCTGTTGTGCGACGCCTATAACACGGCTGAACTGGGCGACCAGGATTGCACAAAAATCTACATCATGGAGAAGCAGCGTTTTCCGCAATGGCTGACAGAGCATAAAACGAGTCTAAAATCCATCTCGGATTTTTGACCATTTTGGGCCTTCTCCGGCCCGACATTCAGTGAAGCGGCTGAAACGCCCAGCTTTCCGGGCTTTTTCCACTCGTAGGACGGGCCGTTTTTACCGAAGTCCTCAGTCATTACGGTAAAAATCCTGTGCTTTCAAGGGAGGTGACTACTTGGGAAAAGCACCAACTATTTTCCACAGCCGGATACGCTTCCGTTCCGGCTTTTATCGCTGACCGCTATTTCGGGAGAGTTCCCCACCAGCCAGCTCAACCGCCTTCCCGCCAGTCCTTACTACTTGGAGGCGGTCGTGACTGCGCTCAAAAAGGCCGGACTGCTGCGCACCTACTACCGGGACCGGCTCCGGGGCTATCGGCTGGGGGCCAAAGCCAAGTTAGTTCTGCTGGACGGATGGCCCGAGCGTTTTACATTCTGCCTTACAGGAGACGCAGAAACCAACCGGCTCAAAAGCGAAGCAAACCGGAGGTTTCGGCTCCACCGCCTTGCGGAAACCTATATCACTATGGGCAATGCCGGGGTACTGCTTTATCCAGATGAAAAACCGAAGGTCTTTGCCCAGACAGGCTTCAGCGGCGAAGCTGTGACATATCCCTCGTTTTACAGTTCACGCGAAGTCAAGGAATTGGGGACGGATGCCACCCAGATCCGAAGTTCCCGCTTCACAGGGGCGCTGCTGGCCCCCACCGGCATCTTTGTGACCTACAATAGCGGGGGCACTCTAATGAAGTGGCGCTACAAGTCCGAACTGCGGGTAAAAACGCTCCTCTGGAACATTCTATGCCAGCAGCGTCTGGCCCAGCAGTACCGTGTCGAACAGGTACATGGACTGGTATTGGGGGACAGCATGGATCTGGCCTACCAGATACTCACCAGTACCGGCGGGGCCAAGCATGACTACTTCATGCTGGACGGCAGCTACGACCACTTTTATTTCCTAACCAATGACCATCAGGGGGAGGTGATACTGGCGTTACTGTGTGACCCTGTGAAAACCGCGGAACTTGACCGCATTCTGTCACAGGGCCTCTCCGCCGGCAATCCCGGCAGGGCCATGGAGCAGGACGCTGCAGAGCCGGATGGAACGCCGGTGCTGTTCGGTTACTTCTGCGATCTGCCCCGGATCGTGCGCTTCAACACCGCCCTCGAACTGATGGAACGCCCCGGTACGCTGATCTGCTTTGATTTTCAAGCGGATGTGCTGCGCCGCTACTGCGGTGACCGGGTGCGCCTGCAAACCATTGACTTTACAAAATTCGAGGGGAGGTTGTTCCCATAAACAAAAAGAAACTGATCATAGGCCTGGCAGCAGCGCCGGCCGCCGTATTTGCGATTCTATACGCAGGCGGTTTCCTGGCACAGCTGTTTGGCAATTACGCGGCGTGGAAACAGGGCGGCGGCATCCCCGGAGACGGAACTTCTCCGGCGATGGCATCGCCCGATTTTTTTACCTGTCTGGCCTCCGTGTTTCGTCCGCCCTACGGAGTGTACGGTGTCCTGATCTGCATCGGCCTGTTGGCAATTCTGCTGCTCATGGTCATGCGCATGGGCTACAGCGATACCGGAGAATATGATTCTGACCGGAATTTCATTTACTCGGCCAAGGGCACCTACGGTACCTCCGGCTGGATGAGCCGCAAGGAGATGGCCGGTGTGTTGGATCTGGTGCCTGACCTGCGCAAGCATAAAGGCGTTGTACTGGGAATGCTGGACAACAAGGCTGTCTGTATTCCTGAAAATCCCCATATCAACGGCAATCTGGCTGTGTATGGCTCCAGCGGCAGCATGAAAACCCGGTCCTTTTGCGTGAATCGCATCCTTCAGGCGGCGGTCCGCGGAGAATCCCTGATCATTTCAGATCCGAAAAGCGAGCTCTACGAAAAATCCAGCGAGTATCTGCGGGATCAGGGGTACTGTGTCAAGGTGTTCAATTTAGTCAATCCGGAAAACTCGGACAGTTGGAACTGCCTTTCCGAAGTGGAGGGGCAGGAACTGATGGCGCAGCTTTTTGTAGATGTCATCATTAAGAACACCATCAACAACGGCAAGGGTGACCATTTCTGGGATTCCTGTGAGATGAACTTGCTGAAAGCCCTCGTCCTCTATGTGGACCAGAGTTATGCTGAACAAAACCGCAATATCGGAGAGGTGTACCGGCTGCTGACTTTAAGCGGCGAGTCCGATTTGGACAGCCTGTTTGAGAACTTGCCGCCCACCCATCCGGCCAAAGCGCCATACAGCTTGTATAAGCAGGCCAGCGATACAGTCCGCAGCGGCGTCATCATCGGCCTCGGCTCCCGTCTGCAGGTGTTCCAGTCGGAGCTGATTAAGAAGATCACCACCCGGGATGAAATTGACTTGGAGCTGCCCGGCCAGGAGCGGTGCGCCTACTTCCTTGTTACCAGCGACCAGGACAGCACCTTTGACTTTCTGGCAAGCCTGTTCCTGTCCTTCTGCTTCATCAAGCTGGTGCGGTATGCAGACAAGAACTGCGAAGGGGGCAAACTGCCGGTACCGGTGCATGTCTTGGGTGAAGAATTAACAGCCTGCGGCACCATTCCAGACCTCTCCCGCCGGTTAAGCGTCATTCGTTCAAGAAATATCTCTATGAGCTGTGTGTTTCAGAACTTGGCGGGCTTGCAGAATCGGTATCCTCTCAATCTCTGGCAGGAAATTCTGGGCAACTGCGACGCGCAGTTGTTCCTGGGCTGCACAGATGAATTGACGGCGGAGTTTATTTCTTCCCGCACGGGACTGGCTTCTGTGTCGGTATCCAGCAAATCCAAGCAGCTGGGTACCTGGCGTATCTCCAACTACACGCCGGAATACCGGGAAACCTCTGGTGTCGGCAAGCGTCCTGTCCTCACCCCGGACGAAGTTCTGCGGCTACCTATCAAGCAGGCACTGGTCATCATCCGGGGGCAAAAAGTTCTCAAGGTAGACAAAATGGACTATTCCAAACATCCGGAGGCATCCAAGCTCCGTTCCTGCAAGGCATCCGCCCATATCCCCGAATGGCGCAGGCTGGAACAGGAGCAGCCAAAGCCCTCTGCGGCACAGCCAAAGCCCTCTGCGGCACAGCCAAAGCCGCAGACCCCCTCGCCTAAAAAGCCAGTGAAGAAAAAGCCGAAAGCGGCCAGCACATCTACCGGCACCAAGCAGACCGCAGCCGTTCCAACCGCAGAGGCTCCGAATGGCATCATCACGACAGATAAGGACTCGATCCTTTCTTAATACAAAACATAGGAGGTTAATTTTATGGCAACCAAGAAAAAAGTATTGCTGGAGCAGGAAACTCCTGTTCCTGAAAACACCGCCCCCGCGGACGGTACCATTTCTTCCGCTGGCCCCCCGGCTGATGCGGCGGCGCCGCCTGACAGTGACGATTTGAGTGCGCTGCTGGCCTCTATGGATCAGACCAATGACAGCGCCTCTACGGATCAACCTGATGGCGACGCCACTTTGGAAGGCTCTGACCCTCCCCTTGAGTTTATGGAAACGGAGGCGTCTGATGAAGCTGCCCCCGAGGGTGACGGCACGGCCTCTGGCGCCCCTTCCGATTCGGATGAGCCTGCCGGATCGGCGGCCGGTGAGGCTGGTGACGGTGAGGAAGAGACTCCTTCCAATCTGTCTGCTGAAGGTGCAGATGGCCCCCCGGCGGAGATGGCCTCCGAAACTGCCGGGGAGTCGGCTCCCCCCAAGCCCAAGCGGGCACCCCGGCGGAAAAAGGCGGCGCCTGTGGAAGATCCCGCACATGGCGAGAATGAGGACTCTGCGGAGGCTCTGGCCGCTGAAGAGCGGGCTGTAGATTCTTCTGTTCCTGTTGAAAATACGGCGCCGCCTGATGAGGGGGAAACACCCATTTCAGAAGATGCCACTCCCCAAGAGGAAACGCCGGCAGAGGCTGCGTCCGCTCCCGCTCCGCGCCAGGCCGCTGTAACACACCGCAGTGACGCCTCTATCCTGACCATCCGCAGCCGTGAAGAGGTGGAAACTCAGGAAGACCGTGAGGATGTTATTTGGCATGAGATCCACAACGCCTACCGCACCCGCCGCATCCTCACAGGTCAGCTGGGCGGCATTGAGCAGCTGGACAACCGTAAAACTGTGGCCGTAGTGGATTACAAGGGCTTCCGCATCATTATCCCCATCAAGGAGATGATGATCAATCTGGGCCGCAGCCCTTCCGGCCAGGAGTACGCCGACCTGATGCTGCGTCAAAACAAGATTTTGGGGAATATGCTGGGGGCGGACATCGACTTTGTGGTGCGCGGCATCGACTCCAAGACCCGCAGCGTTGTCGCAAGCCGCCGTGAGGCTATGATGCGGAAGCGCCAGACCTTTTATTTCGATTTGGACGCCGAGGGGAAGTACCGCATCTACGAGGGGCGTATTGTTCAGGCCCGGGTTATCGCTGTCGCAGAGAAGGTCATCCGTGTCGAGGTGTTCGGCGTTGAAACCTCAATTCTGGCCCGTGATTTGGCTTGGGACTGGATCGGCGATGCCCACGAGCGTTTCTCCGTGGGCGATGAAGTGCTGGTCCGCATTCTCAATGTGCGGCGCAACAGCCTTGAGGACCTCGGAATCCGTGCCGACATCAAGAGTACATCGGAAAATACCGACCGGGACAACCTGCAGAAGTGCCGAATCCAGGGCAAATACGCCGGAAAAGTGACCGATGTGCATAAGGGCGTGGTCTATGTCCGGCTCGCCAACGGCGTCAATGCGGTGGCTCATTCCTGCTATGACTACCGGATGCCCGGAAAGAAGGATGATGTATCCTTTGCCGTCACCCATTTGGATGTGGAGCGCGGCATCGCTCTTGGAATCATCACCCGGATCATCCGGCAGAACCTGTAAACCGAAAACCGCCTGGGAAGTATCAAATAACTGCTTCTCAGGCGGTTATTTTATTTTTCAGCTGCTTCATAGCCATGCAGCCAATCCTGCCCCGGCATCCGCTATGTTTTGCAATCACTTCTGTAAATTGGCACAGGATTGTCCCTACATTGGCACAGCCTTGCCCTTGAGCCGTAAATCCATATCTGTTATACTTGGTACAGTCAAAAATTTGTAATGCAGCCGCTCCGGCCGGGAGTGGCTGTTTTTATTTCTGAGTAAAGGTGGTGGTTTTTATCCATAGCATACTGCAAAAGCTCCGCAGGGCATTAAAAAATGAGCGGGGTGAGGCCAACTACTTTTCCACGGTAGTATTTATCTTCATCGCCGTTGTTTTGCTGGCCTTTATCATCGACCTGTTCGGCATCATCTCTACAAAACAGGAACTGGACCATGCAGCCGATCAGATGGTCAAGCAGATCCAGTTGTCCGGCGGCATCAACAGCGAGACGGATGCTCTCTTTGATTTCCTCTGTTCGGAGATCGAGGGAGCCGACAATATCACCTATTCGATTGACGCCACATATAAATCTCCCACACCTTCCGGGATGTCCCGGGCCATCCAGCTGGGGACACCTTTCTATATCACCATTGAGGGGGATGCCAAGCTGGGCGGCTTCTGGAATCTGGAACTGGTCAACATCACGGTGGTGGCCCGCGGCTCCGGCGTCAGCGAACATTACTGGAAGTGAGGTGGCCTATGAAGCGTTTTTTCTCACAGCTGCATCGGCCGCTTCGCAACGAGCGGGGGGAGATCACCTTCTTCGCCTGCTTCTTTGTGGTTGGAGTTGTCATGCTCATTTCTTTCCTGCTACTGTATGCCTCGGTGAGAATTACTTGCATCAACATCCGCAACGGGGCTAAAATGGAGCTGAACAATCTGAGCGCCACCATCTATGCAGACACTTACCGTTCCCAGCGGGAAACCAATTTTGAAGAGTATTTACGCACCCTCTACTCCAGCCGGGACTACACAGAAATGCTGGAGGCCACAGTTGCCGGCGGCCTTGCCGAAAAGGTCCCTCTCTCTACCGATGACTACACGGTTTCCGACATCAGCCTTGAATTCAATGTGGTGGGTGATCGTGTGGAGTACATCTTTTACTGTGATGTTGACTTTTATGTGCGGATGTTTGGACATAGTTATCCTACCATCACCCAGCGGGTAGAGCTGACCGGGTACCACAACACCAAATTTTAGCTGTGCTGTTGAAAATTCAGTCAGAACTACAGTATAGGCTTTATATAACAGCAAAAAAGGAGTGTATCACACATGAAGAAGTTTTTCCAATCCAAAGGCTTTATTGTTACTTCGCTGGCCGTCCTCTGTGTTGCCATCCTGGGCGTCTGCTGGTTTGCCAGCCGGGACCGCACAGAAGATTTTAAGCCGGAAGAATCCCCGCCCAGCAGTACAACCAGCGATTGGTCGGATGGCGGTACACAGACAGATGGTGAGAGCGGCGCCGGAGCCTATACACCCGGCCAGTCCTCCAGTCCTGAAGAGGAATATCCCAAGGTGACCTCTGAAACTGAGGATGAAGTCGTGATCGACTTTACGGACACGGAGAAACCGGAAACAACGCCCCCGCCCGCGCCAGAAGGGAAAACCGAGCGGGAAGACCCCGGCGAAGATCATCCGGTCAATCCTGACCCGGAAGTGCCCAAGGTCACCACTCCCCCTACTGAAAAGGAGCCGGACAATAATGAGCCGGCCCCCGGGGCCAGCAATGGCAACGGCGCTGTGTATGATCCAGTGTTTGGGTGGGTAGTTCCTGGCGATGTACAACAGTCTGTTGGTGATAGCGATGGAGACATCAACAAGCAGGTCGGCAATATGGGCTGACCCATCTACAACTGAATATAACCTTGATAGGCCGTCACAGAACTGTGGCGGCCTTTCTATTTTAAGAAGAACGGAGTGTGATGTATTTGAAGCGACTTCTCGCCCTCCTGTGCAGCCTTGCCCTGGTATTTTGTTTGCTCCCTTCCACCGCGTTTGCAGAGGGCGGTAACGGAAATATTGACGGCGGTGGCGGCAGCATGGGCCAAGGCACATCCTCTAATTTCTGGAATCCTGGAAATGATGGTGTGCGGATCACCGTTGTGGATGCCGATAGCGGTACAGCAATATCTTCCCCCGTAGACTTCTCCAACCGGGTACAAAAAAACAGCGTCCTGCACTTTGGGAAAGTCAACAAGTTACAGTATCTGGGCGGCACCGCACTCTCCCTCCAGTCTGGTGTGGCATACTCCTGCATCAAACCAGCGCAGTCTATGCCCACCATCGTCAGCAGCAAGGGACAGAGCAATATTGAGGCCATCAAGCGGTATTTTTGTTCGGAGTATGCCTGCCAGATGGTTGCCCAGGCGGCCAGTGTGGACTATGAGCGGATGATCGCTGGCGACTATAAACTGCTGATCGAGCCCATTGCATACTTTACGCATAACGGCCAGTATTACTGTATGACCGCTACAGAGGCGGCGCTGTATGACCAAAAATCCGGCGGGGCGCTTCGGAAAACCATGACTTCCCTCACCCATAAGAATCTGCCCCTGTCGATGTTTTTGGAATTTAGCGATCTCGGCCTGCCCGCATGGACAGGCAGCACCACAAGCAAGCAGAGCAACGCTGACATCATCAGCAGTCTGGGTGTCGGCATCGTCTGGTTTGATGAGCGCCCGCCCGAAGGGGAAATTGAAGCGCCCGATGTCGAATATCGGGTAGACACGGATGTGATCACATCCGTCACTCTGCGGACGGATACGGATTTAACACCGGACAATCCGGCCTCGGTGACCTTCCATATTCTCGGCACCACCTACCGGGTCAATGATATAGTCATCCCGGCAGGCGACAGCCAGGTGGTCTGGGTCAAGTGGCACACGCCCTCCACTCCGCAGTCGGTAACTATCACGGTTTCCGTCAGCGGGGCCTATACCGCACAAGATACATTTGTTGCGGAGATCGTGGATTTGAACGAACATATCCCTCCAGACCCGACAGCAACGGATACCAACCCCAACTACACCGTTCCATCACTCCCCAATGAGCCGCAGAAGCTCACTGCCAACTGGGGTGTATGGAGCTGCTACTGGGTACCGGTTTGGGTTTGGTGTGACCACGATGACTGGGGGCACTGGGTCGATGAAGGCTATTGGGAGTACGAGTACACCGGTTATTCCGCCTCCATCAGCGGTGTGATGTCCCTGATGCCGGATGATATTGTGCCCACGGCCTCCGGGAAGTCAATGAAGAGCGGGTATGGCGTCAAGCAGGATGTGACAGCCACCCTTTCCACCGACGCGCCCACCAGCCATATCACCCATCCGCAGACGGCATTTTCCGTGTTTCCCGAGTTCCAGTACGAAACATACTTGCGCCTTCTGCAACGGGTGTCCAGCGGCCGGAGTGCCAAATTCACTTTCCAGCCCAACGAGTTCTCTACCTATAACCGGGCTGTGCATTTCAGTCCGCTATGGTTCCCGGATTCCACAGATTATACCGTCTTCACCCAGGTCTGGGACACCTGGACCCCTGATGGAATGTTGAGCATCAACCTGAACGACTATGTTTCAATCGATGGGAGCCTTTATGATGATTGGTACACCAACCGCGAGTAGCCTGTGGCCGGCATACCTGCTCACCGTTTTCTCTGTTGTGGCTGGTTTTGCTGTTTACGATATTCTATATAGGCGGGTGCCGGATCGGGCGCTCGCCTTTTTTATGCCCTTCGCCGCTCTGGCTCCGCTGCTCAAGGTCTGCCTTGCCGGGGAAGGTGGGCAGCTCTGGCCCACCGTTGCCGAGGCTTTGACGGGGGCATTGCTTGGCTTTTGTATCCCTCTGGCTGCTGCCATGGCAACGGGTGGAACTGGGCTTGGAGGAGGCGACATTAAATTCTGTGGGATACTTGGGCTGATTTACGGCCCTTCCGGGATGGCTCTGGTTTTCTTTGTGGCCGCAGTCTTTGCCATGCCGATGGTCCTTCTGTTCCGAAGGCTTTCCCGGCTCCGCCAGCCCATCGCCATCCCGTTCTTACCTTTTCTTGCCTGCGGCTGCTCTGTTGCAACGCTGGCTGAACTATTTTTATGACAGGAGAATGTGCTTATGAAACTCAACAACCGATTTATTTTCGGTATTTTGTCCCTGGTATTGGCAGCGGTCATTGCTTTTGTGGCTCTGCCCACCATTGCCCGGCAGACCAACGGGAAAACGGAAATTGTCCGCATCACCCAGCCTGTGCTCAAAGGCGAACAGGTCACCAAAGAAAACGCCGAGGTTGTGGAGGTAGGCGGCTATAACCTTCCCACCAATGTGGCTCACAGCCTTGAGGATGTGGAGGGGCTGTATGTGACGGCAGACCTGGCTGCAGGCGACTATATTCTCACCAGTAAGGTGAGCAGCGTCCCGGTTTCCTCCGATGCGGCGCTCAACGACATCCCCTCCGGCAAGGTTGCCATATCTCTGACTGTAAAAACACTGGCCTCCGGGCTGTCGGATAAGCTCCAGCCCAATGATATTGTCCGCATCTATCACTTCCTGGAGACTGCGGAAGAAGTACCCGAACTGCGTTTTGTCAAGGTCCTTTCCGTGACGGATTCTGATGGCATCAATGTGGACAATACCAAGGAGCCCACAGAGGATGAGGAGCCGCAGCAGTCCGCTACCATCACAGTATTGGCAAGCCCGGAGCAGGCCCGCATCATCACTGAGTTGGAGAACGACGGCGTAGCTCATGTGGCCCTGATCTCCCGCAACAATGACCAGCTGGCTGAAGAACTGCTGGCCGAACAGGACAAGACGCTCCAGGAGATCTATTTCCCCGAAACGCTGGTGGAGGAAAACGCTGACGCGCAAAGCAGCGAGCCTGCCGCCGAGGGAGGCGCCGAAAACACCGAAGGGAGCGAGCCTGAAACCGTCTCCCCTGAAAGCGGCCAGGAGGATAGCAAATAACCAGGGCGGTGAATCGCTTCACCGCCCTGGTTTTACCATCAGGTATTTGTTTGGATGAGTTTGTCCTCGTTGATCAGGAACAGGCCGGGATTCTGTCCGGCCATATCAAGCAGCCGTGGAGTAAAGCCGCTCTTGGAAAACACCCCGTAGAGGAACTGATAGCCTTTGAACGCCGATTGGATTTCTGCGGACGCCTGCACTTTGTCCCGCAGGGCAAAGAAAACCGGCGCATCCACTGGCTTGACATGGAACTTGCATTCTCCGGCAAAGACCTGATGATTCTGGTGGTCTACCGCCATTACATCGATTTCGGTATCGCTGTCGAGGTCATTCAGCCAATAGGCACCTATACGGGATGGCGTAAATGGAATTTCCCTGTTTCTGCACAAGTCCGCAAAAACGGCCCTGCAGACATCCTCATAAGCAAAGGCTACAAACTTTTGTTCAAAATCTTTTTCGATCTCGTCCATGACGAGCCGGGTGTTATCCAATTCCAGCTCTCCCTTATACGGGTAGACATACCGGAACCAGAAGCGCACAAAGTTATCTTGTATGAAGTAAAGCCCTTTGCGGGACTTCTCTGGATTTTTCTCCGTCACAGGCGTGTCCTTGACGATAAAGCCCAAATCGCTGAGGATAGAGAGATAAGGCGTCAGGCCGGAAGTCTCGATCCCCATAGCGCCGGCGATTTTACCCAGCTTATGATTGCCCTCCGCTATCACTCGGATAATGGAAAAATAGTTTACGGCTGAGGTCACTTCATCTTTCAACAGGAAGTTGGGCTCCTCATATAAAAAGCCGTTTTTCGAGAGGATAACAGATTCCACTTGCTGCAGCAAATCGTCCCGCTCATTAAAGAACTCCAGATACTTGGGTACTCCGCCTGTGATTGAGTATTGCTTCACCGCATCTTCAAACGAAAGGCTCTGTGCCGCATACACATCCGGGAATGGCAGCGGAGCAAGGCGGATCTGCGCGGTCCGGCGCCCATACAGCGGGCTGTCATATGAGAGGGCATACTTTTGCATCATTCCGATCAGTGAGCCACAGAGGATCAACATCACATTACTGTCCTTGAGGATCTCGTCCCATGCGTTTTGGAGAATGGAGGGGAACGCCGGATTCGATTTGACCAGATACGGGAACTCATCGATCACGAGCACCTTTTTCTCCTCCGGACGGTATTCCGAAATCACACGGAACAAATCCAGCCAATCAGAAAATGCGACTCTCTGCAGCATAGGATTTTTCGTGATCCGTGCGGCAACACTGGCAAGCCGCTTCATGCTCTGGGATTCTACTTCCTCTGTTGCGAGAAAGTAAAAAGCGAGCTTGTCTTTGATGAACTCTTTGATAAGCGTCGTTTTTCCCACGCGCCGTCTGCCATAGATAACAACAAAGCCGCCGTCTGTTTGATACGCGGTTTCAAGGGATTCCAACTCCCTGCGTCTGCCGATAAATTTCATACTGCCGCCTCCTTTATCATAATCTATTTTATGATAATTTAATTTATATTATACAACTAACAATGAAAAAGTCAAGGGGTATCCCACCTCTTGGGAAAGGAGCTTCCTATGGGAAAAGTCATTACCGTCTGGGGCAGCCCAGGGAGCGGAAAAAGTATGTTTTCCTGCATCCTGGCAAAAGCCCTGACCCGCGACAAGCGGAAAGCGATCATCATCAATGCGGAAATCAGTGTCCCCATGCTCCCTGTCTGGCTGCCGGAGCAGATCATTCAGACCAACGCCTCCGTAGGGCAGGTACTGAGCAGCGTGGAGATCGACACCTCTTTGGTGGCAGGCCATGTTACCGTGCTCAAAAGTTACCCCTTCATTGGCGTGATGGGCTATGCTGCCGGTGAAAATCCGTTGAGTTACCCGGAAGTCAAGTATGCCATGGTACTCCAACTGGTCAATGCCGCCGCAAGGCTTGTGGATTTCGTCATTCTGGACTGTAGCTCCAATATGACGAATGTGTTCACGCCTGCTGCTATTGAGTCTGGGGATCTGGTCGTTCGCATCCTGACGCCTGACCTCAAAGGCGTTAATTACTTAAAGGCCCACCAACCCCTGTTGGGAGACGGACGCTTCCATTACGATCAGCACATGACCTTTGCCGGCATGGCCCGCCCCTTCCACGCGCTGGATGAGATGGGCCATATCATCGGCGGATGGGATGGCCTTCTGCCCTATGGCAAGGAGATTGACCGCTGCGCCACCGAAGGCGGGATGTTCCAGGCCATCAAATACTGCAATCCCAAATACACAGCTTCGCTCAACAAAGTTTTGGATGCGCTGGAGCAGATGGAGCTGGCTGACCATGCCGCAGAGGATGATGAAAACGAAACCGAGCATTTCGAGGAGGAATCTGCCAATGAATAATCTCAATGACATTTTCTTCGCACCTTCGGCAAATCAGGAACTTACCTACGAACAGATTCTGGAAGATGTACAGCGGTACTTTGCGGAAAACCACGCCGCCACGATTGCAGAGGCCGGCGAGGGCAATACCGAGCGGGCCTCCTCCCTTTTGAAAGAACTGATGGTGCAGTACATCGTCAAGCGAAAATACGCCATCGAGGGGCTGACCACGGAGGAACTGTGCGAGAAGCTCTATGAGGACATGGCCGGGTACTCCTTCCTGAAAAAGTGGATCTACAAACCCGGTATTGAGGAGGTCAACATCAATGCCTACAACGACATTGAGGTGATTGAAGCCGGTGGGCGCAGCGTTAAAATTCCAGACAAGTTTTCCTCTCCACAGCACGCTATTGATGTGGTCCGGCGTATGCTCAACGCCTGCGGCATGGTCATAGACGATACCATGCCCAGCGTGATCGGGTTTCTGGATAAGAATGTGCGTATCTCTGTGGATAAGACGCCGATTGTTGACCCGGAGGTGGGGATCAACGCTTCCATCCGTATCGTAAATCAACAAACGGTTTCTGCACAGAAGCTGCTGGACTCCGGCAGTGCAACAGCGGAAATGCTTCATTTTCTGACCGCCTGCATCCGCTATGGCGTATCCGTCTGTATTGCCGGGGCCACCGGCTCTGGCAAAACTACCATCATGGCATGGCTGTTGTCCCAGGTTCCTGACAACCGGCGCCTCATCACGATTGAGGAGGGCAGCCGCGAATTTGATCTGGTCAAGCGGGACGAACATGGAAACATTCTGAATTCCGTAGTCCATCTGCTCACCCGTCCCAGCGAAAATCCTTCCTTGAACATCAACCAGGACTTCCTGCTGGAGCGGGTCCTTCGTAAGCACCCGGATGTGATCGGCGTCGGTGAGATGCGGTCTGCGGCAGAAAGCCTGTCCGCTGCAGAAAGCTCCCGTACCGGCCATACTGTCTGCACCACAATCCACTCCAACAGCTGCGCCTCCACTTACCGGCGCATGATGACACTCGCAAAGCGGAAATATATGATGGGCGATGATGTTTTGATGCAGATCATGGTCGAAGCCTATCCAATCATCGTGTTCACAAAGCAGCTGGAAGACCGAAGCCGTAAAATCATGGAAATCATCGAGGGGGAAGGCTGTGAGGGCGAACGGCTGATTTACCGCACCCTCTATTCTTACAATGTGCTGGACAACACTGTTGATGCAGATGGACGGCCCCTTGTGGTCGGCCGCCACAAAAAAGTTTCAGAGATGTCCAGCTCATTGCAGAAGCGTCTCCTGGACAATGGGATTTCCCATAAGGAGCTGGATGAATTTCTTGAGCACGACAAGGAGGTGTTGAACGGATGCCGTGGGTTTACATCATATGCTTCGCCCTCATCGCAGCTGGACTCCTAACGCTGTTCGGCGTGCGGCCGGGCGATTTCATTGACGCGCTTTTCCGGTCACAGCGCAAGTCGGCCACACTGACCGATGAATTGAATGTTCTGATGGGCACTCCGGCCAAAGGCTTCTTTAATCAGGACTTTGAATTAAAGCAAATCCTCAAAGGCACCGGGCGGGCTGACCGGTATGAAGCAGTCAAACGGCTGTCTCTGATCCTGTTCGCGGTGGGCGGCGCCCTGGCGCTGCTGATTGGCAATGTGTACATGGTCCCGATTTTAGGGATCGGATTTTCACTCGCTCCTATTTGGTATCTGCGCAGCACCGCAGCCAGTTATAAAAAGCATTTGAATGAAGAACTGGAAACGGCCATCTCCATCATCACCACTTCCTACCTGCGCACAGAGGACCTGATCCGGGCAGTCAAGGAAAACCTGCCCTACATCAATGAGCCGGTGAAGGCCAATTTTGAGGCATTTGTCTATGAGGCAGAGTTGATCAACGCAAATACTACGAGTGCCATCAATTCGCTCAAAATGAAGATTCCAAACCGTGTTTTCCATGAGTGGGCTAACATCCTCATTCAGTGCCAGTCTGACCGGGCCATGAAAAATACGCTGCCTACCATCGCCCAGAAGTTTTCTGATGTTCGTGTGGTGCAGTCGGAGCTGGAGGCTATGATGCAGGGGCCGCGCCGGGAGGCGATCACGATGATGTTCCTTGTGATCGCCAATGTACCGCTGCTTTATTTCCTGAATGAAGATTGGTTTCACACGCTGCTCTTCACCACGCCGGGCAAAATCGCTTTGGCAATCTGCGCAGCCATTATCCTGTTTGCCCTGACCCAGATCATGAAACTGAGCAGGCCCATTGAATATGGAGGTGACAGCGCATGACGCTTTTAGCTCTCACAGCAGTGATTTGTTTCGGCTTTGCTGTCTATAACCTGACTTGTGCCTTTGCGGACATTCCCACCAAGCGCACCTCCCGTATGATGCTCCTGGCCCGCAAGCAGCAGGGCGTAAAGGCCGAGAAACTTCTGGATGTCTATCTCACCAAAATCGCCGGCCTGATCGCCCCGTACCTAAAGCTGGATAAGCTCAAGCGGAATAAACTGCAGCGGGCGCTGGACATTGCCGGCATGGAGCTGACCCCGGAAGTCTACACCGCCCGGGCTTGGGTCACAGCCGGGGCAGTCGGCCTCAGTTCTCTCCTGATGGCGTTTCTGATACCGCTTATGGTGCCTGTTCTGATTGGTCTGGCCGTGGCTCTGTGGTTTTCAACCT